>Ga0302314_10003212_pt1 | contig 30255 bp, 26 predicted proteins | sample III_Palsa_N2_3_FD_200533 | JGI IMG/M metagenome (GOLD analysis project Ga0302314, IMG submission 200533) | Peat permafrost microbial communities from Stordalen Mire near Abisko, Sweden - III_Palsa_N2_3 | ecosystem: Environmental > Terrestrial > Soil > Palsa > Peat permafrost | place: Sweden... | reverse complement strand
CCAGGGCGGAACCGGCGTTGAAGCCGAACCAGCCCATCCACAGCAGGCCGGTACCGATGGCCGTCATGGTCACGCTATGCGGTGCACCCACCGACTTGCGCTTGCCGAGCATGATGGCGCAAACCAGTGCGGCGATACCGGAGTTGATGTGCACCACGGTGCCGCCGGCGAAGTCCAGAGCGCCCTTGTTGAAGATGAAGCCGGCGTGACTGTTGGCGACGGTTGCGGCCGCGGCATCGGTGTAGGCATCCGGGCCATCCCAGTACCAGACCATGTGGCAGACCGGCAGGTAGGCAAAGGTGAACCAGAGGATGCTGAAGATGATCATGGCGCTGAACTTGAAGCGCTCGGCGAAGCCGCCGGAGATCAGGGCCACGGTGATGGCGGCAAAGGTCAGCTGGAACATGCAGTACACATAGTCCGGCAGGTACTGGCCCTTGCTGAAGGTCGCGGCGACGGCCGTGGTCGGGTCATCCCCGGCCATGAACAGCTTGTCGAGCGAACCGATGAAGGGTTGATACCAGTGGCCATCGTGTCCGGCGGTGAACGCCAGGCTGTAGCCATAGACCACCCACAGTACCGAGACCACGCAGAAAATCGCGAAGCTCTGCATGGTGGTCGACAGTGCGTTCTTGGTGCGCACCATGCCCATGTAGAACAGGGCCAGGCCCGGCACGGTCATGAGCAGCACGAAGGCGGTGGAGGTCATCATCCACGACACGTCGCCCTTGTTGCAGTCGAAGCCCTTGTCGCCGCATTTCGGCGTCGGCGGGGTGGCGGCTGCCGCATCAGCGGCGGGAGCGGGAGTTGCGGCGGCTGCAGCCGCCGGAGCGGCAGCGGCAGGAGCCGGAGTGGCGGCGGCGGGAGCTGCGGTGGTGGCGGGTGCCGCGGCAGGCGCTGTATCCGCCATGGCCGCGTTGCCGAACGCCGTAATGGCGGCGAACAGCAGCACTCGGACCGTGCTGTTGAGAGGGTTGGTACGGGAAAGCATTTTCGTGGACTCCTTACAGTGCGTCTTTGCCGGTTTCGCCGGTACGGATGCGGATGGCCTGATCCAGCGTCAGCACGAAAACCTTGCCGTCGCCGATCTTGCCGGTGTGTGCCGCCTTGGTAATGACTTCGATCGCCGGATCGAGCTTGTCGTCGGTGACTGCAACTTCAATCTTCACCTTCGGCAAGAAATCGACCACGTACTCCGCACCGCGATACAACTCGGTGTGGCCCTTCTGGCGACCGAAACCCTTGACCTCCGTTACGGTGATGCCGGCGACGCCGATCTCCGAAAGCGCCTCACGCACCTCGTCAAGCTTGAATGGCTTGATGATGGCTGTGATTAATTTCATGGATGCAACTCCTCTTTCCTGCAGCGGTAGAACTGCCCTGTGAGCCCGCCGTTTAAAAGCCCCCAACGGCGTAGCTAGCCGGTTCAAGCATGGAGCGTGCCAGCGGCCGCCGGGCCGCGGCCCGCAAGGCCCCCGGTGCGCCGGGCCCTGGGTCAAGCTAGACTCCCGATCAACCACCGCAAGCAGGCCCCGAAAATGCTGGACCCGAAGCAACTGGAAGACCTGGCCGCGCGCCTGTCGCGCGTGCTGCCGCCCGGGCTGAAAGGCCTGGGGGCGGAACTGGAGGACAACTTCCGCGCCGTGCTGCGCGCCAACCTGGATCGGCTGGAGCTGGTCAGCCGCGAGCGCTTCGACACCCAGGCGGAGCTGCTGGCCCGCACCCAGACCAAGCTGGGCACGCTGGAGAAGCGCCTCAAGTCGCTGGAAAAGAAGCTGGCCGGCACTGAATAAGCGCTTGTCCATGGATCAGCGCTAGCCATCATGGGCCTCGCCACGGTCCATAGCCGGGCCCAGAACGGCCTGCAGGCCGATGCGGTCACCGTCGAGGTGCATCTGTCGCCGGGGCTGCCGGGACTGTCGATCGTGGGCCTGCCGGAAGCGGCAGTGCGCGAGTCGCGCGACCGCGTACGCGCCGCCATCCTCAACAGCGGCTACCAGTTCCCCAACCGGCGCATCACCATCAACCTGGCGCCGGCCGATCTGCCCAAGGAGGGCGGCCGCTTCGACCTGCCCATCGCCCTGGGCATCCTCGCCGCCTCCGAGCAGATCCCGGTGCAAGCCTTACAGGATCTGGAGGTGCTGGGCGAGCTGTCGCTGACCGGAGAGATCCGCCCGGTGCGGGGTGTTCTGCCCGCCGCGATCAAGTGCTCCAAAATGGGGCGCAAGCTGCTCGTTCCGGAAGCAAACGTCGAGGAAGCGCTGTTGGCGGGCGATTGCGAGCTGAAGACGGCGGGCCAACTTGGTGCGCTGTGCGCCATCTTGCACGGCGAGGGCCTGGTCAGCGTGCCGCCGCGGCGACGCAGCCCGCCGGCCCTGACGGTGGCCGACCTGGCCGAGGTGCGCGGCCAATTCCAGGCCAAGCGCGCGCTGGAAATCGCCGCGGCCGGGGCCCATTCGCTGCTGATGTGCGGCCCGCCCGGCTCCGGCAAGAGCATGCTGGCGGTGCGCATGCCCGGCATCCTGCCGCCGCTGCGCGAGGAAGAGGCGATCGAGGTGGCGGCGGTGGCTTCGGTCAGCGCCAGCGGCTTCGACCCGCTGGACTGGGGCCGCCGCCCCTATCGCGCGCCGCACCATACCGCCTCCGGCGTGGCCCTGGTCGGCGGCGGCTCGCAGCCGCGCCCGGGCGAGATCACCCTGGCGCACCACGGCGTGCTGTTTCTCGATGAACTGCCCGAGTTCGACCGGCATGTGCTGGAAGTGCTGCGCGAGCCTCTGGAAAGCGGCCAGATCACGGTGTCGCGCGCGGCGCGGCAGGTGGATTTTCCGGCGCGCTTCCAGCTGCTGGCGGCGATGAATCCCTGCCCCTGCGGTTATCTGGGCGACAGCGCCGGCCGCTGCCGCTGCACCCCGGACCAGGTGACGCGCTACCGCAGCCGCCTGTCCGGGCCGCTGCTCGACCGCATCGACCTGCAGGTGTTCGTGCCGCGGCTGGAGTCGGCCGAGCTGACGGCGGAGCACGCCCCGGCGGCGGAGAGCAGCGCCGCCGTGCGCGAGCGGGTAACGCTGGCGCGCGAGCGGCAGCAGCAGCGCGCCGGCAAGGCCAACGCGGCGCTGACGCCGAAGGAGCTGGAGCGCGACTGCGTGCTGGACGAAGCCACGCGGCAGCTGCTAGTCACCGCACTGACGCGCCTGTCGCTGTCGGCGCGCGCCTACCATCGCGTGCTCAAGGTGGCGCGCACCATCGCTGATCTGGCCGGGGTGGAGGCAGTGACCGCGGCGCATGTGGCGGAAGCGCTGCGCTATCGGCAGTTCGACCGCGACGCTGTCGGCTGAACTGAGCTTCCGTCAAAAGAAACAACGATCTCGCGCAAAGCCGCAAAGAACGCAAAAAAACTTTTGGTTTTTAATCGCGTTCTTTGCGGCTTTGCGCGAGAAGCTGTTTTGCCTGGAATGTTTTAGAAATCAAAATCCTTGCGCAGCCCCAGCAGGAATTTCGGCTGGTCGCTGCCGCCCTGCGCGCCATTGGCCAGATGCAGGTTGGTGCCGGCCACTTCGATCCAGGCGGTGAGGTCGTAGGGCAGGGCCTTGTTCAGGCGCAGGCTGTAATCCAGGTAAGAGCGCCCCACGCCATCGGCGGTGAGCGGCGCGGTCTGCCGCTGCACGCCCGCGCCGCCGCCGTAGCCAAGCGCGGCCTTGAGGGCGAAGCCGGCACCGAGGGGATACTTGAGCGTGCCTTGCAGGTACCAGCCCGGGGCGCCGCGGCCGGCATAGTCCGGCGCGTAGCTGGCCTTGAACGAGGCGGGCCCGGCGCCGATGCCGGCGTAGAGCTCGGCGAAATCCTGGTTGCCGGCGCCGAGCGTGGCCGGGCGCTCGCCGTTATAGACATAGCCGGCCAGGCCCGCATCCAGCGTCGCCGGGATCAGGCCGAACAATTGCAGCGGCCGGGTATAGCCGCTGTACAGATCGAGTTCGGCGCCGCCGGTGCTGCGGTTGTTGCTGATCCAGCCGCCGCCGTAGAGGCCGCTGTGGTGGACGTAGTCGAGGCCGCCCTGAAAGGCGGGGCCATTGGTCTGGTCGAGGCCGCGGAACAGGTAGTCGCTGACGATGCCGGCATTGCCGCTGAACCAGTCGGCCTGGACCGAACCACAGGCCAGCAGCAGGCCAAGGGCGTACAGGCGCTTCAATGGGCTCATGCGGATGGGTGCCGGATTTCAGCGCGGTGGTTGTGCGCTCAGCGTACCCCAATCGCCCAATAAAAAAGGGCCGCCAGAGGCGGCCCTTCGATACAGCGTACGGCGTGCCGCCCGAACTTAGCTGCTGGGGACGGGGGTGCCGAACTTGTAGATCGCCTTGACCAGCACTTCGCCCTGGCTCTTCTGCGCGCCAAAGGTGGAGTTGTCGGAGCTCGGGAAGTACAGCGCGGTGCCGTAATCTTCGCGGACTTCACCCAGCACGTCGAAGTTCTTGGCGGCGGAGTAGTCGACCGTGGCGGTGAGTTCCATCACGTCGGCGTCCGTGGCGGCCAGGCCGGTGGCCGGGTCGATCGCGCCAGCCGGCTTCAGACGGGCGTATTCAGCGCGCAGCGAACCCTTCCAGCTGTCGTTGACCTGGTAGGTGCCGTACAGGGCGACGCCTTCCTTGTTGCCGGTGCCGGTGCCGGTGGCGGCGGCGTGGACATAGTCGAAGTTGGCGGCCAGCAGCAGGGCCGTGGTGGCCTGCCAGCTCGCGACCGCATCGAGGTAGTTGGTCTTGGCCTCGGTCGAGCCGCCGTTGCCGCCGTCGACGCTGTAGTAGTCGGCCAGCGCGATGCTGGTGGTGCTGCTCGGCGTGATGGCCGCGCCCAGTTCAACCGTCTTGTGCTTGTCGGTGTCGGCGGAGGTGCCGTTGGCGGAGTTGTTGAGGCCGACGATGCCGGTGATCAGGTCGCTGAACTTGTAGCTGGCGCGCACGCCGGTGTGGACCAGCGGCTCCAGGTTGGTGAACAGCAGCGAACGCGAGACGTTGGCGTTCTTGCTGTCGTCGATGACTTCTTCGCCGGCCAGGGTCACGAAACGGCCGCCGATCACGGTCAGGTTGCCCACCGCGTACTGCAGGTAGCCCTGGGTCAGCGCGAAATCGCTGCCGCTGGTGCTGCCGCTGTAGGCCTGATTGATGATCTTGGCGTCTTCGCCGGCGATGACGTTGACCATCGCGCCGAATCCCGAGGTCGGCAGATAGGAAACGGTCAGCGCAGCCTGGTTCAGTTCGAAGGTGTTCGAGTTGGTATCGAACTCATGCAGCGGCACTTGGCCGACCGTCGATCCATCGGTGCTGTTGAACGTGGCGTTGTACGACGCGCTCGCGTAACCGGCAACCGTAATCCCCGAATTGACCAAAACGTCGCTGAGAGACGGCCCTGGCGGGGCCGCCGGTGCTGCCGGCGCTGCATCTGCCAGTGCCAGTGCCGGTAAAAAAGCGACTCCCACAGCAGCCCACAGCCCCACGGACTTCTTTTTCATGACACTCCTTGCGTAAGTAATTCGCTGAACGATGCAGCGGACTTGGTTTACGCATGGACCGTGCCATTCGCTGCTGACGCCGCCCCCATACAGGGCATGCCAGGGGCAGCAGGCGACCGGGGCCGAGCCGGTTTGGAGCGGGGGGATGGAACATCGCGGCCAATCACAGCCGTTGCGACTGGTCCGGGTAACGCTTTCGGGGGGATCTGGTCCCCTCTCTAATTATTAAGGACTGCTAGAAGGACGGGAACCTAATCCCCGTCCTTTTCAAGTGCCAGAAGACGGGGACCTAGTCCCTGTCTTAATATCTTGAGCAGCTTAAGACAGGGATTTAAACGCCGGTCTGCTTCAGCATCTGCTGGATGGCGCCCTTGAGCTCGTCGTTGCTCAGGTCCGGGTTGCCGCCGCGCGGGGGCATGGAGCCCTTGCCCTTTTCGGCGTTGGCGAGCAGGCCGTCGATGCCGCCGTCGGTCTTGAGACGGCCGCCCCAGGCGGCCTTGTCGCCGATCTTCGGCGCGCCCAGCACGCCGCTGCCATGGCAGGCGCTGCACACCTGGGCCACCACCTGATCGCCGCTCAGCGGCGCGTGCGGCGCGGCGGCGCTGACCTTGAGCAGGGCGGCCGGATCGGTGATGACGGTGCCGATCGGCGCGATGCGCGCCTGCACCGCCTTGGTCAGGGCGCCCTCGTCGATGCTCTTGTCGCTGCTGGTGAGGAGCTTGGCGATGACAATAATGGCGAAAGTAAAGCCGACGAGGACGCCGATCACGCCCATGAAGGTGATTGCAAAAGCCTTGTCGTTATTGCCGCTCACAGTCGTCTCCGGAAATTGCGGGATATCGGTATTGCTGAACACGAAATTATGGTGCGCCCGACTGGATTCGAACCAGTGACCCCTGCCTTCGGAGGGCAGTACTCTATCCAGCTGAGCTACGAGCGCATGTTTTTGCCGCGCAAGGATACCCGCGAACCGCTGCGCGGACAATGAAACCGCCCCCGCAGAGCCTGTCGGCGGCCACTTTTTGTGCAAAACGCCCCTGCGCCAAGGTCTGCGCCGCGTAAGCAGGCCGGCAACTGTTATGGCTCCCGGCAGGGGCAGCTGTACACCAGGCGCAGGGCGGGCTTGCGGTATCATGCGCGCCCTCTTGCGCGCCGGTCATGCCGGCCCGGAATGCGGCAATGGATCGGAGTTTTTTCAAGGGTTTCTGGGCGGTATTCGCCGCTTTCATCATCTGGGGCCTGTTTCCGCTCTACTGGCACCAGCTGAAACAGGTGCCGGCGATGCAGATCGTGGCGCACCGGGTGGTGTGGTGTACCGTCTCGGTGGTCGGCTATCTGCTGCTGCGCCACGGCGCCGGCTGGCTGCTCGAAGCGCTGCGCCGCCCGCGGGTGCCGCTGATGCTCGGCGCCAGCAGCATCCTGATCAGCTTCAACTGGGGCCTCTACATCTGGGCGGTGAACAACGGCCACGTGGTCGAGTCCAGCCTGGGCTACTTCATCAATCCCCTGGTCAACGTGCTGCTCGGCGTGCTGCTGCTGCACGAGCGGCTCAACACCGCGCAGCGCGTCGCGGTGGCCTGCGCCGCTGTCGGCGTGGCCTGGCTGACCTGGCAGCTCGGCGCGCCGCCGTGGATCGCCCTGGGTCTGGCGCTGTCTTTCGGCAGCTACGGCCTGATCCGCAAGATCGCCGCGGTGGAAGCGATTCCGGGGCTGGGGGTGGAGAGCGTGTTCCTGCTGCTGCCGGCGCTGGCCTGGCTGCTGTGGAACCAGCACCAGGGCACGGGGGTGTTCGGTCACCCGCCGCTGTATGTGAACCTGATGCTGGTGGCCGGCGGCGCCATGACGGCGGTGCCGCTGATCCTGTTCGCCTATGGCGCGCGGCGCATTTCTTATTCGCTGGTCGGCATCGTCCAGTACGTCGGCCCGACCCTGCAGCTGCTCACCGGCGTATTCCTGTTCGGCGAGTCGTTCAGCCGGGTGCAGGCGCTGGGCTTCGGTCTGATCTGGGCGGCGCTGGCGATTTATGCCGCCGACGGCCTGTGGCGCTCGCGCCGCGCCGCACCGCTGCCGGCAGTGACTTCGATGGCGGCGCCGGCTGCGGCCAAGACCGACTAGGCCGCAGCCTCCAGCAACTGCAGCAGCTTGCGCAGCGCACCGCGGTTGGCCGCGACCGCGGCCTGTCCCGCCTGCCCCATCCGCGCGCGCCGCGCCGCATCGCCGAACAGGGCGATCAGCTCGGCAGCCAGGCCGGCCGTATCGCCGATGGCGACGGCGGCCTGGTGCTGCAATAACAGATCGCGGGCGGCGACGAAGTTGTGCATGTGCGGCCCGAACAGCACCGGCAGGCCCAGCGCCGCCGGCTCCAGCACGTTATGGCCGCCGACCGCGACCAGGCTGCCGCCGACGAAGGCCACATCGGCGGCGGCGAAGTAGGCGAACATTTCGCCCATGCTGTCGCCGAGGAACACCTGGGTCCGCCCATCGGGCGCCGCCTGGCTGCGGCGTGCGCCGGTCAGGCCGCTGCGCTCGACCAGCTTCGCCACCTCGTCGAAGCGCTGCGGATGGCGCGGCACCAGGATCAGCGCACTGTCCGGTCTTTGCTTCAATAGCTCCCGGTGCGCGTCGAGGGCGGCCTGCTCCTCGCCCTCGTGGGTGCTGGCGGCGATCCACACCGGGCGCGAAACGCCGAGTGCCGCGCGCAGGTCCTGGCCAAGCTTGAGCTGTTCCTCCGGCACGCTCATATCGAACTTGATGTTGCCCATCACGCTGACCCTGGGCGCGCCGAGGCTGCGGAAGCGTTCGGCATCGGCCTCGCTCTGCGCCGCCACCTCGCTGCAATCGGCCAGCACCCCGGCGATGGAGCGGCGCAGGCGGCTGTAGCCGCGGAACGAGCGCGGCGACAGCCGCGCATTGGCCACCAGCAGCGGCAGGCCGCGCCGGCGGATGGCGCGGAACAGGTTGGGCCACAGCTCGGTTTCCATCACCACCACCTGGCGCGGCCGCGCGCGCGCCAGGAAGCGCGCCACGGCGCCAGGCAGGTCATAGGGCGCGTAGCTGTGCCGCACCCGCTGGCCCAGCGCGGCGCTGACCCGCTCCGAGCCGGTGGGGGTGGTGGTGGTGACCCAGACGCGGCCCTCGCCGTGCTGGCGGATCAGCTGCTCGATCAGCGGCAGGGCCGCCAGGCTTTCGCCCACCGATACCGCATGCACCCACACCGCCACGCCTGCGGCGGCCGGCTCGACCAGACCGAAGCGCTCGCCGATGCGGCGGCGGTACTCCGGCTGCAGCCGGCTCTTCCACAGCAGGCGCAGCAGCACCAGGGGGGTGATGAGATAGAGCAGCAGGGTGTAGAGCAGGCGCATCGGGAAAGCCTATAACAAAATCAGAAACTGCCTCGCGCAAAGACGCAAAGACGCGAACAAGCATTAAGTCGGACAGGGCATCACGCAGAAAGCCCGCTTTGGCGTCTTTGCGTCTTTGCGCGAGATGGCTTTCCCTTCCCGGACGAAGCAGTCGGTAAAATGGGGCCATGACCTCCACCACTGCCCAAGCTCCGGTGCCGCGATCGTTGATGGCGCCACGCTACTGGCTGGGCTGGCTGGGCCTGGGCCTGCTGTGGCTGCTGGCCTTCCTGCCGATGCCGCTGCTGCGGCTGTTCGGAGCCACGCTGGGCGAGCTGTTCCATCTGGCGGTGCCGAGCCGGCGCCGCATCGTGCGCATCAACCTGCGTCTGTGCTTCCCGGAACTGGACGAGGCCGCGCGCCGGCGCATGGCGCGGGATCATTTCCGCGCGCTCGGCATCGGCCTGTTCGAGGTGCCGCTGGCCTGGTTCGCCTCCGACCGCCGCCTGCTGCGCATGGTCGAGTTCGAGGGCGTCGAGCATCTGCAACAGGCCCAGGCCGACGGCAGCGGGGTGCTGCTGCTGACCGGCCACTTCACCACCATGGAGCTGGGCTGCCGTCTGGTGCATCTGGCGGGGTTCCCGTTCCATGGCATGTACCGCCGCGCCGACAACCAGTTTTTCGACTACTGGATCTGCCGCCTGCGCGAGGCGCGCCTGGGCCTGCCGATGGTGCCGAAGGAAGACCTCAAGCGCATCGTGCGGCTGCTGCGGGGCGGCGGCCGCATCTGGTACGGACCGGACCAGACCATCGAGGCGCCCGGCGCGGTCTATGTGCCGTTCTTCGGCGAGCCGGTGCTGACCCTCACCGCCACCTCGCGCCTGGCGCAGATGGGCCGGGCCAGGGTGGTGCCGTATTTCCCGCAGCGCCATGGCGGGCGCTACCGGCTGGTGTTCCGCCCGGCGCTGGAAAACTTTCCGGGCGGCGACGACAGCGCCGACGCGGCGCGCATCAACAAGCAGCTGGAGGATGCGATCCGCGAGGTGCCGGAGCAGTACTTCTGGGTGCATCGGCGTTTCAAGGACGGACCGCCGGGCCGGCGCGATCCTTACGCCCGCTAGGGCCTGACGACGCACCAGTTTGATGACCTCGCGGCGGTCCAATGGGTTTGTTGTAAGGCCCGATCTGTAAAATCCCAGCGCTCTGCCGTATCACCCATATAAAAGCCCCGATGCGCATCATCCAGGTCAATTCGCATTTCCATGGCGGCGGCGTCGATACGCAGACGCTGGAGCTGTGCGCCGGCCTGATCGAGCAGGGTCACGAAGTGATGTTGGCGCTCAACCGCAACGCGCGCTGGGCGCCGCGGGCCGAGGCTGTCCCGGGCCTGCGCGTGGAATACATCGAAGGCGGCAAGCTGCACTGGGGCTTGCGCCTGCGGCGCCTGGCCGAGCAGTTCCAGGCGCAGGTGCTGCACGGCCACCACGGCCGCGACTACTGGACCACCGGCCTGGCCGGCAAGCTCGCCTCGAACAAACCCAAGGTGGTGCTGACGCGCCATCTGATGACGCCGCTCAGCGCCACCAGCGGGCGCTTCATGCTGTGGCTGGGACACGTCACGGCGGTGTCGCAGGCAGTGCTGGCAAACCTGCGGCGCGAGCTGAAAGGCGATCAGCGCCGCCTGCACCTGGTCTACTCCGGCGTCGACCTGCGGCATTTCAGGCCGGATGCGGAACTGCGCGCACGCGGCCGCGCGGTGCATGGCTGGGACGAGGCGCAGGTGGTATTCGCCGTGGTCGGCGGCGCCGGCCTGCCGGAGGGCAAGGGCCAGCGCGAATTCGTCGAGGCCGGCGCGCGGCTGATTGCCGAGCAGCCGGACGTGCGGCTGATGATCGTCGGCGAAGGCGACATGATCCCGCTGCTGGAGCGGCGCATCGCCGAGCTCGGCCTGCAGCGGTCCATTCTCTGCGTCGGCTTCACCGATGACGTTGAGCGCGTCGCCGCCATGATCGACGTGCTGGTGCACCCGGCGGTGGGCACCGAGGCCCTGGGGCTGGTGATCTGGGAAGCGATGGCGGCGGCCAAACCGGTGATCGCCTCGCGCCTCGGCGGCATTCCCGAAACCTTCATCGATCCGGATCATGGCCGCCTGGTGCAGCCGCGCAGCGTGGACGAGCTATACGCGGCAATGCGCCTGTTCGCCGGCGACCGCGAACTGCGCCAGCGCACCGGCGCGGCAGCGCGCGAATACCTGATCGCCAGAGACTACACCCGCGAGGGACAGACGCGGCGCTTCGCCGCCCTGTACCAGGAAATTCAGGCCGGCTGAAACGGTCCGCAGCTAGTCGGCAGCGGGCGCAGCCTGGAGACGCGCCATTTCCGCCAGCAGGGTCTGCACGATGGTCCGCGGCTCGATGCCGGCCATGCCGCCGGGGCCAGTCGCCTGCAATGGCCGCAGCCAGGGCGCGTAGTGCATAGGCGGCGAGGCCCCGAACAGACCGACGGTGGCGATGCGATGCGCCACCGCCAGATGCAGGCCGGCGCTGTCGTTGCTGATGAAGCCCGTGCAGCGCGCCACCAGGGCGAAGCTCAGCGGCAGGTCCGGCTTGATGGTGGTGATGTCGAGCAGGCGCGCACTGTCGGCGAGCCGCTGGCGGATGTCGGCGGCGATGTCGGCGACATCGTCCACGCCGAACAGCAGGAAGGAATAACGCGGGTCGTGCTGCAACAGCAGCCGGATCACTTCGGCGAACTGCGCGCCCGAATAGCGCCGGATCGGCGCCGAGGCATTGAGTCCCAATCCAATCAGGTGCGGATGGTGTTGCGCCAGCAGGGCTGCCCGCCCCGCAGCCTCTTCACTTGGGAACAGTGAGGGATAAAGTGCTTTGTCGGGATAGCCATGACGCGCCAGCAGCCGCGGCAGCCAGGTATGGGTGTCGGGGTGCGGGGTGCCGCGCTTCTGCACCATGACGTGGTGGCTGAACAGCAGCGCATTGTGGAACTGGTGGCGGCGCACGAAGCCGACGCGCCGGGGAACGCCGGCCAGCCTCGCGGCAATCGCCGCATAGGTCTTGAAGTTGAAGAAGAACAGCGTGTCCAAGCCGAGCGAGCGCAGCAGTTGCGTCATCTGCCGGCGGCGGCCATGATCGGCGTCGCGCTCGATCTCGCCGATGGACAGCACCCGCTCAATATAGGGCTGCGTTTCGAACAGGCGGTTGAGCGCCGGCGGCAGTGGGTTGATCAGGAGCAGCGGCCGGCCCAGGTATTCGGACAAGGCCCGCACCAGGCCCATGTGCAGCACCGAGTCGCCGATGTTGCCGGAGATGTAGACGGCGCAAGGTCCGGCCGCGGCGCCCGGCTTCGTATCCGCCATCAGACCGAAGCCAGGCGTGCTTCAGCCCGGGCGGCGGCCGCATCGAGCAGGTCGAGCGCCGCCTGGTACAGGGCGGAAGTTTCGATGCCGGTGAGCGCGCTGGGATGGTCGCTCTGCCCGAGCAAGGCGCGGTGCAGCGGCGGCGGCGGCAGGTATTCCTGGTTGTCGTGCTTGATGCGGAACCAGCTCACCGAAGGCGTATCCAGCATCCAGGCCAGGTGCAGCGGCCCGGTGTCGCCGGACAGGTGCAGGGCGGCGCCGGCGATCACCGCGCTGAGCTGGATCACGTCGAGCGTGCCGATGAAAACCTTCCAGGGCTCGAAGCCGAGCCGGCCGAGGATGTCGCTCATGCGCGCGCGTTCGCGCTCCGAGCCCATCGAGCTCAGCACCAGGCGGTATTGCGGCAGGCGCCGGTGCAGCTCCTGCAGCAGCTCGACCATCTGCTCCACCGGCAACTGGCGCGTGTCGTCGGTGGTGTTGGGGCTGATGTGCAGATAAGTGCCCCGCTCCGCCGCCGTGATGCCGCTGGCCTGCAAAGCCTGTTCGGGCAGCTCGATGTGGAACTGGCTGTCGCTGGCGAAGCCGGCCTGCGCCAGGCACTGCAGCCACTGCCGGTACATCGGCTCCTGCTCGTAGCGGAAATCCATCACCTCGGTCTGCAGCCAGCGCCAGCCTTTCTTGCTGTCCCAGAACGGACGCCGCCCCAGGCGCGCGCGCGCGCCGGCGGCCCAGGCCAGGACGCTGCCGTGGTTGTTGCCGGTGAGATTGATCGAGACATCGTAGGAGGTGCGCCGCAGCGAGCGGATGTGGCGCAGCTCGTTGAGGGTCAGGCCGGATTTGCGGGTGGCGTAGGCCAGGCGCCCGTCGATCCACGGCAGCAGGCCGAGCAGGGCGGTGTAGCTGCCGGCGGTGAGCACATCGAGTTGCGCTTCGGGGTAGGCGCGGCGGATCGACCACAGCGCCGGGAAGCTGTGCACCACGTCGCCGAGGCCGCCGAACAGCAGCACCAGCACCTTGCGCGCCTGCGCCGTGCGCCGCACGAAGTCGGGCGTCGCCCGCCGGTAACGGATGCCGGGGCGCGGCGGTATCGAAGTGGACCCGCTGTCGTTCACAAGCATGATGAAAAATCTCCGGAGTCCGCCTGCGACGGATTCCGCGCTTCCGGGTATCCAAGGGAAGAATAGTATGTCACGGCGCATTGCCCCCTTGCGGCGGCTCGCAACTAGCGGCGATCAGCGCTCATGCCACCATGCCGCGGCACACGGCGCGTGACAAGATAACGGCGCAGCATCGCCACGCTCTGCTCGATGCGCCGGAACGGGCTCAGCGGGGCGCGGCGCAGCAGTTCCAGGTAAAGCCCCAGTTCCCCGGCGCTCGGGCGCGGCTTGGTCTTGAATTCCTCCTTGGTCAGGCACAGGCTCTCGGCGCGGAATCCGCCGATGCGCAGGTAGTGGTCCAGCAGCCGCTGCACGCGGTACTTGTGATGCAGGTGCAGCACTGCGTCGCGCCGCTCGAGCGACACATTCTTGCCGTGCATGCGATAGGCCACCGTCACTGCGGCCAGATATTTCTTGTGCGCTCCCAGCACGCTGGCGCCGTAGACCAGGCAATCGTCGGCGGCGGTGCGCCAGTCGCGCCGGATCGGCTCGGGCAGATCCAGCACTCGCGCCGCCAGCGCGCGCCGCAGCGACACGGCCGAAGCGGGTCCGCCGCACCAGTGGCCGAGGAATACGGTGGGCAACGCAGTCAGGCCGTGGTCGTAGTCACTGACGCGGCTGTCGTAGAGGCCCTCGCGCGTGCCGAAATAGCGCATGTTGGTGCTGACGAAATCGAGCGTCGCGTCCGCGCTGTAGGCAGCAGCCAGGGTCTGCAAGTGCTGCGGCTCCCACACATCGTCGGCATCCAGGAAGCAGACGATGTCGCCGGCGCTGTGGCCGAAACCGGCGATGAAGGCCGAAAGCTGGCCGCCGTTTTCCTTGGAGGAGATCCGCACCAGCGGATGCCCGGCATAGCGCTGACTCAGCATCTCGCGGGAGCCGTCGGTAGAGCCGTCGTCGACGACGATGATCTCCAGCGCCGGCAGGCTTTGCCGCAGGGCGCTTTCCACCGCTTCGACAACAAAGTTGCCGTAGTTGTAGTTGTTGATCAGGACGGAAAAAGTGGGGGCTTTCATGTCGCAGCGATTGTTCCTGGTCCGCACCGCCACGGGGGATCGCGGCACGATTCGCGGCATCCTGGCCGGCGCCGGTTAGTCTAGCGCAGCGCACTCGCACCACGCATCCGCGCGACCGATCCGCGGGGGAACGACTGCGGCACTTTGCTATGCTCGCGGCATGAATGGACCTTCCATCAGCATCGTGCTGCCGACCCATAACCGCGCACTGCTGCTGCCGCGCGCGGTGCGCAGCGTGCTGGCCCAGACCGATCCGGATTTCGAGCTGCTGGTGATCGACGACGGCTCCGCCGACAACACCCAGCAGGTGCTGGCGGAATTCGCCGGCGACCCGCGCCTGCGCCGGCTGCGCAACGACACCGCGCAGGGCGCGGCGGCGGCGCGCAACCGCGCCATCCGCAGCGCCAGCGGCGACTGGGTGGCCTTCCTCGACGACGACGACGAACTGCTGCCGCGTTATGTGGAGCGCCTGCGCGCCCATCTGCGCGCGGCACCCGAACTGGGACTGGCCTGGACGGGAGTGGAGCGGGACCACCACGACAGCGTGCCGCCGCGGCGCGAAACCCTGCTGTGGCACGACCGCTGGGACGGCCATGGCAAGTCGCCGCACCGCTTCCTCACCATGTTCGCCCTGTCGTTCGGCGTGGCGGCACGGCGCGGCGCCCTGCTCGATGCCGGCCTGCTCGACGAGCGCTTCATCGTCAGCGAGGACATCGACCTGGGCATGCGCCTGGTGGCGGCGGGCACGCCCTATGCGGCGCTGGCCGAGCCGCTGCTGCTGGTGCACATCGGCGAGGGCCAGAGCATCAGCCGCAGCCGCGACAACCGCACCGACCTGCGCCTGCTGCTGCTGCAAAAAAACGCGGCTTTCCTCGCCGCGCAGCCTGAAGTGCTGGCGCATTACCGCCTGTTCGCCATCTCCGGCTGCTACCGCGACGGCCGGCGCCGCGAGGCGCGCGCCCTGGCCCTGGCCCTGCTGCGCAGCGGCCGCCTCGGCGGACGCGCCCTGGAGATGCTGCTGCGCTACGAGTTGTTCGCGCCGATCAAGCGGCTGTTCCGCCGCGACGCGGACCGCACCGCGACCAATACCTGACCATGCCCAAGCTCTCCGTCACCCTGATCACCCATAACGAAGCCTCGAACATCGCCGCCTGCCTTGAGTCGGTGGCCTGGGCCGACGAGATCGTGGTGGTGGACTCGGGCAGCAGCGACGAGACGCCGGCGATCTGCCGGCGCTACACGCCCCTGGTGCAGATCACCGACTGGCCCGGCTTCGGCCCGCAGAAGAATCGCGCGCTGGCCATGGCGACGGGCGACTGGGTGCTGTCGATCGACGCCGACGAGCGCGTCACGCCGCAGCTGCGCGCCGAAATCGAAAGCATCCTGGCCGCGCCGGACGCCGAGGCCTACGAGCTGCCGCGCCTGTCCACTTATCTGGGACAGGAGATGCGCCACGGCGGCTGGTGGCCGGACTATGTGACGCGCCTGTTCCGGCGCGACGCCGGGAGGTTCAGCGACGCCCTGGTGCACGAGACCCTGCTGATCCAGGGCCGGGTCGGACGGCTGCGCACGCCGCTGATCCACCATCCGTTCCGCAACCTGGAACAGTCGATCGGCAAGATGAACTCCTATTCCACTGCCAACGCGGTGTCCCTGCAGCAGCGCGGCCGCAGCGCCGGCCTCGGCACCGCCATCATGCACGGCCTGTTCGGCTTCCTGCGCAACTACCTGCTGCGCGGCGGCTTTCTCGACGGCAAGCTCGGCTTCGTGCTGGCGGTAGCCAACGCCGAAGGGGCCTACTACAAGTACCTGAAGCTGGCCGAGCGCAGCGGCAGGCTGTCGCGCTGAGCCTGCCGCCCGCGCCTCCCCGTACCGAGCACATGACCAGTCTCGCGCCCAAGCTGATCACGCTGACCATCAGCACCTATAACCGTCCCGCCGCGCTCGACCGGGTGCTCAGCGCCTGCATGCAGCAGAGCGACCAGGGCTTCGAGATCGTGGTGGCGGACGACGGCTCGGCCGAGGCCACGCGCGATCTGCTGCGGGACTACCGCCAACGCTCGACCGTGCCGATGAGCCATGTATGGCATCCGGACACTGGTTTTCGCCTGGCCGAAATCCGCAACAAGGCGATTGCCCAGGCGCGCGGCGACTATCTGATCTTCCTCGACGGCGACTGCGTGCCGCAGCGCAACTTCATCGCCATGCACCGGGCGCTGGCCCGACCGCGCGCGATGCTGACCGGCAGCCGCATCCTGCTGTCGGAATCCCTGACCCGGCGCGTCGAGTCGGAACGGCTCGAGCTGTCGGCCTTCACGGCGCCGTCGTGGATCGCGGCACGGCTGCGCGGCGACATCAACAAGTGTCTGCCGCTGCTGCTGTCGTCCGCCGCGCTGCCCGGCCGCCGCGTCGACGGCTTTGTGTGGAAGAGCATCAAGGGCTGCAATATGGCAGCCTGGACCCAGGACGCGATCGCGGTCGACGGCTTCGACAGCAGCTTCACCAGCTGGGGCCACGAGGACGCGGATTTCGTGGCGCGGCTGCACAATGCCGGCATCGGCCGCAGCAAGGGCTTTTTCGCCACCGAAGTGCTGCACCTGTGGCATCGCGAACAACCGCGCGAGCGCGAAAGCATCAACCGTCAGGAAGTGATCCGGCGCCTGGCTTCAGGGCAGGTGAAAGCGCAGCGGGGCCTGGCCGAATGCCGCGGCGACACAAGCACCGTTGTGAACCCCTAAGCGACCGACTCTTGCAGGGCCACCAGAGCCTCCTGCACCCGCGATACTGACACCGTGTTCAGGCGCTCGCGGTCGATGGTCTGGTACTCGCCGGAAGTCAGCCACAACTGATTGGCGCCCACTGCACCGGTGAGCTGCGGCAGGGTCGGCCCGTACAGCGTCAGCTGCGGTGTACCCAGGGCAGCGGCCAGATGAGCGAGGCCGGTATCGACGCCGACACAATAACGTGCGCACGCCAGCCAGCCGGCGATGGCCGTCAGGCCCAACCTCGGCAATACCAGCCCGTCACAGGCGGCGGCGATGGCTTCGGCATCGGCGTGCTCGGCCTCGCTGCCCCAGGGCAGCACCACGCGCAGGCCGCGCGCCGCGACCCAGGCGCCCAGCTCGTTCCAGTGCGTCAGCGGCCAGCGCTTGCTGCTCCAGGTGGTGCCGTGCAGGAACATCGCATAGGGCTGGGTCAGTCCGGGCGCCGGGAAACGGGTCCGCTCCAGCCCGGCGTCGGGCGGAGTCTCGGGCAAGACGTAGTCGAGCGCCTGCGCGAACAGCCGCCGCGCGCGCTCCACCGCATGCGCCACATCATGCCGGGGCACGGCGTAACTGCGATTGTAGAAGCGCGCCGCCAGCGGCTCGCGCACCGAGGCGCGATCCGGCCCGGCCAACGGCCCGCGCGCCTGCCGCGCCAGCCAGGCACTCTTGACCAGGCCCTGGGCGTCGATCACCAGCTCGTATTGGCTGCGGCGCAGCTCGGCGCGGAAGCGTGACCAGTCGCCGCCGAAGACGGTGCGGCCCAGATGCCTGCGCCAGCCGCGCATATCGCACTGGATGACGCGCTCGACCGCCGGGTGCCAGGCCGGAATTTCGGCGAAGGCGCGTTCGACCAACCAGTCGCAGCGCAAGCCGGGGCAGGCCCGCGCCGCGTCGGTGAGCGCCGGCAAAGTGTGAACCACGTCGCCCAGCGAAGAGGTTTTGACGATCAGGATATTTGGGGGGTGGCGCATTGAAACGGCATGAGCACAGTATTTTCAGGCGGCGCCAACCCCGCCGTCGGGGGACTTGCTGATATATTAGTTGCGAGTCGAGACGTTAACGCGAAAGAGGGAGTTTGAGTGAATCGGAACGCACGCCGCGCCGCGGCCATTATGCTCCTGCTGGCCGGAGCCGCATTGCCCGCCCTGGCCGCCGCACCCGCTGTGCAGGAAGCACAGACGCTGCTGAACCAGGGTGACTACAAGGGCGCGCTGGACCGCCTCGACCGCTACCTCGCCACCTCGCCGCAGGATGCCGAAGCGCGCTTCAGCCGCGGCCTGGTGCTGGTCAAGCTGAGCCGCACCGACGAAGCCATCAAGGTTTTCGCCGATCTGACCCGCGACTATCCGCAGCTGCCCGAGCCTTATAACAATCTGGCCGTGCTCTACGCGCAGAAGGGCGACTACGAGAAGGCCCGCGACGCCCTCGAGGCGGCCCTGGCCACCCACCCGGCCTATGCCACCGCGCACGAAAATCTCGGCGACATCTATTCCGCGCTGGCCGGCGCCGCCTACAACCGCGCCTTGCAGCTCGACCAGGGCAACCAGGCGGTGCGCTACAAGCTGTCGCTGATCAACCAGCTCGGCAACGGCCCCGGCGGTTACGCCCCCGCCGGCACCACCAGCCTGCCGGCCGGCACGCCGAAATCCGAATCCATCGGCTCGGCGCCGGCAGCCGCGCCAGTCGCGGCTGCGGCAGCACCCGCACCGGTTGCGCCAGCGGCAACCCCGGCCGATAGCGATAACGCAGCCGTCGCCGAAGCCCTCAATGGCTGGGCCAAGGCCTGGTCGTCGAAGAACGTGGACGGCTACCTGTCCTATTACGCCGCCGACTTCCAGCCGGAGGGCGGCGGCAGCCGCGCCCAGTGGGAAGCGCAGCGGCGCGAGCGTGTGGCCAAGCCCTCGCGCATCAACGTGCGCGCGCTGAGTCCGCAGGTCAGCCGCATCGATGCGCATCGCGTGCGCGTCAGCTTCATCCAGGACTACACCTCCGACACCATCAGCGACAAGGTCAAAAAGACCGTGGAGTTGAGCAACAGCAGCGGCAGCTGGAAAATCGTCCGCGAAACCATCCGCTGATGCCGTCCGCAGAGTTTTCTGCCGAGCGCATCCTGCTACGGCGGGGATGCCGCTGCGCAGCGGCCGTGCTGGCCGTCGGCATCTGCCTGGGCCTGCCGCGGTTCAGCGCCGCCACCGAGCTGCCCGCCGTAGGCTCCAAGCCCGAGGATCAATTGCTCGAAGCGGTGGATGCGCTGCGCGGCGGCGACTCCGCCACGGCGCTGCATGAATTGCAGGCGCTGGTGCAGCGCGAACCGAATTTCCGCCTGGCGCAGCTGCTCTACGGCCAGGTGCTGGCGCAGCGGTCCGGTGTTGCCGGCCTGGTCTCGCCGCTGGCCGATGATCAGGACCCGCATGTGCGCGAACTGCTCGACGAATACCGCGCACGCGTCTCCGAAGCGCGCAACGGGCCATCGGCCGACAGCCTGCCCAGTTCGATCCTGCGGCTGTCGCCCGACCACAAGTACGCCATCGTCGCCGACCTGCCGCGCTCGCGCGTCTACGTGCTGCAGAACGTCGACGGCAAGCTGCACCAGGTACGCGATTACTACGCCTCGATCGCCCGCAACGGCTACGGCAAGCAGAATTCCGGCGACCTGCGCACCCCGGTCGGCATCTACCGCGTCACCGGCTTCACGCCCGGCGTGAAGCTGCCGCCGTTCTACGGCGCCGGCGCCTATCCGCTGAACTACCCCAATGCCTGGGATCGGGTGCACGGCCGCACCGGTTCGGGCATCTGGCTGCACGGCGTACCCACCACCACCTATGTGCGGCCGCCGCGCGCCAGCGAGGGCTGTGTGGTCCTGGCCAATGCCGATCTGGCCGACCTCAAGTCGCTGATCGTGCCGGGCATGACGCCGGTGGTGCTGAGCGACAAGGTGGACTGGCTGCCGCCCGAGGCCGTGGACCAGCAGCGCGAGGAACTGAGCAAGCGCATCGAAAACTGGCGCAGCAAATGGTCGGCCCTCAACACCGAGGCCTACCTGTCGTTTTACGGCGACGATTTCCACACCGACGACGGCATGAACAAGGGCCAGTTCGAGATCTACAAGCGCCGCGTCAACCAGGGCAAGCGCCATATCGAGGTGAAGCTGCGCGATCTGGACCTGTTCAGCTACCCCGGCGAGCAGAACCTGGTGCTGGCCGAGTTCACCCAGGAATACCGCAGCGACAACTACACCACCAGCACGCGCAAGGAGCAGTACTGGCGGCGCGAGGCGGACGGGTCGTGGAAGATCGTGCGGGAAGAAAATCGAGCCTTGTAAGCCCGAAAAGGCAAAAGCGTTCTCGCGCAAAGCCGCAGAGAACGCGAAGAAAAGATCAAAAAGCTTTTGCATTGAAGCCTTTTGCGTCTTTGCGTCTTTGCGCGAGCAGTTTTTAGGTTTTTCCTTGATTTCCCCCGCAAAGGCGCAAAATAGGGACTAATCCTCCTACCGGCAGTACCCCTTTGCGCACCCACCGCCGCAGCACGCCCGACACCGGCGCCGATCAGGCGCCGCCGCTGACCGTGCGCAGCACCCTGGCCACGCTGTGGCCGTACATGACCGAATTCCCGGGGCGGGTGGTGCTGGCGATGGCGCTGCTGATCGGCGCCAAGCTGGCGGGGGTGTGGTTGCCGCAGCTGCTCAAGCACCTGGTCAATGCCATGTCCGGCAAGGGTCCGGGCGGTGCGGCGGGCGCCGTTATCGCGGTGCCGCTGGGGCTGCTGCTGGCCTATGGCTTCGTGCGCTTCCTCAACGTGCTGTTCGGCGAACTGCGCGACGTGGTGTTCGGCAAGGTGGCGGAGCGGGCGCAACGCCGTGCCGCCCTGCGTGTGTTCGAGCACCTGCACCGGCTGGACCTGGAATTCCACCTGTCGCGGCGCACCGGCGGCCTGGCCCGCGAGATCGAAAAGGGCGTCGACGGCATCAGCTTCCTGCTGCGCTTCAGCCTGTTCAACATCCTGCCGACCCTGCTGGAAATCGCCCTGGTGGCGGCGATCCTGTGGAAGCAGTACGACATCCGCTTTGCCGGCGTGGCCCTGGTGTCGGTGGTGCTCTATATCGGCTTCTCGGTGTGGGTGACGGAGTGGCGCACGGCGCTGGTGCGCGAGGCCAATACCATGGACGCCAAGGCCAGCAGCCGCGCCATCGACAGCCTGCTCAACTACGAGACGGTGAAGTATTTCGGCAACGAGCGCTGGGAAGCGCAGCGCTACGACGACAGCATGGCCGCCTGGGAACGCGCCGCCGCGCGCAACCGGCTGTCCCTGTCCTCGCTCAACACCGGCCAGTCGCTGATCGTGGCCGGCGCCATCACGGCGATGATGTGGCTGGCGGCGCAGGACGTGACGCAGGGGCGCATGAACGTCGGCGACTTCGTCGCGGTCAATGCCTACATGGTGCAGCTGTTCGTGCCGCTCAACTTCCTCGGCTTCGTCTACCGCGAGATCCGCCGCGCCCTCACCGACATGCAGAAGATGTTCGGCCTGCTCGGGCAGCATTCCTCGGTGCAGGACGCACCGGGGGCGCAGGCCATCACGGCGCAGCGCGCGCGGATCAGCTTCGAGCGGGTCAGCTTCGGCTACAGCCCGGCGCGGCGCATCCTCGACGGCGTCAGCTTCGACATACCCGAAGGAAAGAAGCTGGCGGTGGTGGGGGCCAGCGGCGCCGGCAAGTCGACCCTGGCGCGGCTGCTGTTCCGCTTCTACGACCCCAATGCCGGGCACATCCGCATCAACGGCCGCGACCTGCGCGAGCTGAGCCAGGACAGCGTGCGCGCCCTGATCGGCGTGGTGCCGCAGGACACGGTGCTGTTCAACGACACCATCGAGTACAACATCGCCTATGGCCGGCCCGGCGCCAGCCGCGCCGAAGTGGAGCGGGCCGCGCGGCAGGCCCATCTTGACCACTTCATCGCGCTGCTGCCGGAGGGCTACGACACCCTGGTGGGCGAGCGCGGGCTGAAAGTCTCCGGTGGCGAGAAGCAGCGCATCGCCATCGCCCGCGCCCTGCTCAAGGACCCGCCGATCCTGATCCTCGACGAGGCCACCTCCTCGCTCGATTCGGCCGCCGAGCAGGCCATTCTCGGCGCCCTGCGCGAGGCGACGGAGCGGCGCACCACCCTGGTCATCGCGCATCGCCTGTCCACCATCACCGATGCGGACGAGATCGTGGTGCTGGACCGGGGACGCATCGTCGAGCGCGGCACCCATTACGAATTGCTGGGACGCGGCGGCGCTTACGCCACGCTGTGGGCGCACCAGCGCGAGCAGACGCAGGACGTTTCCGACGGCGCCGCGGTACCGGAGCCGGTGCAAGTTCTATAAGTGCGCTATCGCACATAGGCCAAATAACCTCGCCCGCATTGGCGAGTACCGGAGATGGCTTGCATCGCTGACGCCGGCGCCATAAAAAATATTTGTGCCGCGCCTTCCACCGCCTGCACTTTTCGTCTACTTTGTGAGGGCGATAGGAGAGACTCCTGACACGACTCGGAGTCGATGATTAATGCTCAGTTTTGGCAAGCTGGACCTGAAGGAAAAGGCGCTGGCGCACCTGGTGACGCCCGAGATCGAGCATCTCGTCGCCAGCATTCCCAAGCCGGTCGGCAGCTTCGGCTACGACCCCTGGGGCTATAACGAAGAGCGCTTCAAGGTCGCCCTGGGGGCGGCCAAGTGGCTCTACGACAAATATTTCCGGGTCACCGTGCACGGCCTGGAAAACATTCCCAAAAGCGGCCGCGTGCTGATCATCGGCAACCACAGCGGCCAGTTGCCGATGGACGGCGTGCTGGTGGGCGTGGCCGCCGCCACCAATCCGGACGGCCCGCGGCTGGCGCGGGCCATGATCGAACGCTTCTTCCCCACCGTGCCCTGGCTCGGCAACTACCTCAATGCCCTCGGCGGCGTGATCGGCGACCCGGCCAACTGCAGCAAGATGCTGGAGATGGAAGAAGCCATCATCGTCTTCCCCGAAGGCGTGCGCGGCTCCGGCAAGCTGTACAAGAAGCGCTATCAACTGCAGCGTTTCGGCAACGGCTTCATGCACCTGGCAATGAACCACAAGACACCGATCGTGCCGGTGGGCATCGTCGGCTGCGAGGAAACCATGCCGGCGCTGCTCAACCTGGCGCCGGTGGCGAAGCTGCTGGGCCTGCCCTACCTGCCGCTGGTGCCTTCGCTGATGCCGCTGCCGGCGCGGGTCTACCTCAATTTCGGCAAGCCGATGCACTTTTCCTCGTGCGCCAACGAGAGCGAAGCGATGGAACGCGTCGAGGAAGTGAAGGCGGAACTGCGCCTGCTCATCGACCAGGGATTGCAGGAACGCACCAGCCTCTATTGATCATGGCCACCCCTAAACAGTCCAGCAAGAAAACCGTCCTCATCACCGGCGCCGCCGGCTCCCTGGCCAAGCGCGTCATCGCCCGGCTGCAAGGGCGCTACAACGTCATCGCCGTGGATTTCCGCCGCAAGGTGGAAACCGATGCCGGCATTCCCAGTTACCTGGTGGAACTGCACAAGCGCGGCTTCGAGGACATCTTCGCCGAGCACAAGATCGATGCGGTAATCCACATCGGCCGCATGTTCGCGCACGAGAAGGACCGCATGCAGCGCTACAACGCCAATGTGCTCGGCAGCAAGCGCCTGCTCGACCTGGCGCGCAAGTACAAGGTCGGCCAGGTCATCATCCACAGCACCTACATGGTCTACGGCGCTTCCGCCTACAACCCGGCGCTGCTCGACGAGGAGGCGCCGCTCAAGGCCGGCGAGGTGACGCAGGACCTGGTGGACTCGGTGGAGGTGGAGAGCCTCGCCAACATCTACCTGTGGAAGCATCCGGAGCTGAACATCACCATCCTGCGGCCGTGCAATGTGCTGGGCCCCGGGGTGCGCAACACCATGTCGATCCTGCTGGCGCGGCCGCTGGTGCCGGTGCTGGTAGGCTTCTCGCCGATGATGCAGTTCCTGCATGTGGAGGACATGGCGGAGGCGATGGTGCTGGCATTCGAGAAGAACAAGCCCGGCATCTACAACGTGGCGCCAGACGATTACGTGCCCTACCAGCAGGCGGTAACCGAATGCGGCTGCCGCAAGCTGCCGATCCCGTCGATTCCGCCGATGCTGCCGCGGACCATCAGCAGCGCGCTCAACTGGAACGCCTTCTTCCCGCCGTACATGGTCAGCTACTTCAAATACCCGGTGATTCTCGACGGCAAGCTGTTCCGGGAGACCTTCGGCTGGAAGCCGAAGCGCAATCTCAACGACATCTTCAGTTACTACCGCAAGCAGAAGCTGGTGGCCAAGGCTGCCAAGTGATAGTTTTAATCAATCTATCGGCGAATAATATTTCATTTTGATTATTGTCCCTGTGGCGCTAAAGTGTCGCCCTGAGAGATAGCCCCACAGACAGCAACAGAGCCGGAACCCACAAGGAGCGCGTCATGTCCGCTTATTCCACCAGGATCGACCTTCCCGCCGCCACCCGCGACAAGGTGATTGCCCTGCTCAACCAGCAGCTCGCCGACACCTTCGACCTGTTCAGCCAGATCAAGCAGGCGCACTGGAACGTCAAGGGCATCCACTTCATTGCCCTGCACGAGTTGTTCGACAAGCTGGCGGAAGAGACCGAGGACTATGTCGACGATATCGCCGAGCGCGCCACCGCCCTGGGCGGCGTGGCCATCGGCACCGCCCGCGCGGCCGGCAAGGTATCGCGCCTGCCCGAATTTCCGCTGGAAGGCGTTCCGGGCAAGGCGGCGGTCGAAGCCCTGGTCGAGCGCTATGCCCTGCTCGCGGCCAGCACGCGCAAAGCCATCGAGATTTCCGGCGCCGCCGGCGATGCCGATACTTCGGACCTGTTCACCGGCGTCTCGCGCGGGCTCGACAAGAGCCTGTGGTTCCTCGAAGCGCATCTGCAGTAGGCCGCCGCATTCCACCTCTCCCCAGCAATGGGGAGAGGGTTCCAACCGCCGTCCCTGCTGTGCTGTAAAGCATTGGTAAAAGCCGCCGTCGCGGCCGCCGCTGCGCTCTAAGCTCCGCCAGAATGCCGCCAAACCCCGGCGCGCGATCCCGCTTGAGCCGATGAGCAGCTTGCAGATACACACCCTGGCCTGGAACAACAGCGATCCACGGATGCTGGAAGCACACCGCAGGGTGACGCAGCATCTGCAACTACCCGTTTGTTATCACATCAAGAGCGTGCCGCACGGCGCCTGGATCGATTCGGTGCTGGAGACGGCGCAGACCGATGCGGTGGGTTTCCTGGATTCGGATTGCGTGCCGCTGAACCGGGACATCGTGCTGCAATCGGCACAGTGGGCCTTCGACCAGCGCAGCTTCATCGGCATCGCCCAGGCCTCCAACCACATCCCTCCCAGGTCGCACATCTTCGCGGCGCCGGCCTTTTTCTTCATCTCGCGGACGGCCTGGCTCGATCTGGGCAAGCCCTCGTTTGTGGAAACCCCCAGATCGGACGTGGCGCAGGAAGTCAGCTACCGCGCGGAGGAAATCGGCCTGCGCTACAGGACCCTGTATCCCACCCACTTCGAGCGGGAGCCGCGCGACGACGGCTACTGGCACCTGGGCAGCTATGGCAGCTACGGCATCGGCACCGTGTTCAAGGGCGGTGTCTATCACCTCTACCAGGGCCGCCATCGGGATCATGCCGCGCTGTTCGTGCAGCGTTGCGGGCAGATCGTGGCCGGCACGTTCTCGACCGCCGGCTTTCATCAATGCGACAGCCTGGCATGCGCGCCGGCCGCCGCCGCGCACCTGGATCTCACCGCACAACCCGACTGCCTCAGCGCCGGGGCGCAGCTCAGGCGCTGGCTGCCTCCGCTTTTTTTCCCGAGAACGGGGCGTTGAGCGGTTTGTCCGAGGCGGAGGCTGCGGAATTATTGATAATCGGCATCTGATCGGGAATATCTTTCCGATCCGGCGAACTCCGCAGAGCGAGCCTGGGGAGGCCGCGGTGCAGACTCAGCCGCGCTTCGCCCCGAACGTGCGGCGCTGGCGTTTCGGCTTGCGCGGCTCCGACGCCAGGTGCGCGTCGATCACCAGATCCATGTAGAACTGGGTGGACGCGATCATCTCCTGCGCGGCGCTCTCGGCTTCATAACCGTCGCGGGCGATGATCGCCTGGCCGGTCTTGCGGAACTGCGCCGCCGAGATCAGGCCGAGGCCGGGCTGCAGGTGCGCCACCAGCTCATGCCGCATCAGATGATGCTGCCAGCGCCCCAGGCGCGCCACCCGTGTCAGCAATTCCACCGCCAGGGGATTGCCGCAACGCTCGCAGATATAAGCGCCGACGATCAGCGACACCCGGTTGTGCTCGACCGTGTCGGTGGTCTGATGCACGCAGTCGTCATAGCGCTGCAACAGGGCCAGCAGGCCTTCGGCGTCCTCGCTGCGGAAGCGCTCCGCGGCCAACCGGCACACGGTGCCGAACAGCACTTTCTGCAATTCGAGTGCGTCATGAACGCGCTGCAGGTCCAGCTGGATGACGCGGGCACCGCGCCAGGGCACGATTTCGACAAAGCCCTCGCGTGACAGATGACGGAACGCCTCGCGCACCGGGCCGTGCGAGACGCCAAAGCGCTCGGCCACCTCGCGTTCGCGGATCCAGTGGCCGGGTTCGAGCCGCCACTCGATGATGTCCTTCATGATCTGCTCGGCGATATGCCGATCCAGCGTGGGCTCGGCCGCCGGGTCCTTGTGCCTTGCCGGGACGGGACGGGCCGGCGGCCTTGCGCGACGCTGCTGCAATGGCGTTTTCATCGGCAAGTCAGGGTGGGGGCCAGAGGAGGACGGCGCAGCCGCCCTGAGAATGAATGCAGCCACGGCGTACGCGGAAGCATTGACAGGCTCGTGACGGCGTACCGATAATTATTGACAATAATTATCAATAATTTCAAGTCCAGATCCAATCCGGATCACGGACCGCACAGGGAGGTGCATATGTCGATCCGGGCATTCACTCTAGGTTTGGCCGGGACTTTGCTTGGCTGTGCCTCCCTGCTATCGCAGGCCGCGGCTCAGGACAAAACGACGGACCAGACCAACGCCCCGGTCAACCAGACGGCCGCTGCCGCCGCGGACAGTCCGGCACCGGACCAGGCGGCGCCGGCCGCCGCACCGGCCGCTGCCGCGCAAACCGAATCCCTCGACGAAGTGGTGGTCACCGCGCGCCGTCGGCAGGAGCGGCTGGCCGACGTACCACTGGCGGCGACGGTGATCGACGCAAAAGCCCTGCAGGACCGCGGCGGCGTGAGCAGCGCCATGGATCTGCTGGATGGCGTGCCCAGCGTGCGCTTCGACAACACCACTTCGCCGCTCACTTCGGAAGTCTCCATCCGCGGCTCGTCCACTTCGCGCGCCACCACCGGCGACCCCAGCGTCGGCCTGTATCGCGACGCCGCTTACATCGGCGGCGGCCTCATCGGCGGTCGCAGCTTCACCCGGCTCGACCTGTTCGACGTGGAAAGGGTCGAGGTGCTGCGCGGCACGCAGGGAGCGCTGTACGGACGCAATGCGGTAGGCGGCGCGGTGAACGTCATCTCGGCCAAGCCGCAATTCGAGCAGGGCGGCTTTGCCGATCTGCAGTACACGCCGGACGTGCGCGCCACGCAATTCCAGGCGGTCGAAAACCTGCCGCTCGATCAGCACTTCGCCGCGCGCTTCGGCGTCGATTTCATTCATCAGAACGACGGCTTCTACTACAACCCCGATAACGACGTGTATTTCGATCAGCAGAAGGGCTACGGCCTGCGCGGCCAGCTGCGCTGGCGCCAGAGCGGCTGGGACGTCGACCTGCTGGCCGAGGTGCAGCGCCTGACCGTGCCCGCCGTGGCTTATCAGGTGTACATCAATCCCATCCCCGGCCTGTTTCCAAAAGGCTTTGTCGAGGACCAATACACCTATCCCTGGAACACGCCGCCGCTGGCGACGCAGGATGTCGACAACCTCATGCTCACCGCCGGCTACGGCTTCGACTGGGCGCGCCTGACCTCGACCACCATGGTGCGGCAGCGCAAATCGTTCTACCAGTACGATACCGACGGCGTCGATCCTGCGTTGTTGGCCGCCGCCATCGCCGCGGGCAACGTGCCGCCGGGCGTGATCGATCCCAACTCCAGCGTCGGCCAGCACGACAACACCTTCAGCGTGGTGCAGGACCTGCACCTGGCCGGCAACGCGTTACAGGATCGCCTGAGCTGGCTCGGCGGCACCGAATTCCTGTTTCAGCAAAGCATGCCCAACGTCGTCACCGGGCGCTCACCCACGCCGAAGAATCCCTCGCCCGGAAGCGACCAGGTCGAGCGCCAGGACTACTGGTCCGGCGCCGTCTACGGCTCGCTCGGCTATGCGCTGACGCAGCAGCTCGATCTGACCGGCGAAGTGCGCTACACCCACGACGAAAAGGCCGCCGTTTACAACGATTACGATCTGGCCAGCGGCGCCCAGGTCAACGGCAACAGCTACAACTTCAACATCCCCAACACCGGTTTCAACAACGTCTCCTACAACGCAACCTTGTCGTACAAGTTCCTGCGCGAACTGCTCGCCTATGCCAAGGTCGGCACCAGCTATCGCGTCGGCGGCTTCAACGCCGACCTGGGTCCGTCCGGCCAGCCGAATCCAATCCCGGCGAGCTACAACGATGAAACCTCCACCGCCTACGAGCTGGGCGTAAAGGGCATGTTGAGCCCCGCCATGTATGTCGCCGTGGCCGCCTATCGCACGCATGTGCGCAACCTGATCGTGCAGCTCAACAACGGCTGCAGCGTGACCACCCCGTCGTGTCCCTCCGTCGCCGTGCCGTTCCTGACCAACGCCGGCACTGCCGACGGCTTCGGCTACGAAGCGGAAGGCGTGGCGAACTACGATCTCGCCGGGGGCAAGCTGCGCGCCAGCCTCGGTGGTTCACACCAGATCTCGGAAGTCGCCAGCGGCGCATCCGAGGGACTCAACGTGCCGCAAGTGCCTAGCTGGATCGCCACCGCGGAACTCAATTACCGCCACCGCTTCATCGCCGACAGTACCCTGTTCGGCAACGTGCACTATGCCGCGCAGTGGGGCGGCGTGCAGGAACTGAGCACCACCACGGCGCGGCTGGACGATTACCAGCTGGTGGATCTGCGCGCGGGCATCGATATCCGCTCGTTCGAAGTAGCCGGCTTCGTCAACAACCTCGGCGATACCGTGTACATCGTTTATCAGGACTCCGAGACACGGCGCTATAGCGAGCCTCGGACTTATGGGTTTCAGCTGCGATATCGGTGGTAATGTCGATCTTGCCGTTCACACCCGCGCCCCATGAACATGGGCGCATCCTACGCAGCTTTCATTTCTCACTGAGCGGCTTCACTCTGAAACCTTTGTGTACGCGCTTGCGCGCGGACCATTTGCCTGCTGATTGAAAGTGCGGTTCCGCCTGGATGGCGGGTTACTTTCTGTGACGCACAGAAAGTAACCAAAGAAACATTCCCCGATGTCTACGCCCACCAATCACCTGCGGTGATTGGTGGGCGTAGACATCGGGGAGGACCATCAAAGGCACGGCAACAGCCAAAGCAAAGCAACGTCAAAAGCCGGCGACTCCCTGCTTTTAGTCCCCTCTCCCCTTGGGGGAGAGGGCTAGGGTGAGGGGTGGTTGCGGAGCGTGCGGTTCGATGCTCTGGATACCGGCTTGCGCCGGTATGACGGTGGGACGTGAGTTTCGCTTTTGATGTTGCCTTTGCCTTTGACGTTCCCCCCGTCTGGCTGCGCCGAGCATCGCAGGACGAGGTGGATCAGCCGCGCGCAGACGCGGGCGAGGCAGGATGCCGAAGCGTTTTCAGACAGGCCAGGGATGGCCTGTACAAAAAGCCCGCCTCGGCCGAGAAGCGCAGGGGACCCTCTCATCGCGCTTCTGCTTTTGCGATGAGAGGGCGCAGACTCCGGGGCGGCTCTTTTGGTTACTTTTGGAGCTGTTGCCAAAAGTAACTCGCCGGAGGCGAAAAACTTCGTCCAGGCGTCAGGAGGATCCAGGCACGCGCGCCAGCGCACGCTGCGCAGCTTCAAGATGA
>Ga0302314_10003211_pt1 | contig 30256 bp, 21 predicted proteins | sample III_Palsa_N2_3_FD_200533 | JGI IMG/M metagenome (GOLD analysis project Ga0302314, IMG submission 200533) | Peat permafrost microbial communities from Stordalen Mire near Abisko, Sweden - III_Palsa_N2_3 | ecosystem: Environmental > Terrestrial > Soil > Palsa > Peat permafrost | place: Sweden... | reverse complement strand
GTCGTTCACGTGGAAGGTGGGACTGCGGTCATGGGCCCAGTCCTGAAATGCGGACCATTGGGCGTCATTCCACTGGAAATGAGGACCAGGGTGATGGAGGTCGCAAAATTGGTACCGACGCGTGCTCCGCACCGCGTCGCGGATGGCCAGGGCGAGGTCCCCCAGAATGACGACCTCCGTCGTGGCGTCACTGTGCATGGGATCGTCCAGCGGCGGGGGACGGGTGCCCAGGTCATACGGAATAAGTGGTTCGTCCATGGTGTGTGTCTCGTGCCCCAGTGCTGTGCCGCCAGTCTTACGGCTGATTTCCCCCTTTCCTAGCTGTGGAATGGTGATCGGGCATGGCCGCAGGGCGGGGACGGCCGATCGCTGCATGAGGGGGATCAGCCCCAGGGAGACCACCGCAGCGAGGCGTTGCGCCGTCACGAACCCACGGGCCAGCGAGGGGATCGACCACCGCGAGAGCAGCCCTCAGTCACTGCAGCGACACCCAATGAGGACCCGCAGGACATCAGGGGTGCGCAGCGATCGGATGCTCAGGATCAGGGACGGCACCGTGATCGGCCGACGTATCGGCCGGGGACGTGGTCCGGTCCGCAGCATCGGTCTGCGGGAGCGGATGGAGGTGCAGCATGTGCACGGGGATGGCCGCCTGCGCTGCGTCCATCTGCTCCTGCGATGACGGTGTCGGCAGGATCAGGGGAGGGCCCATGTTCCAGATGAGGCAGGGGATGCCCGCGAGGATCAGGATGGCCATCACGACCATCGCGGCCACTAGGGGTGGCGAGCCGGCGCGGAAGTCGCGATTGATGGTCGTGGGGCTGCGTCCCGTGACCAGCATCAGCACCCCGTACATCGCCAGTACCAGGGGTAGCGACATGACGTGTTCCATGACCTTGGGAACGTGCTGCTGCCCGTGCCCCAGGGCGCTCAAGACGCTCCAGGAGAGGCCGGCGCCGAGCAGCAGCATGAGCAGACCGAGGGCGCGCCGTTCCGGCTCGCCAGCGGTCTCTCGAGGAGTCTCGGTATACAGGGTCGGGCAGCCACATCGCCGGCAGACCCGATCCGCAGCTCCCGTGAGCGCACCGCATCGTCGGCACCCGGGGTTCATGGCTGCGCGTCAGGAGGGTTGGCGAGCTGCCCCCCTGCTGGGGCGGGTGGATCCCAGGCTGCCGAGGCGATGCGGGCCTGCAGCAGGAACAGCAGGTCGTTCCACGCCGTGGTCTGTACCACGATCATGTCCCAGCCTGCAGCAACGTCCTGCGGAGGATCGGTGCGCACGGTGATGCGCCGGTGCACGCGCTCGGCCTCGTCATCGGTCGGGTCTGCGAGGGTGATGTCGGCCACCAGCGCAGTGGGAATCCTGTTCAAGAGGCTGGCGGTTTTCGAAGCGTCAGGATTGACATAGTCATCGTCATAGCTCAGGTACTGTGGGACGACCTGCACCAGCAGCGATGACGCCTCCGCCTGCCCAGCCGGTGCGGCGACGTCCATGGGGCCCGCAGCGCACTCGGTCACGCCATCGATGACCCGGGTGATGATCTCCGATTTCACCAGCGGCGAGGTCAGGGCATCCAGCGTGGCTGCTATCGTGACTGGTTTTGGCGTACGCTCGCGACGAAGTGGCAGGCCGCCCATGTCGATGCCTGGCCATGGCAGCAGATCCCCGCCGGTGGAACCCGCGAGGTCCCATCCCCTGGCGGGGATATTGGCAGCGGGGATCAGGGCGTAGTCCGGCAAGGCCGCCAGGGCGGCGCGCAGGTCCTGGGCCACCAGAGTGGTAAACTCCTCATCGGGCTCACCGAGGGACCAGCGTACGGGGGTGGTCGGCTGAGCGCTCGGCTGCGCGTGCAGGATATGGTGGATGCCGTCCCAGGTCGAGATGCAGCGGTGCGATCTGACCCGCATGATGCCGACCAGCGATCCGGGCTGGAGGTTCGGGCCGTGGACGTCGCCGTGGTCGGTGTCACGAACGTCGAGGACGATCTCGCTATCATAGCTCGTCGCACCGATCGCCTGAAGGGGGCTCGCCAGCTGCACGGTGCGACCCGGCAGCTGCTGCTGCACGGTGCGCAGCAGGGTCTGCTGCAGTCCAAGCCACCGGTTCTGATCAAAGGCATCGCTGGGGACCTTCAGACGTACGATCACGGCATCCGTCCAGGCGGCCGTCGCGGTGCCGCACGCATCGCTCCAGCGATGCGAGTACTCGGGATCATGAAACCGGTCCAGCAGGTCCTGGAAGGCCGCCTTCATGGCCGGCGTGCCGGAGCCGGCGTAGCGGGGCATGGCCGCCACCAGGGCATCCGCCATCTGCCGACGGAAGCGATTCAACCACTCTCCCAAGGACTGACCGTCCTCCTCCATGAAGGTCATCTTGTACTGGAAATAGGGCGGGATTTTCTGCCAGGCGCAACTGGCGCCGAAGATGTCGCCGTCGTGCAGGCACACGACGGCCTGGTCAACCGTGCGCTGGCAGGCGCCGATATCGCTCAGCACGGTTGGCGTCGACGCGGGCCCTGCCGACGACCAGTGCGGCATGCGCAGCGAGATGCTGTCCCACGGGATGATGAGGAGTACAGCCAGGAGGGGTAATATCGCATGCTGCCTCATCACCCCGGGACGATGCTTCGAATGCTCGACGGGTCCTGGTCCACCGCGGGTCATGCGCCGTAGGGAATCCGCCTGGGGATGCTCGATGGCCGCATAGCTGTTCCAGGCATAGGTGAGGGCGTCGCCCGTTGCGCTTTGAGCGGCAGGTTGCTGATCAGCCCCCGCCCTCGGCACGAGTTGGCGTCGCGCGTCCAAGGCCGCGAGGATCTCGCGACGCGTTTCGGGCAGGAGGTGTTCGGGATCGATGGCGAGGCCCGTGACCGCATGCAGGATGCTGCGGCGCTGACGCTCGGCAGCGGTCAGGCGCCAGAACCGATAGGACCAGACCACGATCAGCAACCCGCTGACGGCAAGCCGCCAGGGCATGCTCTCGGGGAATCCGAAGACCCGCGTGGGGATGAACAGCAGGATGCAGCCGAACAGGATCATGAACCCTGCGATGGCGCGCACGTAGCCTGCGGCGATGCTGTCGAATTGGGGATTCAGCTCGATCTCGCCCTGGGGCGTGACCAGGACGGACGTGACGGGCACCAGCGGCAGCCCGATCTCGAAGAACCAGGTGGCGACATGCTGCTGCTCGACGATCCCCATGGACCCGTGCCGCCTGCTCCCAATCAACATCCGTCTCTCCAGTGGTGCTCATGGCCCTGGCCCGGTCCAGAGCAGGTGCGTTCAATGGCGCATGCTCTCCTGGATAATCGCAACTGGGATGGGAAATGCTGCTATGACCAGCACGGATGGCGTGGTGTATCGCGCACTCTCAGCGACGCTGCCGGCAACGGGTATTTCGTACTTGTATTGACGAGAGCACCTGATCGCTGGTTGCGGGGCCCATCACGACCTGCGGGCGATCCGCTCACAGCCGCTGCAGCTTGAAAGCGATGTGGCGGGTGAATGCCGGAACCGGCAGCAGCAGCTCGCCGCCGGCATGGATGATGGTCTGGTGGGACATGATGGTGCCGGTCATGCAGTCCCACCATTCCAGCGCGAACGAGCCTGATCCGATTGCACCGCAATCGACGTGGACCAGGGTGTGCGCCGTGGCGACGCCACCGTTCTTGCCCCACGCGCTGTCGAGCAGGTAGCCGAGCATGCGACCGGGCCGTGACCAGGCGCGCGCCCACAGCACATCCGGCGCGGCATCGGTTTCCAGCAGGATCGATCCCGCATCGCTGCCACGCAGATCCTCCCCGGCGGTGAAGCGGTGGATCGCGGCGTAAGCCTGCCAGAGGTTGTGCTGGTCGACGAACTCGTACCACCACATCATCGCCGAGCCGGCGTTGCCGCTGACCAGCGAGGCCCACGGCGCCGACGCCTGCTCGGCGACCAGTTCCGCCGCCGGAGCGCCGTTCCAGTTGCCGCCGCATTCCGTGACCAGGACCGGCTTGTGGAAACGCGCCAGGCCGTTGCCGGCCAGGAGCGCATCCGCCAGGAGCTGGGCGAGCAGGCGTCCCTGCTGGTAGGCGTCGATGCAGATGTAGTCGAGTCCCGGCAGGGCCGCGACCTCGCGGTTGACCGCGCCATAGTCGCCGGCCCAGTGCGTGGTCAGCGGATGGCCATAGACATCCAGGGCATGCCAGCGCGCGCAGGCCTGCTCATGCCAGGACACCACCGCCGGTCCGGCATTGGTCAGGTTGACCTCTGACCACAGCTTCCAGCCGAGGATCGCCGGGTGGTCGGCGTAGCGCGCGACCAGGTAGCGGCGGTAGGCCTCCTGGCCCTGCAGGGCCCAGGGATCGGTGAAGTAGGACCTGGCCGAGGTCAGCCGTCCGCCATTGGCGACATTGTAGGGACTGTTCTCCCATTCGTGGTCGGCACCTTCGGAGGCCTGGCCATGATTGGAGACGACCAGGTTGACGTGGATGCCGAGGCGCTGCGCCTCGTCGAGCAGCTGGTCCAACCGCCAGGCGTTGAGCTGGTTGTAGCGCCCCTGCCCATAGAAGCCGTTCCAGTCCCCGCGCCACTCCAGCCCGAGGTTCCAGGGCGCCATCCACACTTCGATGGCGGTGCCCCCGGCCGCGGCGAAGCGCTGCAGGTAGGCCGTATAGGACAAGAGTCCCCGGTCCGGGGTCAGGGTGGTGCCCAACGTCTGCTGGCTGCGCACGTCATTGACCGAGCGCATGTTCAGCCCGATCGGCCAGAAGAAGGCCCCGCTGCGGGCGAAGAAGCGCGGATCGGTGGCGTCGACATGCACGTAGTCGTTCCAGGGCGCGCCTGCCACCTCGCAGTCCGGCATGACGTAGCGCACCGCCGGGCTACCCGGCCAGTGCGCCGTGACCACCACATGGTAGGTGCCGGGCAGCTGCGGCCGCACCCGCACCACGAAGGCCTCCTGGCCGGTCGGCACCACGTCCTCGCGGTCGCCGCGATCGATCGAACGCATGTCCTGGGCGAAGAAGGCCGGTATGGTGAAGCTCGGGCCGCTCGGCGGCGTGACCAGCGCATCGGCGGTGAAGCTCTCGGGATCATAGGGGTTGTGCGGGAATGGTTCGGGCCGGAAGCGCCACTCCAGGCGCTGCCCGGTGCGTCCCCGCAGGCCCGGGGATGCGACCTCCTGCAGCCGCGGCGCGAGGTCGTCGCTGCTCTCATCCGCCTGCAGCTGCAGCGCGATGCGCACCACCGCCCGGCTGGGTGCGGCGCAGAAGAAGTACAGGATGGTACGCGTCGCCCGGCTATCCAGGGACTCCCAGCGCGTGCTGAAGGGTTCACCCTTGAGGAAGTCGCGGTCGCTGATCACCAGATGCACCTGGTGCACACCGGGCGCGAGGTCGCCCTGGCCGGGATACTGGCTCCAATGGCCATGCACATCGCCCAGGCCCAGTTCAAAGCCGAGGTGCGGCGGCGCGTCTTCCGGTACGGTTATCGTGCCCTCCAGGCGGCGCGCTCCGCTGATCGCAAGGGGCAGCTCGATTGTGGTCGACAGCGGCGACTGCAGGGGCACTGCGGCCAGCACCCGGCCATCGGCGAGGATCAGCATCCCGGAGTCGCAGGCCACCGGGCAGCTGACCTCGCCACTCAGGCGCACGCAGCCGATGCCCGTCTTGTTCAAGGTCCCTGATCCCGAGAGCGCGCCGGCGAAGACCATGTCATTGGCGGCGCTGAGGTCGATGCGCCCGGCATCGATCGAAACCGAGCCGGCGCCGCCCAGCTCATGCAGCTGGTTGATGCCAGCGAGCTCCACATGCGCCTGCTCGGCGATGGTCAGCGCCGCGCCGCCACCGCCGCCCGCAAAGCTGCCCAGGCCGCGGGCGATGCCGAGCTCCCCGCCCTGGACCTGCACCGCGACCAGGTGGCTGACATCCCCGGTCAACAACAGCGTGCTCAAGCCGATCTTGGCGAAGGCGGCCTGGCCGTGGATCGCGCCATGGATGGTCAGGGTCTGGCCGCGATCCTCCCCGTAGTCATCCCCGCCGATGGTGAAGGCCGAGGAGGTCAGCAGGTCGCTGGTCGGCACCAGGGTCAGGGTATTGGACGCCGCCGCGGCCGCGGACTCCTCCCAGAACAGCTGCATGGAGTTGCCCCCGCCCCCCTCCTCGTACTGGATGCGGATCGGATAGATGCCGGCCTGGAGGCGGCCTTGGACCTGCTGCACGACCGCGCCGTGGCCGGTGCCCCAGCCATTGTCGCCCCATTCGCCCGGCTCGGCGACGCCATCATGGTTGCGGTCCAGCCACACCCGGCTGCCGTCGTCCGACTGGGTGAACAGCACCGCGCCATCGTGCTCGACGCGCAGGAAGCCGTCCCATTGCACCGAGAAGTTGTCCCAGTTGTCGTCGGTGCCCTCGATGGCGAAGCGCTGCCGCTCCAGCGGCGTGCCAAAGGCGTTGTCCGGGAAATGGATCAGCGCGTCCATGCGCGTGCCGGTGATCTCCGCGCGCTTGCGCCAGTCGTCCATGGTGACGGCGCGCATGCTGCGGTTGAGGTAGGTTCCCATCAGTCCACCGCCAGCGAAGGAGGTGATGGTGATGTCACCATCGAGCACGCGGCTGACCGAGCGCGCGTCGAGCTGGCCGCCATGCTCGCCGACCACGAGATCGCGCGCGAAGTGCTCGCTATCGAGCACCAGGCAGCCGCCGTCGATGAGCACCGCATGGTGGCCTGACCCGAGCGCGCCCGAACCCGGCAGCACGTCGGCGCGGATCCAGCATTCGCCGCCGTTGAGAATGGTGTCGCCCTGGAAGGTGGAGGCGCCGGTGAGCTCGACCTGGCCCGGACCGAGCAGGGTCAGCCCGCCTGCGCCGGCGATGCCGCCATGCAGGATGAGGATGCCCGGGCCCTGGCAGGCCAGGCCATGGCTGCCCAGGTCGATGCCGGTGGTGATTTCGCACTGGCCCCCGGCCTCGGTCAGCAGGTGCCAGTCGCTGGTACCCTGCAGGGGGCAGCTGATCGTGCTGGTACCGGGCAGCTGGTGGATGCCCTGGTCCAGGGTGAGGGCCGTGCCGCTGAGCAGGGCATTGCCCTGGCAGGTCAGATCGGCGTAGACGGTCGGATCGGGAACGCTGCGGCTGACCGCGGCACCCACCCCCAACAGCACGTGATCACCTGCGCCCGGCGCCGCCGGCGTCCAATTGCCGGCATCAGACCACAGCCCGGTGCCGGCGGCTCCCGTCCAGGTGCAGGTCGCGGCTGCAGCCATTGCCGGCAGGCCCATCAGAGCCAGGCACCACAGTCCCTGGAGCAGGAGGGTGCGCAGCGCTCGGGTTCGGTACGGCATCGCTCGGCCATCCTGAAACGGCTTCTTTGGCCCTGCTGTGACGTGCCGCACCCAGGACCTCACCGGGCATTCCCCTGGTCGGGTCCCGCCAGCCACCTACCCTTGCCCGCCAGGAAAAGCATCGATGCGTACTATATCCATCGCGGGGATTTCCACGCCCCTATCGCGGCTCTGCCTCGGTACCGGTTCATTCGGTTCAGCCATACCTGCAGCGCAGAGCATGGCGCTGCTTGACGCCTATGCCGGCGCCGGCGGGACCTTCCTCGACACGGCGCACGTCTATGCCGCCTGGCTGCCCAACGGAACCGGGGCCAGCGAGCGCACCATCGGCGCCTGGATCAAGGACCGGGGCATGGAACGCAGCATGGCCGTGGCCACCAAGGGCGGGCATCCGCAGCTCTCGACCCCGGACATCGGCCGGCTGCGACCCGAGGACCTGCTGCACGACCTCGGCGAGAGCCTGGAGCGCCTGCAGCTGCCGCGTGTGGACCTGTACTGGCTGCACCGCGACGATCCGAGCGTGCCGGTTGCGGAGATCCTCGCGGTCCTGGCCGATCTGCAGCGCGCCGGGCGGATCCGCGCCGCCGGCGCCTCGAACTGGTCGACCGCGCGCCTCGCGGAGGCGGCCGCGGTGGCAGCCCAGCGGCAGTGGCCGGGTTTCGTCGCCAGCCAGATCGGCTGGAGCCTGGCGGCTCCGGTCGTCGCGCGCATCCCGCCGGGCGGCATGCTCTTCATGGATGCGGCGACCGAGCGGTGGCACCGCGCCTGCGGCATGCCGGTGCATGCCTACTCCAGCCAGGCCAACGGCTATTTCACCAAGGATGTCCCGCCCGCGCTCTACGACGCGCCTGCCAACCGCGACCGCAAGCGTCAGGCCGAACACCTCGCCCAACGCCATGGCACGACCGCGAACGCCATCGCCCTGTCCTGGCTCCTGGACCATCCCTGCGCTGGTGCGGCGATCGTCGGCCCGCGGACCCGCGCGCAGCTCCTCGACAGCATCGCCGCCGAGCGCATCCGCCTGGTGGCCGCGGAATGGTCGTCCCTGAGCTGAGATGATGCGGGGATGAGGCCAGACGACGCAGCGCAGTACGCTGGTGGGCTTCGTCGCAACGGGCATAGTCGGGTGGCCTCTGGTCGCAACCACCATCCTGACCGGCATCAGCAGGGGCAGCCGATCGAGCAGGGCCATGCGAGCGCTGGCAGCGTCTAATCTCAGTGCAATAATCAGCGGTGCGGGAGCGTCCGGGCCGGTGCTGTTCACGGTCCGAGGCTGGAATTCCAGGTGCGCTCCGGCAGGATCGCCCAGCCATGTCCACCGTTTCGAACGCCACCCATCATTCGCATGCGAGCATTATCATCATCGATGCGGATGCCGCGCGGCGGGGCCAGCACCAGGTCGTGCTGGAACAGCATGGCTTCGGGCACGTCCTGGGCCTGGACCCGCGGGAGCCCCTCCCCGCGTCGCTCGGCGCAGCGCCCTGGGCCCTGGTCCTGATCGACCTGGACCAGCCTGCGGCCGTTGCGCAGGTCGCACGGCTGCGCAGCTCGTATCCGCAGGCCGTGCTGGTCGCAACGGTCGCAGCGCACCACCAGCTCCCTGCCGGCGGCTGGCAGCGCGGGATCAGCGAGGTGCTCACCCATCCGCTCACCGACGTCGCGCTGGTGGCCAGGGTGCGTCGGCTGTTCACCTCGCACCTGGCAGGTCCCGCGGACATCCCAACGCCGCAGCCGCCGGAGCCGCCGCTGGCCAGCGCCCCCTATCCGAGCGTGATGACGCTGATCGCCACCAGACCGGGGCTGGTCTTCGGCCTGGGCCCGGTGGTGGTGATCGGCGAGGAGGGCTGCGAGGCCCGGCAGCTGGCCGAGGAGATCCATGACCACGCCGGACGCACGGGCCCATTCAGGGAGCTGGGTGTTGCCCACGCCGACGCCAAGCACCTGCGCCAGCGCCTGGCGGAAGCCCGTCTCGGCACGCTCTTCATCGCTGAACTGGCGGCGCTGAGCATCCCGGCCCAGCACCTGCTGGTGACGGTGCTGCGGCGGCAGTCCGTCAGGCCCGGACGCAGCGCCCGGCTGATCATTGCCCACGAGCCGAGCCTGCCGCTGGGCGCGGTGCGGGTGGAGCTCCAGCACCTGCTTGCCGCCGGGCGCATCGTCCTGCCGGCGCTGCGCACGGTACGAGCGCAGATCCCGCTGCTCATCCAGCGCATGCTGGCCGACCTGGCGTCACGCCACGGCTGGGGGATCCCACCACTGCCCGAGGCCCTGTCCGGCTTCATCGCGGGCTACGACTTCCCGGGCGATGTGCAGGAGCTGCGCGCCCTGGTCCTGGCCGCGGTACAGGACAGCCAGGGTTCCGACTTCGTGCTCAGGCCATTCACGCATGCACTGGAGCAGGGCCAGGGCCTGCCGCTGCAGCGGGCGGCCAGCACCCTGCTGCGTGGTCTGGAACAGCTGCCCAGCCTGCGCGACATCCAGCGCCTGCTCATCGCGGAGGCGCTGCGCCGCACCCGCAACCATCCGTCCGAGGCGGCCGCGATGCTGGGCATCTCGCGCCAGGCGCTGCACAAGCGCCTGCAAGGGCCGGCGTTCGGCCGGGTTGCAGGGCGATGACCGGCGCGGGCCGACCACACCGCACGCGCCGCCCGTAACCAGGCCGTGCACAGCGCCTGCTGCGCCGCCAGGCTCGCCTGTCAGGTGGTCGGATCGATCATCGATTCGACGGTCTTGACCAGCGCCGACATGCTGAAGTTCGCGGGCAGCATCACCGCCCCGTCGGCGAAGGCCGGCGCGCGGTTGTCGGCGGTATCGCCGATGATCACGCTGCGCACGCGCAGATCGATGAGCTTGATGGCGCGGTAGCATTCGACCGGGTTCATCGAGGCCACGTCGAGGCTCATGATCGCGATGTTCTTGCAGCCACGGGTGATGCCGATGGCCTTGATCGCCTCGGCGGGCGAGCGGAAGTCGACCTTGTAGCCGAAGAAGGACAGGCTCTCCAGCGCCAGCTGCCAGCGCGAGCGGTCGTCATCGATGATCATGATGTGCACGGCCTTGGCGACCGCGGTCGGCCAGGCGTTGTTTTCCGGCAGCCCGCCGGCGATGGGGAAGGTCAGGCGGATGGTGTTGCCGTCGCCCTTCTTGGAGTCGATGGCGATCTTGCCGCCATGCTGCTTGCAGCAGGCCTCCAGCAGGCCGATGCCGACACCGGAGATGTGCGCATGCGTCTTCGCGGTGTCGCGGATCACAAGCTCGACCTCCTTCATGGTGTTGGTGGTCGCCAGCTCGACCGTGCCGGAGTCCTGCATCGCGTCGATGGAGTTGGTCGCGGCATTGAAGATCGCGCGCTGTATCTCGATGACGTCGCCCATCACCGTGTCGGGCTTGGCGCGTGCATTCTGGATGATGCGGATGCCGGGGCGGCCCATGCACTGGATGAGTGCCGACACCTCGCGCGCCACGTCGTTGAGGTTGACCGGTGAGAGCGTGGCCATGGCCGGCCGGGCGAAGGCCGCGAGCTGGCCGACGCGCGAGACGCCGCGCTGGCAGAGGGCGACGATCTGGTGGAAGTCGTGGGTCAGGTCGGGGTTGTTCTTGTTCTCGCGGGCGATCAGGCTCTGCGCCCGGCTGGAGATCGAGGTCAGGATGTCGGTGAAGTCGTTGGTGATGCGCCCTGCGAGCAGTCCGATGGTCTCCATCTTGAGCGCCTGCGCGAGTCGCGTGCGCTGCGCGGTCATGACCTCCTCGGCGGCATGCCGCTGGTGGGTCAGAAGCACCAGCTGCGAGTAGTCGCCGAAGGATGCGGCGATGTGCTGCTCGTTCTCGGTCCAGGTGCGTGGACCGCCGACGTGCGCGCAGCAGAAGATGCCGACCACGGCGCCATCGAGGTAGATCGGCGCATCGAGAAGCGCGCCGATCCCCTCCCCACGCAGGTAGATGTCGCCCAGCTCGCGCGAGCGCACGTCCTCCAGCGCATTGGCCACCGGCATGATGCGATGGTTGGCCAGCGAGGCGCAGTACACCGGGCAGAGGTTGGCCGGCACCTCCAGCCCCGAGCTGTGCTGGTTGGTGATGCCGTCGTACATCGCCAGGCAGCGGATGCGTTTCGGATTCTCGGTGAACTGCCAGACCGAGGCGCGTCCGATGTGCAGGGCCTGGACCGCGGCCTCGACCAGCGGCCGCAGGGCGCCATTGACATCGTGGTGGTTGACCAGGTTGAGGCGCGCCAGGCGCCACAGCACATCATGGATGGTCTCGTGCTCGTCGACGCGCCCGACCTTGACCTGCAGGTGCCGGACGATGCGGAAGAAGGCGTTGTCGAGCGCGTACTTCGTGATGCGGCCGCGCGGGATGCACTCGGCGGCGGTGATCGGTGTGGTGCTCGGCGGGATGAGCTCGTTGACCACCACGCTGCAGGATTGGATGCGCAGCCGATCCGGCTCATTGAGCACATCGAGGATGCGGTAGCTGTGCTCGTCGAAGAGGAAGGCCTGCCAGCCCGGGTCCTTAAGCAGCAGCAGGGCCTGCGCCGCGTCGCTGGCGGTGGTGATCTTGTAGGTGCCGATCCCGCCCTGGCCCTCTTCGAGCTGCTTCAGGACCTCAGCGATGCGCGCATCCTGGCTGAGCACCAGCACATGGGTCTTGCCGATGCGCTGGGTGCGGGTGGTGGTGCGGTCGCTGATGTCGGCACCCGGCATGGCCGGGAAGGTGCCGGAATCGATCAGGTTGGCGCTGATCACCGGCACGGCGAGCGCCGTGTCATCAGTCTTCTGATGATCTCGCGGTGTATGGGTCACGATTTCAGCATCCAATCTTGATGGTGGCAGCCATTCGTAGTTCTGCAAGACGGAGATTCGTCCGCACGCTGATCCGCAGGTTCCCTGGTCAAGAAACGGCGAGGAGGGCCCGGGCGGCGATTTTTACGATGGCATCAATACTTGAGCTATCCGGTCCGTGGTCGGCAGGTTCGGGGTGGTCTTCACCGCCCGGTTGCCGATGCGCGGTCCGCCAGCGGGGTGACCGCTCTCCAGTGCCCGCCGCTGATCCCCACGCCAGGCCGCCGGGCGGCGTGTCAGGGCTGATGTCGCCCTCCGCACGGAGGAAAGTCGACTATTATTAACCCACTTGGCTGCGACTCGGCCAGGAACGAGGCGCCCTGAGGTCGGGGCGAGCCTCGCATGGTGATCGACATCATCCGTCGTACGCACACCCTGCAGGAGTACCGATCGCTCGCCTCCTTTGTGTGCCTCGGCCGGAGGTCAGAAGTGCTTATTTCTCAATCAAACAGCTCATCCATTAAATTCTACTAGTATCATGATATCACATATTCCAGAGTGCCGGCCGCGCGATCCTCCGACGAACCTGGAACTGGGCGCCACAGGCGCTAGCTGTGGTTCGACTCGGGGATGCGCTGCGGGCTGCGTTGTTGCATGCTCGACGGGTTCCGCAGCGCGCATCGGCGACGGGCATGATCGCGGCAGCTGATGTTGGTTGCCGGCTCAATGATCACCCCGGCTGCAGTTGGCAGCCGGGGTGATCACATGGCGTACGACGGGGCCAGGGCCGCCCCCGGTGGTCGGATGCTCAGTCGGTACTGGTCACCAGATACTTATGCGCCAGCGACAGCGAGGTGAACGGTCCCATCACCACTCCGTTCTCGGTGATGTAGATCTCCTCGGTGAGGCTGCCGGTGATCGAGGTCACCGGCGGCCCGAAGCTGTAGGTCAGGGTCGCATCATAGTAGCGGTTCCAGACCGCCGCGTCGCCGTTGTCCGAGTAGTCCCAATTGGTGAAGGCCCGGTTCGGGTTGGCCGGGTCGACATCGGCAACACCCATCGGTGTCTGGGTGCCTGGCAGCGGCTCGCCATCGACGGTGCGGACGATCGACAGGGTGTTGGTCGATCCGGCGGTGTAGGTCCGCGTGTCGACCAGGTTCACATGGCGGTAGCCGGCGAGGGTGAGTGCATGAGCCGTGCCGCCGGGGCGCTGGACCGTCCAGGACAAGGGGGTCGCCGAGGGCACGGCCAGGGAGGTGTCCAGGACCAGGGTCCAGTTGTGCATGCTCGACCAGGTGTAATTGGCCACATAGCTGAAGGTGTAGGATCCGCTGGTGATGGTCGCGGTCGCGCCATTGGCCGGATCGGTGTAGACGACGTTGCCATTGGCGAAGTTCACGGTCAGCGTGCCGTTGGCCTGCTGGTCCATGCCCACCGGCCAGCTGGTGACCGCGGCGCCGCTGGCGGTGACGGTGAAGGAACCGCTCAGGTTCGGAAACATGAGCGTGCCATCTGCATTGGTCAGGGTGCCGATCGATACCACCCAGGGCGTGTTGGTGGTGCGGGTCAGGTCCAGCCCCGACAGGCCGCCGGGCACGCTGTCGACCCCGTGCACCTGGTGGCTGCTGGTATTGAGCGGTTCTCCCGATGCCGCGTCCATGTTCATCATCGACTGCGTCGCGGCGTCCTGGGTCTGGCTGGTCCCGTTCTGCGCGGCGTTGTCCTCCTGGATGGGCTGCTGCGACGGCGGGGGAGGCGATGCGGCGTTGTTGCTGGAGCCGCAGCCCGCTACGCTCAGCAGACCGAGCATGATGCCGGTCAGGGGAATGATGGTCTTGAACATGAAACCTCCACGGATGATGGACAGGGTTGGAAGCGGATAGGGCGGGTGGTAGCCAGGATGCTGCCACCGCGCTGCGCTGATGTCTGCATGAGCACGTCCATCGTTGCGCATGCTCGCCGTTGTAGGTTCCAAGCCAGCGCACGAGGTGTGGGAAAGGCCGACAATGTACAATGTTTTGAAGAGGATTTGAACGAAGGTGCCGCCATACAGCGGCCGTGATTATTCAATTGAGCGGAAAATGCAGGCCGCACTGTGGGATTTTGCGACAAGGTCACGGCGCGGGCCCCCAGCTGGGCGGTCAGGCCCGCAGGCGGTACGTTCGTCCTGGACAGCGCTGAACAAAGAATGTCGCCCCACCCGGCGCAAAGCTGGGTTATACTTTCGTCATGGTCCCGTCCCTCATCCGCGGCGCGAGCTGCCTGCTGCTGGTCCAGCTGGCGCATGGCAGCGAGGTTGCGGCGATGGAGGATCCGTCGGCACACTATGACTTGTCATCGGCACTGACGAAGCCCATCGCTGATGCGCCCGAGACCCCTGAGGCCGGCCAGACCGCCGCGCACGCTGACGATATGGACCTCGGTGCCTGCGCGATCGCACCCCTGGCGGGCGAGGCCCCCATTCCCTTATGGCCCAGCGCCGGGCGGCTGAGCGGCAAGGCCGACTGGCTGCGGATCTACGGCCGGCAGCGCCATCTTCCGGCCCCGCCTCCGACCTCCTTCTTCCAGCTGGTGGCGCCCAATTACCTGCAAAGGCCCAACTACATCTTCCACGTCAGCAGCGATTGGCATTCCTGGGCCACCCTCGGGGCTGGCTTCACCCAGCTCTTCTGATCCAGCGTCGGGTCCGCGTCCACGCGCGACCTGGCACATCTGCACCACTCCTGTGTGCCGCGGCCAGCCCATCGCCCATGTGGGAACCCACATGGTCACGGGGAATCCTGGCGGGTATAGAGTCTACAGCCCTTCCCCACGGTCCCCTGGAGTGTGTATGCGCCCGACGATCTTCCTGCTCTCCGCCCTGCTGCTCCCCGTTCTGGGCCTGACCGGGACGCTGGTCGCGGCCGATGGCCCGACCATGTCCTCCCTCAATGACCCGCAGCCGGCCACGCCCCCGGCCCCCGCGACGGGAGACACCCCGGTCGCACCCGCCGCCGCCCCGGCCTCAGCTCCGGACGCCGGCGCCAACGCTCCGGCCGCCCCGACCGATGCCAGCGCCGGCGGACCGATCCAGCATGCGGTCGTTCCCCCAGCCGCGGCCCCGGTCGCCGGCGACCCGCCGAAGAAGAACAGGCGCGAGCGCTCCAATCTCGCCCGCGCGGCCAAGGCCCTGGATGCGGCCATCGCCGAGCTCAACCGCGCCCCGGATGACTTCGGCGGCAACAAGGCCGATGCGATCAAGGACTGCGAAGCGGCCCGTGACGCCCTGAAGCTGGCCATCGCCTACCGCGCCGCGCATCCGATCGACCCGACCGCCCCCAAGTAGTCCCGCCAGCCGCCGGACGGGAGTACCCGCTCCGGCCCGGGCGGTGTCCCGAATATTTCACGTACCGACGCCGTGGAGCGTTGCTAGCCTCGGGTGCAATGCGTGCATTCATCGGTGGTTCACGGTCGATCATCGATCCCGCGGCGCTTGAGGCCGGGATCGCGCTCTCGACCTGGACCATCACCGAGATCATCACCGGCACGTCGCGCGGCACGGATGCCCTGGTCATCGCCTGGGCCGAACGCGGCAAGATCCCCTGCACCGCCATCCCGGCCGACTGGACGCGCTTTGGCGGCCGTGCCGAACTGGTGCGCAGCGAGATGGTCCTGCCGATGGTCGAAGGCTGCCTGCTGCTGTGGGACGGCTACTCGACCGGCACGGCGACGATGATGGCCAGCGCACGCAAGCGCGGCATCCCGGTGGTCGTGCACCGCGTCAATCCGCAGCCGATTTCCCGCTAGGCCGCCGGCCCGCGTCCAGGGACCTGGACCGGTGGCTCAGGGTCCGCCCGGGGCCGCAGTATGGGTCAGGCGTGGCAGGGCCTGCGCGAGATCCTGCCGCACCGGTGCTGCGCAGGCGCCATCGCTGCACACATAGGCGGCGACCGGGGTCGGCGGATAGGCAGGCGCACCGCCCGGCAGCGGCCCGGCGGCCGGATCCCACCATTCGACCTGCTTGTAGGCGGTGCCGAAGCGGATCGCGTCGCGAAACAGCGCGCGCGCCTGGGCATCGGACTTGGGTCCGACAATGACGATGTGCAGCGGCGGATGGGTCAGCGCATCGTCCGCCAGGAGCACGCCGGAGGTCGGCCGCTGGGTGGCGGTGGCCGGCGCGCAGATGTAGCGCGCGGCGTGCTCGGCCATGGCCCGGTCGGCGGCCTGGGTGGTGATCGCGCCCAGGAGCACGGCCCAGCGCGTCAGGCTGATGTTCTCGTCGCGCTCCATCCCCACCGGCATGCCGTCGCCGCTGACCGCGGTGCGGTAGCCGCCAGGCGGATTGGAGAAGGCGGCATCGATCATCACGCGCTGCGCCTCGGCGTCGCTGAGCCAGACCGGATCGGCGGTCACCTGGTAGAGCATCAGGAAGGCCCGTCCCATGGCCAGGTTGTCGCCCAGGTACGGCCCGGCGAGGTCGTGCCGATCATGGCTGAAGCCGCCTGCGCCGCCTGGCAGGGAGCGGTGCACCAGCACCCACTGCGTGGCGCGCAGCGCTCGCGCCAGGATCTCCGGCTCCCCGGTGCTGGCGTAGGCCTGCGCCAGGGCTTCGATCATCCAGCCGTTCTCGCGCGTGTAGAGATGCTGGTCGACGCGCGGGATGCCGCGCGCGCGGCGCTGCGCATCATCCAAAGCGTAATACGGGGTGCTCTCCTGGCCCTGGGTGACGTCCGCGTCCTGGGCGGCGTAGAAGGCCCCCTGGGGCGAGGTCAGGAAGGTGGCGGTGAAGCGTTCGATGTCGTGGACGATGGCCAGGTCCCGCGGATCACGGGTGCGGCTCCAGGCCAGGCTGTAGGTGCGCAGGACGTCGGTCTGCACCTGCATGATCTTCTCGTAGTGCGGTTCGCTCCAATGCCCGCCGACCGAGTATTGGCAGGCGCCGCCCCACACCGGGTCGATCAGCGCGCGCTCCGCCGCCAGGGTGTCGGTGGCCATGCGCAGACCCATGGCGTCGCCATGGTCGGCGCGCAGCCAGGCGTACTCGATCGAGGTCGGCTCGAGGAACTTGTAAGCATGCCCCCAGCCGGCCTGCACCGGATCATAGCCGTCTGTGAAGATGCTCTGCAGCTGGCTGCGTAGCGCGGGGGTGAGTGCGGTGCCGTCCGCATACTGGGTCTGGGGGGGTGCGACGATCGACGGTCCGGGGGTCGGATCGGCGACCACCGCCTGCAGGATGCTGGCCATCTGCAGCGGCGGCAGGTAGCCGCGGCGCTTGACCAGTTCCTGGCCGGAGGCGTCGAAGATCACCGTCGCCGGCCAGCCATAGTCCTCATAGCGGTTGGCGATGTCGGGGCGCAGGTCCTGGTCGACATGGATGGCCAGGTAGTGCTCGCCCAGCTGTGCCAGCACCGCCGGATCATGATAGGTGACCTGGTCCATGACATGGCACCAGTGGCACCAGCCGGCACCGACGTCGAGCAGCACCAGGCGGTGCTGGGCCTTGGCGGTGGCGAAGACCGCGGGGCTCCACTCCAGCCAGTGCACGCCGCCAGGCGCCTCGCTGTCGGAGAGCAGCGCCGGTGTGCCTTCGGTGCCGTCCTGGGCGCTCGCCCGCGCATTGAAGGCGCCGCCGCCCAGCGCACCAAGTCCCACCACCAGGCCGAGCAGCAGTCCGGACGCGCGCGTCGCGCGCGGAGCGGGACACGGGGTGGAGGTGCGGGCCATGGTCGTGGGCATCATGCAGAGCATACGCTAGGGATGCGGGATGTGGATGCGCCAAGCTCGCCCCCGCACACCGTGCGCGGCCGGTGGGGCCGGCACCGTCCCCCTCATGATCGGCCTAGAAGGGCATTAGTAGGCACTCGGCCCGGCTTCGCGCACGAGGAATGCGACCGTCGGCTCGGGTGCTATCCGCTCGCCGTTGCATGGGCCGGCGCACTGCGCCACTGACGTTTACGGTACTGAAGCGGCGTGGTTCCGACCCGTGCCTTGAAGAGCCGGCAGAAATGATGCGTGTCCGCCATGCCCACCAGTTCAGACACCGTGGCAACCGGTTCGCGACCCGTCGCCAGCAGGCGACGGGCATGCTGCAGACGCAATTCGATCAGGTACTCGATCGGTGACGTGCCGGCGACCGCACGGAAGGCGGCCGCCAGGGCCGACTGGCTCATGTCCACACGCCGGGCGAGTTCTGCCCGGGTGATCCTGCGCCGGTAGGCCGCGCGCATGTAGGAGATCAACTCGCGCACGGCCAACGCGCGCGGATGGCCGGTGCCCTGCGGCGCGTGCTCGCGTGCCCGCTCCACGTCATCCAGCAGGAGGATCGCCAGAGCACGCAGCAGACGGTCACGGCGCGCACCCGACTGCTCCTCGAAGACGGCGATGATGCTCGCAACCCGGTCGAGCATGCCCAGCTCGGCCGCATCCGGTATGAACAGCACCCGGTCGAACGGCTGTCCATGCGGCGGCGCCTCCATGGCGCCATGGGGCAGGGTGGTCCTCGCGCAGTACGGGATGGAACAAGGCGAGTGCTCACTCCAGGGCAGGAATCCGAGATGGATGGTCGAGATGGCAAAGGGCTGGCGGGGAGCACCCAGGTACAACAGCGGCAGCGTCCACGGCACGATGAGCGCCTGACCTCGGGCAAGCGGATATGAGCTTCCGCCGGTCTCGATGAGACCCTCGCCATGGGCGACCGTGATCAAATGGATGCTGCGCGACCATTGCGGGCCACCGGTCTCCCGCGGCTGAAACGGGTAGAAATTGGCATAGATGATATGCGGTGGCGTGCGTCGCAGATCCAGGGCGTGGGGGACCATGACAGCGCACCTCGGGTCCCAGGATCCGTCGGCGGCGGCCTGGGACGAGCGAATAGTGCTATTTTTGGCGATCGGCGAACTGGATGCGCGACAGGCCTGGTACAATAGGCCAGGAGTCTGCCATGACCGCCGCATCTGAGATCGCCACCACCCATCAGCACTCTGCCGCATCCGGCCAGGCCATTGCCGAGCACTTTCTGGCGCAGGGGTGGGGGATCATTCCCGGCGTCCTCACGGGAGACCAGTGTGCGGAACTGCGCGGCGAGATGGACCGCATCTTCCGTGACGTCCCGATCACCCATCCCGAACAGGGGTATGGGAGCGAACACCACCGGGTGAAGATGTTCCAGTTCAGCCCGCTGATCGCCAGCTACATCGATTACACCCCGGTGATCGACGTCATGGACCGCATTCTGGGCAACACCTGCCATCTCATCTACAACAACGCCGTGTTCAGCAACCGGCAGCACGCCATCGACACCTGGCATACCGATGATGAGCTCTGGCTGCCGCTGCCTCCAGGTGCCACCCTCCCGGACGACATCCCCGCCCCATGCTTCTGCATCAACACGCAGTGGTACCTGACCGATGTCGGTGAGGAGGACGGTCCGACCCAGGTGGTGCCCTTCAGCCAGCGCTCGGGAACGGTCCCTCAGCTGGGGGCTGATGGCATCCCCCGCTGGCGTGGACACGAGCCACGCTCCCTCATCGTCAAGGCCGGGGATGTCGGTTTGCAGAACTGGATGACCTGGCACCGCGGAGCGCCGGTGCAGAGCGAGCGCACGCGCTACCTGCTGCAATTCGGCTATGGACGCCGGCTGATCGCCCAGCGTTTCTATCCCTTTGTCAATTACCACCACGCCCCCGCCTGGCTGCTCGAGCAGGCGACGCCCAGGCGGCGACGCGTCCTGGGATTCCATGAACGAGGGCCCGGTGGCTAAGTCCCACATCGCGGGCACGGGATCCTCGAAGCAGAGGGATATCTGAGGAATTGACTAGGCCGATGGATATTCAATCAGGGACGCGATCACGGGATTCTGGCGCTGCTGAAGGTATGACTTTTTCGTCATGCACGCCATTGGACCTAGAAGCCCGCATGGTGCAGGCCCAGAACCACCGCCGCTGCGACCAGGCAGTAGATGCCGAAGAGGTACCACAATCCGCCTTCGAGCCAGCGCGACAGCCAGCGCAGCGCGGCCAGTCCCGCGAGGAAGGACACCACCATGCCGAGCAGGCAGTCGCCCGCGAGATGCGACAGGTGCACACCCCCGCCAGCATGCGCATGCAGCACGCGCAGCAGCTCCCGCGCCACCACCGGCGGCGTGATGATCACCGCCAGGGCGAAGCTGAACTCCTCGGCGCGCTGCTTGGCCACCCCGAGCAGCATGGCGGTGGAGATGGTCGCGCCGGAGCGCGAGAAGCCGCGGAAGGGCAGGCACAGGCCCTGCACCGCGCCGATCACCTCGGCTTCGAACCATGACAGGTCGCGCAGCGGCACCGGCGCGGCCTGCGGCACCGCGGCTGCGGCCGGGGCGGCGCGGCGCTCGCGCAGCCCCGCGATCAGGATCAGCACCCCCACCACCGCGAGACTGACGCCCATCAGGGCGAGATTGCCGAACAGCGACTCGACCTCGGCCTTGCGCAGGTGGCCATCGGCATCGACGCCGAGCACACCCAGGCTCAGCGCCAGGCGGGGGATCACGACCAGCAGCGGCGCGCCGACCAGCAGCGTGCACAGCGTCGCCACCGCCAGACGCCCGGCCTTGGCCTGGAAGACCACCCAGCTCGGGAACAGGTCGCGTCGCCAGCGTCGCCAGAAGTAGGCGATCACGGCGAACATGGTACCGGTATGGAGCATGACGATGAGCAGGGTCGTAGCCGGATCGGCGGGATCGATGCCGAGCAGCTTGGCGACGACGATGACGTGCGCGGAGCTTGAGACCGGCAGCAGCTCGGCCAGTCCCTGGACGATGGCGAGGATCACGACGTAGAGGTGCATGGCAGGAAGGATCCTCGGGGGTCTGGGCGCAGGGTGCGGATGGCGTGGCCGCGGTCCAGGGCCCGGATGCGATCCTGCGACCCGCCCGCCCGGAGCCTGCCAGTGTTGCCGCCCGGCCGCACCTGGCGGATGCATCGGCATGCAACATGCCGATGCTGTGCGCAGCATGAACCTCTCACACTCCCTGCGTTCGTGGATCGTGGCCGTGGCCGCGACCGGTTTCGGCCTGGGCGCCTACTTCTATGACAACCACGTCAAGGACAACGCCGTCGAAGGGTCGCGGCTGAAGGCCGTGCTCAGCGATTTCGAGCTTCTGATCATGGGTCCGGGCATGGGCATCCTCGGCTATGTGACCATGGAGAACATCCGCCTCAAGGACGACGCGCATTCGCGCAACCTCGAGCAGGAGCGCCGCCAGCGCTTCCTGCAGCTCGGCCAGATCGCGGCCTCGATGGCGCATGAGATCCGCAATCCCCTGCAGAATCTCCGCCTGATCAACGAGGAGCTGCGCGTCACGCCACGCGACGGCTGGAACCGGCTGCTGGACCGGCTCGATGCCAACCTCACCCGCCTCGACTTCGCGGTGAAGCTCGCCTACGAGCTGTCACGTCCGCAGTTCGCCAGCGAGGAGGGCGATCAGCTCGACCTGGTGCCGATCGTCGAGAGCTGCCTGCTGGAGATCGCCTCGCCTGGTCCGGCATCGCACCGCATCGCGCACCAGCCGCCCGCCGAGCAGGTGCTGGTCGCCGCGCGCTTGCAGGGCCTGCGCATCGTGCTCGACAACATCCTGCGCAATGCCGTCCAGGCCGACGCGCTGCAGCCGGTTGCGATCCGTTACCAGTGCAGCGCCGGCCATTGGCTGCTGGAGATCATCAATGCCGGCACCATCCCCCAGGCGGTGATCAGCGGCGATGAGGCGATCACCAGCACCAAGCCGACCGGCATCGGCGTCGGGGTCAGCATCGCCCGCCAGCTGGCGCGCAATGTCGGCGGTGATCTGACCTACCGCAATGCCGACGGCCATGTCCATACCCTGCTGCGCCTGCGGCGGCTTGAGCTCTCGCCAGCCGACGTGGAGCCGGCGCCGCCGCTCGACTGACACCGTTTCGCAGCAGCGGTCCTCGCATCCGTGCCAGCCGTTGCGTCAGCCGCACCCGCGCGTGCCGGGCGGCCGCGCGTGGCGCCGAAGCCCGGTGCAAACCTCCTACACGCGCAACCTGCATGGTGAATTAACACTTCCCGCCAGGATTGCCGATCCCTAGCGTATCGTGCAACGCTCCATGCTCGGCCGCCGGCACTGGCTCGCGAGCGTCGGCGCCGCCGCTTCCGCAAAGGCCTCTCTCATGACGCCCACCGCTGTCGTGCCCCCGGATCGCCGTCAGGCTCCCGTCGCTGCCCAGCAGGTGACGAGCAGCGCCCGCTTCCCGCGCATCCTCCTGGTCAACCAGGATCGCGCCTACGGCCGTCTGCTGCGCGAAGCGCTCTCCTTCCATGGGCTGAACGCCATCCTCGAGCAGGAGCCCTCGGCCGATTCGGCGCTGCGCCGCCTGGCCACGTTCAGCCGCTGGAAGATCCGTCTGGTGCTGATCGCCCTGCCCCTGCTGCACGGTGGGCTCGGTCTGATCAGCGATATCCGCAGCCGCAGCCTGGTTCCGGCCGTGCCGATGTTCAGCCTGGATGACGGCGCGCAGTCCCTGGAACGGGCCCAGGCGCTGCGCCTCGGCGCCGATGACTGCCAGCCGCGCCCGCAGCGCTGGGATGAGTATGGGGTGCTCACGCAGCGCCTCGGCGCACTGCTGATACGGCCCGAGCAGGCGGATGGCGCCGCGGGCTGAGGTCGCGCCGGCGCCGTGTTCCACCCTGCCGGCATTGGCTTCTCGTGTCGCAAGCTGGTTGGCGATAGTCGCGTGAGGAGCATTGCCATGAACCTGCCCCCTATCATCCCGTCCGCCCCCTCACGCCTCGCCGCGCGCGTCAACCTCGCGCTGCTGTGGCTGGCCGGCATCCCCTTGCCGGTCATCCTGATCATCTGGCTCTTCCGCCATTGATCGGCGCCGCGGCCAGGCCGCCGCGCACGACCGCGCCTGATTCGTCGCATCCAGCCTGACGCTCCGCGCGTAGGCTTGATATGGGACGATGGTCGCTGGCGACGCTGCTTGGTATGGGCCTGATTGCCGGCTGCACGGCGCCCCTGGCGTCGGCGGCAGACGGCAATCAGGCCGGACACAGCTACCTGGCGCTGGGTGATTCCTATACCAGCGGTCAGAGCGTCGCTCCGCAGGAGCGCTGGCCCGTACAGCTGGCGCAAACCCTCACCAGCCAGGGCTGGGCCTGCGCCCAGCCGCTGATCATCGCCCGTACCGGCTGGACCACGGCTGAGCTCAGCGACGCGCTGCACGAACGCGCGCCGCATGGACCCTTCGACCTGGTCACGCTGCTGATCGGGGTCAATGACCAGTACCGCGGCCATGCGCTGGCGACCTACCAGGCCGCCTTCATCGCCCTGCTGGGCGATGCGATCACCCTGGCCGGTGGCCACGCGGACCATGTGGTCGTGCTGTCGATACCGGACTGGGGTGTCACGCCCTTTGCCGCGGGTCAGGATCGCGACGCGATCAGTGCGAGCATCACCGCCTTCAACCACCAGGCGCAGCAGGACGTCACCACGCGCGGCGCGCACTGGGTCGACATCTTTCCGCTCAGCCGTGATCTCGCCGGCGGCGAGCAGATCGCCCCGGATGGATTGCACCCGAGTGGTCGGATGTATGCACGCTGGGTCGCGGCGGCGGCGCCGGTGGTGCTCGGGATCGACCAGGGCCTTGCCCATCCGCGCTGAGCGTGGGGTCGGTCGGCGACGCAACCGGCCTGAATGCGCAAACGTGCGCGGGCGGTGAGGCCAGTGGATGTCCGCTTAGCGCTGTGAGCGCCGACGCAGCGCCCACCCAAGGATCACGAGCACCCCGGCCGAATCCCCGAACCCGCAGCGGTGGCTGCCGCCGGTGTCGCTCGGCAGCGGCCCCTGCACGACGGTGGCCTGTGACAGGCTGTCGGCGGCCAGGACATTGCCGGCCTCATCGCTGACCGTGCCGGCGGCGATGCGCACGGTCAACGGGCCGGGCGTGTCGGCGATGACCATCATCTGATAGACCTGACCGCTGCCGGCAAGCGCCGAAGCCGAGCCGAGGATGTCACTACAGCTGACGTCCGCAGCCACGAAGTTGGTCACGATCTTGCTCCAGGTGAAGGTCACCAGGACGTTTTCGGTGTTCTCGATGGGCGTCGGGCTGAAGGTCACGACCACGGTCGGCGGAGTGATGTCGTAGATCGCCGTGCCGGTGGCGCCGGCATTGGGATAGCCGTTGGCATCCAGCACCACCCCGGGTGAGACGCTGACCGTCACCGGTCCCGGCTGGGTGGCGACGACCATCAGGGTGTAGGTCACGCCATCAGGCTGGGCGGTGAAGCTGTTCGCCACCAGGGTGGCATCGGCGATGGTGCACAGCGCGGCGCTGAAACCGTTCACCGGATGCGAGAAGGTGATGGTGAAGGCGAAGTCCGGCAGGTGGGCGATGGTCGGCAGCGGGGTGATGACGACCGACGGGCCGATCGCGCTGATCGCAATCTGCGCATTGGCCGACAGCGAGCCGGGGGCTCCCGGGACCGGCAGCCAGGCCACCGCCGGGAGTGCGCTGCGGGCGGCGTCGAGGATCAGCCCGCCATTGAGCTGCAGGGCGCTGCTGCTGGCGGCATCCAAGGCCGCCACCTGGTCGCCGGGACGGATGGTGTAGGTGAAGAGCAGCTGCGTCGAGCCGCTGCCGCCACTGTAGCTGGCGAACGCTGCCGGATCGACATTCAAGGCGATGGTCGGCACGCCCTGGGTGGCATCGACCGTGACCGCGCGATCGAAGGTCAGCTGCAGGGCGATGGAACCGCTGCGATAGGTGCCATTGGCGGTATGGCTCGAGACTTCCAGCACGCAGGGACCGCTCGCGCTGAGCGCATTGATCAGGCCATAGCCCGACCAGGCGTTGGGCGTGGCGCTGGCGGGGAAGGCGGTGATGGCGGTGGTGCTGCCGTCGATGATCCCCGCGAGCCGGTCCGGCGCGAGCCCAGGGTGCACGCCCCATACCAGCTCGGCCGCGGCGGCGGCATTGGCGGCGGCCGCGGAGGTGCCGAAGAAGCTCGGCAGGCCGCTGGTGTCTCCCGGCTGCACCGCCCCGAAGCAGGAGGTGTGCACGCCGTCCGGCGCCACCAGGTCGGGCTTGTTTCGCACCACCGGCGCTCCGGGCAGCGCCGCGCCGGTGGTATCGAAATAGAACGGCAGGCCCGTGGCCCCCCAGCCGCCCTTGGCGCTGAAGGTCTCGAGCTGGCCCGGGGTCGTCCAGGGGGCCGCGCCGACCGCCAGCACCGAGCTCGCCGCGGCGTGACCGTAGCAGGTGCCGGAACCGAAGAAGGCGTAGTCGGGCGAGCTGAAGGCGGCCCCCGCGACCGACGCCACCAGGCGCAGGGTGATCGCGGTCACACCGTGGCGGTAGGGAATGGCCAGGTCATAGGTCTGCAGCGAGCCGCTGGTATTGGTGTACTGCAGGACCTCGAGCGGATCGCCGCTCGGCGCGCCGCTGGTGCCCTGGGTGTCGCTGCTCGAGGCGATGAGCTGGGACGGCTGGTTGTTGCTGCTGATGCTGTAGAGCGCCAGGTCGAGATCGGTCTGCGCGCCAGGGCCCAGGCCGTAGCTGGCGTAGGGCTGGTTCCACTGCAGCACCAGGGCGAGCTGCCCGCCGGGGCCGACCTGGATGGGCAGGTAGTCGCCCAGGCCGCCGCCCCAGTTGTGCAGGCTGGCATGGGGATCGAGGCTGAAGGGCATGATGATGCCCGCATCGGCGTCGTTGCCGGCCGCCGCGAGGTAGGTGCCCCCCTGGGCGACGACGACGGCGGCGGCCTGCGCGATCGGGCCATCCTGGAACATCGGCTCGTCGAGAAAGAGGACGTCGTCGCAGATCACCGAGCAGCCGCACGCGCCCTGCAGGGAGGCGATGTTCGCGGCCATGGCCGTCTGGCTGCCGCCGGTAGCCGCGAAGGCGTAGCCGGCGCCCGGGGCCAGGTGGTAGCATTCCTCGAGCATCGCCTCGCCCTCATCGGTGCGGCCCTGCGCGGCGTCGCCGTAGTCGACCACCGCGATCGACGCCGGCAGGTTGCCGGCTTGCTGCGGCAGCGTCTGGGTGAGCTGGTAGGGCGGATGGGCGCCACTGCTTACGCCCGGACCCACGGCGCTGGTGGCATTGATCGAATCCGAGAGCACGCCGATGGTCCGTCCGGCGCCATTGATGCCGAAATCCGACTGCAGCACGTCGGTGTGCAGCACCGCGGCGGCCTGGTTGGCATAGGTCCCGGGCTGGCCGAAATGCCGGGGTGGGCGCAGCAGGGCGATGGCATGCACCATCGGCAGCTGCGACAGGCTGATGATCTGCGGCAAGGTGGCCTCGACCGCGACGCTGTTCCAGCGCGCCGCGCTCTGGGTGATGGTGACGCCGCAGGCCCGGATGCTGTCCAGCGTGGCGGCATCGACCACGCAGTCGAGGCGCACCGGCAGGGTGTCGGGCCGCGCCGTGGCGCTGGCCAGGGCCCGCAGCGGGGCCGCGATCGTGGACAGGTCCGCTCCGGGACCCAGGTACTGGCGGATCGCCGACCCGATCGTCGCCAGCGGCTGGCCCGGCTCGAGGTGCGCCGGCCAGGAGGGCGTCACCACCGCGGCGTCCTGGGCGTGCAGGGCGCTGGCGGTGCACCCCAGCGCGAGCGCCGTGAGCATCCCGCGCCGCCAGGCCCTGAACCACGACCGATATCCGGGTGGTGGCACCGCACGGCCCGGATGGCAGGAGGCGCTCACGTTGCGTGGAGCGTAGTTTATCGCCGGCGGCAGTGCAAGCCGGGCTGGGCAGATGTGCAGGGTTGTCGGCGGTGGCGCAGCCCGCCCGGCGCTGACCAGGTCCGCTCTACCCCGGGATAGGGAGCGGCTTGTGCTCAGCCGCCTGGCCCCTGGGTGTGCCATTGACCCTCGGGTCCTGGCCTTAAACCTCCCAGGACCGTGCGCAAAAGATCGCCAGTACCATCCGCACCGCGGAACCGTGCAGAACAGATGGGCTTAGCCATGCGCCGGCGCACAGCCACTGCCCTGGGACGGATGGCCCTGCTCGGCAGTGTCGCGCTGCTTATGGCCTGTTCGCCGGTGGTCGGCCGCGACTACCAGGCGCCCGCGGTGCAGACCCCGGACCATTATGCCGAGGGCTACGCCGCAGGCACCGTGCTCGAGTCGTGGTGGCTGTCCTTCCACGACGACCGCCTCACCGCCCTGGTCGACCACGGCCTGGCCGCCAACCTCTCGGTACGCCGCGCCTTCGTGCATCTGGCCGAGGTCCGGGCGGTGCTCGGGGTGGCCGACGCCGACGGCCTGCCGACCGTCACCGGCAATGCCGGGGTGATGCGCGAAGGCCTGTCGCAGCACACCTACATCCCCTTCCCGATCGAACCCTTCACCGACTACCAGCTCGGCTTCGATGCGAGCTGGGAGATCGACCTGTGGGGCGCGGTGGCGCGCGAGAAGCAGGGTGCCCTCTCCGATGTGCAGGCCCAGGTCTGGTCGATCGCCGCGGTGCAGAACACCGTCTCGGCCGAGATCGTGCGCACCTACTACGACTGGTCGGTGGCGGCGCAGCGCCTCGCCCTGGCGCGCACGCTGGTCGCCTCCTACCGCGGCTCGCTGGACATCGCCAGCCACCGCCTGGGCGCCGGGCTGGTCACGGCGCAGAGCGTGAACGCCCTGGTCTCGGACGTCGCGCATGCGGATGCAGCGCTGCCGCCGCTGCTCAACCAGATGGCCGCCGATCGCCATGCGCTGGAGGTCATGCTGGGGGTGGCCCCGGACTCGCTGGGAGCGGACCTGGCGCCGGCCACCGCCCTGCCCGCGCTGCCCCCGGCCCTGCGCCTGGGCATCCCGGCCGATCTGCTGCGCCGCCGGCCGGATGTGCAGGTCGCGGAGCGCGCCGTGGCCTCCGCCACCGCCCGCGAAGGCGTCGCCGAGGCCGATCTCTATCCGCGCCTGTCCCTGTCCGGCAACTTCGGGCTGGAATCCATCGACCGCGAGGTGCTCTTCACGCGCTCGGCGCTGTCCTGGGGCATCGGACCGACCATCGGCTGGAACCTGCTCGACTGGGGCCGCACCCACCACGAGATCGTCGCCGCCGACCGGCGCATCGATGAGGCGATCATCGACTACCATCAGACGGTGCTGACCGCGCAGCAGGATGTCGCCGACGCGCTGTGGGCGATCCAGACCGACACCCTGGCGATCAGCGCGCTGACGGTGGCGCAGAATGCCGACACCGACACCGCGCGCATCGAGCAGGCGCGCTCGGCCAGCGGCCTGAGCGACGTCCCGACGGTCAATGAGCGCCAGCAGTCGCTGCTGGCGCTCAATGACAGCCTGCTGCAGGCCCAGGGCCTGCGCCTGACCCACCTTGTCGCCCTGGCCAAGGCCCTGGGCGGCGGCTGGGCCCCCACCGATGGCCGCGCCGCGGACACCAGCCCGACGACGGCCCCGGGCACCACCTCCGACACCGCATCAGCATCGCCCCGCGACACAAAGGCCAACCCATGAGTCAGGAGCCAAGCGGCACTCCCCCCTCCCCGCCGGGGCCGCCGCCAGCGGCAGCACCGGGCGCCCCGGCCCCGGCTCCCGGCCCCGCGCCGGCCAAATCCGGCACGCGCGGCAAGGCCCTGCTGATCGTCGCGCTCATCGTCGTGGTCATCGCGCTGAGCATCTTCCTGTACTGGAACCTGGTCGGACGCTTCCACGAGTCGACCAATGACTCCTATGTCAACGGCAACGTGGTCGCGATCAGCGCGCGCGAGGCCGGCACGGTCATGGCGATCAGCGTCGACAACACCGGTGTGGTCACCGCCGGAGAGGTGCTGGCGCGGCTCGATCCCGCCGATGCGCAGCTCGCGGTCGAGCAGGCCGAGGCAACCCTGGTGTCGGAAGTGCGCGCGGTGCGCCAGCTCTTCGTCTCGGTCGACCAGATGCACTACCAGGTCGATACCGACCAGGTCGAGCTCAAGCGCGTCCAGGACGACCTGGCGCGGCGCGCCTCGCTGGCCAGCATCCCCGGCGCGGTCACCGATGAGGACCTCGGCCACGCCAAGTCCGCGGTCAGCCAGGCCGCGGCGACGCTGAGCCTGGCCCAGGCCAGCGAATACGCCGCGGTCTGCGCCGTGCAGGGCACCACCGTCGCCACCCATCCGCGCGTGCTGCTCGCGGCCTCGCGCCTGCGGCAGGCGCTGCTGGATCTCGACCGCACCACGATCATCGCCCCGGTGGCCGGGGTGGTCGACAAGCGCAACGTGCAGCTCGGTCAGCGCATCGAATCGGGGCAGGCCCTGATGGCGGTGATCCCCAGCGAGCAGATGTGGGTCGATGCGAACTTCAAGGAGTCCGAGCTGCGCCACGTATCACCAGGCCAGCATGTGACGCTGACCTCCGACCTGTACGGCTCCTCGGTGACCTACCACGGCTATGTGGTCGGGCTCTCGGCCGGCACCGGCGCCGCCTTCGCGGTGCTGCCGGCGCAGAACGCCAGCGGCAACTGGATCAAGATCGTGCAGCGCCTGCCGGTGCGCATCGGCCTGCAGCCCGACGAGCTCGCCAGCCATCCGCTGCGCATCGGCCTGTCGATGGATGTGGTCGTCGACCTGGAGGGCGGCGCGCTGCCGCTGCCCGGGAGCATCACCGGCCAGAGCGCCAGCTCGGACACCAGCGTGCCGGGGGTGAGCGACGCGATCAACCAGCACGTGCAGGCGGTGATCAGCGCGAATCTCGGACCTGCGACGCCGTCGCAGCCCTAGCTCGAGCCGCCATGGCCATCCTCGCCCCTCTGAGCGGACCACGCCTGCTGTGGGTCACCGTCGCGCTGTCGATGGCGAACTTCATGGAGGTGCTGGACGTCACCATCGCGAATGTCTCGATCCCCTCGATCTCCGGGGACCTCGGCGTCAGCAGCAATCAGGGCACCTGGGTCATCACTTCCTATGCGGTGGCCAACGCCATCTCGGTGCTGTCGACCGGCTGGCTCTCGCAGCGCTTCGGCCAGGTCAAGGTCTTCACCACCGCCATCGTGCTGTTCACCGTGGCCTCGATGATGTGCGGACTGTCCTTCACCTTCCCGATGCTGCTGTTCTTCCGCATCATGCAGGGCGGCGTCTCGGGCCTGATGGTGCCGCTGTCGCAGGCGCTTCTGCTCAACAGCTACCCACCCGAGAAGCGCGGGGTCGGCATGGCGATCTGGGGCATGACCGTGACCGTGGCGCC
>Ga0302314_10003210_pt1 | contig 30258 bp, 30 predicted proteins | sample III_Palsa_N2_3_FD_200533 | JGI IMG/M metagenome (GOLD analysis project Ga0302314, IMG submission 200533) | Peat permafrost microbial communities from Stordalen Mire near Abisko, Sweden - III_Palsa_N2_3 | ecosystem: Environmental > Terrestrial > Soil > Palsa > Peat permafrost | place: Sweden... | reverse complement strand
AAGACAGATCGTTTGCCGGAACCGGCATCGTCATCACTGGTTCGGTGGTGACCGCCGGTGTGGCGCGAACGCTGTTCGGTCGTGATCCCGAGTGACGTCGCACGAGCCGCCGCCCGGGGTGTCGAAACCCGATCCGTGGAAGAGCTTTCGCGGCGTCACGGCCGGCACGCTGCTCTTGGAGGCGATCGTCGTCCTGCTGGCATTGCCGGTGGTCAGCGTCGTCGGTGGTGGGCTGACCGCGGGTGTCTTGGTGTATCTGCTCGGCTTGACGGCGATCCTGATCGTGCTGGCCGGGCTGCAGGGCCGGTCATGGGCGTTCAAGGCCGATCTCGCCGTGCAGCTGATACCGATCGCGGGGTTTGCGGTCTACCCGGGGGTGGGCATCATCGGCCTGCTGTTCGCCGGGGTCTGGGGGCTGATCGCCTACGTCCGTTCGGAGGTTCTCCGTCGCGAGCGATCCGGGCTGCTCCCGGGCCAGGATGGTCCGCCGGAGTGATCCGCTGTCGCGGATGAGCCCGGGTCGTTCGATACGCTGTGCGCCGTGACGCGCCTGCGGCAAAGCAGCGCGATGAAGCACGGCGACAATGACCGTGCCGGCGACGATGCAGAGCATGCGATGAAGAGGAGCGGCGTAGATGACTGAGCGGACCCTGCTGTTGATCAAGCCCGATGGGGTCGAGCGGCGCCTGGTAGGCGAGATCATCGGCCGCATCGAGCGCAAAGGCCTGACGGTCGCGGCGCTGGAACTGCGGATCGTGACAGATGAGCTGGCCAGCCGGCACTACGCGGAGCACGACGGCAAGCCCTTTTTCGGCTCCCTGCTGGAGTTCATCACGTCGGGACCCCTGGTCGCGGCCATCGTCGAGGGTCCGCGCGCGGTCACCGCGCTGCGGCAACTCGTCGGTGGGACCGACCCGGTCGAGAAGGCGGCGCCAGGCACTATTCGCGGCGACTTCGGCCTGGAAACGCAGTTCAACCTGGTGCACGGCTCCGATTCGCCCGAGTCGGCCGAGCGCGAAATTGGACTCTGGTTCGACAAGGCTTAATAACGGGTCGGTGCACTTGGTCCGACCCGGTACATCGATATGGGATACTGGAGATCGGGTGAACGTCGCCGGACCGGCTTCGGAACGTCGACAGTCGCCCGAATGAAGACTTCGACAAGGGCGACCACCGCGATCCGCGATGCGGCGCCGACCGTCCAGCCATCATTCAGACCGGCACCGAGTGCGTTCGTTTCGAACCTCTCGGGGCAAGACCATCACAAGCTCGGGAGCAGCTGACCCGGGCACATAGCGAAGCCCTCGCGTGGCCGCGTCGATCAGGACGCGCCCGGGGGCTTGAGGAGAATACGTGACAAACGGTGGCCCATTCTCAGAAGTTCCTGGACACACATCGCAGCACGAGGAGCTGCCTGAACGGCTGAGGGTTCATTCCCTGGCCAAGGCCCTGGGCACAACCAGCAGGCAGGTGCTCGACGCGCTGACCGAGCTCGACGGGCGGATCCGCAGCGCTCATTCGACCGTGGAGCGCGTCGACGCTGTCCGCGTCCGCGACCTGCTGGCGGGCGCGCCTGCCGCGGTCGCCGCGCCCGTCGGTGCAGCTCAGGGGGACGTCGCCGCCGAAGCCGACGAACCCGAGTCGCGGCTGATGCTGGCGGCCCCGGAAACGGCCGAGCGTCCCGCATACATGCCGCTGTTCGTGGCGCCCCAGCCGGTTGAGCGGGTGGCGAAGGTCGTCGAGTCCGATGACTCAGACGACGCCGATGACTCCGACGATGCTGACGACGACGTCGATGCTGATGCCGACGACAACGATGACGATGACGACGACCAGGACGAGCGCCCGGCCAACCGGCGGCGGCGCCGCGGGCGGCGTGGTCGTGGTCGCGGTCGCGGTGAGCAGAACGGCTCCGAGAAGGGCGACGACACCGACGGAGACGGCGGCAAATCGGACAGGCCGGACGCCGCGTCTACGGACAACGCCGGTGACGACTCAGATGACGACGATGACTCCGACGACAACGACGACGACGACGCGCCGGAAGGCGCGACCAAGCGTCGTCGTCGCCGTCGGCGCCGCAAGTCCGGGTCGGGCGATGACAACGACGACCCGTCGCCGGACGACCCGCCGAACACCGTGGTGCACGAGCGCCCACCCCGAACCAACAACAAGTCCTCCAGCAATTCCGAGATTCAGGGCATCGACGGCTCCACCCGCCTGGAAGCCAAGCGTCAGCGTCGCCGTGACGGACGCGACGCCGGACGGCGCCGTCCGCCGGTACTGACCGAAGCCGAATTCCTGGCCCGCCGCGAGGCCGTTGATCGGGTGATGGTGGTGCGCGACACGGTTCGCAGCGAGGCGCCGGCTCCCGGCAGCAGATATACCCAGATCGCCGTCCTGGAGGACGGCATCGTCGTGGAGCACTTCGTCACCAGCGCCGCCTCGGCTTCGCTGGTCGGCAACATCTATCTCGGCATCGTGCAGAACGTGCTGCCCTCGATGGAGGCGGCCTTCGTCGACATCGGTCGCGGCCGAAACGGCGTGCTCTACGCCGGCGAGGTGAACTGGGAGGCCGCAGGTCTGGGCGGGTCCAACCGCAAGATCGAGCAGGCCCTCAAGCCCGGCGATTACGTCGTGGTGCAGGTCAGCAAGGACCCGGTCGGACACAAGGGCGCCCGGCTGACCACTCAGGTGTCCCTGGCCGGCCGCTACCTGGTGTACGTGCCGGGTGCTTCGTCGACCGGTATCAGCCGCAAGCTGCCCGACACCGAACGCCAACGGCTCAAGGAGATCCTCCGCGAAGTCGTGCCGTCGGACGCCGGGGTGATCATCCGGACCGCCTCGGAAGGCGTGAAGGAAGACGACATCCGCGGTGACGTCAACCGACTGCAGGAGCGCTGGACGGAAATCGCCGAGCGCGCGGAGGAGACCAAGAAGAAGGCGGCCGGCGCCGCGGTCGCGCTCTACGAAGAGCCCGACGTCTTGGTCAAGGTCATCCGCGATCTGTTCAACGAAGACTTCGGAAAGCTGATCGTCTCCGGTGACGACGCCTGGACCACCATCAACGAATACGTGAGTTCGGTTGCGCCCGAGCTGGTTCCGAAGCTGAACAAATATGAGCCGGCGGAGTCCGCTGAGGGAGTTCCGGCCCCCGACGTCTTCGCGGTGCACCGCATCGACGAGCAACTGGCCAAGGCGATGGACCGCAAGGTCTGGCTGCCCTCCGGCGGAACGCTGGTGATCGACCGCACCGAGGCGATGACGATCGTCGACGTCAACACCGGGAAGTTCACCGGGTCGGGGGGCAACCTCGAGCAGACGGTCACCAAGAACAACCTCGAGGCAGCCGAGGAAACCGTGCGCCAGCTGCGGCTGCGCGACATCGGCGGGATCATCGTCATCGACTTCATCGACATGGTTCTGGAGTCCAACCGCGACCTGGTGATGCGTCGGCTGACCGAGGCTCTTGCCCGCGACCGGACCCGCCACCAGGTGTCTGAGGTGACATCGCTGGGCCTGGTGCAGTTGACCCGCAAGAAGCTGGGCACCGGGCTGATCGAAGCCTTCTCCACGACATGTCCGCACTGCAGCGGCCGCGGCATCATGTTGCACGCCGACCCCGTTGACTCGGCACCGTCGATCGGTCGCAAACCGGAATCCGGCGGGAGGCGTGGCCGGCGCTCGAAGAAGGGCAAGGCCGAGGAGCAGCCGGTCGCCAAGGTGCCCGCGCATTCCCATGGCGACCATCCGATGTTCAAAGCGATGGCCGCGGCCAACGGTGGCAGCGAGGATGACGAGACCGAGGGCACCGACCACGCGCACGGTGAGGACGCCGACGAAACGGCCGTTGAACAGGCCGCCGAGACCGACGCCCGGATCCAGCAGCAGGTCGCGCGCGAGGTGGTCGAAGACGACCTCGACGATGCCGACTTCGAGGACGAAGACAGCGACGACGACGATGACGAGGACGACGACACCGAAGAGGTCGATCTCGACGACGACGACGAGGACCTCGACGACGACGACGAACTGGAAGACGCCGACGACGACGAAGATGATGACGACGACGATGGCGACGACTCGGATGACGACGACGACGACTCGGCGGAGCATGAACACCAGGTCGTCGCAGCGACCGCGGGGGCCCCGCGACGGCGTCGAGCAGCGGCCAGACCGGCCGGTCCGCCAGCCCATGAGGACTGACAAGCCGGTTTGACCCTGTAGCCGCTGGTCACGTACCCTTGACCAGTTGTCGATCGGCCCGCTCACCGGGATTCGGCCGACACTCCCACACCAGCCCGCGCACTTTGGCTGCGCGACGCCCGTAGGACCCGCAAGAACCAGCAGAACCAGAAATTGAGGTAGACGAGACCATGGCGACCTACGCAATCGTCAAAACCGGCGGCAAGCAGTACAAAGTCGCCGTCGGGGACATCGTCAAGGTGGAAAAGCTTGACACCGCGCCAGGCGCGAACGTGTCGCTGCCGGTCGCACTCGTCGTCGACGGCGCCACCGTCACCGCCGATGCCTCCGCCCTGGCCAAGGTCGCCGTGACCGGCGAGGTGCTCGAGCACACCAAAGGCCCCAAGATCCGTATCCACAAGTTCAAGAACAAGACCGGCTATCACAAGCGTCAGGGTCACCGTCAGCAGTTGACGGTCCTGAAGGTCACCGGAATCAAGTAGCAAGGCGACGAGACATGGCACACAAGAAGGGCGCTTCCAGCTCACGTAACGGCCGCGACTCAAACGCACAGCGACTGGGCGTGAAGCGGTTCGGCGGCCAGATCGTCAAGGCCGGCGAGATCCTGGTCCGTCAGCGTGGCACACACTTCCACCCCGGCATCGACGTTGGCCGCGGCGGCGACGACACGTTGTTCGCCAAGGCGGCCGGCGCCGTCGAGTTCGGCGTCAAGCGCGGCCGCAAGACGGTCAACATCGTCTCGGCCGCATCTTCGACCGACTGAGCGTCGCAGGCGTGCCTGCACGCCTGAATAAGTAAGAGGAACCCCGATGCCTCGGTTTGTCGATCGTGTCGTCATCCACGCGCGGGCAGGCTCCGGCGGTCACGGCTGCGCCTCAGTCCATCGCGAGAAATTCAAGCCGCTCGGCGGCCCCGACGGCGGCAACGGTGGCCGCGGCGGCAGCATCGTGCTGGTCGTCGACCCGCAAGTGCACACCCTGCTCGACTTTCACTTCCGTCCCCATGTTGACGCCCCGTCCGGCAAGCAAGGGATGGGCGGCAACCGGAACGGCGCCGCGGGCGCCGACCTGGAGATCAAAGTTCCCGACGGCACCGTCGTGGTCGACGATGAAGGCCGAATGCTGGCTGACTTGGTCGGTGCCGGCACCAGATTCGAAGCGGCCGCCGGCGGTCGCGGTGGGCTGGGCAACGCGGCGCTGGCATCGCGCGCACGTAAGGCGCCCGGATTCGCGCTCCTCGGTGAGCAGGGCGAAACCCGCGACCTCACCCTGGAACTCAAAACCGTTGCCGACGTCGGCCTGATCGGATTCCCGTCGGCTGGCAAATCTTCACTGGTGTCGACCATTTCGGCGGCCAAGCCGAAGATCGCCGACTACCCCTTCACCACGCTGGCCCCCAACCTCGGGGTGGTGTCGGCGGGGGAGCGGACATTCACCGTTGCCGACGTGCCGGGGCTGATCCCTGGAGCGTCGCAGGGCCGCGGTCTGGGCCTGGACTTCCTGCGCCACATCGAGCGATGCGCGGTGCTGGTGCATGTCATCGACTGCGCGACCCTCGAACCCGGCCGCGACCCGGTTTCCGACATCGACGTACTGGAAGCTGAACTGGCCGCCTACACGCCGACGCTGCAAGGCGACTCGATGCTGGGTGACCTGGTCGAGCGACCGCGGGCGGTGGTGCTCAACAAAATCGACGTGCCCGACGCCCGCGAATTGGCCGAGTTCGTTCGCGACGAGATCGCCGAGCGCGGCTGGCCGGTGTTCATGGTGTCGGCGGTTGCCCGAGAAGGGTTGCAGCCGTTGATATTCGGTCTCTCGGACATGGTCGCGCAATACGAAGCCGCGCTGCCGGCGGTGGTGCCGCGACGGCCGGTGATTCGCCCGGTGCCCGTCGACGAATCCGGTTTCACCGTGAAATCCGACGGCGAGGGCGGATTCGTTGTCCACGGGCGGCGGCCTGAACGCTGGATCGCCCAGACCGCATTCGACAACGACGAGGCGGTCGGCTATCTCGGCGACCGGCTGGCCCGGTTGGGTGTCGAGGACGAACTTGTGCGACAAGGAGCACGGCCCGGGTGTGCGGTCACCATCGGCGACGTCACCTTCGACTGGGAGCCGCAGACACCGTCCGGCATCGACGCCCTGATGACGAGACGCGGAGCCGATCCACGCCTGGAAAACAACGATCGTATCGGCGCCGATGAGCGAAAGGCGGCACGTCGTGAGCGGCGCGACCGCGGTGACGATGAATAGTGATGCGCGCGAAGCCATTCGCACCGCGCGCAGCGTTGTGGTCAAGGTCGGCACCACCGCGCTGACCACCCCGACCGGTATGTTCGACGCCAGCCGACTAGCCGGTCTCGTCGACGCCATCGAGGCACGGATGAAGGCGGGCTCCGATGTCGTCATCGTGTCTTCGGGCGCCATCGCGGCCGGCATCGAGCCACTCGGTCTGAGCAAGCGACCCACCGACCTGGCCACCAAGCAGGCGGCGGCCAGCGTCGGGCAGGTCGCCCTGGTGAACGCCTGGAGCACCGCGTTCGCCCGTTATCAGCGCAGCGTCGGGCAGGTGTTGCTGACCGCGCATGACATCTCGATGCGGGTGCAGCACACCAACGCCCAGCGAACGCTGGACCGGTTGCGCGCCCTGCATGCGGTGGCGATCGTCAACGAGAACGACACCGTGGCCACCAACGAAATCCGATTCGGCGACAACGATCGGCTGTCGGCCTTGGTGGCGCATCTGGTCGGCGCCGACGCGTTAGTGCTGCTGAGCGACATCGACGGTCTCTATGACGCCGACCCGCGCAAAGTCGCCGAAACACGCTTCATCGCAGAGGTTTCCGGGCCAGACGACCTCGACGGTGTCACCGCGGGACAGGGCAGTCACCTGGGTACCGGCGGGATGGCCTCCAAGATGTCGTCGGCGCTGCTGGCTGCCGACGCCGGGGTGCCGGTGCTGCTGGCTGCCGCGGCCAATGCCGCGACCGCGCTGGCGGATGCGTCGGTGGGCACGGTGTTCGCCCCGCGATCCAATCGCATGTCGGCGCGCAGGTTCTGGGTGCGTTACGCCGCGGAGTCGGCCGGTTCGCTCACCCTGGACGACGGCGCCGTGAGTGCCGTTCTTCGGCAACGCCGTTCATTGCTGCCCGCCGGAATCACCGCACTATCCGGCCGTTTTCACGGTGGTGACGTGGTCGACCTGACCGGTCCGGACGCCACCCTGGTGGCCCGTGGCGTGGTCGCATACGACGCCGCCGAGTTGGCGACCATGATCGGCCAGTCGACATCGGAGTTGCCCGCCGAACTACGCAGGCCCGCCGTCCACGCCGATGATCTGGTCGCCGTCTAACTCTTCGCTACCGGCGCGAGATACAGTGAGCTCCAAGAAATTTCAGTCAAGACAGTGGCCAGCTCGGTATCGTATTCGGCAGGCCGGTTCGGAAGATTCTGCTGACAGGCCCGCTCGACCATCCAGCTGAGCGCGCTGGCCGTGGTGGCCGCCGGTAGCTCGCGGCGGATCGAGCCGTCGGCCTGGCCGTCCTCGATCACCCGGGTCAGCCGCCCAGAGATTCCGGTCAGCAGTTCGCGATAGGTCGCCGCGACCTGGGGGTCGTAACCGGCCATCTCGTTAAGCGCGACCAGCACGGGTTGATGCCGCCGGTAGCTGGCGATGATGCCGGTCATCGCCGATCGGACGTCGTCGGGATCGTGTCGCCACGCCACGCCCCACCAACGTTCGGCGCTCGCCGCGAGATCGCCGAACACCTGGCCGGCCAACCGCCGCAGCAGGTCGCCTTTGTCTTCGAAGTAGATGTAGAAGTTCGCCCGCGACATCCCGGCTTCGGTCGACAACCGGTCGACGCTGAGTTCGGTGTAGCTCGCGCCGTAACGCATCAGGCGCTCGGTGGCATCGAGCAGTCGGCGCTCGATCTGCTCGCGCCGCTCCTGCCGCTTGGCTTGCGGCTTGCGGGTGACTGATGGCACACACGAAAGTATGACACCTTGACTAGACATCGTGTCTAGTTTTAGGGTCGTCACTGTCCAGCCATGTGACCGGCGTCATAGCCGACGGAGGATTTCACCATGACAACGACGACCGCCACCCCCCGCGCCTACGACCCCATCGACCTGTCGTCGCGCGCGTTCTGGTCCACCACTGCGCAGGAGCGGGAGAGCGCATTCGCCGAGCTGCGGGCCGAGCGACCGGTGAGCTGGCATCCGCCCGTCGAAGACGCCCTGATGTCTGACCCCGACGATCCGGGTTACTGGGCGGTGACCCGCCGCGACGACATCGTCGCGGTGAGCCGCGACAACGAGCTGTTCCGCTCCGGCAAGGGCGTCCTTTTCGAGAATGTGCCCGAAGAGTTGCTCGAGGCGTCGCAGTCGTTCCTGGCGATGGACCCGCCGCGGCACACGTTCCTGCGCAAACTCGTCAGCGCCGCATTCACCCCACGGCAGGTCAGGCGCATCGAGGACTCGATCCAGGCCAACGCCAAGATCATCGTCGACGAACTCAAAGCCGCAGGCAGCGGTGTCGATTTCGTCGAGCGCTGCGCCAAAGAAATGCCCATCCGCACGCTGTCGGACATGGTCGGCATTCCCGAAGACGAACGCCAAAAGGTCGCGCACGCCGCCGACGCGATGGTCTCGTGGGCCGACCCGGTGTACCTCGATGGCCGGCAACCGTTGGAGGTGCTCTTCGAATCGCAGATGTACATCCACCAGGTGGCCTTCGGCCTTGCCGCGGATCGACGTGCGAACCCCGGTGACGATTTGTTCAGCGCCCTGGTCAACGCCGAGGTGGACGGCGACCGGCTGTCCGACGCGGACATCGCCGCCTTCTTCGTGCTGCTCACCGTCGCCGGCAACGACACCACCCGCCAGACGACCAGCCATGCGTTGAAAGCCCTGACCGACTTTCCCGATCAGCGCGCGTGGCTGCTGGAAGATTTCGACAACCGCATCGGCGGCGCGGTTGAGGAGTTCATCCGCTGGGCGACACCGGTGATGACGTTCCGCCGCACCGCGACAAAGGATGTGGAGATCGCCGGCCAAGCCATCAGCGCCGGCGAGAAAGTGGTGATGTTCTACTCTTCCGGCAACTTCGACAACGACGTGTTCGAAAATCCCGATCGCTTGGACCTGAGTCGGAGCCCCAACCCGCACGTCGGCTTCGGCGGCGGCGGGGTGCACTTCTGTCTGGGCGCGCACGTGGCCAGGGCGCAACTTCGCGCGATCATCGGCGAGGTACTGCATCAACTGCCGGACATCCAGGCAGGCGACCCGGAGTACCTGGCCGGCAACTTCATCCACGGCATTCGCAGCATGCCGTGCACCTTCTAGCGGACCGAGACCGGGGATAGCTCCTCGGCCAGCAGTGTCAGCAGTTCCGAGCAGCCGCCCTCGACCTTGATGGTCGCCAATTCGTCACCGCGAGTAGGTCCGCGATTGACGACGGCGACCGGGTTGCCCAGTGCCGCGGCGTGCCGCACGAACCGGTAGCCGGAGAACACCGTCAGCGAAGAACCGGCGACCAGCAGCGCATCGGCCCCATCGACAAGCGAAAAAGCCTGTTGGACAACGGCCTTGGGCACACTCTCGCCGAAGTACACGATGTCGGGTTTGAGCATGCCGTCGCAGGCCGGACAGTCGAGGTAGCGAAACGACGCGGTGTCGGTGATCATCGCATCGGCATCCGGAGCCACCGCCAACCCGCCGACCGCCTCGACCCGTTCGGTGAAACCCGGGTTGAGCGCGTCGAGCTGCTCGGCGAGTTCCGCGCGGCTCATCGACCCGCCACAGCTCAGGCAGATCACCCGCGCGTAGGTGCCGTGCAGGTTGATCACGTTCCGGCTGCCGGCCTTGGTGTGCAGCAGATCGACGTTCTGGGTGATGACGCCGTTGACGACGCCGGCGTGCTCGAGTGCGGCCACCGCCCGGTGCCCGGCGTTGGGTCGGGTGTCGTCCATGTGCCGCCAACCGACGTGGTTGCGCGCCCAATAGCGCTGCCGAAACACCGGATCCGAGATGAACTGCCGAATCGTCATCGGATTGCTCGGCGGTGAGTCGGGACCGCGGTAGTCAGGAATGCCGGAGTCGGTGGAAAGTCCGGCGCCGGTGAGCACGGCGACGCGGCGGCCAGTCAGCATTGCGACTAGCTCAGGGGATTCCGCATGCGCAGCCGTCACCTATTCGAGAGTACGTATCGGCGGGCGCCCTCGGGTCGATGAACGGCGGGTCAGGGGACTTGCTTGAGCGTCATGTTGTTGGTTTCCTGGTGGCCGGCTTGCTGGCCGCACACGGGTTTGACGTCGGTGGAAACGACGGTCCCGGCAAGGGTGTCGGGATTCCAGCTGAAGTGCGCCGTGGTGGCGTCGGGAGCGTGGGTGCCGTCCTCGCACTCCAGGCTGTCGGTACTGTCCAGGACCCACTGCCCGTCAACGAGATGAGCCTGCTTGGTCGGTCCACCGGGGGTGAGAGCGACCGCAAGACATCCGTCGCCGCACGGGCTGACGTACCAATCGCTGCTGGCAGCGGCACCGGCCGCGTCGGTTTCGGTGAAGGTGTAGTGGCCGTTCATGTCGCTGGAGGCGGGAGCCGCCAGCGCGGTCGCGAGGCCGGTGAATATCGCGGTGGTGGCGAAACATCGTCGGATCGTCATGGTCGTGCTCCTTTTCGGGGCTAATGGAGACATGTGCAATATTGGCTGCCCGGCGGACGCGATGTCCAGAAGATCGGGCTATCTTCCTCGATTCGTGCGGGTTGGGCGAGAATAGAAGGGCAATGGACTTCTACAACGCCTACAGCCAGGGCTTTGCCCGGGTCGCCGCGTGCACGCACCACGCCACGATCGGCGACCCGGCGGCCAATGCTGAGTCGGTGCTGCGGCTGGCCCGGCAGTGCCATGACGACGGTGTTGCGCTGGCCGTCTTCCCCGAGCTGACGCTGTCGGGCTACTCGATCGAAGACATCCTGCTGCAAGACGTGCTGCTGGACGCCTTGGAGAAGGCCGTGGACGCTGTCGTCGCCGCGTCGGCCGACCTGCTGCCGGTGCTGGTGGTCGGTGCCCCGCTGCGCTATCGGCACCGTATCTACAACACCGCGGTCGTGATTCACCGTGGCGTGGTGCTCGGAGTGGCGCCCAAGTCGTACCTGCCCACCTACCGCGAGTTCTATGAGCGTCGTCAAGTCGCACCCGGTGACGACGAACACGGCACCATCCGGATCGCCGGGACCGAGGCGCCGTTCGGCCCGGACCTGCTGTTCGCGGCGGCCGACCTCACTGGCTTCGTCCTGCACGTCGAAATCTGCGAGGACATGTTCGTGCCGATTCCGCCGAGCGCGCAAGCGGCACTCGCCGGAGCGACCGTGCTGGCCAACATGTCTGGCAGCCCGATCACCATCGGCCGCGCCGACGACCGGTCGTTGCTGGCCCGCTCGGCCTCGCTGCGCTGCCTGGCCGCCTACGTGTACGCCGCTGCGGGGGAGGGCGAGTCGACGACCGATCTGGCGTGGGACGGCCAGACGATGATCTGGGAAAACGGTGTGCTGCTTGCCGAATCCGAGCGATTCCCCAAAGGCGAGCGTCGCAGCATCGCCGACGTCGACATCGAACTCCTCCGGTCGGAACGGCTGCGGATGGGTACCTTCGACGACAACCGGCGCCACCACCGGGATTCGACGGACTCATTCCGGCGCATCGACTTCCGGTTGGACCCGCCGGCCGGCGACATCGGCCTGCACCGGCAGATCGAACGCTTCCCATTCGTGCCCGCCGATCCGCAGCGGCTGCAGCAGGACTGCTACGAGGCCTACAGCATTCAGGTCGCCGGACTCGAACAGCGATTGCGCGCGTTGGACTTTCCAAAAGTCGTCATCGGAGTATCCGGTGGGCTCGACTCGACGCACGCGCTGATTGTCGCGGCGCGGGCGATGGACCGAGAAAGCAGGCCGCGCAGCGACATTCTGGCATTCACCCTGCCGGGCTTCGCGACCGGTGAACACACCAAGCGCAACGCAGTCGAACTCTGCCGCGCACTCGGGGTGACGTTCGCCGAGATCGACATCACCGAAACCGCGAAGCTGATGCTGACGGAGATGGGCCATCCCTTCTCCCGCGGCGAGAAGGTCTACGACGTCACGTTCGAGAACGTTCAGGCCGGCCTGCGCACCGACTACCTGTTCCGGTTGGCCAACCAGCGCGGCGGGATCGTGCTGGGCACCGGTGACCTCTCCGAACTCGGGCTCGGCTGGTCCACCTACGGTGTCGGCGATCAGATGTCGCACTACAACGTCAACGCCGGTGTCCCGAAAACGCTGATCCAACATCTGATCCGCTGGGTGATCTCCTGCCGGCAGTTCGAGTCGGAGGTTGCGCAGGTGCTGCAGTCGGTGCTCGAGACCGAGATCACCCCTGAGCTCGTGCCCGCCGGCGAGGAAGAAGAGTTGCAGAGCAGCGAAGCGAAAGTCGGGCCCTTTGCCCTGCAAGACTTCTCGCTGTTCCACATCCTGCGTTACGGATTCCGGCCGTCGAAGGTCGCATTCTTGGCGTGGCATGCGTGGAGCGACTCAGACCACGGTAGCTGGCCGCCGGGGTTCCCGGAGAACAAGCGCCCGGCCTACTCCATCAAGGAGATCCGGCACTGGCTGCAGATCTTCGTGCGGCGATTCTACTCGTTCAGCCAGTTCAAGCGCTCCGCGTTACCCAACGGCCCCAAGGTGTCCTACGGCGGTGCGCTGTCGCCGCGCGGTGACTGGCGCGCCCCATCGGACATGTCGGCGCGGGCCTGGCTCGACGAGATCGACCGCGAGGTTCCGGAGGACTAGCTCCGCCGGACGAATTGAGCCTGTCCGGCGACCGGTTTGTTCCGAATGACGAAGGGATACTCGAGCGATCACTACTGTCGCGACAGTTGCACAAAACGGGGGGTTCGACATTGCACCGGATCGGCAGTGAAGCCCACGTCCGCCCGCGGACGGTGCCGTGAGCAGCCCTGACCTGCCCGACGGCGAACCGGAGGCAGGACCGGAATTGCCGACGGATTCGGGAGGTTACGGCTTTCCCGCGCCCCTGTGGCGCGCACTGGATCGGCATCGCCCGCCGGGGGTGGATCGGCTGAATCGGTGGCGTAGCCCGCTGCGCGGACTGTGGCTGACGTCGGTGTTCGGCTCGGTTCTGCTGGTCGCGTTGCCTATCGTCATCCTCACCGGCTTGGTGTCCTACATCGTGTACGCGCCCCAATTCGGCACGTCAGTGCCGGCCGATGTGGGATGGCTGAAGTTACCGACTTTTGATTGGCCGACTCGGCCGGTATGGCTGTATCGACTCAGTCAGGGCTTGCACGTCGGACTGGGCATGGTCTTGATCCCGGTGGTACTGGCCAAGCTGTGGTCGGTGATCCCGAAGCTGTTCATCTGGCCGCCCGCGCGCTCAATCGCCCAGTTTCTGGAACGGCTGTCGATAGCGATGCTTGTCGGCGGGATTCTGTTCGAGATCGCCACCGGTGTGCTCTACATCCAGTACGACTACATCTACGGTTTCAGTTTCTTTGCGGCTCACTATTTCGGCGCTTGGGTGTTCATCGCCGGCTTCCTCATCCACATCAGCCTCAAAATCCCCCGCATGGTGGAGGGTTTGCGATCTCGCTCGCTGCGAGAGGTGTTGCGCACCAACACCGCTGACACCGAACCGGAGCCGGCGGGCTCGCATGGATTAGTCGCTGGTGACCCGGCACCTGCGACCGTGAGCCGCCGCGGCGCGCTCGCGCTGGTTGGCGGCGGCGCGCTGCTGACCGCCCTGGTCACCGTCGGACAGACAATCGGCGGCATTGCCCGCCACCTGCCACTCATGCTGCCCACCGGCGACACGACCGGTAAAGGCCCCAACGATTTCAGGATCAACAAAACGGCCGAAGGGGTCGCGCTCGATCCAGCCAGCACCGGCGACAGCTGGCGCCTGACGCTGCGCGGGGGTCCGGCGTCCGTAGTGCTCGATCGGGCCATGCTGACCGCAATGCCCCAACACAGCGCCCGGTTGCCGATCGCCTGCGTCCAGGGCTGGTCCACGGTCCAAGCCTGGAGCGGAGTTCGGCTATCCGATCTGGCCGATCTGGCCGGAGTACCGGCGCCGCGCTCGGCGGCCGTCGCTTCGCTGGGACGCAAGGGAAAATTCAACAACGCAACGCTGGAACACAACCAGATCAGCGATCCGGATGCATTGCTGGCGCTGCGGGTCAACGGCGCCGATCTGTCTCTTGACCACGGCTATCCGGCGCGCATCATCGTCCCCGCGATCAACGGTGTACACAACACCAAATGGGTCAAATCCATTGATTTCAAGGCGAGTTGAGATGTCAAAGCTCCTGATCAGTTTCCGCAAGGCTTACGGGTCCACTCCGCTGCATTTGTTGGCGATGCTGTCCGGCTTCGCGTTATTGGGCTACGTCGTGGTAGTCGCCAAGCCGTCGACGCTGTGGAAGCCCGAAGGCGCCTGGTGGCAGTCGGTGTTGGTGTGGTTCGTCGCGGCATTCATTGCGCATGACCTCGTCCTTTTCCCGATCTACGCCCTGGCCGACCGGATTTTTGGGGTTTTGACCACGTCGCGGCGCCGTCGGCTTCAACCTGCCGTCTCGGCACGCAACTATGTGCGGGTGCCGACGCTTGGATCGGGGCTGATCCTGCTCATCTTCTTCCCGGGCATCATCAAGCAGGGCGCGCCATTGTTCCACGAGGACACCGGCCTGACACAGCAACCCTTCCTCGGCCGCTGGGTGCTGCTGACCGCCGCAATGTTCGGTACCAGCGCGCTGATGTATGCGTTGCGACGGACAACAATTCGCCGCCACAGCCCGACTGTTTCCGAGCCCGATGGTTAACGACATCATCGCTCGCGACCGCATCCGGGCGGAGCCGTGACGAGCACGCCGCTCGGCGTTCCCGTGGTGCCGGCTCGACCCGGCAACGCCGACACGCCGGCCCCGGCCCCGGCCAGCGGCCCGCTGATCGACACCTACGGACGTGTCGCGACGGATCTGAGGGTGTCGTTGACCGACCGCTGCAATCTTCGGTGCACTTACTGCATGCCGGCCGAGGGCGTGCGATGGTTGCCCGCCACGCAGTTGCTCCAACCCGACGAGCTCATCCGGCTGATGCGAATCGGCGTCACCCGTCTCGGCATAACCAAAGTGCGACTCACCGGTGGAGAACCATTGCTGGCCAAGCACCTTGAAGAGGTCATCGCCGCAGCCGCGGGACTACGGCCGCGGCCGGAAATCGCACTCACCACGAACGGTGTTTTGCTCGCCGAGCGTGCGGAGGCGTTGGCGCGAGCCGGCTTGGACCGCGTGAGTGTGTCGCTGGACAGCATCGATCGTGCACATTTCTCGGCGATCGCCCGTCGCGACCGGCTCGATGACGTGCTGGCCGGTTTAGCCGGCGCACATGCAGCCGGGCTGCGACCGGTGAAGGTGAACGCCGTGCTAGACGCCCAGACTGGGCTCGACGACGCGATATCACTGACGCGCTTCTGCCTTGACCACGATTACCAGCTACGGATCATCGAGCAGATGCCGCTGGACGCCGGCCATCAGTGGAGCCGTGACGCGACGATCACCACAGTCCAAGTGCTGGCAGAACTGCGGCGCCAGCTCTTCATCGTGACACCCGATCCAAAGCACCGCGGTTCGGCGCCGGCGGAGTTATGGCAGATTACCGATCCCACGACCCGCCGTACAGGAATGATCGGTTTCATCGCCTCGGTGTCGAAACCCTTCTGCTCGAGCTGCGACCGCACCCGGTTGACTGCCGACGGCCAGCTCCGCAGTTGTCTGTTCAGCGTCGAGGAGACCGATTTGCGCGGCTTGCTGCGCAGAGGAGCTGACGACAGCGCGATCGAGGCGGCCTGGCGGGCGGTGATGTGGGGCAAACTAGCGGGTCACGGCATCAACGACCCCAACTTCGTGCAACCGCCGCGCCCGATGAGCGCGATCGGCGGCTGAGGTGGCAGATGAAACGGCCGGTTCGGTCCACATCACCGTCCGGTACTTCGGTGCTGCGCTGGCCGCCGCGGGGGCCGATGCTGAGCAGTTGGCCATCCGCTCCGGCGCCAGTGTCGACGAGCTCGTCGACGGTCTTGCGCGCCGCAGCACGAAATTGGCACGTGTGCTGCTCCGTTGCTCGTTTCTCTGCGACGGTGTGGCGGTCCGGGATCGGGCTCAACTGCTGCGGACGGGCAACACGGTCGACGTATTGCCGCCGTTTGCCGGTGGATGAATGCAGGCGGCTATGTCGAGCCGACCCACTCGTCGCTTCCGTCGGTGAAGAACTGCCGCTTCCACACCGGTAGCCGAGCCTTGATTGCGTCCACCAGTTGCGCGCATGTCTCGAATGCCGCACGGCGGTGATCGGCGGCGACCGCGACGACCAAGGCGGGTTCGCCGATCTGCAAGGCGCCGACCCGATGGGTGGCCGCGACAGCCCGCACCCCGTGAGACTGTACGGCGACCTCGGTCACGATCTCCGCGATGACATCGGCGGCCGACGGGTGCGCCGAATATTCGAGCCTCATCACCTGACGGCCACCATCATGGTCGCGAATCACGCCCGCAAAACCGACGACGGCTCCCGCCGCCTGATGGCTCACTAGTTCTTCGAGCTCGGCCAGTACAATCGGTTGATCGGTAATCGCGGCCCGCGCTACCAACGTCATCGTCGGTCGTCGTCGTGGTCGAATCGGCCTGGCGCGAGGTGCAGTGAATCCGACCTCAGGTTCATGAATTCCAAACATAGACCCCGAAGTTGCGGTTGCGTTGACCTGCACAGGGACTGGGCCCCGGAGGCGCAGCCGTGAACTATGCATCGATGATGGACGATTGAGAGCATGCGATCGGTTGAGGAGCATCAGCGCATCGTCGCCGGACTGATCGCCGCCCGGCCCGCTGCTGCCGCCGCAGTGGCTGATGCAGCCGGTCTGGTGTTGGCCGACGATGTGATTGCAACGGTATCGCTGCCCATCTTCGACAACTCCGCGATGGACGGCTACGCGGTGCGCGCCGAAGAGGTGGCAGCCGCGGCGGCGGCGAACCCGGTGAAAATGGTTGTGGCCGAAGATATTCCGGCCGGTCGCATCGACATCCCCGTGCTCGCTCCGGGCACGGTACACCGCATCATGACCGGCGCGCCGATCCCCGCCGGAGCGACGGCGGTAGTTCCCGTCGAGGCCACCGACGGGCACGCCGACGTCGTCACGATCAACGAACCGAGCGCAGAGGGACGCTACATCCGCTGCGAAGGCGAAGACGTCCGCGCGGGCAGCACTGTGTTGCGCGCCGGGCAGGTTGTCACTCCGGCGGTCGTCGGGCTGGCTGCCGCGCTGGGGCTGCACGAGCTGAAAGTTTTGCCGCGGCAGCGGGTGCTGGTGATTTCTACCGGATCAGAGCTCGTCTCTCCAGGTCGGCCGCTGCAGGCTGGGCAAATCTACGAGTCCAACTCGATGATGCTTGCCTCGGCCGTCCGTGAGGCCGGAGCCGACGTGGTCGCCACAGTCATCACCAATGATGATGTTGCACAGTTCGTCTCATTGCTGAATCGGTACGCGGCCGAGTCGGATCTGATCATCACCAGCGGCGGCGTCAGCGCCGGAGCTTACGAGGTGGTCAAGGATGCATTCGGGCGCGCCGGCGACCAGGGGGTGGAGTTCGTCAAGGTAGCCATGCAGCCGGGGATGCCGCAGGGCGCGGGCCGGGTGGCCGAGACGCCGATCGTCACCGTGCCCGGTAACCCGGTCAGCGCGCTGGTGTCCTTCGAGGTGTTCATCCGGCCGGCGCTGCGTTCGGCCATGGGGCTGCCGACTCGGTATCGCCAGCGACGATCCGCCGTGCTCACCGAAACGTTGACCTCGCCGCCCGGCAAGCGCCAGTTTCGGCGCGGAATCTTCGACGCCGCTGCCGGCACCGTCGCGAGCTCCGGCCCTCCCGGGTCACACCATGTGCGTTGGCTTGCGTCGGCGAACTGCTTGCTGGACATCCCTGCCGATGCCGCGGAGATCCCGGCCGGGTCGGAGCTGCAGATCTGGGACCTCAGCTAACGCTCCGTAAGATGGGCGGGTGCCACCACGCTCCCGCCCCTCCGACGAAGTGACGTCAGGCCCGCTCTCGCATCTGGATGAACGAGGCGCGGCACACATGGTCGATGTCACCGAGAAGGCGGCTGCAGACCGCACGGCCGTGGCGGCGGGTTCGCTGCGCACTTCTGCGGAAGTGGTGCGATTGATCTCAGCGGACGGGCTGGCGAAAGGAGACGCATTGGCCACCGCGCGGGTGGCGGCCATTCTGGCAGCGAAGCGCACCAGCGACCTGATCCCGCTGTGCCATCAGCTGGCCCTCACCGGCGTCGACATCGAATTCGCCGTTGGCGACACCGATGTCGACATCACAGCGACGGTGCGCAGCACCGACCGCACCGGAGTGGAGATGGAGGCGTTGACCGCAGTGGCGGTGGCAGCCCTGACGCTCTACGACATGGTCAAAGCGGTCGATCCCGCTGCGCGAATCGACGACGTCCGGGTACTTCGCAAAGACGGCGGCCGCCGTGGAACTTGGGTGAGGTGATGGCTGGCAGATCGGCACGAGTCATCATCGCCTCCAGCCGCGCGTCGGCCGGAGGGTACGAGGACCGTTGTGGACCACTGATCGTCGAATGGCTGGCGCAGCATGGGTTCTCGACGGGACAGCCGGCGCTGGTGGCTGACGGTGACCCGGTGGGTCTGGCGTTACGCGAAGCGCTCGCCGACGACGTCAACCTGATCATCACGTCCGGCGGCACTGGCATCTCGCCCACCGACGACACCCCCGCCCAAACTCAGGCGATGCTCGACTACGAGGTTCCGGGGCTGGCCGACGTGATCCGGCGGTCCGGCCTGCCGAAGGTACCGACCTCGGTGCTCTCGCGGGGCGTGTGCGGGGTAGCCGGTCGGACTCTAGTGATCAACCTGCCGGGATCGCCGGGTGGGGTCAGCGACGGTCTCGGGGTAATCGCCGAAGTGCTCGACCACGCGCTAGACCAAATTGCAGGTAAAGACCACTCGCGCTGACCGGAACCGGTCTGCACGCTCAATTCGGCTGAGCGGGTTCCGAATCAGCAGGCCGGGGAGTGGCGTCATCGCCGTTGCGGCGCGCCTTCCAAGCCCGAATCCAGCGGGCCGCCCACCAAATGAGGAGAGCCCCGAGCAGGGCGACGGCGAGATTACTGAGGAGACCGGTCACACCGACCGCCAAGGCCAGCGCCCACTGCGCCGGGCCCCGGAGATCTTTGAGCAGCGCAATGTGCATGATGCCGGCGACCGTGAGCAGACCTGCCAGGATCGGCACCGGAAACCCGGATAGCGCAGTGGCCAGACTCGCGCCCACAGCGAGTGCAAGCGCGATCAGGACGCCGCCCAACATGATCGGCGCGCCGCCGCTGCGGGCACCGAAACTGCGGTGCGCCGTCATTCCCCCGGCGCCGTGACAGACCGGCATCCCGCTGATCCCGCCAGCGACGAGGTTTGCCAGACCGAAGGTGATTGCCAGGCGTCCCGGACGCACCCGTCTGGCAGCATCGCCGAAGTAGGTGTGGGCCGCGTCCGCGGTGGCCAAACACGAGTTCGCGAACGACAGCGGCAACTGCGGCAGGACCAGCGCGACCGCCGCGGCACTGAATACGGCCCAGCTCAGGTGGGGGTAGTGCAGCGCCGACGGGCCGAAGCTGACTGAGCCTCGATACGTCATTGCCACCGCCACCCCGGCCAACACAACGAGCAGCAGGGTGATCTGGCGGCGCCTCAGCAGCAGCGCCGCAGCGATGACCACCGCGGTGGCACCACCCAGCCACCAGATCGAGTGCCGGTGGTCGGTGAACGCTTTCGGTGTTGCGGACACCAGCTTCCACGCCAACTGGCAAAACAGCAGTCCCACTGACAGCTGAATGCCCCGGATGATCGGATGAGGGAACACCTTGGCGACCCGATCCAGCAGGCCCGAGGCCCCGAGCGCCACAAAGATGACGCCCATCAGAATGGCGCCCGCGGCGATGTCGTCGGAGCCGAAACCGTGCGCGATAGCGATCGCGCCGAATGCCTTCAACGGCTGCACCGGCACCGGAAGCCGGTACACCAAGCCGGCAACCACATACAGCAGCCCGGCCGGCAGCAGTACCGCCGTCGGCGTGAGGCCGTTCTTCACGATCAATGCCACCGCGATCGGCACCAGCACGCCCAGATCCGCTACCGCCCCGGCTAATTCCGCCCGATCGAACCGAAACGAACCCCCGCCTGACCCGGTCCGCGTTGTCGCCGTGCTGACCATGCGAGCACTCTAGTCGAGGGTGCTCGCCGCCGGTTTGACTGACGGTTCAATCGGCCTGCGCGCGGACCTGTGCCCGCTGACGGCGAGTCGGGCGGCGTAGGCCAGTGCGCTGAGGCCGTAGAGCGCGCCGACGATCAGCAGCCAGCGCCCGAAGAACGGTTGTTGATTCTGCCCGGTCGCCGCGACGTAGCTGGATTGTCCCTGCTGGATGATTCCGGGAAAAAACAGCAGTAGCGATAGCCCCGCCGCCAGGGTCGGGAGACGGACATAGTTCAGCGGCGACACCCGCGGTGGGGGCCCTTTCGTTCGACCCCGAACGGCTGCAAGGGCACTCGTGGCAGAGCGGTCGGCGAGGGCATAGAGCGGAAACAAGACGAGGTCATGAGCGACGATCGCGGCTAGAAACCAGACCGCGATAGATTGCCACCAGACCTTGGTGTTCCACAGGGCGTGCGGGCCCAGCAGGGTCACGACATATCCCGCCAGTGCCCACGCGGCGATCGTGCCCAGCAGATGCAACGGATTACTGCCGTAAAAGGCGGTGAATCGAGTCAGTAATCTGCGCATATCAGGGCTGCCCAAATTCGATGGACCGCACCCATTTGGTGTTGTGCACGCCCGGCAGCGCGGGCACGATGACGCGAGCGGGATAGCCGTGATCCATAGACAGATCGACGCCGTTGACCCGAAGGGCCAGCAGCGCATCGGGATTGCCCACCTGGTTGGCCTGCAGGACGGCATGATTGAACCCACCGAGCCGCTCTAGTGAGCGCACTGTGGCTCGGGCGGGGGTCGACATCCCGGCTAAGGCAGCCAGATCGCACAGGCGAACTCCGCTCCACGTCTGGGTGGTCGACCACCCTTCGACGCAGGCGATCGGCAATTCGGCGGTGTGCTGCGGCATCGCTTCGAGAGCGGCCCGGTCCAGCAGCATCCGCCCCGATTTGCCCTGCTGAGTGATAATGAGCCGCCACTTGGTGCCGGTCTCGGCGGGCGTGATTGCGGCGGCCGCAGCGGTCCTGTTGACCTCGAAATCGTTGGGGCCGTCGCCGCGGGTACGTCCCCGCGGCAACAACAGCGCCGCACGGCGGGTGAAGCCGCCGAGCGTCTGGCCGGCGGTAAGCACCGCAACGAATAGCGCGCCGCCCCCGACCAGCGCCAGTGCGCCCCGGCGACTCACCGTTGGCGGGGCGGGATCGGCGGCGACCAGCCCGTCGACGTCCGGTGGTTCGGGACGGGTCTCGGCGCGCGAAGTGCGCAGCACGCTGCGAATCGACAACGAGCGCAGGCCGGTGATCATCTTTGGCAATTTGATCAGTACGTGGATCACGAAGCCCGCGATCAACACCCACGCCCCGAAGTAGTGCGCGGTGTAGAAGCTGAACCCGAAGATGTAGTCGTACTGGATGTTGAGCACCCCGGTGGCGAGCTCAAAGAGGATGCCGCCGACCAGCATCAACAACGACAGCCGTTCCACAAGCTGCGCGATCGACCGCAGCGGCGGCCAGGCGAACAGCCGCGGAATGACCGACCAGAGTTTGGCCAACACCACCGGGATGATGATCAGACCCAACCCGACGTGCAGACCTTGAGTGAGGCGGTACAGCCACGAGGGTCGGCTCGGCCAGTCGAAGGTGGGCAATTTGAGCCATCCGACGTCGGCGGGGATGGCCTGATCGAATTGCGGGCCGTACGCGATGTAGGACAGTAATCCGGTCAGAATCACAACCGGCAACCCGACGAGCAGCACCGAGCCGAACACTGACGTCAGCCAGGGCCCGCGCAACGGGCTTCGCCACCGCTGCAGCAATCCGATCCCGGGCGGTCGGTGGCGTTCTAATGCGCGCCACACTGGTGGAGGACACCCGTAGACCGCCTCGTCTGCCGCATCCGTGCTGCGCGAATCGTCGCGGCGATCCGCTTCAGCGGATTCTCGCGATGGCTGCGGTTCCGGGCTCGGAGGTGTCATCAATGCCTGACTTTACTTCGCTGCGGGTGCAGGAGAGTGTCTTCCGCCTCCACCGATTCGGACGCCACGGAATAAGCTCCGAAAGATGTTGCGTCAGAACGGTAGGGACGCTTTAGCTCCTCAGCGTTCGTACGTCCCGGTCAGTACACCGCGGGCCAGCACGTGTCCGGCCATCTGCTTCTGCAGTGCCTTCGCTTTGGTGATGCTCCTCGCGACCGGCGCATCAAGCGCGAACACGAGAAACCGGTAGCGGTGCGGCCCGTGGCCGGGGATCGGCCGTGGGCCGGCATATCCCAGGTTGCGCAAAGTGCCCGGAAGGAAACGGATTCCGGCGGTTCCCGGCTGCAACGCGCCGGTGTCGACTTGCTCGACGGTCGCCTCGATGACCGCGACGGCGTGCAAAATCGGCCGCGGCAGTGGGACATCGACGTCGTCCATGATCAGCACCACCTGCCGGGTTCCCGGCGGCAGACCGGTCCAACTCAGCTGGGGTGACGTGTTGTCGCCCAAGCCTTTTCCGGCGCTCGCCTTCGGCATCGCGGCGCCATCACTGAGCGCGGTGCTGGTGACGGTGATCCCATCGGGAGCCGCGAAAGCAGAATCGGCGAAGGGACTGCGCGCCTCCCCGGCGCGGACGTTGCGCAGCAGGTGTCCGATCATGCGCCGCTGCCCGCGCCGCGGATCGCCACCGTGCTGGATCGCAACACCTCGCCCAGTTCGGCGGGCAAGAATCCCTGTGCCGCCAACCTGGGTAACACGCCGCCGCTGGAGATGATGTCGAGAATCAGATCGGGCAGCTTGGCTACCGACCCCGACTTCTCGGTCGTCTCATTGCGCCAGTCACCGGAACTCAGATCGAACGTGCCGGTATCGCCTTCACTGAATATCGTCGTCGCCTCGGGAAGCGCCATGGCGGGCAAGCCCGCGTTTACAGCGTTGCGGAAAAACAAGGAGTTGAATTCCTCTGCGACCAGTCCGGCGACGCCCAGTTCGGAGAACAATGCGGCGACCGGTCGCGACGATCCGACTCCGAAGTTTCTGCCTGCCAGCACGATGTCTCCTGCTGACACTTCGTCGGTCCAACCGGGGCGCACTTCGTAAAAAACGTGCCTGGCCGCTTCGGGTGGATCCATTTTCATGGCGAATGCCGGATACATCGCATCAGTGTTCAGGTCATCGCCGAACACCCACACCTTGCCGGTGATGGTCAGCGTCATGCGGTCACGCTCCTTGCGTCGGTGATGTAGCCGGTAAGCGCCGATGCGGCGACGGTCGCCGGGGAGGCCATGAAGATCTTCGCCTCGGTGCTGCCCATCCGCCCGGTGAAGTTCCGGGTGCTCGACGTCAGACACACTTCGCCGGGTCCGACGACGCCCATGTGGTAGCCGAAGCACGCACCGCAGGTGGAATTGGTGATCACCGCGCCGGCATCGGCGATTGCCTGCAGATAACCAAGCCGCATCGCCTCGCGGTAGACCGCCTGGGACGCGGGTGTGACCAGCAGTCGGACGCCCGGGGCAACAGTGTTGCCGCGCAGTATGTCCGCGGCTATTTCGAGGTCTTCCAGTTGACCGTTCGCGCATGACCCGATGAAGGCCTGATCGATCTTCTGCTTTTCCACCTGCGACACCGGCAGGCCGTTGCGGCTCACTGTGCCCGGCCGGGCGACGTAGGGCTCCAGCGCCGCCAGGTCGACCCGTCGCACATCCTGATACTCCGCATCAGAATCGGGTGCCGCAGAACGATATTCGGCGACTCCGCGATCATCGAGGAACGACGTCAACACCTGGTCCGGCTCGAATGTGCTGAAGTCGGCGGACACTTCGGCGCCCTGGGTGGCGATGGTACGACGGTCGTGCATCGGAATACTTGCCAGCCCGGGGCCGCCGAATTCCAGGTTGAGGTTCGCCGCGTCGCCGTACTCGTTGGCGATGTGCAGAAAGATGTCCTTGCCGCTGACCGTATCGGGTTTGACGCCGCCGAGTTGGTAGCGGATGGTCGGCGCGATCTGAAACCAGGTGCTGCCGGTGCACATGATCGAGTACACCTCAGCCGGACCCAGGCCGCGGGCAGCGGTGTTGTAGGCACCTGCCGCACAGGTGTGAGAGTCGGTGCAGGCCAGAACTTCTCCCGGACGGGCCAGTCCGTTCTCGGCGATGACCTGATGACAGATCCCGTGTCGGCCGACATCGTAGAAGCGCTCGATACCGAACTCTTTGGCAAACTTGCGGGCGTGCGGTCCGCCGGCGGCGTCCCTGATGGTCGGCGCGGGCACCGCGTGATCCATCACGATCGCCAGCTTGTCGGGGTCGTGAATGCGAAGCGGCTCCATCCACATCGTCGCGAATTGCAGATCGATCAGCACGGTCATGTCGACGTCCACGACGACGGTCTCGCCGGGGGACACCCGGTCCAGTCCTGCCTTGCGCGCAAAGATCTTCTCGATGATGGTCATGCCCATGAGTTGTCCTTTAGCCGTGCGTATTTGGCGTCGAGAGCGAGCCACTCCGCCATCCCGACGAGGTTGAAGAATTCGGCGGGCCGAGTGGGTAGGTGGTCGGCGACGTTCCCGCCGCTGAGTTCGCACAAGCCTTCGAGCATCCCCAGCACTGCGCGGGCGAGCGGATTACTCGGATGAATGGCGATGGCGTAGCCCAGTTCCTGCAGTCGAGTCGCCGATTCCAGCGGCGTCATGCCGCCGAGGACCAGATTGATCAGCAGCGGAGCCTGCACCTCACGGGCGATCCGCTCAATCTCCTCGATCGACTGTGGGGCCTCGACGAAAATCACGTCCGCACCGGCCTGTGCGTACCGATTGGCCCGCTCGATCGCGGCGTCCAATCCCAACGGCGCCCGCGCGTCGGTCCGCGCCACGACGAGCAGGTTGTCGTCGGTGCGCGCGTCCAGCGCGGCGGCCAATGTCAGTTCGAACTCCGCGGTATCGACGACGTGTTTGTCGGTCAGATGGCCGCAGCGTTTCGGGAATACCTGATCTTCCAACTGAATTGCCGCAACACCGGCCTGCTCATAGAGCGCAACCGTGCGCACGACGTTCATCGCCATTCCATACCCGGTGTCTGCGTCGGCGATCAGCGGGATGTCGCCGAGTACACCGACCAGCATGCGGGCACGTTCAGCCATCTCGGTCGCGGTGACCAGTCCGATATCCGGCAGGCCGAAGCCGGAGGCCGCCACGCCCGCGCCGGTCATGTACGCCGCCGGCTGACCGGTGCGATTGACCAGGTGTGCGGTTATCCCGTCGAAAACGCCTGGTGCGACGACGAGTTCACCACGATCGAGTAACGCCCGCAAGTTCTGGCGGGCTTTCGTAGTAGGCATGGGATGATGTCCTTTCAGTCGAGTGCGCCGGCAACCGGCGGGGCCAGCAGATCGATCAGGTTGCCGACGTCGTCAAGGTCGTGGAGGCCGACGACCGCTCGTTCGATCGCGGCGGCGCGATCTCGGTCGGTGACGCGATCGGTCAGCGCGTGGAACTTGGCGATGAGCTCGTCGTTGGTCACCGGATCCCAGGGCGCGCCGTGCGGCGCAACGACGCGAACCTGATGCACTGTGCCGTCGCGGGTGGTGACCGCGAGATCGGTGCGGAATCGCTCGGTCAGGGGAGCGTCGGCCAATGACTCGTCGAGGTGTACTTCGGTGACGTCGATCAGCGACCAGATGTCGTCGGCGTCTAGGCGGGCGGGCGTGAACTGCTCGGGCAGAGCGGTGCCGTCGAGCAGCGCGGCCGCGGTGGCGTACCCGATGTTCATCTGGGCGCCGATGGCGGTCAACGGGCGCTCGGGTTTCCACCAGCCGTGCTTGTACACGGTCTCACCCACGGTGATGTCGATCTTCGATATATCCTCGGCGGCAACCGAATCCCGTAGCTTTCGGGCGGCGTCGACGGCTCCGTGCAGACCGCCCATCACCGCGTACGACTTGACCATGATGATGGAGGTCTCCCAGCGCTCACCGAGTTGGTCGGTCAGCAGCGACGCGTCGGGGTCATGGCCTTCGCCGAAAACGCTGAGGAACCCGCCGTATTCGCGTTCGAACACCCGCTTGATGCCGGTGTAGTTCGCTGCCGCCAGCCCTGCGGCGTAAAAGCCGTTGCGGGCGGCGAACCCGTGGTGCATCCGCTTGCTCATCGCTTCGTATTGCGCGGCCATCAACCCACCCGACTGGGTGGCGGCCAGACCCAGCGCGTCTTCCAACTGCGCCGGCGACAGCCCGCGCAGTTTCCCGGATGCCATTGCCGCGGAGTGGGTGCCGAAGACCGGCCCGGAGTGCCAACCGCGGTCGAGCATCTGGGATCCGTGCAGTGTGTAGCCCACCCGTGGTCCCACCTCGAGTCCGATCACCGCGGCGAGCAGGAAGTCGGCGCCGGTGGTGGTGTGCGACTGTGCGCTCACCGTTGACAGCAGCGACGGAATGACCAGCGAACAGCTGTGCACCGGCGCGACCGGGTGGAAGTCGTCGAGTTCGAAGCCCTGGATGAAGGTGCCGTTCAGCACCGCAGCCGCGGGTCCGCTGGTGGATTTGCCGGTGCCGATGACGATGGCGTCACCTCGGTTCTCCATCGCGAGAACGGCGTTGGTGGCGACCCGTGACCAGGGCAGTTGCGCTCCGATCAGACCGCAGCCCAGCCCGTCGAGCAGCAGATGTGTGGCCCGCTCGATCACCGTGTCCGGAATATTGTCGAGGCTGAGCCCGGCGACCCACGAGGCCAATCGGCCGGTCGGACCATCCGGATCGGTTGCGTCCTGCCGCTGGACCGGGGTCGCGGTCATCGGAGCTCCTCCGTCGAACAGTATGCGATGTTGTCTTGTTGTTATATACTCATAACAAATTAATTCGAGTCTGGCAAGCGAGGTGTGAAACATTGATGCTCATGCAGGAGACCGGTAGCGCCGTCGGGCCGGTGGCGAGCGGCGCCGGAGTGCCGTTGCATCGTCAACTGTTCCTGGTGCTGCACGATGAGATCGCCCGGGGCGCGATGGCTCCCGGCGACGCGTTGCCCACCGAGCAGGCCCTCTGCGACCAGTTCGGGGTGTCCCGCATAACGGTGCGACGGGCACTGGCCGACCTCGCGGAGCAGGGCTATATCGAGCGACGCCAAGGTGTCGGATCATTCGTTCGTCAACCGGACCGCTCCGACGAGGCGCCGCCGATCGGTTCCTACATGGACGGTCTGCGGCAGACGCAATTCCAGACCTCGATCGAGGTGGTGGAGCACGACATCCGAACGCCGCCGACCTCGATCGGCGACGCGCTCGGCGGCGTCGGCGACATGCTGCACATTCTGCGGGTGCGCCGTGAGCGCAGGACGCGCGAGCCGTTGATGGTCACCGAGGCCTGGTTGCCGACCGATCTCGCAGGCACGTTGACTGCGGCAGCTCTACGGCGAAAACCGTTGTACGAGTTACTCTCTGGCGCAGGTGTGGTGGTGGACCGGATGCAGCACGAGATCACCGCCGAGATCGCGGGGCCGCGCAACGCGAGCCTGCTCAGCACCGCGATCGGTTCAGCCTTGCTGCGCGTCAATCGTCTCGCGTTCGTGTCGGGTCCGCCTCATCACCATGTGTCGATCCTGCTCTCGCCCAACCGCAGTCGCGTTCTGATCGACCAAACCGCCGATGAACTCGACACCGGCGACGGCGTGGCGGTCGCCCACGATGTGCGTCGCGAGCCCGCCGACCGTCGTCCACGGTGACGTCGCTGGCCGATATCGATCGGCGACTGCGGCGGTCGCAGATCAGTGCCGCGCAGATAATTCATGCCGGGCGGACCATCATCGAGGTGGGCGACGTATCTCGTCCGATCGATGTCCATTCCATGCGTAAGTCGCTCGTGAGTGTGCTCATCGGTCAGGCCTACGATCGGCGCGACATCGATCTCAGCACGACGCTGTGTGAGTTGGACATCGATGACACGCCCCCGCTGAGCGGCCTGGAGAAATCTGCGACGATCGAAGACCTGCTCACCGCACGCTCCGGCGTATATCTGCCCGTCGATGACGGAGGCGCGCCCAGGCGCCCTCCGAGAGGATCGCACCCGCCCGGGACGTTCTGGTGTTACAACAACTGGGATTTCAATGTGCTGGGACATCTCTACGAGCGGATCACCGGCCGCAGCGTGTTCGTCGCATTCGACCATGATCTGGCCGGGCCGTTGGGCATGACCGATTGGGACGGCTATCGACACGGCTCCTACCGGTACCGGGCCGATATCCTCGGCGGCACAACCCGTTACCCGAATTACAAGTTTCATCTGTCGGCACGGGACATCGGCAGGTTCGGGCAGCTCTATCTCGACAACGGTGCCTGCGATGACCGGCAGTTGCTCACGCCCGACTGGATTGCCCGAAGCACCAGGGCGGTCTCGCGGACCAACCGCCCGCCCGGACTGTTGGGGATGTACGGCTATTGCTGGTGGGTAGCGGGGCCGTCTCACAGGTTGAGGCGCAACGGAATTGCCGACCGCGCCTATTCGGCGATCGGCTTCGGCGGCAACTTCATGACGGTGCTGCCCGATATCGACGCGGTGGTGACCGTCCTGACCGATTCCGGTGCGACGCTGTTCACCAACGACGGATATCAGGCGCTCATCAGCGACCTCGTTGCCGTCTTGTCCTGAGCAGCTATGGGATCAGCCCGATACCGGGGATGAACCGGCCGACCCGGCGGGTGTAATCCCGATAGGCCGCGCCGTGTTTGGCCAGCAGATAGGGCTCCTCAACCCGTCGCACCTGCGCTTGGAGCGCGCCGATCGCGAGGATCGAACCGGCGAAGGTCACCGCATTCGGAGTCACCAAGGCAAGCCCGAACTCGAAGACGAGCATCGCGGAGTAGATGGGGTTACGCACCCACCCGAACACCCGGCCCTGTACGAGCTCGGTCGTCTCGTCGGCGTCCACACCGATCCGCCAGGAATCACCCATGTCGAGCTGTGCCCAGACCGTCAGTGCAATGCCCAGCATCGCCAGCACGATGCCCGCGATGTGAATCCAGCCGGCACGCAGAACGTTCAGCGGTGTCATCACTGCGGCCAATTGCAGTGCCGCCCCGAGAACCGTGACCGTCAAGGCAGCGGCAAACCCTGCGCCGGCAACCCGTTCGACCGGGCCGATGCGTCCGCGGGTGCCGCGGATACCGGTCGACCCGGTCCGTCGATGTTGTAGCCAAGCGCGCCAGCCGAATCCGAGCAGACCGAACACGGTGAGCAACGCCAGCGCGATGACGGCGCAAACCGACGGTGACATCGTCGTCAGTCCGGCAGCGTCGCGTCGTCGATCGCCTCGGCATAGGGCGCGCAGTCGCCGGCACCAGGTGTCAGGGTCGCCAATGCCCCGGCAGCGCAGGCCCGACGCATAGCCTGTTGGCGGTCGGCCGTCCACCCGGCGGCCAGCACGCCGGCGAACACGTCACCGGCGCCCGACGTGTCGAGGGCGTCGACTGCCGGCGAGGCCACCGTGAACTCCGCGTCGTCGCCGGTGTAGGTGGCACCGCTCGCGCCCAGCGTGGTAACTCGGTGCGGGACCGGCCAAACCCAGTGTGCTGCTTCGCTTTCGTTGACGACCAGCACGTCGGTGACGTCGGCCAGCTCAGCCAGCTTGGCCGTGTCGCCGCCCGAGGGTGAGGCGTTGAGGATCACGGTCACCCCGGCCGAACGGGCTTGGCGGGCAGCCGCCGTCGCTGTAGCGACCGGAATCTCCAACTGCAGCAACAGTACATCGCAATCG
>Ga0302314_10003205_pt1 | contig 30267 bp, 22 predicted proteins | sample III_Palsa_N2_3_FD_200533 | JGI IMG/M metagenome (GOLD analysis project Ga0302314, IMG submission 200533) | Peat permafrost microbial communities from Stordalen Mire near Abisko, Sweden - III_Palsa_N2_3 | ecosystem: Environmental > Terrestrial > Soil > Palsa > Peat permafrost | place: Sweden... | reverse complement strand
ACCGGCCCGCCCGATTTTTTTCCCGTACTTCGCCGAACTCGGCGAATCCGCAGAACACGCCTAAGGAGCCGCGCGCCGGTGCGCCCGATCCTCAAGCCCGGATTGGGCCGCGTCTGGCTCGACGCGAACACCCTGCAACTCGGCCGCGGCCAGCACGGCAGAGTGCATCTGCTCGACCGTGCGCAACGCCAACTCCTCGAGGCTCTCGACGGCACTCGAGACACCGAAAGCCTGCTTTCCTATGGCGAACGATTGGGCCTCACGAGTGATCGCGCGATCACGCTTATCACTCGTTTAGCCCTCGACGGCGCCCTGGACGACGCAGCGCTGCCCACCCCGGGCCTGGCCCGGCTGAGCGTCGCCGAACGCGCCAGGCTCGGCCCCGTGGTCAGCGCGCTCGGCCTGCGCAACGGGCTGCCGGGCAGCGGGGCGCGGGCGCTGGAGCGTCGGGCCCTACAGCACGCGGCGGTACACGGCCTCGGCCTGATCGGCGCGCACGTCGCCCGGCAGTTGGCCGCGGCCGGAGTGGGCGTGGTGCGGCCGGTCGACCCGAATCCGGTGGAGCACGCCGACACCGGTCCGGGCGCGCTCGAGCCGCCGCAGGTCGGCAAGCGCCGGCAGGAGGCGGTCTGCCGCGCGATCCAGCGCGACACGCCGTCGACCCGCGTCGCCCCCTCCTTTCCGACACGCCGCCCCGACCTCGTCGTCCTTGCTCCGGTCGAGCGATATCCGGTGGAGATCTTCGACACCCTCGTCTCGGCGGGCGTGCCGCACCTGCTGGTCCGCCCGACCGAGGACGAGGTCCTGGTCGGCCCGCTCGTACTGCCCGGCCGCACACCCTGCGTGCACTGCGCCGACCTGCAGTTGAGCGAGCAGGATCCGAGTTGGCCGCAGTTCCTCGCGCAGTTCGGCGCGCCGCGTCCCGGCGAACTCCCGCCCGCCGACACCTCGCTCGCACTGCTGGCCGCCGCCTACGCGGTGCAGCACGCGCTGACGTATCTGGACGGCGGCGAGCCCACCGTCCTCGGGGCCGTGCTGAGCCTGCGCCCGCCGGACGGCCTGCCGGTCCGCATCGAGATCAAGCCGCACTCCTCGTGCGCCTGCGGAGCGATTTCCGCCGACCTCGCGCAGCCGTAGCCGCCGCCTGGCCGGGACACCCGCCGCCGCCCGTCAAGACCCGAGACTTCTTTCTTGGGGCCGACCTGCTTGAATAGGCCGTATGAGTGATCTGCCGCGCAACGCGGTCACCCGCACCGCCAAGCTGGCCACGCTGCCCCTCGGGCTGGCCGGCCGGGTCACGCTGGGCCTGGGCAAACGGGTGGTCGGGGCGCCGGCCGCCGCGGTGGCGAGCGAACTGCAGCAGCGCACCGCCGAGCAGCTCTTCAAGGTGCTCGGTGAGCTCAAGGGGGGCGCCATGAAATTCGGGCAGGCGCTCTCGGTCTTCGAGGCCGCGCTGCCCGAGGAACTCGCCGGACCGTACCGCGGCGCGCTCACCAAGCTGCAGGAGAGCGCCCCGGCGCTGCCCGCGAGCACCGTGCACAAGGTGATGACGCAGTCCTTCGGCCCGGACTGGCGCGAGCGCTTCGAGTCCTTCTCCGACTCCCCCGCCGCAGCCGCGTCCATCGGGCAGGTGCACCGGGCGGTGTGGGTGGACGGGCGCGAGGTCGCGGTCAAGGTCCAGTACCCGGGCGCGGGCAAGGCGCTGGTCGCCGACCTCAACCAGCTCGGCCGCATCTCCCGGCTCTTCGGGGTGCTGGTCCCCGGCATGGACGTCAAGCCGCTGATCGCGGAGCTCAAGGAGCGGATCGCCGAGGAGCTCGACTACGCGGCCGAGGCGGAGAACCAGCGGCGTTACGCCGAGGGCTACGCGGACGACCCGGGAATCCTGGTCCCGGCCGTCGTCGCGCAGGAGGGGACGGTGCTGGTCACCGAGTGGATCGAGGGCATCCCGCTGGCGAAGATCATCGCTTCGGGCACGCCGGAGCAGCGCGACGAGGCCGGCCGGCTGCTGCTCGGCTTCCTTTACTCCGGCCCGAGCCGCGTCGGCCTGCTGCACGCCGACCCGCATCCCGGCAACTTCCGTCTGATGCCGGCCGAGGGCGCGGGCGACGAGGGGCCGTGGCGACTCGGCGTGCTCGACTTCGGCGCCGTCAACCGGCTCCCCGAGGGCATGCCCGAACCGATCGGACGCGCCGTCAGATACGCGCTGCAGGACGATGCCGAGGAGGTCGTGCGCATCCTGACCAGCGAGGGCTTCGTCAAGCCCGGCGTGCGGATGGAGCCGCAGGACGCGCTGGACTACCTGGCCCCGCTGCTCGACCCGCTGCGCGGCGAGACCTTCACCTACAGCCGGGCGTGGCTGCGCGACCAGGGCTCGCACCTGTCCGGCCGGGGCAATCCGGCCGCCTCGCTCGGCCGCCGCTTCAACCTGCCGCCGGCCTACATGCTGATCCACCGGGTGAGCATGGGCACCCTCGGCATCCTCTGCCAGCTCGGCTCGACCTTCGCGGTGCGCGAGGTCCTCGAACCCTGTCTGCCGGGGCTGAAGCCCGAGGCGTGAGCCGGGGACTCGCCACGTCGCCCCGGAAACCCGGCCTGCCCGGCCCGAGCCGGAGGCGCGGCCCCCTCCCTTCGGGGTCCACCGCCCTCCGAGCCCGGACCGGGCAGGGGGTGTTGGTGCTGTGGTGCTGTGCGCTGCTACGCGCTATTCGTTAGTCGCGCATGAGCCGCGCGGCGAGGGTGCGACGCGCGCGCCAAGCGGCGCGCCGGAGGCGTTGCGCCTCCGCTTGTCGTAAGCGTTCCCTGTGCATTTCCTGGGCCCAGCGATACTGCGGGAGGTACATCTCGGTGCTCCTAAGCGTGGTGGGTTCGAGCTGGAAATCAGCGGCGGGCTTGGCGGCGTCGGCGCTCACGCCGGCCGAGACGAGCAGGGTCTTGGACATCGGTTTCTTTCCGTTTCCTCGGTGAGTAGGGCTATTGCGGACGGGGTGGATCAGGGAGTCAGGCCACGACGGCGACGTCGACCTTGCGCGGACGGCCCCGGGGCCGCTTGCGCGCGACCACGACGCCCTGGACGAACAGCTCGCCGCCCCAGACGCCCCAGGGCTCCTTGCGCTCGAGCGCGCCCTGCAGGCAGGCCTCGCGGATGGGGCAGTCGGTGCACACGGACTTGGCGAGTTCGACGTCGGCCGGGGACTCGGCGAAGAAGAGCTCGGGCTCGACGCTGCGACAGGGCAGGTCGTCGAGGGCGTTCTTGGGCTCGAAGACGGTCAGCTGCATCGCTGGCTCCTTCTGGGGGCTCGGGACTACGGCGGGGCTGGTCGTGGTGTCGCTTTGCGCCTGGTCGAGGCGTTCGTCGATCTGCACGGTGTTTCTAGTCCTTGTCGTATCGGTGGTCCCGCTGCCCGCTGCGCCCCCGGAGTCACCCGGGGAACGAATAAGGCCGCGGATCCCGGTTCTCGGGTTCCGCGGCCTGGAGGGCTGCTGCGCTGACGGGCTGTCAGCGCGGTGGACTCCAGGTAACGGGTTCCCGCCGGTCGGTCAGGTGGTTCTGGTCCTGCTGCTTCATGCTGCTGGTGTTGCCATTGCCGCGGGCTCCGCCGATCAGGCGGGCGCTGCCGGTGCCGTTGCCGCCGACGGAGGCATAGCCGGCCGCCGGACGCTCGACCTCGGCGAACACCCTGAGACCCGACACACGCGCGGACGCGGCGGCGGACATCGGGGCGAAGCGCGACCACTCGGACGGCACGCAAGGCACCGGCATCGTGATCACAGCGGAGGTGGGCGCAGCAAAGGTGGACAGTGCCAGGGCGCGCGGGCGCGGGGAGGCGGCGAGGAGCGCGGCCTGCGTCTCGGTGGTCTCGAACTGAGTCAGCATGTGATCTCTCTCGCCTCCTTCTCTCACTCGGCCGGTTCCGGGGGCGAGCCGGAATCGACGTGCACGATGGCCTTGCTGCTTTTCTGCTGCGGAGCACCGCTCGGATTTCCCCGGCGGGTGCGAGTCAGAGGCTAGAACGACTGCCCCGTAGTCCGCAATCTATTTTTGACCTGCGGTTTCGTGGAAAGTCCCCGACTTCTTTTCCGCATCCGCCCGAGGATGCTCCCCACGTTCGAAACGGCCGCCGAAGCTTCCGGTTCGACGTACATCCTGTCATGGGCGCTAGGCCGTGTCACCCCCTGCACGGCTTTTTCCGGTGATCCCCCGGACACGATCCGGTAAAGCCGCCTCTGGACGGCGGCTCGGGGTCCGCCTAGAGTCTGCCGCGACGATCACCCGCGCGGAGAACCCTCGTGGTGGGAGGGGCCTGATGAGCGATGAAGCCTCGCGGATCGAGTTCCTCGAGCCGCACGAGGAACCGGACACGATCGCCTGGCTGGACGCGGACGACGAGGAGAATCTCGGGTCGCGTGGAAGCTCGCGGCTGCCATCGCGCACCACCGCGCGCCGGGCGCTGCTCACGCTGCTGGTGTTCGGCCTGGCCCTGGCCACGACCGGTTTCGCCGGCGTGCACACGTTCCAGCACGAGCAGGCCGTGGCGCAGGCGGCCAACGAGCTGATGCTGCGCGAGGTGGACGTCGGCGACCCGGTGACGCTCACCGACCCCGGCGAGCTCGGCGGCCTCGGCAGCTGGCGGATCGACCCGACCGCCGCGATAGCCGTCGACGTGACGAATGAGAGCCCTGATTCGATCACCCTGCTGCCGGGCGCGACCCTGTACGGTCCCGGGCTGAGTTCGCCGGCCGTGCTGAGGCCGTCCGGGACGACGCTGCTGCGGCCGGGGCAGAACGGCAGGCTGACCGGCGTGGCCACCGTGGACTGCGGGGTGCCGACGCAGCGGCTGTCCTTCCCGGGCCAGAACAGCATCGTGCAGGTGCAGGCGCGCACGGCGGGCGGGGCCGTCGGCGCGGCCACGGTGCCGCTGGCCGGGGGCGGCAGCGAGTCGGTGCGCGAGCAGATCTGCGTCGAGGAGGGCCAGGGGCTGGCCGCGAGCTTCTTCCCCGAGTCGGTGAACCCGGCGAAGCACTCGTTCACGGTGGCCGTCTCCGCGCACTCGCTCGCCGCGCAGGCGCTGAAGTACTCGGTCGTCGAGTCGTACGCGAGTTCGGCGCTGTCGTATCAGGGGTTGATGCCGATACCGGCCGGAACGACGCCGACCGGCCGCGACCCGACGCTGCCCGGCGTGTCGGCGTCGGGCACGCTGGCCGGGGTCGAGCTCTCCGTGCCGACCCCGGTGGGCGCGGTCAGCGGCACCCTGGCGGCCGGGGCGAACATGAGCGCCGGGTTCACCGTGCACGTCCTGTCCTGCCCGAGAACGGCGCCGACCGCGCAGGCCGCCCTCGAACTCGAGGTCCTGCTGAACGACGACGGCACCCCGGCCATCCTCGCGGCGGACGGCTTCGACCTCGACACGCTCGTCGGCACGGCCTGCGGTCTGCTCGGCTGAGGCGGCGCGATGACCGGCGCGGTGGACGACGAGGAGGGCGGCTTCGCGTGGGACGAGGATGACGAGGACGTCGTCTTCCTCGACGATGACGAGGACGAAGCGGGGGGCTCGGCCGGGCATCCGGATCCGGATTCGGATACGGGCGGGCGGGGCGGGCGGCGCGGCGAGGCGGCCTGGCTGGCCGAGGAGCGGATCCAGCCGGGGCGTGACCAGGAAGGGTCGCTGCCGCCGCCCGCCCCGCAGTCCCGGGTGCTCGCCTCGCTGCTCGCGCTGGCCGTCTTCCTCGGCTGCACCGGAGCCGCGTTCACCGCCGCGTACCACCGGCATATGACGGACCGAAAGATCGCAGACACGCTGAACCTGACCGCGAGCGCGTCGCCGCCGATGATCCCGGGCCTGGCCGCGCTGGGCTTCCAGCAGCTGTGGCACTCCGAGGTCGAGGAACGGGTCGTGGTCCCGGTGCTCAACCACAGCCCCGGAGCGGTCGTGCTGCTCGGCGCCGTGCTGGAGGAGCCCGGCATGATCGCGGCGGCGGCGCTCGAACCGGTCGGCGCCACCCGGCTCGGGCCGGGCGGGCAGGGCGCCGTCAGCGGCGACGTCACGGTGGACTGCACGCAGGATCCGGCGGCGGTGTTCCCGTACATCGACAGCAGCGGAAACGCCACGGTCCCGCTGCCGAACACCGCGGCGCTGCTGGTGCGCGCCCGGACCGAGGGCGGCAGCGTCGGCGAGGCGGCGCTGGACCCGGACGCCGACGGCCCTGATCTGCAGGTGCGGATCTGCGAGCAGGAGGGCTTCAACATCACCGGCGCCCCCTCGATCTCCGCCGCCGCCGACCCGCGCACGCACTCCGTCGAGGTGAGCCTCTCGGTGGCTTCGAGCTCCGACGTCACGCTGGGCTACCGGGCGTCGGCCGCGTTCACCAGGGACCGCGAGTTCGAAGGCATCTCCGGCCCCTCCGACACCTCAGCCCTCAAGGCGACCCTGCCGACCGACGGCATCGTGCGCTCAGGCGGCACGATGCGCGTGTCCTTCACGATCCACGTCCTGAGTTGCCCGATCCAGGTGCTGCAGGCGGACGAGGTCTACGTCGAGGTCACGCTGACGGCGCGCGGCAACCCGGTGGACGCGATCGAGGAGGCGGTGGGCCTGGCCGCGCCGCTGACCGCGGCCTGTGCGAAGACATGAGGATTCCGTGTTGAAACTCAGGCCCCTTCATCCGCATCGGGCCACTGCGATTCCGGTGATTCCTGCGACTCCTCCGGCGGTTCGGGAGCGGAGCCGGTGAGGATGGTCAGCACCTGGTCCGCGTAGCGGTCCAGCTTGGTGGCGCCCACCCCGGGGATCTTGGACAGGCCGGAGCGGTTCGTCGGGCGGATCTCGGCGATGGCGGTCAAGGTGGCGTCGGTGAAGACGACGTAGGCGGGGACGGACTGTTCCTTGGCCTGGTCGGCGCGCCAATCGCGCAACCGCTGGAACAGCGCCTGGTCGAGGTCTGAGGGGCAGTCGGTGCAGCGGCCCAGCTTGCGGTCCACCGCCTCGATCAGGGCCTTGCCGCACACTCGGCAGCGCACCGGGCCGGTGCGCCTGGACTTGCCCTGTTCCTGCGGGCCCCTTCCGGAGCCGCGACGCACCACGCCGCCGGCCCCCGCGTCGATCATGGCGGCCTTCGCTTCCCTCAGGGAGTCCAGGAAGCGCGAGGGACGGCGGGAGGCGCGGCCACCGGGGGCGCGGGCCAGAGCCCAGGAGAGATTCAGCGTCTCGCGGGCGCGGGTGACGCCGACGTAGAGCAGCCGGCGCTCCTCCTCCAACTGCTCGTCGGTCTCCGCGTACGTGATCGGGAGCAGGCCCTCGGTCAGGCCGACGAGGTGCACCGCGTCCCACTCCAGACCCTTCGCGGAGTGCAGCGAGGCCAGGGTCACGCCGTCCACGACCGGGGCGTGCTGGACGGCCGCGCGCTCCTCGAGTTCGTGCACGAAGTCGGTCAGCGCGGCCCGCGGATGCGCTGAGGCGTGCTCCTCGGCCAGCGCGGCCAGGGCGGCCAGCGACTCCCACTGCTCGCGGGCGCGGCCGGAACCCGCCGGGGCCTTGGGCGACCAGCCGTTCCCGGAGAGCACGGCGCGGACGGTGGCGGCCAGGCCCTCACCGGGCTGCTGCTCCGAGCCGTCGTCCGCGATGTTCTCAGCCGCCGTATTCCCGCCCCCGCCGGACCGCGCGGCTCCGCGCAGCAGCAGCACGGCCTGACGCACCTCGGGCCGGTCGAAGAAGCGCTCGACGCCGCGCACCACGTAGGGCACGCCGCGGTCGGCGAGCGCCTGCTCGTAGACCTCCGACTGCGCGTTGATCCGGAACAGCACCGCGATCTCCGCGGGCCGCGCGCCCCTTTCGATCAGTGTCCTGATGTTCTCGGCGACGCCCTCTGCCTCGGCCGCCTCGTCCGGATACTCGGTGTAGCCGACCGGCGGTCCGGCGTGCCGCTGGGCGACGAGTTCGAGCCGGGCCCGCGCCGCGCGACGCCCGGCCTTGGTGTCCTGCGGGATCGCGGCGAGCAGCGCGTTGGCCACGCCGACCACCTGCAGCGTGGAGCGGTAGTCGCGGACCAGCCGGACGACGGTGGCGTCCGCGTAGCGGTCCGGGAAGCCGAGCAGGTACTCGGGCGTGGCGCCGGTGAACGAGTAGATCGTCTGGCTGGCGTCGCCGACCACGCACAGCGACTCGCGCTGGCCGAGCCACTGGTCCAGCAGCCGCTGCTGCAGCGGGTTGACGTCCTGGTACTCGTCCACGACGAAGTGCCGGTACTGCGCGCGGACCTGGTCGGCGATGTCCGGTCGCGACTCCAGCACGCCGATCGTCAGCAGCAGCACGTCCTCGAAGTCGATGAAGCCGCGGTCCCGCTTGTGCTCCTCGTACGCCGCGTAGACCCGGCTGACCTCGGCCGGCTCGCGCGGCGGCACGCGCTGGGCCTTGGCCACGGCCGACGCGTAGTCCTCCGGTGCGGTCTGCGTCGACTTGCACCACTCGACCTCGGAGGCCAGGTCGCGCAGCGAGGCGCGGTCGGTCTTGATCCGGCAGGCGGACGCGGCCTCGGCGACCAGCGGGATCTTCGACTCGAGGATGCGCGGGGACGGTCCGCCGACGGTCTGCGGCCAGAAGTACATCAGCTGGCGCAGCGCGGCCGAGTGGAAGGTGCGCGCCTGCACGGCCCCGGCGCCGAGCCCGCGCAGCCGGCCGCGCATCTCCCCCGCCGCGCGCGCGGTGAAGGTGACCGCGAGCATCTGGTTGGGCTGGAAGGCGCCGCAGGCCACGCCGTAGGCGATGCGGTGGGTGATCGCCCTGGTCTTGCCGGTCCCGGCGCCCGCGAGCACGCACACCGGACCGTGCAGGGCGCGGGCTACTTCGCGCTGTTCACGGTCCAATCCGGCCAGGAGCTCGTCGGGATCAGTCATGGGCCCGATTGTGACAGGCCGGTCCGACAGCCGGGGGCGGCGGGGAAGTTTTGTCGGCGGGCGGCGGTTATATTTTCCGGACCCACCGACGATGAGGAGAGCTGAGAAGATGTCGGCCCAGATCACCATGTACTCGACCCCCTGGTGCGGCTACTGCAAGCGGCTCAAGAGCCAGCTGGACCGCGAGGGCATCTCGTTCGCCGAGGTCGACATCGAGCAGAAGCCGGACGCCGCCGACTACGTGATGAGCGTCAACGGAGGCAACCAGACCGTCCCGACCGTCGTGGTCGTGGCCCCCGGCGGCAAGCAGACGGTCATGACGAACCCGTCGCTGGCCCAGGTCAAGGCCGCCAGCGTCTGAGACGCTTTCCCGGCCCGGCCCGGCTCAGTCGGCCGAACGTCGGCTCAGGCCCGCGCGGGCCTGGGCCGCTATGGCGTCCGCGTCGTCGAGCCGGGCGGTGAGCGCCGCGCGTATGCTGTGCCTTTTTTCGTGCGAGTCGGCTTCGAGGAGTTCGGCGAGGCCGAAGGTGGACCAGTCGCGCGCGGCCACGTCCGGGTCCCTGCTCAGTGCGATGAGCGCGTCCACGACCTCGGGCGCCGGGTTCTGCTGGTCCGTGATGGAGGGCAGCGCGAAGGCGACCGCCCGACGCACGCCGTCGTCGCGGTGGTCCGCGTGCCGCAGCAAGGGGGTCAGCGCCCTTCCGTCGCCGAGGTGCGCGAGCGCCGTGATCACGGCCTGCAGCAGCCTCGGGTCCTGGGCCTGGTCGAGCTCCTGGATCAGGATCGCCAGCGTCTCCTCGCGGTACGGTCGGCCGCCGGCGTAACCGAGTTGGCCCAGCACCTCGACCGCTACCAGGCGTAGTTCGAGGTCCGCCGCCTTCGCCGCCTCGGCCGCCGCGAGGAACGCCGCCGCGTCCGAGCGCCGATGCAGCCTGCCGATCAGCTGGTGCCGCCGATCGTCCTCGACCTCGGCGCACACCGCGGCCTCGGCCAGCAGCCGCGCCGGGTCCTCGTATCCGGGTTCGAACTTGTGCATGCGGCCAGGATAGGGGCGGGCGGCGACGCTCCTCCCCCATCCCCGCCCAAAAATATCTTGACGACGAGATAAATCTTCGGCAGGCTGGCCGAGATATCTTGATGTCGAGATACTTGAACCGGGGAGACGTATGCGAGACACGGGACTCTTCGCGCAGCTGCGCAATCCGCCGGGCGGCCGGGACGCGCGGATCATGCTCACCGCGCTGTTCCTCGATCGCACCGGGAGCGGCGTGTGGAACGCCGCGGCGGTGCTCTATTTCACCGTCGAGGCCGGGCTCGACGCGCGCCGCATCGGCCTGCTGATCGGCCTCGGCGGCGTGGCCGGGATCCTCGGCTCGCCGATCGCCGGACGCCTCGCCGCGCGCCACCCCGTCCGCACGCTGCTGATCCGCTGTCACCTGCTGCGCATGGTCACGCTGTGCGCGATCCTGACCTCGACCCGCTTCGCCGTGCTGCTCCCGCTCGTCGCGCTCACCATCTTCGGCGACCGGGCGGCGAAGACGCTGGAAATGCTCTTCGCGGCCGACGTCGCGGGCCCCGAGCGTGCCACGTACCAGGCACTTTCCCGCAGCGTGGCCAACGCCGGGATCGCGATCGGCGCGGGGGTCGCGGCGATCGGACTGGCCATCGGCACCCGCGACGCATACCGGACCCTGATCCTGCTCGACGCGCTCTCGTTCGCGGCCATCTCACTGCTCGTTCGCAGGGTTCGGAGAACGACGCAGGCTCGGAGCCGGACCCCGGTCGAAGCCGCCGAACAGACGCGGCAGATCCGGAATCCGTGGAAGGACCGGGGCTACCTGAGCTTCGTCCTACTCGACATCTTCATGACGACGGACGACCCGGTGCTCACCGTGGGCCTGCCGCTCTGGCTGCTCACCCGCACCGCGGCGCCGCACGCCCTCGTGCCCGCGTTCCTCATCATCAACACCGTGCTCGTCGTCCTGCTGCAGATGCGGATCTCCGCCGCCACCAAGGGTCCGCGCGACGCCACGACCGCGGTCGCGCGCTACGGCGTCCTCATGTTCGCGTGCTGCGTCTGCATCGCCGCGGCACCCGAATTCGGCACCTGGCTCGCCTCGCTGACACTGCTGCTCGCGGCCGGAATACAGACGCTCGCCGAGCTGATGCGCTCGGTCAGCTCATGGGAACTGGCCGTCGCGCTGGCGCCCGAGGACGCGCGGGCCGCCTATCTGGGCGTCGCCGGGATGTCCCAGTCGGTGCAGAAGTCCGCCGGACCGCTGCTGCTGACCGGCGTCGTCATGGTCGCCGGGCCGGTCGGCTGGCTGGCGCTCGGCGGCGCCGTCACCGGATTCTCCGTGCTGCAAAGCCGTTCCTGCCTGAGGAAACTCGACAATCGCCCGGCCGAGAGATCACTCCCCACAACCGCCTGAGCTACTTATGCAGACGCGGGCCCTATTCATGTGCTTAACTCTGTGCCTCACCACCTGCACCATCGCACATCGCACAGTGACAATGTCGTAACTGTTTGTGGGTATATGGGATGGATCAACGTGGCCAGTGTGGAGTTCGTTGAGGCAACACATCGATACCCGGGAAACCGGGCGCCCGCGGTGGACGCACTCGATCTGACAGTCGAGTCGGGTGAATTCATGGTTCTGCTCGGGGCGAGCGGCAGTGGCAAGACGACCGCGCTGCGGATGCTCGCCGGCCTGGAGACGGTGGACACCGGAGCGGTGTGCATCGGCGGACGGGACGTCAGCGACCTGGAGCCGGGCGAGCGGGACATCGCGATGGTCTTCCAGAACTACGCGCTCTATCCGCAGATGACGGTTGCTCAGAACCTCGGCTTCCGGATGATGGTGATGGGCACGCCGCACTCGGCCGTCGCGCGCCGGGTGCGCCGGATGGCGGCCCAGCTCGACCTCTCGCCGACCCTGGACCGGCTGCCGCGCACGCTGTCCGGCGGCGAGCAGCAGCGCGTCGCGATGGGCCGGGCGATGATGCGCGAACCGCAGGTCTACCTGATGGACGAGCCGCTCGGCGCGCTCGACGCCAAGCTGCGCGCGGAGGTGCGTTCGCAGATCTCGAACATGCAGCGCCGACTCGGCACCACGATGCTCTACGTGACGCACGATCAGACCGAGGCGATGACCATGGGCGACCGCATCGCGGTGCTCAAGGACGGCATCCTGCTGCAGTGCGACGCGCCGCGCGTGCTGTATGAGCACCCGACTAACGCGTACGTCGCGAGCTTCATCGGCTCGCCGCCGATGAACCTGCTGAGCGCGCGGGTCGAGCACGACTGGGCGCTGCTCGGCGACGTGGACGTGGTCGAGCTGCCGATCGGGCGGCGGATGGCCGCGGAGCTGGCCGGGCCCGAGGTGACGATCGGCTTCCGGCCGGACAAGGTGAAGCTCGCGCCGCCGGGCACCGGCCTGTTCGCGCACGTCGAGGCGGTGGAGAACCTCGGCTACGTCTCGTACGCGCACTGCAACGCGGGCCTCGGCGACCGGCGCAGGGACGTGATCGTACGCTGCGAGCCCGGGTTGGCGCCGAAGCCCGGCATGGCGGTCGGGATCGCGGTGGACCCGAGCGCGCTGCACTACTTCGAGCCGGTCAGCGGCAAGCGCCTCTACGCGATGCGCTAGCCGACGCGCCGAGCCGAGGGTCCGTCAGACGCGTCAGACGCCCGCAGGCACCGACCATTCCTCGCCGAACCAGTTCTCGATCAGCTTGCGCGCGATGGAGATCCGGCCTGAGGGGATCACGTCCCCCGACTCGATGGCCGCGGCGAGCTCGGCGCGGCTGAACCAGCGCACCTCCTGGAGCTCGTCGCCGTCGGCCCGCACCCGCTCCGGGTCGTCGACCTTGGCCCGGAAGCCGAGCATCAGGCTGCACGGGAACGGCCACGGCTGGCTGCCCAGGTACTCGACCTCGGTGACCGTGAGCCCGGCCTCCTCCTGCACCTCGCGGGCGACCGCGCCCTCGAGTGACTCGCCGGGCTCGACGAAGCCGGCCAGCACCGAGTAGCGATGCGGGTCCCACGCGGACTGACGGCCCAGCAGCAGCCGGTCCTCCGGGTCGATGACGGCCATGATCACGGCCGCGTCGGTGCGCGGGTAGTGCTCCGTGCCGCACTGCGAGCAGCGGCGCACGTGGCCGGACGCGGCCAGGTTGGTCGGGTGCCCGCAGCGGGAGCAGAACTTGTGGCTGCGGTGCCAGTACTCCAGCGCCACGGCGTGCGTCATCAGGCCCGCGTCCCGGTCCGAGAGCAGCAGGCCGACCTCGCGCAGGGAGGCCGAGCGCGCGTCCGCGTCCTGGCGGCCGGGCAGGGACTCGGCGGGAACGGCGAAGTAGGCGCGGTCCCCCTCGTCCCGGCCGAGGAAGTAGCGGTCGCCCTCCGGCGCGTCCAGCGAGGGCAGCAGCACCAGCTTCGCCAGCGGCGCCTCCGCGTTCTGCTGGGCCACCGGGTCGAGCTCGTCGAGCACCAGGGCCCGGCCCTCGCTGACCACCAGCACCCGGGTATCCGGGTTCGACCACGCGGCCGCGATCCCCGGCTCGTCCAGCCGCAGCTCCGCCTGCCGGTCCATGCTGGACCGGGCCAGCGCGAGACGGCCGAGCGGTCCGGTCAGGACGTCTCTCGGGTCCGCCATTGGGCCCCTTCCCCCTGCACTCGTCATGTCCTCAAGTCTGTCTACGCGTCGCCGCGGGCCGAGGTCGCGGGACGATCATCGGCCCGTGACGACTAACTCCCGGGACCGGGCGATTGTTCCCGGGCAATCCCGTTGTTACGTGTTGTTACGAAATCGTCTTATTGCCAAGTCCTGACGCGGCCAGGTCGGCCCACAGGTGGGCCGCGGCCTCGGCGCCCTTGAGCAGCAGGTCCATATCCACCTTCTCATTCGGCGCGTGCCAGCCGTCGTCCGGCAGCGAGATGCCGAGGAACACGACCGGGGCGCCGAGCACGTCCTGCAGGTCGGCTTCGGGACCCGAACCGCCCTCGCGGGTGTAGAGGATCTCCCGCGGCTCGGCCGGGTCCGCGGCGAAGGCCCGGCCCAGCGCGCGCGACACCGACTGCAGCGCCGGGTGGTCCAGCGGCGTCAGGCAGGGCCGCACGCCGTCGCCCTCGAAGTGCACGGACGCGGTGATCCCGGCCGGGACCCGGCCGGCGAGCCAGGCCTCGAAGGCCTTGGCGATCGCGCTCGGCTCCTGCCCGGCGACGAGCCGGAAGGAGAGCTTGGCGTGCGCCTCGGAGGGCACGATCGTCTTGGAGCCCGGACCGGTGTGCCCGCCGTAGATCCCGTTGATCTCCGCGGTCGGCCGCGCCCAGACCCGCTCCAGCGTCGAGTAGCCCGCCTCGCCCACGGCCGCCGAGGACTTCGCGTTGCCCAGCCAGGTCGCCTCGTCGAACGGCAGCTTGGCGATCAGCTCACGGTCGGTGTCGGTCAGCTCGACGATGCCGTCGTAGAAGCCGGGGATCGTCACGTGCCGGTCGGCGTCGTGCAGGCCGGCCAGCACCCGCACCAGCTCGGTGATCGGATTCGGGATGGCGCCGCCGAAGGAGCCGGAGTGCACGTCCCCGCTCGGCCCGGTGAAGTCCACCTGCGCGCCGATCAGGCCGCGCATGCCGGTGCACGAGGTCGGGGTGTCCTTGGCCCACATGCCGGTGTCCGAGACCACGACCACGTCGCAGGCCAGCCGGTCCGCGTGGGCGCGCAGCAGCTCGGCGAAGTTCGGCGAGCCGCTCTCCTCCTCGCCCTCGACGATCAGCTTGAGGTTGACGGCCGGCGCGGTGCGGCCGGTCGCGGCCAGGTGCGCCTTGAGCCCGAGGGTGTGGAAGAAGACCTGGCCCTTGTCGTCGGCCGCGCCGCGCGCGTAGAGCTTGCCGTCGCGCTCGGTCGGCTCGAACGGACCGGTCTTCCACAGCTCGAGCGGGGTGACCGGCTGCACGTCGTGGTGCCCGTAGACGGCCACGGTCGGCGCGTCCGCATCACCCGAGGGCCACTCCGCGAACACCGCGGGCAGGCCCTTCCCGCCGGCGGTCTCCCACACCTCGACGACGGGGAAACCGTCCGCGCGCAGCTTCGCGGCCAGCCACTCGGCGCTGGCCCGCACGTCCGCGACCCGCTCCGGATCGCCGGAGATGGACGGGATACGCAGCCAGTCCTTCAGGTCCTCGAAGAACTCGGCCGCGTTGCCCGCTACGTATTCCCGGATCTCTGCCATGAACGCCAAGGGTAACGGAGGCCCCGGGTCCTTACTGCCGGTACGTGGCCAGGAACCGCGCCAGGCCCTCGATGGCCGCCTCGAGGTCCTCGACGTGCGGCAGCGTGACGATGCGGAAGTGGTCGGGCTCGGGCCAGTTGAAGGCCGTGCCGTGCATCACGAGGGTCTTCTCGGCGTTGAGCAGGTCCATCACGAAGCGCTCGTCGTTCGAGATCCGGTAGACCTTCGGGTCGAGCCGCGGGAAGGCGTAGATCGCGCCCATCGGCTTGACGCAGGAGACGCCCGGGATCTCGTTGAGCAGCTTCCAGGTCAGGTCGCGCTGCTCGTAGAGGCGCCCGCCGGGCTCCACGAACTGGTCGATCGACTGGAAGCCGCCGAGCGCCGCCTGGATCGCGTGCTGCACCGGCACGTTCGGCCCGAGGCGCAGGTTGGCGAGGATCTCGAGGCCGTCGAGGAAGTCCTTGGCGTGCTCCTTCGGCCCGGTGATGACCATCCAGCCCATCCGGTAGCCGGCCGAGCGGTAGATCTTGGAAAGGCCGTTGAAGGTGACGCAGATCAGGTCGGGGCAGGCCAGCGCGGTGGGCCGGTGCGTGGCCTCGTCGTAGAGGATCTTGTCGTAGATCTCGTCGGACAGGACCATCAGCTGGTGCCGGCGCGCGACCTCGACCAGCGCGTCGACGACCTCGTTCGAGTAGACGGCGCCGGTGGGATTGTTCGGGTTGATGATCACGATCGCCTTGGTGCGCTCGGTGACCTTCGACTCGATGTCGGCGATGTCCGGGGCCCAGCCGGCCTGCTCGTCGCAGCGGTAGTGCACGGGCCGGCCGCCGGCCAGCGCCGTCGCGCCGGTCCACAGCGGGTAGTCGGGCGCCGGGATGAGCACCTCGTCGCCGTTGTCGATGAGGCCGTTGAGGACCATCGAGATCAGCTCGGACACGCCGTTGCCGATGTAGACGTCCTCGATGTCCACGATCGGCAGCCCGCGCGTCTGGTAGGACTGGGCGACCGCGCGCCGGGCGGAGGGCAGGCCCTTGGAGTCGCCGTAGCCGTGCGAGCCCGGCAGGTTGCGGATGATGTCCTGGATCAGCTCGTCGGGCGCCTCGAAGCCGAAGGGGGCCGGGTTGCCGATGTTGAGCTTGAGGATGGAGTGCCCCTCGGCCTCGAGTTCCTTAGCTCGCTGAAGTACCGGTCCGCGCAGGTCGTACTGCACTTCGGACAGCTTCCGCGACTGCTTGAACTCCATCGGACACCCTTCGGTCCTGTGCTGATCTTCTTCAGGCACGTGTGTCGTTTCTACCAGGAATGCCGTAAGCCGCGCATCGGGTTTCCACATGCTGTGCGGACGGCGGGCTGCTGACGGGCGTATTCACGGGTGACGATGGGCCTCCCCGGCTTCTTGGTATGGGCATACCGCACCGGATAGGGTTCCGTTCGCGGCGGCCACCACGTCCCCCGCGCCCACGCGGAGCCGGAGGAGCAGTTCGGTGTCAGCAGCGCAGCAGACCGGGTCCGTGTCCGACTCGCCCACGCCCACGCCCGTGCGTTCGCGGCGCGCCAAGCGGGCAGCCGAGAAGCCCGAGACCGGCCACCTCGTCCCGACCTGGGCGTTCGTCGCGCTGTCCGGGTTCGTCACCGCATGGGCCCTGTTTCAGAACTTCTTCAAGATCGGAACCGCGACGATCCTGGCCGACGAGCCGACCTACGTCGAGTCCGGCTGGCAGTACGTGCACGGGACGGTGCACCCGCCGACCGTCAGCGGCAGCAGCCTGGTCTCCGTGCCGGGCAACTTCGAGCACCCGCCGCTCACCAAGTACCTGTTCGGCCTGGCCCAACTGCTCGACGGCCACGCGGACAGCCTGACCGCCTCGCGCTGCGTCAGCTCGCTCGCCACGCTCCTCGCGGGCCTGGTCGTGGCCGGGTGGATCGGCCGCGAGGCGGGCCGCTGGGCCGGGCTGCTCGCGGGCGGTCTGCTGACGCTGCTGCCCGAGGCCGCGAGCGGATCCTTCGGCCGCTTCGACCGGTTCGCGATGCTGGACCCCGTGGCGAGCATGTTCATGGTGTTCTCGGTGGTGCTGGCATGGGAGTGGGCGCGGAGGACCGGCCGACCGTCCTGGATCTTCGCCGCACTGACCGGCGTGGCCGTGGGCCTGGCGGCCGGGTCGAAGGAGAACGGCTTCCTCGGCGCGATCGGCCCGGTGCTGCTCACAGTCCTGCTCGCGATCGTCACCCGCCCCCGCGACCGTCGCGTGATCCTGACGCGGCTGTACCAGGCAATCGCGGCGGTGCTGATCTCCGGCCTCGTCTTCGTCGCGCTCTACCTGCCCCTCGGCAACCCGATCACCGCCATCAACTACCTGGTCGACTTCCAGTCGACGCAGTCCGCGGACGGCCACCTGATCGGCTTCGCGGGGCAGGTGACATCAATGCCGCCGTGGTGGGCCAACCTCTGGTTCGCGGGCCACAACTACGGCTCGCTGCTGACCGGCTTCCTGGTCGCGGCGGCCGTGCTAGCCGTCGTACTGCGCCGCGACCTGCTCGTCGGCTGGTGCGCCGCGGCCCTGGCCGTCCCCTTCGTCTTCCACTGCTTCATCGCCAACGTGGCGCTCGGCTACTACTGGGTGATGTGGACGCCGATGTTCCTCACCCTGGCCGGAATCGGCGCCGCAGAAGTCGTCAAGCGAATCGCAAGGTCCGCGCGCGGCATCTCCGTCTCCCTCGTCGCCCCGGTAGCAGTCCTGGCCTCCGCGGCGATCCTCGCGATCCCGGTCGGCGAAAGCATCAGCGAATCCGCGACCGTCGCCGACATCCAGCCAAACGGCGTACAAGTGCTGCCGCAGCTGATGAGGGACCACCACCTCACCGGAGCAATTGTCAGCACGGGCGTAGGCAGTTGGGCGTATTCGTACTACGTACCGAAGACGAAGATCTACACCACCGCCACGTCCCCCGTACCCGACACCAGCCTCATCGTCATCTCCACAGTCCAGTGCCGCGACCCCCTAGACGCCTCCGTCCGCGCCCTGGCGAAGATCAACGTAGCCGCCGGCCACGCCCTGCAGATCTACGCCGACTCCAGCGTCACCGTCTACGAGGCCACCGGCGCACTCGCCCTCCCCACCCCCGCCCAAATCTCCGCCGAACCCGCCAGCAACGCGACCGACGGCTGCTGAATTCGCCCAAACGAATGAATGCGGGGCGAAGCCAAAGGCGTCCCGCCAGCGAAACGCTTAACCCGCCAGGGTGAATACTGAATAGTAAGTTGATCTGACTGATCATCAGGTCAATGATCTGGCGCATGGTAAGTCAAACCCACGAAGTCCCGCACCGAATCCTGCAGGAGGATCCGGCGTCGGTGGCCAAGATGTTCGAACACCTGGGCATACCCGTCGCGCCGGTCGAGAAGGCCACCATCCTCTCCCCCGACGCGACCGAGTCCAAGGCGCTCGAGCGCAGGATCGATTCGGTGATCCGGATCGACACGGCGAAAGAGTCGTTCCTCGTCGCGGTCGAGGTACAGCTGCGGCTGTCAGAAGCGAAGTGGAGCACCTGGCTCTACTACTGCGCGTACCTGCAGGAGAAGCACAGTCTCCCGGCCACACTCCTCGTCATCTGCCCGGATCCGAAAGTCGCGACCTGGGCCGACAGGAAACACCTCTTCGGCCCGGCGGCCAGGCCCACCATCGCCTTGTCCCCGATCGTCTGCAGCCCCCGCGATCTGCCCAAGTACATGCTGCGAGACGAGGTCAAAGGAAATCTCCCGCTGGCTGCCCTGTCGGTGATCGCCCACTCCGCCGAGCCCGGGGCTAAGCGCCAGATGACCGTGTTCGCCGAAGAACTCGAAGCTCAACCCGACGGTGAGGACAAGTTCGCCCTCGCCGATCTCGTTTCCGCCGGACTCACCGCTACCCATTCCGCCGAACTTTGGAGCAGAATCATGCTTATGAGTACCTCCTACCCGCGCTCGCCCCTTGCCCAGGCCCTCGCCGACAAGGTCGAGCGTGAGACGACCGAGAAGGTCACCGCGAAGGTCACCGCGAAGGTCACCGCCGAGGTGACCGCCGAGGTGACCGCCGAAGTCACCGCCGAAGTCACCGCCGAAGTCACCGCGAGGGACGCCGCCGAATCGGTGATTCGCTCGCTCGAGCTGCAGTCCAAGGCGATCAGTGACATGGATCGCGAGCGGATTCGCGCGTGCAAGGACATCGACACCCTCAACCGCTGGTTCGAGCGCACCTTCACCGTAGACGGGGCCCGCGCGCTCTTCGACGGATCCTGACCGCTGAAGTCACCGGTTGCCGCTCGCAGTTCGGCGAGCGGCAACCGGTGCTTGAGCGCACGGAGACGTAAGGTCGGATGCATGGCTGACAACGGGCACGAGCACGGACATCCACACGGGCACGGAGCCGCCAGCGACGAGGCGTCGCTGGCGGAGATGCTTGAGCTGGATGCGGAGGTACTGCACGGCTACGTGGCCGAGGTGACGGCTTGGGTCGATGGGCATGCCGGGGAGCGCATGTCCGGGCGGATCCTTGATCTGGGGTGCGGGACCGGGGTTGGGACGTTCGCGTTGTTGCGGCGGAGCGGGGACGCCGAGGTGGTCGCGGTCGACGGATCGACCTACATGCTGGAGCGGCTGCGGGAGAAGGCGCGAGGGCTCGGCGTCGAGAAGCGGGTGCGGGCTGTTCAGGCGGATCTGGACGAGGCGTGGCCGGACTTCGGTGCGGTGGACGTGGTGTGGACGTCGGCGTTCATGCATCACCTCGCGGACCCGGATGCGGCGCTGCGCAAGCTCTTCGGGACGTTGCGGCCCGGCGGACTGCTGGTCGTGATCGAGATTGATGGATTCCCGCGCTTCCTGCCGGGAAGTGTGGGCCCAGGCCTGGAAGAACGCTGTCACGCGGCTTTGGCCGAGATCAATGCTCAGCGGATGCCGCACATGGGGGACGACTGGGGCGCGCGGCTTTCCGGGGCCGGGTTCGTGATCGAGGAGGAGCGGACGTTCTCCGTCGAACTCCAGGCGCCGCTGCCGGAAGCCGCGGGTCGGTATGCGCAGGCGTCCTTGGGTCGGCTGCGGCCTCGGCTTGAGGGCATGTTGAGCAGCGAGGATCTGGCCACGCTCGACACGCTGCTCGACCCCGATCGGCCGGAGAGCCTGCTGCGGCGCGACGACCTGTCCGTGCGCGCACGCAGGTTCGCGTGGGCCGCGCGTCGTCCCTGAGGATCCGCGCTATTCAACGTCGCCGTCGTCGGCGCCGGTCAGCAGCCGTTCCAATTCCTCGCGGTCGGGCAGATTTCTCGGGCGGACGACGTCGCCGGTGCGCACGTAGAGGAACGCGGCGCCGACCTTTGTCGACGGCACGCCCGCCAGCTCCGACCAGGCGAGGCGGTAGACGGCCAGCTGCAGGGGGTCGGCGTTCTGGCGGCGGTTGGTCTTCCAGTCGACGACCTCGTATTCGAGAGCTGAGTTGTCACTACCCGCGCGATACACGGCGTCGATGCGGCCTCGGATGATCTGGCCGCCGAGCAGGAGTTGGAACGGGGCCTCTATGCGGTACGGCTCGCGGTCGGCGTACTCGCTGCGCAGGAAAGCCTCCTTGAGCTCGGCCAGGTCCTCGCTGTCCTCGTCCTCGCCGTACAGCTCCAGGTCCGCGTCGTCGAACAGGCTGAGCTGGCCGAAGCGGTCCTCGACCCAGGCGTGGAACTCCGTGCCCCGGCGCGCCTGCGGGGCCGGCGGCTTGGGCATCGGGCGGAAGAGCTGCTCGGCGAACGTGTCCGGATCCCTGGCGTACGCCAGAAGTTTGGTGGTCGAGAGCGAGACCGGCATCGGGATCTCGAAGCGGACCTCGTGTGCGCGACGCAGCTCGTCCAGCAGCGTGTCGAGGTCGGAGTCCCAGCCCTCCACCAGCTTGCGCTGACGCTGGTCCTCGATCTCAGGGTCCTGCGGCCACTGTTCCTCGGGGAGCATCAGCAATCCGGTGACGGCAGCCGCCGCGGCGATACGCGAGGCGCGAGCTGCGGAGTCGAGGGGCGCGGGCCATTCGGCCTCGGCCTGCTGCTCACGCAGGGGGTTCTCGGCCTCACCCTTCTCGGGCGTGACCGCCCACGCGTCGACGCGCCCGGCCTCGTAGTTCGCCTGCAGGTATTCGCGCAGGGACTCGAGCGTGCCGTTCGCGCTGCGCGGATCCTTCTGGGTCGGGCCCCATACGTGGCCTGATACGAGCAGCAGCTCCTTTGCCCGGGTCAGGGCCACGTACTCGACGCGCTGGTCCTCGTACTCGGCGTGCTCCTTCATCAGGGCGTCGAACAGCTTCACGTCCGCCCGACGCGGCTCCACGGCCAACTCCGGCAGCCACTCGCCGTCGCCGCGCAGGTCGTGCGGGAGTTTGCCGACGCTCGCGGTGTACTTCTCGACGCGGGCGCGGGTCTCGTACTGATGCGGGATCGCGACGACCTCCCACTCCAGGCCCTTCGCCTTGTGCATCGTCAGGATCTTGACGGTCTTGCTCTCGGCGGGCGGCAGGTCCACGTCGAGGCCGCGCTCGTGGGCCGCTGCCGCCTTGAGGAAGGTCCGGAAGGCGGTGACGGACTCCTCGCCCTCCAGGTCGGTGAATCCGCCGGCCACGCCGAGGAACGCGCCGACCGTCTCCGCGCAGCGTTGGCGGTACGCGGCCGAACTGGCCGCGATCTCGACCTCGAGGCCGGTCTCCTGCAGGATCCGGTGCAGCACGTCCACGACCGGCTCGGACAGCGAGCGTCGCAGCCTTCTGATTTCGGCGGCGAAGCGCTCGAAACGGGCGCGCGCGGCCTGGGAGAAGGGCAGCTCCTCCCCCGGGTCGGCCAGCGCGTCGGCGAGGGAGACCACGTCGGTCGGGTCGGAGCCGACGAGCGCCTGGTCAAGTCCGCGCTGCTCAGCGCCGGGCAGCCGGACCAGCTCGCGGGCTCGTTTGCCGAGCAGGGCCAGGTCGCGCGGGCCGATGCGCCAGCGGGGGCCGGTGAGCAGGCGGACGAGGGCGGAGTTGGCGGTCGGGTCGTCGAGCACGTCGAGCATGGCCACGAGGTCGGCGATCTCGGGGAGATGGAGCAGCCCGGACAGGCCCACGACCTCGACGGGGACGCCGCGGCCGTGCAGCTCCGCGTAGATGTCGGGGATCTGGTTCCCGGCCCGGACCAGCACGGCGATCTGCGACCAGTCCCCGCGCACGTAGTCGTACAGGCCCTGGATGCGCTCGCCGAGCCACTGGATCTCGTCGGGTTGGGTGGGAAGGAAGGCGGCCTCGGCGTGTCCGCGGTGGAATTTCTCCGCGCAGGCACGCAGTTCGCGGACCCCCGCGTGCAATTCGCGCAGCCCGGCCGAGCGCTCGTTGGCGAAGGTCAGCAGCCTGCCGCCGCTGCGCCGGTTCTCAGAGAGCGAATACTGCGCGGCGTCGGTGCCGTCGGCGCGCGGGAAGTGCTTGGGAAACTGGTCGATGTTCGAGGGCGAGGCGCCGCGCCAGCCGTAGATGGACTGGCACGGGTCGCCGACGCCGGTCACCGCGTGGCCCGCGCCGAAAAGCCCGGACAGCATCCTGCGCTGGGCCACCGACGTGTCCTGATACTCGTCGAGCAGCACGACCTGGTACTTTTCCCGCTCGATCATCCCGACCTCGGGAACCTGCTCGGCCAGCCGGGTGCCGAGCGCCATCTGGTCGCCGAAGTCCACGAAGTCCCCGGCCCGCTTGAGTTTCCGGTAATCCTCGACCAGCGCGAGCAACTCGACCCGTTCCATGGCCACGCGCGCGATGGCCCAGTAGTCGGCGAAGCCGCGTGGGGCACGGCGGCTGGTAGCGCTCATCCCCTCGGCGACGGCCTGCCGGGTGAAGGACTCGGTCCACTCGCGCAGCCGCTCAGGCTCGACGACGTGCTCGGCGAGCTCGGCGTCGAGGTCGATGGCTTTTCGCGCGAGGGTCGCGACCGAACCCCTGAGGTATTCGAAGGGGCCTGATGCGCGACGCACGGCGCGGGCGGCGAGGGTGTAGCGGTTGGCGTCGGCGAGCAGGCGCGCGGAGGGCTCGAGGCCGAGCCGCAGGCCGTGCTCCTTGATCAGGCTGTCGGCGTACGCGTGGTAGGTGGAGATGGTCGGCTCGCCGGAGTCCTCCTCGGAGAACTCTGAGATGTCGGGGAAATCAGAGTCCGAGGACAGGCCGAGCCGGGAGAGGCTGGACAGGACGCGCTCGCGCAGCTCGCCGGCGGCCTTGTTGGTGAAGGTCAGGCCGAGCACCTGGCCCGGCTCGACCGCTCCCGTACCCACCAGCCAGACCACGCGCGCAGCCATCACGGCCGTCTTGCCGGAGCCGGCGCCCGCGACGATGACGCCGGGTTCGAGCGGCGCGGTGATCGCGGCGATCTGCTCCTCGGTGTACGGGATTCCGAGCAGTTCGCGCAGTTCGTCGGGACGGGTCAGGGCGGGGGCGGGGCGGGGGCGCGCATGCATTTCAAACGGCTGCATTTCAAAAGGCACAGACATCAGAGCGGCAGCTCTCTGCCCTCGGGCTGGCGCGGACAGGCCCGGCGCAGCGAGCAGTGCTGGCAGACGGCCGCCTCCCCCGAGGCGTGGAAGCGCTCGGCCAGCACCGTCCCGGCGACGTCGGCCAGCAGCTTCGGCGCCCAGCCGACGTCCTCCTGGTCGCGCAACGCGGGCTGCGTGCGCACGCTCGGCTCGGCCGACTCCACCTCGTCACGCGGGTAAACGAGCTCGGCGCCCGCGGTCTCGCCAAGCCCTTCCGTGTTCTCCGCGGCGAGCTGATAAACCGCCAACTGCGCGCTCTTCTCCACCTCCTTCGGCGTCTTCGCCTTCCTCCCGGTCTTGAAGTCGACGAGGTAGACCTGGCCTTCCGCGTCCACCTCGACCCGGTCGATGTAGCCGTGCAGCCGCACGGGCACGCCGCCGACCTTGAGCGTCGTGTCGAACTCGAGCTCGGCGGCGACGAACTTGCGGCCGTCGCGGTGCTGGCCGTGCCAGACCAGGAAGCGTTCCAGCGCACGTCGCGCGGCACGTCGTTCCTGCTCGGACTGCCAGCGTGCCTCGAAGGGCAGCCGATCCCAGACCCGGTCGAGCCGGTCCATCAGCACGTCGATGTCGGCGGCCGTCACCCCCGTCGCGACCTCCTCGGCCAGCGCGTGGAAGACCAGGCCGAAGCCCTGCTGCTCGGTGGACTGCTCCTGCGCCGCCGCCGGACGCTCCAGGAACCAGCGCAGCGGGCAGGCGTCCAGGGCCTCGACGGCGCTGGCCGAGAGCGGCACCGGCAGGTCGGGGCGGACGATCGGGGTCGGATTGTCGGTGCGCTCGTACAGGCCCCACCAGCGCTCCGGACCCGCGCTCGGCACGAGCGCGGCGCCGTCCGGGGCCTCGGCCGCCGCGATCTTCGCCAGCCGGAGCACGGCCGCCTGCCGCAACTCCTCGCTGACGGCTCCCTCGGGCGCGGTCGCGTAGCGGCGCAGCTCGGCCAGCAGCGCCGAGATCCGCAGCGGGCGCTGCCGCAGGAAGGTGGACGCGACCGGTTCGACGCCGAGTTCGCGGATGAAACGGGACGGCGTGTCACCGTCCTCGCTCTCGCCCTGGACCGCGCTGACCACGAGCCGTTTCCGCGCGCGGGTGACCGCGACGTAGAACAGCCGCCGCTCCTCGGCGAGTAGCGCGGACGTGCTCAGCGGGTCGCTCAGGCCGCTCTGCCCGATCCGGTCCGCGTCCAGCAGCGAGCCGCGATGCCGCAGGTCCGGCCACAACCCCTCCTGCACCCCGGCCACGACGACGAGCGACCACTGCAGCCCCTTCGACGCGTGCGCCGTCATCAGCTGGACCGCGCCGCCGCGTTCGGCCTTGTCGGCGAGCGTATCGGCGGCCAGATCCTGCGCCTGCAGGCTGCTGATGAAGTCGCTGACGCCCGCGTGCCCAGTGCGCTCCTGGGCCCGCGCGGCCAACGCGAACAGCGCGATGACGGCGTCGAGGTCCCGGTCCGCGAGCCGCCCGCCCGCCCCGCCCCGGTCAACCGCCCGCCGCAACCGGCCCGGCCAGCGCGAGGGGGCCTGCGCGGTGCCGTTCCACAGCACCCACAGCGCGTCCTCCACCACGCCCCCGTTGGCGAGGGTCTCGGACGCGGCGCGCAGCAGCAACGCCAGGTCCCGCGCGGCGCCGCCGATCGAGGGCTCGATCGCGACGAGTATCGCCGGGTCGGCGACGGCCTCGCGGATCAGCTGGTCGGCGGGGCGTGGTGGCGATGTTGCAGCACCGACCGCTGGTTCAGACTCAGCGTCGGACTCGCGGATCAGCTGGTCGGCCGGACGTGGTGGCGATACGGGAGCGCCCTCGGGCCGTGCCCCGGCCAGCGCCTCCTCGGCACGCAGCGCCCGTCCGAGCCTGCGCAGGTCCCCGCTGTCGAGGCCCGCGAGCGGCCCTGTGAGCAGCGAGCGCGCGGTCTCGGGGGTGAGCGCGGCCGGCTCGGCGGCGCAGCGAAGGGCGAGCAGCAGCGTCGCGACGGCGGGTTCCCGGGCCAGTGGCAACTGCTCCGCGCGCACCTCGACCGGGACGTTTCCCATGCTCAGCGCCCTGCGCAGGGCACTGAGCTGGTTGCCGGTGCGGGTGAGCACGGCCATGTCGGCCCACTCGATCCCCTCCTCGAGGTGCGCGCGGCGCAGCAGGTCGGCGATCGCGGCCTGCTCGACCGAGACCGCCGGATACAGCAGCACGTCGACGTCGCCTTCGATCGGCCCGTCCGCGGCCGTCAGCAGATCCCGGTGCGCGCGCACGGCCTCGGCGGGCAGCCGGCTGATCGGCATCCGGCGGGTGACGCGGCGCGAGGCCTGCAGCAGCGTCGGCCCGGCTCTGCGGCTGGTCCTGAGCACGGCGATTCGGGCGGGCGCTCCCTCGATCGTGCGGAAGCGGTCGGGGAACTCGAGGATGCCGTGCAGATCCGCGCCGCGGAAGGCGTAGATCGACTGGTCCGGATCGCCGACCACGACCAGCTCGCGACCGTCCCCGACGAGCGCCTCCAGCAGCCTGACCTGCGCCGGGTCGGTGTCCTGGTATTCGTCCACGAAGATGACGCGGTAGGCGGAGCGCAGCTGCGCGCGCACCTCGGGGGTCTCGGCGAGCAGCACGGCGCGATGCACCAGTTCGGCGTAGTCGAGCACGCCCCGGGCGTCGGCCACGTCCAGGTAATCGCCGAAGAAGCGCGCCGCGGCCCGCCAGTCGTCCCGGTCCACCCGTTCGGCGTATCCGCGCAGCAGGCCGGGGTCGAGGCCCTGCTCACGGGCCCGCAGCAGCACGGCACGCAGCTCCTCGGCGAAGCCGCGGGTGCCGAGCGCGGCGCGCAGCGCGGCGGGCCAGCGCACCCCGTCCGACGAGCCCGTGCCGCCCTGCCAGCCAGTGGCCGGATCGATCGTGCCGCGGACCAGCTCTCGGATGAATACGTCCTGCTCAGGCCCCGACAGCAGCCGCAGCGGCTCGGAGAAGAGCGTCGGGTCCTTGAACCGGCCGAGCAGCGCGAAGCAGAAGGCGTGGAACGTCGTCGCCCCGGGCACGCCCACCGTCTCGCCGACCCGCGCCCCTATCCGATCGCGCAGCTCGGCGGCTGCGGCACGGCTGAAAGTGAGGACGAGGATCTCCTCCGGCCGCACCGCCCCCTCGCCCGACATGCGGTCTAGTACGGCCTCGACCAGCGTCGTCGTCTTCCCGGTGCCCGGCCCGGCGAGCACCAGCAACGGCCCGCCGCGGTGCGCCACCACGGCCCGCTGCTCCGGATCGAGCAGCGGCGCCCGCCCGGCCGCGGCACGGCGGACCAGGGTGTAGGGCGGCGGGGCGGGGCTCACGGCGTCGCACTCTTTCTGTCTGTGTTCCGGATCTTCTCCGGGCTCGAGAATCCATCAGACCACAAGGCTCCGACAGAAAATCGCGCCGCACCATCACTATCTATGCCAAACCGTCCCATCTGCACGCGGCGAGCCGGACCCGCTCGCGTTCGAGGTCGTACGGCGTGCCCTCGGACAGGTAGTTGGCCGCCGCCTCGCCGCGCAACTGGTCCGGCAGTTGGCCGGAGGCGTTGACCACCCGCCACCACGGCGCGCGCGAACCGTGGCCCGCCATCACCGCGCCGACCTGACGGGCCGTCCCCCGTTCGAGGAACTCGGCGATGTCGCCGTACGTCATCACCTTGGCAGGCGGAATCCGTCTGACCAGGTCCAGCACGAGCCGGGCGTACTCAGGCGGCTCGCCGTACCCCGGGGTCTCGTTCGGCCGGGCGATGGACTCTGGCATCGTTATCAACCTCGGGGTGGATGGAGTCGAGGGCGGGGCGGGGCACTATAAACACTGGAAAACTACTCCCGGGGGTCACCCCGGGCTGCACAGGACCTAATACGTAGGCGACCATAGAGCTAGAGCCGGGCTCAACTGCCACGGCATTTCGGCGTGCGACGAGGCGAGAGTCGAAAAGGACACTGTGAACGTCATGGGCACCGAGGACCGGGACGCGGCACAAGCCGTGGCCTCGGCCGTCGTCGACGGCTCGCTTCACGACGTGGGGGAGTCGGAGAACGGCGTGGCCGGGGCCGCCCGGACGGTGCCGGTGGACGAGCCGCCGGAGCCGCGCCGGATACGGCGGCAGCCGGACCTGATGCGGCTGCTCTTCGAGTCGACGATGGTCGTGATCGTGCTCATCCTGGGCAAGATCGGCGTGCAGACCACCTCGGGCCTGGAGTCGGACATCCACAACGGCGTGCAGCTGGCGCCGTCGTTCCTGCTCGGCGGCATCACCGTGCTCACGAACATCACCACGGCGATCATCCCGGTCGGGCTGGCCGTGGAGCGGCTGGTGCGCCGGGACGGCAAGCGGGTGGCCGACGCGGTGATCGCCGCCGCGCTCGCCTACGGTGTCTGCAGCCTGCTCAACTTCTGGATCGAGTCCTCGTACGCGCCGCGCTGGCTGCTGTCCGAGCTGACCCGGCACGTGAACTCGGGCACCACCTCGCCGCTGCACATCTACATCGCGACGCTGATCGCGTTCCTGACCGTGCTCGGCTTCAACGACCGCCCGACGCTGCGCACCTTCACCTGGGTGTGCATCGGGATCTACTCGGTGGCCACGCTGATGAGCGGGGACAGCGCGCTGGTCGGGCTGTTCGTGACGTTCCTGCTGGGCCGTGCGGTGGCCTTCGGCTGGCGCTTCGCCTGCGGTGTGGTCAACGAGCGTCCCACCGGCCAGATGGTCGTGCAGATGCTGACCGACGTGGGTGTGAGCCCGGTGGCCTGCCGCTGGCAGGGCGAGCACGACGACGTACGCCGCTACGAGGTGCGCTGCGCCGACGGCCGGGTGCTCGACGTGACCGTGCTCGACCGCGACCGCCAAGCCGTCGGCCTGATCTACCGCGTCTACCGGCGGATCCGCCTGCGCGGCCCGGCGCAGCGACGCAACCTGTTCTCGCTGCGTCGCACCGTCGATCAGGAGGCGCTGATCTCCTACGCCCTGCGCGACGCCGGAATCCGCACGCCCAAGCTGGTCGCGGTCCGCGAGCTGAGCGCGGACGCCGCGCTGCTGGCCTACGAGCGGGTGGACGCCTGCCAGCTCGGCCAGCTGCCCAAGGAGCGCGTCACCGACGAGCTGCTCGAACACGTCTGGCAGGTGCTCAAAGACCTGACCCGCAACCAGATCGCGCACCGCAGACTCGCCCTCGACTCGATCCTGGTCGACGAGCAGGGCGAGATCTGGCTGAGCGAGCTGCGCAACGGCGAGGTCGCCGCGGCAGACCTTCAGCAACTCCTCGACATCGCCGAGACGATGGCTGCGCTCGCCCTCAAGGCCGGCCCCGAACGCACCGTCCGCATAGGTGCCCAAGTACTCGGCGAGGACCGCCTCGGCGCCGCGCTCCCGATGCTTCAGCCGGTCGTCCTGACCCGCACGACCCGCGCCGCCGTCCGCAAGTCCAAGCACCTGCTGCAGCGGCTGCGCGAGCAGATCCTGGAGCTGCGACCACACGCGCCGACATCCGAGCCGGTCAAGCTCGAACGGCTGAGCCCGAAGACGCTGCTCATGGTAGGGGCGGCGTGTTTCGCAGTCTACGTGCTGCTGATCCAGCTGTCCTCGGTGCGCAAGCAGGGCCTGGATTTCAGCTACGTGGTCCACCACATCTCGCCGTGGTGGCTGATCGTGGCCATCGTCGCCTCGGCGCTAACGTACGTTTCAGCCGCGATGGTACTCACTGGTTTCATCCCGGAAAAACTGCCAATCATCAACAACCTGCTCGTGCAGGTAGCGGCGGGCTTCGTCTCGCTCGTGGCCCCGGCAGCGGTGGGCGGCGTGGCCCTGAACACTCGATACATGCAGAAGCGCGGCATCCCTACCGGTCCGGCGGTCAGCGCGGTGGGCGCGTCGCAGGCCGTCGGCTTCATTATCCACATCACGCTGATCGCGACGTTCACGTTCCTCGCGGGTCAGAACATGCAGAATTCCGACTCCTCCACGCTTATCATCGCAATCCTACTGGCCATCGCGCTCCTGGTGATGCTCACCATGACGGTCCCGCCGCTTCGCCGCTTCGCCGAGCGCCGCCTCGTCCCCTTCTTCAAGGGCTCGCTTCCTAGGCTGCTGGATGTAGCGCAAAGTCCGCGAAAGCTCTCTCTCGCCCTTGGCGGCACAATCTCACTGTCGCTGTTCTACGCATTGTGCCTGTGGGCCTGTGTGCAAGCGATGACGCCAGCCAGCGCTGGGCACTCCATCATCAGCTACCCGACGGCGGCAGTCGTGTTCCTCACCGCTCAGACGGCCGGTTCGCTGATCCCGGTACCGTCAGGCGTCGGAACGGTCGAGTTGGCGATGACGGGCGCGCTACGCCTAGTAGGCGTGGACGATGAAACAGCGGTGACAGCCGTCCTGCTATTTCGCATGTTGTGCACATATCTTCCCGCCGTGCCGGGCTACTTCACCTTTATTCATTTGCAGCGCTCGGGTCGGCTCTGAGCCCGGCTCACAGCCGACCAATGAGTACTGACCTCAGAGGCCCAGGTCTTCGGCAGGTCTTAGCTCAATGCCACGTAGGCTAATTTGATCTTGTGATGTTGCAGGTTGGGCGGGCTTGCCGATGTTAAGTGGCTGCCATTGCGGGTTGGGGTCTATGGTGGC
>Ga0302314_10003200_pt1 | contig 30281 bp, 34 predicted proteins | sample III_Palsa_N2_3_FD_200533 | JGI IMG/M metagenome (GOLD analysis project Ga0302314, IMG submission 200533) | Peat permafrost microbial communities from Stordalen Mire near Abisko, Sweden - III_Palsa_N2_3 | ecosystem: Environmental > Terrestrial > Soil > Palsa > Peat permafrost | place: Sweden... | reverse complement strand
AGTCGATCTGTCGGAGCGGGTTGAGCTGATGTTCGACGCGCAGGACGCCAAAGCCTAGCACACCGTTTTAGCCCGATGCCTGCGCGCGGTTAACGCCGCGCGCAGGCATCGAAGTCACCGTCTCGCCCGGTGACCAGCCGGGCCACCGCGCTATCGGCTCAGCCGGCCTTGGCGGGGGCCTGCTCGGCCGCCTGAGCCATGCTCGGCGTCGGACGGGAGAGCGGGTAGAACTTCGCACTCATCTTCGGGAACGCTTCCGAGAGGATGGTGTCCACGGTCCAGCCGGTTTCGCTGGTCAGGGTCTCGATCGGGCGCGGCTGGCTGTAGAGAATGATGTTCTCGCCGCTGGCGCCGAACACCTGGCCGGAGACGTCCTTGGCCGCGTCCGAGACCAGGGCGACCGAGAGCCGCGCCGGCTGGTCGGGACGGATCGCCTGCGCCATCACCTGGCGACGCGCGGCGGCGGCTTCGTCCTTCACCGGCACCGACTGGGTCATGCGGGTCCAGGCGACGGGGGCCAGGGCGTTGGCGCGGATGTTGTTGCGCGCGCCTTCCATGGCGATGATCCGCGACAGGCCGGCGATGCCCATCTTGGCCGCGCCGTAGTTTGTCTGGCCGATGTTGCCGAGCAGCCCCGAGGTCGAGGTGAAGAACACGTAGGCGCCGTCGTTCTGCTCGCGGAAGTGCTCGATCGTGGCGCGGGCGACGTTGAACGAGCCCTTCAGGTGGACTTCGATCACCTTGTCCCAATCGGACTCATCCATCTTGTGGAACATGCCGTCGCGCAGGATGCCGGCCGGATTGATCACCGCGTGCAGGCCGCCGAAGGTGTCCATCGCCTGTTGCACCATGCCCTGCACGGACTTCAGCGAGGTGACGCTCTCGGAGTTCGAGGCCGCTTCTCCGCCGGCGGCGCGGATTTCCTGCGCCACCACTTCCGCGGGGCCGGCCGAGCCTTCTTCGTCGCCCGCCAGGCTGCCGCCGAGGTCGTTTACCAGCACCTTCGCGCCCTGCTGGGCCGCGATCAGCGCGCAATCGCGCCCAATGCCGTTGCCGCCGCCGGTGACCAGCACGACCTTCCCATCGAGAATACCCATAAATCTATCTCCCTTTTTGAAAATACGAATTGGCGAATGCTCTATTCGAGGCGGTCGGCCGTGCGCAAGGCGGGAAACAGCCGGGCCCAGACGCCGGTGACGATCAGCGCGCCGATCCCGCCATAGACCACCGCGTTGATCGGTCCGATGAAGCGCGCCACCAGGCCGCCGCGGAATTCGCCGAGCTCGTTCGAAGCCGAAATGAACAAGGTGGAGACTGCCGCGACCCGACCGCGCATGCCGTCGGGCGTCACCAGCTGCACCAGGGTCTGGCGCACGAACACCGACATCATGTCCGCCGCGCCCAGCGCCGCCAGCGCGCCGGCGGAGATCCAGAGCGTCCGCGAGAGGCCAAACACGATAGTGGCGACCGAATAGGCCGCGACGCAGGCGAACATCTTCAGCCCCGCCTTGGAGCGCACCGGGCTGATCGAGAGGTAGATCGCCACCATCGCCGCGCCAGCCGCCGGCGCCGAGCGCAGCAGGCCGAACCCCTCCGGCCCCACCTTCAGCACGTCGCGGGCGAAGGCCGGCAGCAGCGCCGTCGCCCCGCCCAGGATCACTGCAGCCAGGTCGAGCGAGATCGCGCCGAACACCACCTTGTTGGTCCAGACGTAGGCCAGGCCCTCCTTCACCAGGTTCCAGCGCGAACCAGGTTGCGCCTGCGGCGTCGAGTGTGTTCGGATCATCGCCAGCGCGACCAGCGTGCCGAGATAAAGCACGAACGAGCCCTCGAATGCGGCGGCGGGCGAGAGGGCGATCAGCAGGCCGGCGATGGCCGGGCCGATGATCGAGGCGAACTGACCGGCCAGCGAATTCCAGGCGATCGCCCGCGGCAGCAACTCGCGCGGCACCAGCATCGGCCCCAGCGCCGTCGAGGCCGGCGACAGGAAGGCGCGGGACGTCCCGAAGATCACCGCTACGCCCAGCAGCAGCGGCACCGAGGCGAAGTGGAACACCTCCGCCGCCGCCAGAATCGCCGCCGGCGCGAGTTCGCCGATGTAGCAGAACATGATGATCCGCTTGCGGTCGTAGCGATCGGCCGACATCCCCGCCGGCAGCGCCAGGAAGAACAGCGGTGCGAAGGTGATCAGCCCGATCAGGCTGACGTTGAACGAGGCGTGGTTGATGTCGAGGTGCTGCTGGCGCGAGAGGTCGTACACCTGCCAGCCCATCGCCACCGACTGGATCTGCACCCCCAGTCCGCCCATCCAGCGCGAGGCCCAGAAGAACAGATAGTCCCGCTGCCGGGTGAGCGCGTGGAACGAGGAGGCGGTTGGCGGGAGTGGGTCTGGCACGGGTCCGCGCCAAATGCCCGAGCTTGGCAGCCTTCGCAATCATTGACCGTTCATGCGGATGCCCCTATGTGCGCGCCCCTTCCCATGAGCCTAGCGATCGAACATCTGCCGCCGCTGCTCGCCGCCGAACGCCCTCAGGATGAGGACGCCATCGAGCGGCTGGTGCTGCGCGCCTTCGGCCCTGGCCGCTTCGCCAAGGCCGCCGAGCGGCTGCGCGAGGGCCGCAAGCCGATGTTCGACATCTCGGTCGTCGCCTGGGACCGGCGTCAGGTGGTCGGCTGCGTGCGTCAATGGGCGGTGCGGGTCGGCGAGACGCCGGCGGTTTTTCTGGGTCCGATCGTGGTCGAGGCCGAGCACCGCAGCCATGGGCTCGGCGCGACCTTGATCGAGCACGCCTGCGCGGCGGCGATGCGCGGTGATCATGACGTCATCGTCCTGGTCGGCGACATGCCCTTCTTCGGCCCGCTGGGGTTCACCCCAGCCCCCGGCGTCGTCATGCCCGGCCCGGTCGACCAACGCCGGGTGCTGAGCCGCGTGCTCAAGCCTGGCTCGGCGGACGATCTGAAAGGCCTCGTCGTAGCGTCCTAACCTCCCTCCCCCTCGTGGGGAGGGACAGGCGCGAAGCGCCAGGGTGGGGGAGTCGGAAGCCTGCTCAACACCCGATGGCGCTGTATCGCAGGCTTCCCCACCCGTCCCGCGCTGCCCGACGTCCACCCTCCCCACGAGGGGGAGGGAGACCTGGGAAGGGGAGGGAAGGCGTCTTTGCTTGAGCGTTGCGGCCGCAGCCCTTACCTACCTCGTATGACTGAGCCGGCGAGCGGTGGACTGGAGCGGGTGACGGCGGCGGCGAAACAGGCGCCGGGGCGCGGATTGCCGCCCGTGCACCTGTGGAACCCGGCCCACTGCGGCGAGATCGACATCGTCATCAAGAAGAACGGTCTTTGGTTTCACGAGGGCACGCCGATCGGCCGCGAGGCGCTGGTGCGCCTCTTCTCCACCGTGCTCCGCAAAGACCCGGACGGCATCTATCTCGTCACCCCGGTCGAGAAGATGAAGATCACCGTCGAGGACGCGCCGTTCGTGGCGGTGCGTGTCGACCGTGAGGGCGGGACGCTGAAGTTCCTCACCAATGTCGGCGATGTCGTGGAGGCCGGTCCCGAAAACCAGATACGGGTCGAGATGGACCCGGGCGGCGAGCCGCATCCCTACCTCCATGTCCGGCGCGGTCTGGACGCCCTGATCGCCCGGCCAGTGTTTTACGAACTGGTGGAGATGGCCGAGGAGCACGAGACCGCCGACGGACCACAGCTCGGCGTCACGTCCAACGGCGCCTGGTTTCCGGTCGGGCCGGCCAGGGCGCACCAGATATGAGCCTGAACGGGTCGCCGGCGGAGGTCCGGAGCTGGATCACCCACCACCTCGACCCGCTCGACCTCGACCTCATCGGCGGCATGGAGGTGAAGGGCGACCTCAACCTCGATCCAGCGCACGTCACCGATCCGGACCGCACCTGGACCCCGGCTGCGGTGTTGGTTGGTCTGGTGCAGCGCGAGGCGGGCCTGTCAGTGCTGCTGACCCGCCGCGCCGACACGATGCGTAGTCACACCGGCCAGGTCGCCTTTCCGGGTGGCAAATGCGATCCCGGCGAGACGCCCTGGGAGACCGCGCTGCGTGAAGCCCACGAGGAAATCGGCCTCGATCCCTCGCTGGTGGAACTCGCCGGCCTGTCGACGCCCTACCGCACCGCCATCACCGGCTTCCAGATCATGCCGGTGGTCGGCTTCGTCTCGCCCGACATCACCCTCACGCCCAATCCCGATGAGGTGGCCGACATCTTCGAAACCCCGTTCGGTTTCCTGATGGACCCGACCAATCTCGAACAGCAGGAGCGTGAAACGCCCTCCGGCGAGCGCCGCCGCTTCTACGCCGCCACCTGGGAAGGCCAATACATCTGGGGCGCCACCGCGGGCATGCTCCGCGCGCTCTACGACCGGCTCTATGGGGCGTCGGTTGCTTAAACTCGCTCCTCCGCCGTGTAGCGAAGCGCAACGGGGGAGGCGTCGCGGCGCGAAGCGCCGTGACGGAGGGGGCGTCTCGTGGCGGGCACGGTGACCGAAATCCTGCCCTTCCAACCCTGGATGACCCAATCCGCCACCCGCGCCGTGATCGCCGCGCTGGAAGCCGCCGGCGGCGAAGGTTGCGCGCGCTTCGTCGGCGGCTGCGTGCGCAACGCCCTGCTGCGCCGCCCGGTCAGCGATATCGACATCGCCACCCCGCTGACGCCCGACGCCGTCACCAAGGCGCTCACCGTCGCCGGCCTAAAAGCCATCCCCACCGGCATCGACCACGGCACCATCACCGCCGTCGCTCAAGGCAAGCCGTTCGAGATCACCACCTTGCGCCGCGACGTCGAGACCGATGGCCGCCGCGCCGTGGTCGCCTTCACCAGCGACTGGGCCGAGGACGCCCAACGCCGCGATTTCCGCCTCAACGCGCTCTACGCCGACCCGGCCGGCCAGCTGCACGACCCCACGGGGGGCGGCCTCGCCGACGTTCACGCCGGACGCATCGTCTTCGTCGGCGACGCGGAGACCCGCATCCGCGAGGACGGCTTACGCATCCTCCGCTTCTTCCGCTTCAACGCCTGGTACGGTCGCGGCGAGCCGGATGCGGCGGGCCTGGCCGCCTGTGCGGCGCTGCGAGACCGGATCGCCAACCTGTCGGCCGAACGCGTCTCCGCCGAACTGCTGAAGCTGCTGGCGGCCGAGGATCCACGCGGCGTGGTGCGGCTCATGGCCCAGACCGGCGTCTTGGCCGTCGTGCTGCCCGAGGCGACGGGGCTGGAACGGTTCGAGAAGCTGGTCGGCATCGAGACCGAGATGCTGTTCACCGAGGACGCCCTGCTGCGCCTCGCGGCCTTGCTGCCCGACGATCCCGCGGTGGCCGCGACGCTGGCCGAGCGGCTGCGCCTTTCCAACGCCCAGCGCGACCGGCTCGTCGCCGCCCTGAACCCGAACCCCAAGCTGATCTCCTGGATGAGCCCGAAGGAAACCCGCCGCCTCGTCTATCGCCCCGGCGCCCAGCCGTTCTGCGATCGCGTCACCCTGGGCTGGGCCGCATCTGACCGTCCCGCGGCGACGACTCAGTGGCGCGCCCTGCTGCCCACCGCCCAGAGCTGGACGCCGCCGCGTTTCCCGCTCACCGGCGAGGAGGTGATGGCCGCCGGCGTCGCCGGGGGCCCGTTGGTCGGCGCGGTGATGCGCGAAGTCGAAGCCTGGTGGGTCGAGAACGACTTTCCATCCGATAAGCTGGCGCTGATCGAGCGGCTGAAGGCGGTGGCCCAAGGCATGGCTTACTGATGGGCATGGCCTGCTTGTCGGTCGATCATGCGGCGGGCTTAGACATCGCCCATCTGTTCGCTATTCTGCGCCGCATGACCGAGCCGGTTCCTCCGTCGCTACTCGAAGGCGTTCTACGCAGGCTGTCGCCGGCGGAAGTCTGGCTGTTCGGCTCGCATGCCAGGGGAGACGCCCGGCCGGATAGCGACTTCGACCTACTGGTCGTCATGGACGATGACGCCGGAGACGATCGCTTCAGCAACCGCGCCAAGGCCGAGGCCCGCGCAGGCTATTCAGGTCGCGCTGATCTCATCCTCACCCGCCGTTCGAACTTCGAGCGGCGCCGTGGCATGGTGGGTACGCTTGACGAGCTCGTCGCGTCCGAGGGCGTGCCGATCTATGTCCGGGGATGACGCAGCGCTCGAATGGATTGAGCGGGCGACCGAAGACCTCCGGATCGCGCAGCTGATCCTGCGCGAGGGCTACGCCAGGGGCGCCGCCTACCACATCCAGCAATCTGCCGAGAAATTCCTCAAGGCCGCGCTGGTGCAGGCAGGCTTGCGACCGCCAAAGACCCATGATCTGCTCGTGCTTCTCGGCATGCTGCCAGATGCATCGCGGCCATCGATAGACCCTATGCTCGCACGGCAGATACCGATTGGGCGATCAGCGGCCGCTACCCAATGGGCGACGACCCGCTACCGACCAACACCGAGGTCGTCGCCGCCCTGGCGACCGTCGAAGAGCTCGCCAAGATTCTGCAATGGCTTTAGGCGCTCACCTTCGCGCGCGCCACCGCTGACAATATGCCGTCAACGAACACGTCCAGCACCGCCGCCGGCATCTCGTGGCCGACGCCGGGCACGACGATCAACTCGGCTCCCGGGATGTTCGCGGCCGTGTCGCGACCGCCGTCGACCGGCACCAGCGGATCGGCGTCGCCGTGGATCACCACGGTGGGGGCGGCGATGGTCTTCAGCTTCGGCCGCCGATCCGGCGAGGCCAGGATGCCGGCGTACTGGCGCTGGAACCCGACCGGATAGTAGCTGCGCTTGAAATCGCTCAGCGAATTCGCCCGAACCAACGCCTCATCGATCGGATAGGTCCCGGCCATCACCTTGGCCCCGGTCACGGCGCTGTCGAGGAAGGCGTCGAGGTCCTTGTTCGGATCCGGCGTGGGCGTACTGAGCCGGGCCATCGCCTCGGGCGTGGCGCGCGGCAGTTCCGGATTGCCGGTGGAGGACATGATTGAGGTCAAAGACAGCGTCTTGCCGGGGTGGTCGGCGGCGACCAATTGCGCGATCATGCCGCCCATCGACGCGCCGACGATGTGCGCCCGCTCGATTCCGAGGGCGCCCAGCAGGCCAGCTGCGTCGGCGGCCATTTCGTCCAGCGTATAAGCGACCGGCGCCTTGCGGTGCTCCCGGACGGCCGCGAACACGGCGCCCATGTCCGGCGCGCCAGCGGCGTCGAGTTTCTCGGTCAGGCCGACGTCGCGGTTGTCGTACGCGATCACCCGATGCCCGGCGGCGACCAGCTTGGCGATCATGTCCGGCGACCACCGGCTCATCTGCGCGCCTAGCCCCATGATCAGCAGGATCGGCTCGGCGCTCTCCGGACCGTGGCTCTCGTAGTAGAAGTCGAGGCCATTGGCCTTCACGTTAGGCATGGGTTTCCTCCGGCGTTTGGGGGAGAGTTCACGTCTGGGGAGGGTTGTCGAGCATGACGTTGCGGCAACGCCTCACCCGCTTTTCCCCGCGAAAGCGGGGACCCAGGTGTTTTATCGGAGGGCGCTACGATTTCAGAAAAAGCCTGGGCCCCCGCTTTCGCGAGGGAGAGCGGAACTGCGCTAAGGCCACGCCACCAGCGGCGGCATCGATGAGAGGATGGTCTCGATGTTGCCCCCCTGCTTCAACCCGAACATCGTCCCGCGGTCGTACAGCAGATTGAACTCGACGTAGCGGCCGCGGCGCATCAGCTGTTCGGCGCGGTCGGCGTCGGTCCAGGGCTCGTCCATGCGGTGGCGGACGATCTTCGGGTAGACGTCCAGGAACGCCTCGCCGACCGCGCGGGTGAAGGCGAAGTCGCGCTCGAAGTCGCCCGAGTTGTGCCGGTCGTAGAAGATGCCGCCGACGCCGCGGTGCTCGCCCCGGTGCGGCAGGAAGAAGTAGGCATCCGCCTCGGCCTTGAACTTCGGATGCCACTCCGGATCGAACGGGTCGCACGCGGCCTGCATGGCGGCGTGGAACAGCACCGCGTCGTCGGCGTCCTGGCTGCGCTGCTCTTCGATCAGCGGGGTCAGGTCCGCGCCACCGCCGAACCAGCTCTCGGCGGTGGAGAGGAAGCGCGTGTTCATGTGCACCGTCGGCACACGGGGCGAGCGCGGGTGCACGATCAGGCTGATGCTGGCCGAGACGTAGGTCGGGTCCTTGTCGGCGCCCGGCATGGTCTTTGCCATCTCGGGCGAGAAGCGCGCCAGCGCCGCCGAGGTGTGCACCGCCGCCTTTTCGAACAGCCGCCCGTTCAGGAACGCGCCTAGGCCGCCACCTTCGCCCGTTTCCCGCTTCCAGGGGCGAAAATCGAATCGACCGGCCGCCTCGGGATAAAGTTCGGCCGGTGCCTCGTCCTCCAGCCGCTCCAGCTCGGCGCAAATGCGCTGCTGCAGCGCCTCGAACCAGGCCTTCGCCCGCGAGCGGCGGTCCTGAATTTCCGGTGCGATCGTGGTCATCGGTGAGGCGGCGTCCGGGTTTTGCCGATTGGCTGGTTGAAAAAGCCAATGACGCATTCTAGGGAACCGCCACAAGAGCTTGCTGGGGACGGGGGTGGCGGCTTTCGGGGCGCTGCGTTGCGGCGGTCTGCCGCAGGACACGACTCTGGTCCGCGAAAGCTAGTTCTTGCGACGAGCGCCGTTCCGGCCGACTGGAACGGACGTGATTTTTTGAGGCGGCCGGTGTTCCTCGTTTCGAGGCGCGTCTAGGCCGAAGCGAGGTGAGCCAAAGGTGGCCGAAAGCGTAGCGGGCTCTAGCGCCGATCACAGCCCGGACCCGAGCCGGCGCGACTTCATTCACATCGCGGTGGTGGCCGCGGCGGCGGGGGGCGTGGCGGCTATCGCCTGGCCGTTCGTCGACCAGATGAATCCATCCTCCGACACTCTGGCGCTTTCCTCGATCGAGTACGACGTCGCCAAGGTGCCGCTGGGTCAGCAGGTGACGGTGCTCTACCGCAAACAGCCGCTGTTCGTGCGTCACCGCACGCCGGCCGAGATCGCCAAGGCAGTGGCCGACGACCACGCCGATCTACGCGATCCGGCCACCGACGCCTCACGGGTCAAGCCGGGCAAGGACGAGTGGCTGATCCTGATCGGGGTCTGCACCCACCTCGGCTGCACGCCCACCTTCGGCGGCGGGGAGTGGGGCGGCTGGTTCTGTCCCTGCCACGGGTCGCAGTACGACACCTCGGGGCGGATCCGCAAAGGCCCGGCGCCGAAGAACCTGGCGGTCCCGGACTACAAGTTCGAGACCGGCACCAAGATCAAGGTGGGCTGAGCAGATGAGCGGTCCTTCCTCCTACGAGCCCAAGACGGCGATCGAGCGCTGGCTCGACGTGCGCCTGCCGATCGTGCGCTTCGGCGTCGATCTGATGGATTTTCCCACCCCGAAGAACCTGAACTACTGGTGGACCTTCGGCGGCATCCTGGCCTTCTGCCTGATCGAGCAGATCGTCACCGGCATCATTCTGGGGATGCACTACAACGCCAGCGGCGACGGCGCCTTCAACTCCGTGCAGGCGATCATGCGCGAGGTGAACTACGGCTGGCTGATCCGCTACATCCACGCCAACGGCGCCTCGATGTTCTTCGTCGCGGTCTACATTCACATGTTCCGCGGCGTCTATTACGGCTCCTACAAGGCGCCGCGCGAGCTGCTGTGGCTGATCGGCTGCGCGATCTACCTGACCATGATGGCGACCGCCTTCATGGGCTACGTGCTGCCGTGGGGCCAGATGAGTTTCTGGGGCGCGAAGGTGATCACCAACCTGTTCGGCGCCCTGCCGGTGATCGGCCCCTCGCTCACCACCTGGCTCTGGGGCGGTTTCACCGTCGATGCGCCGACGCTGAACCGGTTCTATTCGCTGCACTATCTGCTGCCGTTCGTGATCGCGGGCCTGGTCGGCCTGCATATCTGGGCGCTGCACGTGCCGGGCAACAGCAACCCGACCGGCGTCAACGTGAAGGACAAGTCCGACACGGTGCCGTTCCACCCGTACTACACGGTGAAGGACGGCTTCGCGGTCTCGGTGTTCGTGATCATGTTCGCCCTGTTCGTCTTCTTCATGCCCGAGGCGCTCGGGCACGTGGACAACAACATTCCGGCCAACCCGCTGGTGACCCCGGCGCACATCGTGCCGGAGTGGTACTTCCTGCCCTATTACGCGATCCTGCGCGCGGTGCCGGACAAGCTGACCGGCGTGCTGTTGATGGGCGCGGCGATCGCCTGCATCTTCGCCCTTCCGTGGCTCGACACTTCGCGGGTGCGCTCGATGCGCTATCGGCCGCAGGCGAAGCTCTATTTCTTCATTTTCGTGTTCGACTGCCTGCTGCTTGGACTTTGCGGCGCGCACGAGCCGGACGAGCCGTTCATCCGCGGCGTGTCGGGCTTCATGCTGGGCGACTCCAACATCAACAGCTACGTCTGGGTCAGCCGGGTCGCTGCCTTCTACTATTTCGCCTATTTCGTACTGATCACTCCGATCCTCGGGCTGCGCGAGACGCCGCTGCCGGCGCCGGAGTCGATCTCGTCACCGGTGCTGTCGCACCCGGCTGCAGCGCATTCAGGCGCGGTCGCCGCGCCTGAAAAGAAGGGTTGATCGGCCGATGCTGCGCAAGCTTCTCGCTCTGGCCGGTCTGTTCGCGCTCGCCGGCGCCCCGGCGGCGCTGGCGGAGACCACTCAGGCGCCCCTCAGGGATGTCAGTTGGTCGTTCAACGGCCTTGGCATGTACGACCAGGAGCAGCTGCAACGCGGGCTCAAGGTCTACACCGAGGTCTGCTCCCAGTGTCACTCGCTGAACCTGGTCGCCTTCCACGACCTCGGCGATCCGGGCGGCCCGCTGTACGATCCGAAGTACGCGGCCAACCCGAACGACAATCCGCGCGTGAAGGCGTTCGCCACCAGCTGGTCGCGCCAGGTGCCGGATATCGACGCCGACACCGGTGATCCGATCCACCGTCCCGCCACCACCGCCGACGTGCCGACCCCGCCGTTCCCGAACGAGGCGGCGGCCCGCGCCAGCAACGGCGGGGCTCTGCCGCCGGACATGTCGCTGCTGGCCGCGGCCCGCGAAGGCGGTCCGGCCTACATCTACTCGCTGATCACCAGCTACGCGCCGACTCCGGCCAGTATCAAAAGCCCGCCGCCCGGCAAGTACTACAACCCGATTTTCCCGGGCGATCTGAGCTCGATGGCCAGCGATCCGGACCACGTCCCGGTTGGCGGCTTCATCGGCATGCCGCCGCCGCTGGGCGATAAGGACTGCAAGGTCACCTTCGACGATGGCACGCCGTGCACGAAGGACCAGGAAGCCAAGGACATCGCCGCGTTCCTGAACTGGGCGTCGGATCCGCACATGGAGCAGCGCAAACAGCTCGGCTTCTCGGTGCTGATCTACCTGAGCGTTTTTACCCTCCTGCTCTACGCGAGCTACCGCCAGATCTGGCGGAACGTCGCGCACTGACCGCATCCGGCGAGATCAGCTGCAGCTGGTCTCGCCGCAGGTCGAGCCGCAGCACATAGCGCGACCAGACATTCGTGCCGATGCCGGCCAGTACGCCGGGCGGCAGATCGCTTTGCAGCGCCGCCGGCTCGCCACGCCGGATTTTGCCAGCCAGCGTCAGCGCCGCGAGCAGGGCCGGGGGATGATCGCGCGACATCGGATCGACGCGCGCCGATAGCCGGCTGAACCGCGCCATCGCGGCGGTGACCCGTATGCCCGCCGACCCCGTGTCGATCGCGAACCTGCCGGTCAGCGTCGTGGCGCCGTCGGAGATGGCCGCCGCCACGGTCGGTGCTCCATCCACCATCACGATCGGCAATGTCGCCAGCGCCGGCGTGCCGGCCATGCGACGTGAAAGCGTCAGGCGGCACGGCGCAAACCTCAGTTCGACCACATAACCGGCCAGCACATCCGCCCCGATCACGCCGCTGATGTTGGTCGGCAGGTCCCAGCTGCGGTCGTCCAGATCGACGACCGTGAAGTTCGCGGCGATGTGCTCGCCCGCCAACGTCAGTCTGTCCCGCGTACTCGTCGCGTCGCCCAGGCCGTCGCCCTGCGCGGTGGTCAGGTGCAGCTGGCTCTGCGCCGCCGAGAGGTCGAGGATGAAGTCGCCGGCGATGTCGCCCAGCGCCGCCGAGGTGACCACCGCACCGTTGTCGATCCAGCACGCGGTCTCGCCGGCAGACGCCCGCCCGGCGGCGGCGCTGAGTAGAGCGAAGGCAAGGACTGAGCTGAGTCGACGCATCGGCTTTCGACCATAGCCAAGGCCCCCACGCTCGGCGATAAGCGCCGGCCGTTTCCCTGCCGATGCGACATGAGAGAAACCTCCCACATGGACCTCGCCGCGATCATCCGCACCATCCCGGACTATCCCAGGCCCGGGATCATGTTTCGCGACATCACTACCCTCTTGGGCAACGCCCGGGCGTTTCGCCGCGCGGTGGACGAACTGGTCCAGCCGTTCGCCGGCATGAAGATCGACAAGGTGGCCGGGATCGAGGCGCGCGGCTTCATCCTCGGCGGCGCGGTGGCGCACCAGCTCTCCGCCGGCTTCGTCCCGCTGCGCAAGAAGGGCAAGCTGCCGCACCAGACCCGCGCCGTCGAATACGCCCTGGAGTACGGCTCCGACTCGATGGAGATGCACCTCGACGCGGTCGCCGCCGGCGAGAAGGTGATGCTGGTCGACGACCTGATCGCTACCGGCGGCACCGCGCTGGCCGCGGTGCAGCTGCTGCATGCGGCGAAGGCCGAGATCGTCGCCGCCGCCTTCGTAATCGACCTGCCCGAACTTGGCGGCGCCGACCGGCTGCGCGCTGCGGGTGTCGCGGTGTCGACGCTCGTGGCGTTCGAAGGGCATTAGGGGCGCTTTGGCCCTTCCCTCGCCGCAACGGGACGCCACATTGATCGGATGGGTGTGAGCCCCGCCTGGCGGATGTTCCGTCGCATGCAGTACTCGGCCTTCGCCGTGGGCGCGCTGATCTATGCGGCGGGCGCGGTGCATGCGTGGCGGGTGCTGCCTGGCGCATCAAAGCTCAAGCTGGAGAGTCTGGCGCTCTGGCCGGCGCTCTATTTCGCCGCCACCCTGGCGATCCCGCTGCTGGCGCCGCCGCTGCGCCGCATGCTGCAGACCCACATCTGGGTCAGCTTCCGCACCGGCTTCGGCCAGAGCGTGGTCTCGGTGCTGGCGGTGGTGCTGGTGCTGGCGACCGCGGCGGCCTTTATCTACGGCGACACCGTCCGCGCGATCCACGGCGGCCATTTCCCGCAGAGCGCCTTTTCCGCCTACGCCGCCGGCCTCGGCGTGCTGTTGGCCCAGGCGCTGCTGGTGCGCCACATCGAACGCGACCCGACCCTGCGGCTGCGCATCGAGAGCGCCACCTAGCGCCAGAAATCGGCTTGGCTTGGCCGGTGAATCCAGGGCAACTCCGGGACGTGCCGGGGAGCCCGTCTTGCGACCGATATCTTACGCCGTCCTGCTCGCACTCGCCGCGCTGATCGTCGAGCCCACGGCTGCGGCGGCGTCGCCAACGCGGGCGCTGAGCGCCGCCGCGGTCGCCTCTCCCGATCGCTATGGCGCCCTCGCCGCGCAGGAGGTGCTGAAGGCGGGCGGCAACGCGGTCGACGCGGCGGTCGCCACCGCCTTCACCCTGGCGGTCACCTACCCGGAAGCCGGCAACCTGGGCGGCGGCGGGTTCATGACCCTCTACGTCGACGGCAAGCCCTATTTCCTCGACTATCGTGAGACCGCCCCGGCCGGCGCCAGCGCCAAGATGTACCTCGACGCGAAGGGCGAGCCGGTCCCCAACCTGAGTCTGGTCGGCAACCTCTCGGTCGGCGTGCCGGGTACGGTGGCCGGCCTCGCGGCGGCCCATCACCGGTTTGGCAAGCTGAGCTGGGCGCAGGATTTAGCCCCGGCGATCCGTTACGCCCACGAGGGCTTCGTCATCCCGCCCGGCCTGATCGAGGAGCGCGAGGGCAACCGCGGCCCCTTCGCCGGCGTCACCAACTTCGACCGCTACTTTGGCGCCATCAGCGCTGGCCAGGTATTCCGCCAGCCCGAACTCGCCGCCACACTGGAACGGATCGCCAAAGACGGCGCGCGGGAATTCTACGAGGGCCGCACCGCCGATCTGCTAATCGCCCAGATGCAGCGCGGCCCGGCGCCTGGCCTGATCACCACGGCCGACCTGGCGGCCTACAAGCCGGTCTGGCGCAACCCGATCGTCGGCGCCTGGCGCGGCTTCGAGGTGATCACCGCGCCGCCGCCCAGCTCCGGCGGCATCGGCCTCCTGCAACTGCTGAAGATGAAGCAGGACGCGGCGCCCTTGTTCAAAGGCGTCCCGCTGAACTCGGCCCAGTACATCCACCTGGTCTCGGAAATCGAAAAGCGCGTGTTCGCCGACCGCGCGGAATATCTGGGCGATCCGGACTTCGTGAAGGTCCCGGTCGCCGCCCTGACCGACGACGCCTACCTCGCCCGCCGCGCGGCCGAGATCGATCCGGCCAAGCCCTCGGTGCTCGCGTCGGTCAAGCCGGGTCTGGAAAAGCCGCAGACGACGCACTTTTCCATCGTCGACCGCTGGGGCGATGCGGTCTCCAACACCTACACGCTGAACGGCTCGTTCGGCGCCGGCGTAGTCGTCGAAGGCGCGGGCTTCCTGCTCAACGACGAGATGGACGACTTCTCGGTGAAGCCCGGCGTGCCTAACCAGTTCGGCGTGGTCGGCTCCGACGCCAACGCGATCGCGCCGCTCAAGCGCCCGCTGTCATCGATGAGCCCGACCATCCTGACCCGCGATGGGCGGGTCGCCATGGTGATCGGCACGCCCGGCGGCTCGCGCATCTTCACCTCGGTGTTCCAGGTGCTGGCGGACGTCTACGACTTCGATCTGCCGTTGCAGGACGCCCTGGCGCAGTTGCGCTTCCACCATCAACTGCTGCCGGAGAACACGATCTACACTGAGCCCTACGCGCCGTTCCCCGCGCCGCTCGCGCAGTCGCTGGGCAAGCTGGGCTACAAGATCGAGGATCAGGGCTACAACGGCGACATCGAAGCGATCGAGACGGTGGGCGACACGCCGGTTCCGGCGGCCGATCCTCGCGGCAGAGGGGTTGGGTTGGTCGTCCGCTAGCGACCCGTCACATATCGCCGCGGCCACCGCCGTTGAGGGCGAACAGCTGCAGCGTCCGCAGCCGCGCCAGCCGCGCTGCGTCGGGGCTGTAGTCGGCGCGACGGTCGGACACGAAGCCGTGGCCGGCGTCGTAGAGATGGATCGGGATATCCGGATGCGCGTCGGCGATCTGCTCCACCGTGGCCGGCGAGATGGTCGGATCGTTGCGGCCGAAATGCAGGATGATCGGGCAGCGCGGCGTCTCGGCGACCAGCTCCGGGATGCGCCGGCCGTAGAAGGCCGAGGCCGCGGCCAAGCCGTCGCAGCGGCAGGCCGCGAGCCAGGTCGCCGCCCCGCCCCAGCAGTAGCCGACCACGAACACCGGCGGCGCCAGGGCCGCGATGGCGGCGGCGAGGTCGGCGGCCACCTCGTCCCAGGGCGCTGCCTCCGAGTAGCGGCGTCCGGCCGCCACGCCCTCGGCGTCGTAGCCGGCCTCGAAGCCGCGCCGCTGGCGATCGTAGAGTGACGGGGCGATGGTCTCGTATCCATCGGCCGCGAAGCCGTCGGCCAGTTCGCGGATGTGGTCGGTGACGCCGAAGATCTCCTGGATCAGCACCAGCCCGCCGCGCCGCGCGTCGTCCGGCGGCGCGTGGTAGGCGCCGAAGGCGAAGCCGTCGCGGCCGCTGGTCAGCGAGATCGCCCCGCCCACGGCGACTACGCCCGCTCGAACAGCTCCAGCGTCCGCTTTCGCGCCAATTCGGCGCTCTCGGCCGAGTGACGCGCCGGGTCCTCGTTGTTGAAGCCGTGGCCCGCGTCTTCGTAGATGTAGACCGGCACGTCCGGATGGGCGGCTTCGACCGCTTCCTTCACCGCGTCGGCCGGAATGCCCGCGTCGAGGCGGCCCAGGTGGACGATGGTCGGGCACAGCGGCTTCAGGCTGGCGTTCGCCTGCACCATGCTGCCGTAATAGCTAGACGCCGCCGCCAGGCCGCCGATCTCGCCCGCCGCCAGCCAGGTATAGGACCCGCCGTAGCAGTAGCCGACGACGCAGACCTTGCCGCGCGGGCTCAGATAGTCGCGGCAAGCGGCCAGGTCGGCCAGCACCTGCTCGCGCGGGCTCGCCATCGCGTGGGCGATGCCCGCCTTGATGCCAGCCTCGTCGTGATGGGCTGTGAAGCCAGGCTCAAGCCGCTCGTAGAGCCCCGGCGCCACGGCCTCGAACCCGAGCGAGGCCCAGCGATCGACGTCGCGGCGCACGTGCTCGTCGATGCCGAAGATCTCCTGGATCACGATCACCCCGCCCTTGCGCTCGCCCGTCGGTGCGGCGTGGTAGGCGGGAAACTCGAAGTGGTCGGTCGCCACCGACTTGATCTTGATCATCTCGCCCACGGCGCTCTCTCCCTCGGTCTTAGACGTTGAAGCGGAAGTGCATCACGTCGCCGTCCTTGACGACGTATTCCTTGCCCTCGGCCCGCAGCTTGCCGGCGTCGCGCGCGCCGGCCTCGCCGTTCAGCCGTACATAGTCGTCGAAGGCGATCGTCTCGGCGCGGATGAAGCCCTTCTCGAAATCGGTGTGGATCACGGCCGCGGCCTGGGGGGCGGTTGCCCCGACCGGGATGGTCCAGGCGCGCGATTCCTTCGGCCCCGCGGTGAAATAGGTCTGCAGGCCGAGCAGGGCGTAAGCCTCGCGGATCAGCCGGTTCAGGCCGGGCTCGGAAAGGCCAAGCGTCTCCAGGAACTCCGCGCGCTCGGCGGGGTCGAGCAAGGCGATCTCGCTCTCGATCTGGGCGGAGATCACCACCGAGTTGGCGCTGTCGCGCTTGGCCCGCTCGGTGACGAGGTCGGAGAGGGCGTTGCCGTTCTCCGCGGAGGCCTCGTCAACGTTACAGACATAGAGCGCGGGCTTGCTGGTCAGCAGTTGCAGCATGCGCCAGGCCTTCTCGTCGTCGTCCGAGACCTTGGCGGTGCGCGCCGGGCGGCCGGCGTTGAGCTCGGCCAGCGCCAGGTTGACCAGGCGCAGCGTCGTCGCGCTCTCCTTGTCGCCGCCCTTGGCTCGCTTCTCGAGGTTGTTGACCCGCTTTTCCAGGCTCTCGAGATCGGCCAGCATCAGCTCGGTCTCGATGATCTCCAGGTCGTCGATCGGATCGACTCGGCCCTCGACGTGGGTGACGTCGCTGTCCTCGAAACAGCGGGCGACGAAGGCGACGGCGTCGCAGTCGCGAATGTTGGCCAGGAACTGGTTGCCCAGGCCCTCGCCCTTCGAGGCGCCGCGCACCAGTCCCGCCACGTCGACGAAGTTGATCCGCGCCGGGATGATTTCCTTCGACTTGGCGATCCGCGCCAGTTCGTCCAGCCGGGGCTCTGGCACGGCGACGTCGCCGACGTTGGGCTCTATGGTGCAGAACGGATAGTTGGCCGCCTGCGCCGCCGCGGTTTGGGTCAGGGCGTTGAACAGGGTCGACTTGCCGACGTTCGGCAGGCCGACGATGGCGACTTTAAGGGCCATGGATTTCCAGGTTTCAGAAGCGAGCGGCGGCCCGTAGCACGTCCGCCGGGCTAACGCGAACTCAAGCCCGCGCCATCGCCTGCGCCGCCAGATCTCGCCAGGCGCGGCCCTCGCGGCGGAACTGGGGGTTGGCGCGTTCGATGCGGCGGTCGATCTCGGCGAGGTTGTCGGCGGCTTCGCTCTTGCGGCCGACGCGGGCCAGGAACGCGGCGTAGCGGGCGAGGCCCTCCAGCCCCGGCAGCCGGCCCGCGGCCCACTGGTAGGACGCGTCGGCTTCGGCGATGCGGCCAAGCGCCTCGAACACCCTGGCCTGGGCGAGCACCGTGGGTGGGCTGGCCGGGCTCTGTTCTTCGGCCAGCTTCTCCACCAGCGGCAAGGCCTCCGGTGCGCGGCCAAGCTCGATCAGGGCGTTGGCGCGGCCCAGCAGCAGAGTCGGGTCGTCGGCGTGGATGCCCTGCATCGCCGCGCCGTAGAGCTGCTCGGCTTCGGCATGGCGGCCGAGTTGCGTGGCGGCGACGGCAAGCCTCATCTGGTTGTGCACCGTCGGGCTGTCGTCGGTTGCGGTCTTGGCCTGACGGTACTCCCGCATCGGGTCCAGCGCGTCGCGGGCCGCCATGCCCATCCGCTTGGCGCGCGTTCCGCCCGCCAGATCTGGGATCAGGATGGCGACGGCGTAGACCAGTGACCCGAGCACCGGGATGAAGAGGATGATGAACACCCAGTAGAGCTGCTGGCCAGTGCGCACGGCGTGAACGCAAAGCGCTACGCCTATGAGTAGCGGCGCCAGGGCGAACAGCAGGGAGACACCACTCCCGAACATGAACATCGCACGCCTCCCGCGGGATCGTCGGCTATCTCACGCCCACGCTTGGGCGGTCAATCGACCGCTCTCGGATCGAGTTTCTGCGCGGGCGCCAGCCGCATAACCTCGGTCTGATAGCGCTCGTCCTCGCCGGCGGCGAGCAGGGGCAGCGCGTCGGCGCAGGCTTCCAGCAGCGGCCGCACCCAGCCGCTCACCTCGGCCTTGCTGAAGTCCGACAAAACATGGCCCATCACCAGGTCCTTGTGGCCGGGATGGCCGGTGCCGATGCGGGCGCGGCGGAAATCCGGGCCGATGTGGGCGGTGATCGAGCGCACGCCGTTGTTGCCCGCCGCGCCGCCGCCGGTCTTCATCCGGAAGCGGCCAGGGGCGAGATCGATCTCGTCGTAGAACACCACCACGTCGGCCGGCGTCGCCTTGTAGAAGCGCATCGCCTCGGCGACCGCCTTGCCGCTGTCGTTGTAATAGGTCTGCGGACGCAGGCTCAGCGCCTTCACCGGTCCCGCCGGCGTCTGGATCTGACCTTCGCTGGCGAGACCGGAAAAGCGTGCGCGTTCGGGACCGAAGTTCCAGCGCTGCATGATCACCTGGCAGGCGGCGAAGCCAAGATTGTGCCGGTTCTTGGCGTATTTCGCCTCGGGGTTGCCGAGGCCGGCAAGGATCAGCATGGCGGCTTGGCGTAGCGCCGGACAGCTTAGCTGGCGGCGGGCTCCTCGCTCGCGCCGCCTTCGCCGCCGGCTTCCTCGGACTGCAACGCCGACGACGTGGCGATGGAGGCGACGGTCGCTTCACGCAGATGGGCGGCCAACTCGACGCCGGCCGGCAGCGGGATGTCGATGGCGCGGATGGCGTCGCCGATGTCCATGCCGGTCAGGTCGACCACCAGCTCTTCGGGGATGTGGTCGGCCGGCGCCATCAGCTCCAGCTCGTGCAGGTTCACGTTCAGCGTGCCGCCGCGCTTGATGCCGGGCGAGGCTTCCTGGTTGCGGAAGTGCACCGCTACCGAGATGCGGATCAGCTGGTGCGCGTCGACTCGGTAGAGATCGAAGTGCGTCGGCACGTCGGTGACCGGGTGGAACTGGATGTCCTTGGCGATCACCGGCTGGGTTTCGTCGCCGTACTTCAGCGTCACCAGGTGGCCCAGCAGCTTGCCGGTATAGAGCGCCTTGCGGAACTCACCTTGCTTCACGGCGATCGCCACGGGGGCTTCCTTGCCGCCGTAAAGCACGCCGGGCACCTTGCCTTCGCGCCGCACCGCACGCGCGCCGCCGGAACCCGGCCGGTCGCGCACTTCAACGTTCAGAACGATCTCGGCCATCGCGTCGCCTCAAAATACGAACCGCCGCGCGAGCATCCCGCACGGCGACAACGGCCCCGGTCAGGGCCTGAAAAAGGGTGGGGCTAGATACACGGCTAGGGCCGCCGATGCAACGGGGGCCGGCGGCCCCGGCTTCATGACCGGCGGCGCTTCTTTACCGGCGCATGGCGCGTGTGAACTGGCGGGATCGCCAGATCCTGGGTCATGACGTCCACCGGGACCGTCGCGTAGGATGACTTCACCACGCAGGCGCCGGTATCCTTCATAGCGTGCTGGCCCATGCAGAACATGTCTTCGTAGTTCGGCTTGGCGACGGCCAGGCACTCGTAAAGCGACAGCTTGGCTTCGGCCAGGCAGTGGTCGAGGTAGTAGTCATCGGTGAGCCAGCCGAGGTGGCCGATGTCGTCGTTGCTGGCCTGGCCCACGGCGGCGAGCGCGGCGAGGGCGACGGCGCGCACCACCAGCGGCGAATAGGGCGGCGGGGCGGCTTCGGGCGGCGTCGAAGGCTCGCCGCCGATCATGCGGTCGACCTCGGTGTGGGCCTGATCATTCGGCCGGCGCGCGGCGCTGGAGAGCTGCTTGACCGCCGCGGCGCGGCCATCACGGTCATAGACCTCGACCAGCGACCACGGCTGGTGCTGGATCGAATAGGCGGCCAGGCGCACGCGGTCGCCGGCGTCGAACACCTTCAGCCCGGCCTCGGCCAGCGCGGCCTTGGCGAGAGCGGCGGCGCCGCGGGCGTCGGCGAACGTGAGCGCGTTGCGTGGATCGGCGAAAATCTTGGCGACGATGGCGTAGCGCGCGGTTTGACTGTCGCCAGCCTTGCGCACGTCGGCGACGAAGGTCGGGTCGTCCAGCGCGGCGGCGGCGGCGTAGGCGATCGCGCCGCGTCGTAGTTGGCCTGGCTCGTAGGCGGCGCCGGTTCGCAGCGCATTGCCCACGGACTGGGCGTCGGTGAACGCCGGCGAGATCGCCGCCGTCTGCGCCATGTAGGTGTCGAACATAGCCGCATCATCAACGAAGCGGCCGCCGAGACTCACGTCCGGCATCGGCGGCGGCGGGGGCGGCGGCTCGACCACCGGCGGTGGCTTTGGCTTGGCGAAGCCGGCCGGTGCGATCGACACGGCCGTGAGGCCGACAAGGGCTGCGAAGGCGCAAAGCCTGGCGGCGCGAAACAACTGCATGCGCGAGATATTCTCCGGCGGCGGATTCATTCCCCAAGCGATTCTAGCACGACGCCGGCGCCTTTGTGGCGTTCAGTCGAACAGCTTGGAGACCGACTCTTCGTTGGCGATGCGGCGGATGGCCTCGCCGATCAGGTTGGCGCAGGTGACCTGGCGGATCTTGTCGCAGCCGGCGGCGCTCTCGGTCGCCTCTATCGAGTCGGTGGTGACCAGTTCGGTGAGGACCGAGTTGGTCACGCGCTCGACCGCCGATCCGGACAGCACGCCGTGGGTGACATAGGCCGAGACGCTGGCCGCGCCCGCCTTCACCAGCGCTTCGGCCGCGTTGCAGAGCGTGCCGGCCGAATCGACGATATCGTCGAACAGCACGCAGCGCCGGTCCTTCACATCGCCGATGATGTTCATCACCTCGGAGACGCCGGGGACGGAGCGGCGCTTGTCGACGATGGCGAGGTCGGCGTTCAGCCGCTCGGCCAGGCTCCTGGCGCGTGCGACGCCGCCCACGTCGGGCGAGACGATCATCAGCTCGCCGGTCTTGCGCTCGCGGGCCCGCAGATCGGCGGCCATCAGCGGCGTCGGCAGCAGGTTGTCAGTCGGAATGTCGAAGAAGCCCTGGATCTGGCCGGAGTGCATGTCCATCGTCAGCACCCGGTCGGCGCCGGCGCGGGTGATCAGGTTCGCCACCAGCTTGGCCGAGATCGGCGTGCGCCCGCCGGTCTTCCGGTCCTGCCGGGCGTAGCCGAAGTAGGGCATCACCGCCGTGATCCGCCGCGCTGAGGCCCGGGTCAGGGCGTCGATGCAGATCAGCAGCTCCATCAGGTTGTCGTTGGACGGAAAGCTGGTCGACTGCACAACGAACACGTCTTCGCCGCGCACGTTCTCCTCGATCGCGACGAACACCTCGTTATCGGCGAAACGTCGGATGTTGGCCTTGGTCAGCGGCAGATCGAGCACGTTGGCTATGGCGCGCGTCAGGCGGGGATTTGAGTTTCCGGCCAACAGCTTCATCGATCGACCGCTCATGGATTGTCCTGCCGCCGCCGGCTTCTAGCAGCGCCGATGGGTGGAGCAAGGCCCACGACCTGCGCTAAGGGTGCGCGATGGAACAGGCGTCTAAAATGCAACGCATCGGCCCGGCCGATCTCGATCTTCTCGTCAGCGCCGACCCGCGCTTGGCCGAGTCGCCGGCGCATCGCCAGCACATCGGCGATCTGCTCGGCGCGGGTCTTAGTTGGGCGGCGATGGCGCAGGGCACGGCGGCCGGGTTCGCCGTGATCACCCGCCACTTCTTCGGCTTTCCGTTCGTCGACCTCCTCCTCGTTGCCGAGCCCGCGCGGCGCACCGGCCTGGGCCTGGCCCTGCTCGAACAGTGCGCGCACAGCCACGACGCCGACCGCATCTTCACCTCCACCAACGAGAGCAACGATCCGATGCGCCGGCTGTTGGCGAAGGCCGATTGGTCCGTGAGCGGCGTGGTCGAGAACCTCGACCCCGGCGACCCGGAGCTGGTGTTCGTGAAGTTCAGGGCGTGAGGCTGATCGCCGACAGCAGCCGCCCATAGTCGCCATCGCCGCGATGGACGGCGCGGCGGTTGGAGAAGAACCAGTCTTCTTCGGTCAGAGTGTCGCGCCCGATCCATTCGGCGCGGCCGACGCCAGCGGCGGTGAGGCGCGAGAGCACATAAGCCGGCAGGTCGAACAGCCGCTTCTGCGGCAGGGCGCCAGGGACGAAGAAGCGCGCGTTGGCCGCGTCGGCCGCAACGAACGCCTCCAGGAACTCCAGCCCGACCTCGTAAGACGCCGGCCCGATGCAGGGGCCGACGGCGGCGCTGATCCGGCTAGGCTCGGCGCCTAGCGAGACCATGGCGTCCACCGCCGCGCCTACCACACCGCCCAGCGCGCCGCGCCAGCCGGCGTGGACGGCGGCGACGACCCGCGCTTCAGGATCGGCCAGCAGCACCGGCGCGCAATCGGCAGCGAGCGCGCCGCAGATCAGGCCCGGCGTGCGTGTGACCACGGCGTCGGCATGGGGGCGCTCGGCGAACGGCGCATCGGCTACCACGGCGACGGCCGAATGCACCTGGTAGCAAGTGACGAGCGCCGCGACCTCGCCGCCTAGCGCCGCCGCCGCCCGCGCCCGGTTCTCCGCGATATGCGCCGGATCGTCGCCCGACCCGACCCCAACGTTGAGGCTGCCGTACAATCCCTCTGAGACGCCGCCCTGGCGGGTGAAGAAGCCGTGGCGGACGCCGGGCAGCGCGCCCAGCAGCCCCGAGGTGAGCACAGGGACAGTCATCGGGACGCCTCGAAGGCCGGCGGCGCGGGGCCGCGCCAGATCGCCGCCGCCTTGAACAGATCGCCCATCTGGTCGGCGGCGATCAGGCGTTCGAGTTGGCGGCCGAGAGTGTCGGCCCGATCCGGCCGCGCCTTCGCCAGCGCCGCGGCGCGCGCTTCAACGCCGAGCCGGCGCATGAACTCGCCCTGGGTCAGCAGCGCCGCCTCGGCGCCAGCGGCGCGGGCGGCGTCCAGCACGGCCGGGAAATCGACGTGGACGGTCAGGTCGGCCTCGCCTGGCGCGTCGAGCGGCCCGACCTTGCGATGCCCAGCCAGCGCCTGCAGCGTGTCGCCGCAGCCGAGCGTCGCGCGGCCGTAGTCGATCAGCAGCGCCGCGCCGCCTTGCCGCGCGATCCGGTCCCCCAGCTCCGCCGCAAAACCTTCTTGGGCGGGTGATTTTTCCACGATCGAACCGACCGGCGCTTCACCAAGCCGCATCGGCGATGGCCGCAGACCGAAGACGAGCCCGCCGGCCTCATCCAGCCCGACGACCCGCTCGCCCCATCCGGTAGCGGTGCGCTGGAACTGGCGGGCGGGCAGGCAATCGAGGAATTCGTTGCCGACCAGCAGCAGCGGGGCGTCGTCCGGCAGCTCGGCCAGCGCCGCGGCCCAGCGTGGCTCCGCGCTCGTCAGCCGCTCGGCCTGCAGCTCCCGGAGCGGCGCCGAAACCTCGATCAGCCACAACTCAGCTGCCGCTTCGAACGCCGGATCGAGCCGCGTGGCGCGGCGGATGTCGGACATCAGCGTGCCATCGCCCGGCCCTGCCTCGGCCAAGATGACCCGCCCCGGCGACCCCAAGCCACGCCAGGTTTCGACCAGCCAGAGCCCGATCAGCTCGCCGAACATCTGCGAGACCAGTGGGGCGGTGATGAAATCGCCACGTTCGCCCAGCGCCGGACGCGTCGCGTAGTAGCCGTCCAGCGGGTCGTGCAGGCAACGGGTCACGAAGCTCGCCACGTCGATCGGCCCTTCCGCCGCGATCTCGGCCGCCAGCCGCGCTTTCAGGCTCACGGTCCCCCCATCGTCGCGCATCGGTCGCTGGCGCTCCCTCGCCAGCGACACTTCCCCCCGCAAGCAGGGTGAAGAGCGAGTGCTCCTCCCCGTCGCGAAGCGAGGGGAGGTGGCGTGTGACGAGGCCGCAAGGCCGAGACACGCCGGAGGGGAGAAGTCACGCCGGCTTCGCTTCCGGCGCTCGGGGCGCGACATGGAACGCGCGCCAGAGCAGGTAGGAACCGACCAGGATCATCGGCACGGAGAGCATCATCCCCATGGTCAGGCCGAGCGGGAAGTCCGGCATGCCGTCGTCGGGGTTGCGCACGGTCTCGAGCACGATGCGGATCGCGCCGTAGCCGATCAACCACAGGCCGGTCACGGCGCCGGGGCGCTGCAGCCACTTCAGCCGGTGGGTGGCGAAGCGCAGCAGCAGGAACAGCACGATCCCCTCGAGCGCGGCCTCGTAGAGCTGACTGGGGTGGCGCGCCACATGCACCCACTGGCCGTCAGGCGCCTGCACGTCGGCTGGACAGTGGCCGTCCTGCGGCTGGATGTGGCTGTTGCAGAAGATCATGCCCCACGGAAGGCCGGTCGGCCGGCCCCAGAGTTCGCCGTTGATGAAGTTGGCCAGCCGTCCGAAGCATTGTCCGATCGGCTCGCAGGCGGCGACCAGATCGGCGACGCCCAGCACCGAGACCCGGTTGGCGATGGCGAACCCGGCCATCGCCACGCCGACGCCGATCATCGCGCCGTGGAAACTCATGCCGCCCTTCCAGACCTCGAACACTTCGAGCGGATCGCCCATCAGTTCGATCCGCTGTTGCGGGTTCACCAGCATGTAGAAGCAGATGTAGCCGATCCGGCCGCCCAGGATCACCGCAAGGGTGATCCAAAGGATCAGGTCGTCGATCTGCGGCGCCGTAATAGTAGGCGCCCGACCGCCCCAGAGGTTGCCGTTGCGGATCAGCCGGACGCAGTAGCGCCATCCGAGCAATATGCCGGCGATGTAGGCCAGAGCATACCAGCGCACCGGAAACGGACCGAGGACCAGCGCGCCCAGATGGAACGCCGGAATCGGCAAGGCGACAGGGTCGAAATCGGGAAACTGGAGGGCCAAGACTGTTTCACTTTTTCAGGGCAGCGACGGCTCGCCGCGTTCCCTAGCCGACAAGTCCTTCGCTTTCACCCAGCGTTTCCCATATAGGAGGCCTATGCAGAGCCAAAATCCAATTCTGGATGAGCTCACCAAGGCGGCGAGCGCCGCGGTGGGCCTGGCCCAAGCCGCCGGCGACGAGGCCAAGGCGGCGTTCCGGTCAGGCGTCGACCGGATGGCCACCGACATGGACCTGATCCGCCGCGACGAGTTCGAGGCGATCAAGGCCGAGATCGCATCCCTGCGCGCCGAACTCGCCAGCCTCAAACAGGCAGGCGAAGGCTGAGCGAATTGTTCGCGCCCCGCAAGAAGCGGCTTGAGACCGACACCCCGAAGCAGATTAGGCTGAAACCCCGGCGTGGGCGCTTTGCTTGCGCCCGGACGCCTTGACCCGAGGTCCCATGGACACCCCGCAACCGGAAGAAGACGACGTGATGATCGCCCTCGACCCCCTGGACGTGGTTGAGCGCGTGCTGATGGCCGAAAACCTCAGCTTCGATCGCACCGAAGACGGCGACCTGGCCTTCACCCTGGCCGGCGACTGGAAGGACTACGAGCTGTGGTTCGCCTGGCGTCCGGAGGCCGACTGCCTGCAGCTGTGCCTGTCGATCGACCGCCGGGTCGCCAAGACCCAGCGCGCCAGCGCCTGCGAACTGGCCAACCTGGTCAACCAGCGCGTCTGGGTCGGCCACTTCGAAGTCTGGAGCGACGATGGCGAGGTGGTGTTCCGCCATGCCATGGCCCTGCCGGAAGACGAGCGCCCGACGCTGGCCCAGGCCGCCTCGATGATCGACGCGGCGATGGAGGCGGCCGACCGCTTCTATCCGGCGTTCGACTTCCTGCTGTCGTCGAAGAAGTCGCCCGAGGAGGCGATCGCCGCCTGCATGTTCGAGACCGTCGGCCAGGCCTGAGCCGGGCGTCTCGGCCATGACGACGCCGATCCTCCTTCTCGGCGCGGGCCGCATGGGCGGCGCGCTGATCGCCGGCTGGCGGCGGGCGGGCGCCTGGACGGCGGCGGAATTGATGGTGCGTGATCCCGCGCCTAGCGCTGAGGTCGTGGCTTCCGGCGCTCTGATCGATCCCGATGCCGGCGCGATGGCGCTTGCCCAGACGGTGCTGCTGGCGGTCAAGCCGCAGATCTGGCGTGAAGCCGCCGCGGATGTCGCGCCGCACCTGGCCAAAGACGCGATCGTGGTGTCGATCGCCGCCGGCGTTGCGTCGGCTGACATCGCGGCTGTTTTCCAGGGCCGCCGGGTCGCCCGCGTGATGCCAACCACGGCCGCGGCGATCGGGCAGGGCACGGCCAGCATCTATGCCTCGGACGCTGTCGCCCGCGCCGCCGCCCACGCTCTGTTCGCTCCGGTCGGGACGGTGGTCGATCTGGACGACGAAGACCTGATGCATGCCGCGACCGCTGTCTCCGGCTCGGCGCCGGCCTACCTCTACGCCTTCGTCGAGGCGCTCGAAGCCGCCGGCGTCGCACTGAACCTGCCGCCCGCCGCCGCCCGCGACCTCGCCCGCGCCACCATGGCCGGCGCCGCCGCCCTGATGGCCGACAGCGGCGCCGCCGCCGCCGACCTCCGCCGCCAGGTCACCTCGCCCGGCGGCACCACCGAGGCGGCGCTGAAGGTGCTGATGGGTGAGGGAGGCCTTGAGGGTTTGCTGAAGGCGGCGGCGGCGGCGGCGGAGGCGCGTTCCCGCGAGCTGGGACGCTAAGCCCAGTTCCGCTTTTCCCCGCGCAAGCGGGGACCCAGGCTTTTTCTGAAACCCTGGCGCTCTCCGATAAAACGCCTGGGTCCCCGCTTTCGCGGGGAAGAGCGGATAGTTAGGTTCTGGGCCATGGCTGATGATGAATTGATGGACCAAGCCACCGACGCCGCCCTCGCCCTGGCCGCCGAACGGCCCTGGCGCGAGGTGTCGCTGCGCGAGGTGGCCGAGCGCGCCGGCGTCGATTTCGCCGAACTCTACGCCAAGGCGCCGGCCAAGCCGCTGCTGGTGCTGCGACTGAGCCAGAAGCTCGACCGCGCCGCGCTCGCCACCGCCGCCACCGCTTCGGACGATCCGCACGACCGGCTGTTCGATGCGACCATGGCACGGGTCGAGGCGATGGAGGCGCATCGCGAGGCGTTACGGTCGATGGCGCGGGGCGAAGGCCCGATCTCCATCGCGCCGCATCTGCCGCTGACGGCCCGTGCGATCCTGGAAGCCGCCGGCGTCACCGCCACGCCGCCCCGGCTGGCGGCGATGACCCTGGTCTGGGGCCGTGTCGCCCAAGTCTGGCGCGACGACGAGGGCGCGCTCAACCGCACCATGGCAGAGATCGACAAGCGCCTGAAATCGATGCGCACCCGCCTGGGCCGCATCGGCGCGGGGTTCTGAGGCGCTCGCGTCAGACCACCTCCAGTCGTCGCATCACCCCTTTCCGGTCATCGCCGGGCGTAAGTCCCGGCGACCCATGCACGCGGAACGGTCGGTGGCCGCGCCGGGCGCGGCCAGGGCTCGGACGGTGGGCTTGGGCAGCCGGGACTGACGCCCGGCTGTGACCGACGTTAGGGAAGGGGTTGAGGCGGCTTATCCCGGCAGCCTCACCACCGCCCGCAGTCCCCCCAACGGCGAGCGGTCGAGCGTCACCTCGCCGCCGTGCCCCCTGGCGACGTCGCGGGCGATGGCGAGGCCGAGGCCGACGCCCTTTACGTTCTGGTTGCGCGCCTCGTCGAGGCGGCCGAACGGGGTGAAGGCGTCTTCGAACCGCTCCGGCGGGATGCCGGGGCCGTCATCGTCGATGGTGATCTCCACCCCCCCCGCCGGCGTTGCGCGGGCGGCCAGTTCGACGTGCTCGCCGTGCGCCGCGGCGTTCATCACCAGGTTGGAGAGCGCGCGCTTGATCGCGTTCGGCCTCAGCGTCGCCAAGAGGCCGGCTTCCGCCGCGACCTTGACCTCCGCGCCGGCTCGCAAGGCGCCCTCGCTGACCTCGCCCAGCAGCGGCGCCACCGCGACCCGCTCCAGCGCCTCGCCGCCCTCGCCGCGGGCGAAGGCGAGGTATTCGTCGATCATATGCTCCATCTCGGCCAGATCGCGCTTCATCGCCTCGACCCGCTTGCCTGGCTCGGCCAGCGCCAGCTCGAGCTTCAGCCGGGTCAGTGGGGTGCGCAGGTCGTGGCTGACCGAAGCGAGCAGGGTGGTGCGCTGGTCGACGTAGCGCTGAATCCGGTTCTTCATCGCCAGGAACGATTGCCCGGCCTGGCGCACCTCCCGTGCGCCATAGGGCTTGAACGCGATCTCCGCACCCTTCCCGAAGGCCTCCGCCGCAGCGGCCAGCCGTTCGATCGCCCGCACCTGGTTGCGGATGAAGATCACCGCGATCGAGGTCAGCAGCACCGTCGCCACGGTGAGGTAGAAGATGAAGCCCTCGGCCTGGGTGGCGAAGGCGCGGTCTCGCGGGGCGATGATCCGCAGCACCCCGTCCTTCACCTTCACCCGGATGTCGACGTAGGCGGGGTAGCGGGTGGTGTCGAACCAGTAGGGCGCGTCGATACGGTCGGAAAGCGCGGTGTCCATCGCCCGGTCGATGCCGAACGCCCCGACGTGGCGCACCGTCGGCAGGGACGCGCCGGGCTGGCGGATGATCGACAGGTCCAGCGACTGCTCGGCGCGGTCGGCGAGGTGCTTCACGCCGGCCGGGGTCGGGTCGGCGTCGTAGGCCTGGGTCACCCAGGCGATATCGCCGGCCAGCCCCTCGGTCAGGTGGCTGTTCACCCGCTGCCAATAGGCGTCGAAGAAGAACCAGGTCACCAGGATCTGCATCACCGCGATCGGCAGCACGATGATCAGCAGGCTGCGGGCGTAGAGGCTGGTCGGCGCGCGGCGCTTCAGCAGGCTCAGCAGGGAGGGGATGCGCGGCCTCACCCGTCCGGCGCCAGCATGTAGCCGACCCCGCGCACCGTCTGCAGGTAGCGCGGGTTCTTCGGGTCGTCCTCGATCTTGCGGCGCAGACGGGTCACCTGGATGTCGACGGCGCGGCCGGCCGCCTCGGCGGTCTGGCGGGCGAGTTCGAAGCGGTCGATCGGCGCGTTCGCCGCCGCCGCCAGCTGACGCAGCAACTGGGCCTCGCCCTCGGTGAGCCGCACGGGCGTCTCGCCCCGCCACAGCTCGCCGCGCGAAAGGTCGAAGCTGCAGCGGCCGAGCTGGATGCGTCCACCTGGCGCGGCGCGCGGCGCGGCGCGGCGCAGGATCGCCTCGATCCGGAGCACCAGCTCCTGCGGCTCGAACGGCTTGGCCAGATAGTCGTCGGCGCCCAGCGCCAGGCCGGCGATGCGGTCGTCCGGCAAGCCGCGGGCGGTGAGGATCAACACCGGCGTTCGCCCCATCTCTCCCGGCCGGCCACGCAGCCATTTGGCGAAGGCGAAGCCGTCTTCGCCCGGCATCATCACGTCCAGCACCAGCAGGTCGAACGCCAGTTGCTCGACCAGATTGCGCGCCGCCGCGGCGTCCGGCGCGGCCGAGACGCGGAAGCCGGCGCGGGTCAGATACTCCTTGATCAGCTCGCGGATGCGGTCGTCGTCATCGACCACCAGCAGGTGCCGCGCCTCGGCCTGAACGCTCATTCGCGGCCGGCAAAATATTTGACGAGGCCGGCCCGGCGGCGTCTATGTGCCGGCCCGCAGCGAAAGGAGGCGGCAGTAGTCATGTCACTTGTGCCCATGGACGACCGCGATGGATGGATCTGGCTGGATGGCCAGTTCACACCCTGGCGCGAGGCCAAGGTGCACGTATTGACCCATGGCCTGCACTACGCCTCGGCCGTATTCGAGGGCGAGCGGATGTACGGCGGCGAGATCTTCAAGCTGACCGAGCATACCG
>Ga0302314_10003199_pt1 | contig 30286 bp, 27 predicted proteins | sample III_Palsa_N2_3_FD_200533 | JGI IMG/M metagenome (GOLD analysis project Ga0302314, IMG submission 200533) | Peat permafrost microbial communities from Stordalen Mire near Abisko, Sweden - III_Palsa_N2_3 | ecosystem: Environmental > Terrestrial > Soil > Palsa > Peat permafrost | place: Sweden... | reverse complement strand
CCTGGGCGAATGCGTGGACCTCGTCGGGGTCGAGACCGTGGCGCTTGGCGAAAGCTGTCCAGGCGCGGCTCACCGGTCCAGATGAGTCCACGAGCGTCCCGTCGAGATCGACCAGCAGCACCTGCGCGCCGCCAAGCGCACGGTCATCCAGGGCAGTGCTCACCTCGCCCTCCAGGCGGCCAGCGCCCGGTCGGTGAGGATGTGGTCAAAGGCGTGCTCGCCTGCACCGACCAGCGGTGCCCGGCCGCCAAGGGTGCTCGGAACGAGCGCGGGAGCGACCGCTGCCCTGGCGCCCATAAGACCATCGTGATACCCCTTGTGGACACGGTCACCCGCGACCTCTAGGAGCTGGGGGGCGAGGCCGCCGAAGGTGACCAGCTCGGGGTCCAGAGCGTTGACCAGCGCTGCGGTCCCCCGGCCCAGCGCGAACGCAGCGTCCCGCACAGCCCGTCGGTGCGGCCCCCCGCCCGCGCGGGCGGCGGCGAGGACCTCGCGGCTGTAGCTCACCTCATCGGCCGGAACCGACTCGCCCAGGTGACGCGCGAGCGCCTGGCCGTCTAGGGCGGTGCTCCAGCATCCGTGGGCACCGCACCGACAGCGCACGGCCGGCGAGCCGAATGGCATGTGCCCGAACTCACCGGCCATCCCCCGAGCGCCGGGAATGAGCTGTCCACCGTGGAGTAGTGCACCCCCGACGCCTGAGTCCATATAGAGGTGAACCGAGCTCGCGGACCCGACCGCCGCGCCTCGTCGCGCATCCGCGATCGCCGAGAAGGTCGCGTCGTTACCGGCCAGGAACGGGACCGACGCGATCTTGCGCGGTGCCAGCATCGAGAGTTCCACGTCCTGCCAGCCGAGGTTGGGCGCCTGAACCAGGCGCGTACCGGACACGGTCCCTGGCAGCGAGACCACGATCGCCCGCACACTTGCGCCATAGCGAGCGCAAACGCCGTTCAGCGCATCCTCGACCCCCTCAAAGACGGAGGACCGATCGCGATCGTGGCGCTGCGTCTGGTAGGTATGCACCTCTCCGCCGAGCACGACGGTGGCCACCTCCCACGATTCATGTGAGATCACAGCAACCGCCGCCACCGGGCCCCGAGGATGCGGGCCGAGTGAGCCTGTCGGGCGCCCCCGGCTGCCCGTCGCACGCGCTGGCCCCTCACCGACAACGCATGCCGCAACGAGACGCGCGACGGTCTCGCTCGCCAGCCCGCTGGAGATACCGAGCTCTCGAGCTAGTCGGGCTCGGGTGATTCCTGGCTCGGCGTGGACAGCGCGCAGCACGCCGATCGCGGTTGAAGACCGCGCCGGGGCAAGCCGGAGTGACGCTGCGAAGGGCTCCATGGTGTGTTTTACTCTTACACAGAGGATATTAGCGTTCTGGCTCGCTGGGCGCGGCGGCGCGCCCGTGTGCAACGTCTTTGCAAGGATCCGCGAACGCCGTTCCCACGCCCTCACCGCGTGGAGCAGCGCTTCAGAATCCGTAGACGGCGCTGATGCGAATCCGCACAGGGACGCTGAAGCGCTGTGCGAACGACTCGGCCGTCATCCCGAAGCGGTCCCACTCAGTGGCGTACTTGGCCACCCATGCCGCGTCCTCGGCGGCGCTCGGACCTGATTCGTCCACCTCGGCCGTGGCCGACAGCACGACGATGTCGCCGCCGTAGGCATCGCCGCGGAAGTTCAGCGTGACCTTCGGGTTGCGGCCGATGTTGCGGATCCGGGCGCCGGGCTGACTGTACACAGAGACGTTCTTGCCGCCGTCCCACAGGAACCCCACCGGCCGCGGGAGCGGCGCGCCGGACGGCGTCACGGTCGTCAGCCACACGACCGTCTCCTCGCGCAGGTGCCGCGCGACACGCGCGCCGAACTCGGTGCCCTCGTCGATCATCCGCCGATCCTAGTAAGAGTGGGAATCGCTCAGACTCAAGGCAATAGGCCGATCGCGCAGATGCGAAGCACAGATTGTGAGTCGGCATCGGTTAGCTTGTCACGCGTCGTGGAGAACGACGAACCACAGCCTGTCGGCCACCGCGATGATCGCTTCGGCGACGCCGAGGTAGCGGCGGTAGAGAACCTGCCCAGCGAAGACAGCCCGGAGGTCGTCGGCCTGGAGCAGCTCGGCCATCGCTTCGCGGTAGTCGCGCTCGACGTGGTGGACGGCAGCGCTCGCCGCATCCGCCCGTCGGCCAGCTTCTTCTGGGTCGTTGTGCAGCAGCTCGAAGCCTTTGACGAGCGCGCGAGCACCCTCGGCGAGTCGCTCAGCCATCGTCCCGGTGTGAGCGTCCGGCGCGTACCCTAGTACCTCGGCCTCCAGCAGGGCGTCTCTGGCCTGAGTGAGAATCCGGTCGATCCGCTCTGAGAGTGCATACAGGTGTTCCTGGCCCACCGGTGTTGACAGCGCCGCCTGCAAGGCGGCCAGCAGCTCGCGACGGGCGTGATAGGCCCGGTGCTGCGCCGAGCGAACGGCTACCGCTGCGTCCTTATCGCCGTCATGCGACCACTCGTTGAATGCGTTCATGCCGGCAACCGTCAGCTCACCCTGGGCGACGAGCAGCGCGACCACGTCAGGCGCGGCAGGCAGAAGCACACGCCACCATGGACGCCCGGCTGGCTCATGCGCCGGCGCCCGTCCGGGATCGTCCGGTTGCTCACTCATCGCAGCGCTCCGAGGAGCCGGCCGAACTCAATCAGGCCGGCGCCGAGCAGGGCGCAGACGGGCACGGTGATCACCCATGCGGATAGCACTCTACGCACCGTAGGCCAGTGGACGTGGCGGCGCCTACGGGCCGCACCCACGCCGATCATCCCCGACGCTACGACCGTCGAGGTGCTCACCGGCGCACCGAGCGAAGCCGCGCCGAGAATCACTACGGCAGAGGCACTCTGCGCCGCGAGCCCGTCGAGCAGACCGCCGCGGTAGAAGCGCGAGGACACGGTTCGAACGATCCTCCGCCCGCCGGCAGCGGTGCCCGTCGCGAGCACCAACGCGACGAGCGCGGTCACCCAGAACGGCACCGCGAAGCGCTGGATAGTCCCGGCGGCGAGGAGCAGCGCGGTCGCCAGCCCCATCGCCTTCTGTCCGTCGTTGGAACCGTCCGCGAGCCCGACCAGGCCGGCCGTCAGCCAGATCGCCCCACGGACCGACCGCTCGATCTCACGCGACGCTCGCGGGAGCATTCGGCCAAGCAGGCGCCGCACCCCCGCCGCGGCGAACCCTCCTAACAGTGGCGAGAGGAAGATCGCGATCAAAGTGCCGATCACTCCGTAAGGGTGAGCGCCGTGGAAGCCACCCCAGCCGACGGCTCCCCATCCCGCCTGCGCCGCGGCGGCCCCGGCCAGCCCACCGACGAGCGCGATGCTGGCGCTCACAGGCACGCCCCGCCGGGTCAGCAGCAACGTGAACGCCAGGCTCGCAACACCCCCGGCCAGGTACGTACCAGGAAGCTCGGCCGCGGATACGTGCACGAGACTGGTCATGGTCAATGCGACCGCCTCGCCGGCGAACAGCCCGCCGGCCGCGCTCGCCACGAACGAGAACGCCATCGCGCCGCGGTAGGACGCCGCCCGGGAAACGATCAACACAGCGCTCGCGTTGGGTGCATCGGACACGCCGAGCACAAACGCGAAGCCCACCACCACGACAAGAGCGGCGATACCAGAGAAGCTCAAAGTGCTCGCTTCAACAGGCTGATCATACGACGGCCCGACTCCCAGCCTGCCGAGAACCGGCGCGGTTGCGCGGCGGTCGGAGCGATCAGGTTCGCCGAAGTGGGGCTGACGTATGCTTCGTCCGCGATCGATGCTTGGAAGCGTGCCCAGGACCCGACTGGCGGTGGCGGTGGTGGGGGCCGCGTTGTTCTGGGCTGCTTTGATTGGGATGCCTGCGATCTCGCATGCGCTGGCGGGCGCATCTGATGCGCAGACGAGTTCGGGTCCGTCGGCGGCGCTGACCGCGCGGCTGGCCGTTCTGCGGCGTCCCCACACACCGGCCGACGTGTTGCCATCCGGGCTACAGCTGCCGCCACGAGGCCAAGGGACGATCATCCCTGCTCTGACTCGGCTGGTTGCGACGCCCGCAGGCGCCAGTCTCTATCTCGCTGTGTTTACGCCGGCCGGTGGGTCGCTGCCAATGTGGAGCCCGAGCCTCGGCGATCAGGTGTCGCTCGTGTCCGTCACCGCCCAGGGGGCGGAGCTCACGGAGCCCGTGCCCGCTGTCGACCTGACCGATGGCAGCAGCGTGGCGGTCATTGGCGCGAGTCCTGGTTACCCCCATCAGCTCGCCCCCGATTACTACGTTGGGATCGTCCCCGACGGAGTGGCTCGAGTGGCGTGGACGTTCGCGAACGTGCAGGGCAAGCACCCGTACGTCGTGAACGCGACGGCAGCCAACAACGTTGTCGTCGCGCCGTTCCACTCCCCCACCCCGTCCTTGCTGCGCGCCACGTGGTATGCCGCCGACGGTGCGGTCGTCCCGACGTCAGACGACGCGTTGCTTCACGCGATCGCGGCGAGACAGAGCATCCAGCGCAAGCGAATCATCCGCCAGGACGCCCACATCCGTTATCGGCCTGCCCGTGCGCTACTGGCCGCGTTTGCTGTCTTCAACGTCACGAGCCGGACCGGCGTGAAGGTCGCAGGACTGAAGATCTCACACCCGGCGCTGTCATCGCTCCCGCTGGCGATCCTGTCAATCACAGGTCACGCCGACAATCCCCGGTTCAGTCCCGAACTCGATCCCAAGGACATTCGCCAAGCAACAACACGTTCCGGGGTCAGCGTTTGGATCATCCCGGGCGCGCGAAGCCTCTGCGCCGCCGAAGTCGACAAACCCCGCTTCTCGCTGCTTGGAAGGGGCGCCGCCATGGCGTGCAGCCGGGATATTGCTTCCGCCGTGTCAGACGGCTCGGGGATTAGCAGCGGCTACCCCGGAGGCGTCACATGGCACTATGGCGTGCTCCCAAACACCAAGCCCACCCTGACGATCCGCACCGGACCTCACAGCCACAAGACCATTCACCCGTCAGACGGTGTCTACATCTACCGCACCGGCGGCTGACAGCACAGCTGGGTCGTACCTCCTTTTCGCGGCCACGCGAGCGCCGGGCCGGACATGGGTCTCGACGCTCTGGCCGGCGCGGCATGGCGAGCGTGTCTGGAAGGGGTCCGCGACCGAAACGCCAGAACTGCTCAGGCGGCGTTGAAGTGGCGCCGCGTGTCCCGAAAGAGGCTCCGGGTCAGTAGCGCGTTGATCGGCGCGCCCGGTCGGCCCAGCGCGGTCGGCTCGGCCGCGATGGTCCACGTGAAGCGGCAGGTCGTTGGGCTCGTCGGCTCGACGAGGTAGTCCTCGGCGAACCGGTGGAAGAGCGGGAGATTCATCGATACAACATGGAAGGAGTACCGGCGCCCGTCCTCCCAACGGAAGAAGTACTCGCTGATCTGCAGCGCGCCGAACGCGGCCGCCATCTTGCGGGTCGTGCCGACGTCGAACGGCCGTGGCGACGTCCACTTGGCGCCGCCTAGCATCCGGCACCAGTCGAGCGAGCCCTCGACTGTCAAGGCGCCCCAGACCTCGGCGGCGGGTAGCGGGATCTCGAACGCGTCGACGTACCGGCTCGGTGCCGCGTCGAAAAAGCTCTCGTCACATGGTTTGAGCCCAAAGGACGGCATCGCCGTAGATTTCTAGCAGTCGGGGATCAAGCAGCGAGCGAACAGTCGCCAACCTCTTTCGATGCGTACGACGATGCCGACCCGCGCATCGCCCTGCGCCGCTGGCGGCTGGGGGGCGGCGGGGGACGCCGCTCCGAGGCTCGCCTGGCGCACACGGCCTGCGGGCCCCTTCTACCGAGCCGGTCACGACCCTCGACACGCTCTCCCTAAACAGAACCGCCCCCCGGCACAAGCGCGGAGGGCGGTTCGAATTCTTTGCAAAGGTGGAGACGGCGGGAATTGAACCCGCGTCCGCGGTCGCGTAAGAGGTGGCGTCTACGAGTGTATCCGGCGCTCTGATCTCGCTGTTGGCTCGCCACGCCGGCGGGGTTGCCAATAGCCAGCTCCCTGAAATGTCCTCGGATCGGCGGGAGCGAACGTCACCGAGTGGAGCCTGCTATCTGATCCCGGCGATCCCCACCGCAGGCGAGTGGGGGCCGAGAATCTCCCAGGCTAGGCTTTAGGCCATAGCGGGGAGATCGAACGTATGAACGTCCGCACTTATTGTTTTCCCGGGTGATTTACGAGGCCGCCCGGGAACCTCGACTCGCAACCACCCCCACGATCCGACCACGTCGAAGCCTGTCGTCCCCTGGGGGTTATGTGAGACCTATTGTAGGAGATCTAGAAGAACCGCCTGGGGAGCGATTGGACGACTGCCACAATGGTGTCTATGGAATCGAGCTCCCCTTGGCTTCCCCCCGCCCCGCCGGGCGCCCTCGAGCCCTCGGCAACGAGACCGTCGGCGCCGGCGGCCGCGTTTGGCGTCGACGAGCCGAGCGATGGGGCTTCGCCGTTCGAGCAAGAGCCGAAGCGATCGTGGCGCAAGCGGCTCACCGCCCCCTTCGCCGCGCTGCTCGCAGCGCTCGCGAAGCTCAAGGCGCTGCTCTTGCTGCTTCCCAACCTCAAGCTGTTCGCGACCGCGGGGACGATGGCGGTCTCGGTGGCCGCGTACAGCCTGATCTGGGGCTGGACGTTCGCCTTCGGCTTCGTCGTGCTCCTACTCGTGCACGAGATGGGTCACGTGATCCAGCTCCGTCGCGAGGGCGTAAGCGCCAGCACGCCGATGTTCATCCCCTTCCTCGGCGCCGTGATCACCGCGCGGACGCTCGGCGACAACGCCGCCGCCGAGGCCCGAGTGGGCCTAGCCGGACCGATCCTCGGCGGTCTCGGATCGGCGCTGTGTCTCGTCATCTGGCGTCTGACCGGCGATAGCTTCTGGGAGGCCCTGGCCTTCGTCGGGTTCCTGCTGAACCTGTTCAACCTGCTCCCCGTCTCCCCCCTGGACGGCGGGCGCGCGATGGCGGCGATGGCGCCCGCCATGTGGTTCGTCGGGCTCGCGATGATGGTCGCCTTCCTGTTCCTCACCCACTTCCGCAACCCGATCGTCCTCCTTTTCATCCTCATCGGCGGCATGGACTCGTGGCGCCGGTGGAAGCTCCGCCGTGAGGGCGGCGAACAGCAGCAGGCCTACTACCGCGTGCGTCCGATGACCCGCGTGCTCGTCGCCGCCGCCTACCTCGGGCTCGTCGCCGTGTTCGTCCTCGGCATGACCGCGACGAACCTCCACGCGTCGCTGTAGCCAACGCGCGGGGAGCTCCCCCGACCCGTGCTGCCTTCCGCCCCCCTGCTACCGCATCGCGTCCCGCAGCTCCCGCGCCACATCGCGGGCGACGTCGCGCTCGCGGATCGAGTCTCGCTTGTCGTGGGTGTCCTTGCCGCGGGCCAGGGCGATCTCTACCTTGGCGCGGCCGTCGCGGAAATAGAGGCGTGTCGGCACGAGGGTCCAGCCGCGCTCGGCCGTCTTCGAATTCAGGCGGGCGATCTCGCGCCCGTGGAGTAGGAGCTTGCGCTCCCGCTCGGGGTCGTGGTTGTCGCGGGCCGCCGGTCCGTAGGGCGGGATGTAGACGCCGACGAGCCATACCTCGCCGTCGCGGATGGTTGCGTAGGCGTCCTTGAGCTGGGCCTTGCCTTCGCGCAGCGACTTGACCTCGGTGCCCATGAGCACGATCCCGGCCTCGATCCGCTCCATGAGCAGATACCGGTGCGCGGCCTGCCGATTGGTGGCGACGTCGCCGGGAGCCGCCTTACGTTTGCCTCGACCCTTGGCCATGTCAGTGGTCACACCTCCACCGGCAGCAGGTCAACCCTACCCCGGGGCGCGTCGATCGAGCCTACCTGGACCCGCACCTCGTCGCCGAGGCGGATCGCCCGGCCGCTGCGGGTGCCGACGAGCACGGTCTGCAGGTCGTTCAGCTCCCACCACTCGCCGCGCAACTGCCGGACGGGCAGCATGCCTTCGAACGCCGGGCCCGTCTCACCCGATCCGAACTGGATGAATGCCCCCGCCCTCACGAGCCCCACCACCTCGCCCTCGAACGCGGTCTCGCGTCCGAGCGCGGGCAGCGAACGCTCGAGTAGGAAGCAGCGCGCCACGTCATCGGTGTCGCGTTCGATGAACACCGCCTGGCGCTCGCGCTCGGAGGTCCATGTCCCCGCGGCCGCGAGGCCCGCGCGCTCGGGGGAGATCTCGCCGCCCCCGACCGAGGCGAGCAGCGACCGATGGCAGATGAGATCAGGGTAGCGGCGGATGGGCGAGGTGAAGTGGCAGTAGCGCGGTGACTGAAGCCCGGCGTGACCGAGGTTGCGGGGGTCGTAGTAGGCCTGCTTGAGCGCCCGCAGGACGAGCCGCGTGAGCGCGCGTCGACCCAGCCCGCCGCGGGAAGCGACGTATTGCTCGACGAGCTGGGAAGCCTCGCCGACGAGGTCGGCCGCCTGCTGTGGCGTGACGGCGCCGCGCGGCAGCGGCGGGGTGGGTACGTCGAGCGAGGTGAGCTGAGCGAACAGCCGCTCCACCGCCGGGCCCTCGGGCCGTTCGTGGACGCGGAACAGAGCAGGCGCCCCGCGCTCCTCGAGCACGCGCGCGACCTGCTCGTTGGCGGCGATCATCAGGTGCTCGATCAGCCGGTGGGACTCGGTCTGGGCCACCGGCCGGCACGCCACCACATTCCCGGCCTTGTCGAACTCGAACTCGGGCTCTGAGCTCCCCACCAGGAGGGCGCCCCGGGAGGCGCGCCGGGCCGCGAGGGCCGCGGCCGCCTCGCGCGCATAGGCGAGTGGCTTCGCCCACGGTCCATGCGCGCGCTCACTCCCGGAGAAGATCCGATCCACGAAGTCGTAGTCGAGCCGCTCATCCGAGCGAATCACCGAGCGGTAGAAGGACGCGCCCGACACGCTGTCCCCACGCACCATGAGCTCGACCGTGACGGCGAGCCGGTCCTGGCCGGGCACGAGCGAGCACGATCGGTTCGACAGCGCCTGCGGCAGCATGGGCTCGACCGCGCCCGGCACGTAGACGCTGGTGCCGCGCCGGTAGGCCTCGCGGTCCACGAGCGTCCCGGGTCGCACATAAGCCGACACGTCGGCGATGTGGACCCAGACACGTAGGGCGTCCTCCCCCACTGCCTCGGCGGACAATGCATCGTCGAAGTCGCGCGCGTCGGGGGGATCGATGGTGAAGGTGGCGAGGGATCGCAGGTCCCGCCGGGCGCCAATGGCGGCGGCGTCGATCGGCGCCTCCGCGGCCTCTCGGGCCTCGCGCTCGACGGCGGGATCGAACGTGCGCGGGAGCCCGCGGTCGAGCATCAGTGCCTCGATCACGTCGCGGGCGACGTCGGGTCGACCGATTCGCCTGGCCACCTGAGCTCGCCCCCCACCGCGGGAATCACGGCCGCCGGCAGGGCGAACGAGCACGAGATCGCCGGCGTCGGCGCGGCGATCGCGGGAGAGCGTCAGCCGCGGGCCTCGCTCGAAGAAGGGCTCGGCGACGAGAAAGCGCCCGCGCCGCTCGAGCACCGCGACTCTCGCGGCGCGCGATGGTCGGGTTGGGGCGCTCATTTGACCTTGGCGGCAAGCGTCTTCAACGCGACCTGGAGCTGATGGTCGGTAGAGCTGCGCGGGTTCTCTGCGGCGTAGACGTTGGGCTTGACGCCGGCGCCCTGCTTGACGCCACCGCCACCGAGATTGCGTCCATTCGGGGTGTAGTAGTAGCCGGCGACGATCTCGAGGACGCCGCCGCCCGGCAGGCCGAAGCTGTCTTGGAAGACGCCCTTGCCGAAGGTGTGGGTGCCCACCACCACGGCGCGGTGGTAGTCCTGGAGCGCGGCGGTGACGATCTCTGACGCCGACGCCGTCTGACCGTCGACGAGCACGACGACGGGGATGTTCTTCGAGATCGCGCCTCCCGTGGCTGTGAACACCTGGCGGGGGGTATTGCGTCCATGAATCGAGACGATCGTCCCGGAGGGGATGAAGATGCTCGCGGTCTTGATCGCCTCGTTGATCAGCCCGCCTCCGTTTTCGCGCAGGTCGAGGATGATTCCCCGAGCGCCCTGGTGGAGGACCTGCTGGACGTCGGAGCGGACCTCGTCGCCGGCGCCCGGCTGGTCGAAGGTGGTGAGCTGGACGTAGCCCAGCTTGATCCCGTGGTAGGTGTACGTGCGATCCGTCGCCACCGGGACAACGATGTGCTGACGGGTGATCCGCACGACCCGCTGGTGCCTTCCGGCCAGGATCGTGAGCACCACCCGGCTCCCCGCCGGGCCCCTGATCAGCCCCTGAGCGAAGCTTGCCGAGCGGCCCCCGAGCGGCGTGGAGCCGACCTTGACGATGAGATCGCCGGGCAAGAGTCCTGCGCGGGCCGCTGGGTAGCCGTTGAATACATCCACCACGCGCAAGCCCTGCTTGGCCGGCGTCACGTCAACGCCGATCCCGTTCAGGTGCGGCACGCTGAACAGGCTCTTGTACTCAGCCGGGCTGAAGTAGTGCGAGAACGGGTCGTGGAGCGAGGCGATCATCGCCGTGATCCCGCTGTTGGTGAGCTGGCTGCTGTTGACCTTCCGGAAGTAGTCGGAGTGGATGTCGTCGAGCACCTGGTGGACGAGCCGGGCCTGGCTGTCGCCCACGATGCTGCCCCTGAGCGGAGAGGGCAGCCAGGTCGCGTGGCCGCCGATCCAGGTGCCGAAGACGAGCAGGACGAGGCCGGCCAAGATCAGGGCAAGCTTTCGACGAATGTGAGAGGGTCGGCGAAACATCCCGGAAGAGGGTAGGTGAAAGTGGAGTCGGCTGGCGCCGACTCCATTGGCGCATTTGGCAGAGCCAAATGCGCCGGCCTAGCGCTTAGGCCGAAGTCCCGATGGAACCCGCGACAGCCCTAAACCCGCAGGAAGCGCCGCAGCGAGACGCCGGACCCAAGCGCGGAGATGGCCACGCCCGAGGCGAGGAGGACGATGACCAGCCACGCGAAGCCGATCGTCCGGGGGGCGGCGATCAGCGACCAGTTGGCCGCCAATGGGTCGAGCAGGGCGATCTTCGTCACCGCAAGCAGGAGGATCGCGAGCATCGCGCCGATCGCGCCGACGATCACGCCTTCGATCACGAACGGCCAGCGGATGAACCAGTCGGTGGCGCCGACGAGCTTCATGACCTCGACCTCCCGGCGCCGGGCGTAGAGCGAGAGCCTGATCGTGTTGGCGATGAGCAGGGTCGAGGCGGTGACGAGGAGGACCGTGAGGGCGAAGAGGATCCACTTCACGTCGCTCGTGATGGTGAGGATCTTCTGCGTGTCCTCGGTGTGGTTCGAGACGTTCTGGATCGCCGGGTCGATCAGCCCGGGATGTCCGTCTGGACCCTTGGGCGTCAGCTCGCCGCGGACGATGAGCACGTTCCCCGGGTTGTCGGGGGTGACGTGGAAGGTGTCGGGGAGGGGGTTCGAGCCGAGCAGCGCGTAGGCGGCGGGGTCCTGCTTGGACTGCTGCTTGAGCGCCTGCTCCTTGGACTCGAAGCTCACCGACTTGACGTGGGGCAGCGCGAGGATCTCTTTCTGCACGCGAGCGTCGGCGGCGCTGGTCGCGCTCGTCTTCATGTACACGTCGACGAGGACGCGCCCGCGCACGCTCTCGGCCGCGCCGGTCGCCGCCTGGAAGACGGGGATGAAGACCCCCAGCACGAGCATGGTCACGAGCACGGTGGCGAGCGCGGCAAAGCTCGGAGCTGCGTTTCGGCGCATCGAGCGCAGCGACTCCCGCACGAAGAAGCCCAGGCGCATCGGCACTAAACCTCCGGGTATTCGATGCCCGCGCCGCGCAGGCGCGCGGCGAACTCACGCGTGGTCTCGTCGCGCGCGTACAGGCCCGTCGCCTCGTCGCGGACGACCCGCCCGCGCGAGAGCTCGAGCACGCGCCGGCGCATCTTGTCGACCATCGCCTGGTCGTGAGTGGCGACGAGGACGGTCGTGCCCGTGCGGTTGATCCGATACAGAAGCTGCATGATCCCGATGCTCGTCTCGGGGTCGAGGTTGCCGGTGGGCTCGTCGGCAAGGAGCAGCGGCGGGTGGTTGACGAACGCGCGCGCGATCGAGACGCGCTGCTGCTCGCCGCCCGAGAGCTGCTCGGGATAGTTGTGGAGCTTGGTCGAGAGGCCGGTGAGCCGGAGGATGTCGGGGACCTTGTCGCGGATCTCGCGGCGCGTGCCCCCGGTGACCTGGAGCGCGTAGGCGACGTTCTCGTACACGGTCCGGTTGGGCAGGAGCTTGAAGTCCTGGAAGACCACACCGAGGTTACGACGGTACAGGGGCACCCGGCGGCGGGTGATCTCTTCGAGATCGCGGCCGGCCACCCGGATCATCCCGTCCGTGCAGTCGATCTCCTTGATGAGGAGCCGCATGACCGTCGACTTGCCCGAGCCCGTGCTGCCGACGAGAAAGACGAATTCGCCCCGCTCGACCGAAAACGTGGCCTGATCGAGGCCGATGTCGCCGCCCGCGTAGAGCTTGGACACGCCCCGGAACTCGATCACCGGCGCCCCCGGTCCGCTGCGCGCCGGACGCGAGACCTTCTTGGCCCGCGTGGTCGGCGCTACGGGCCGGCGGCGGCTGCGGTTGTGCGGCTCGGAAACGGACATCTGGACTGGCTCAGCGTAGCGTGGCCCGCCCTCGGATGCCGCCCTGATGGCGGTCTTGCAACGGGATTTGCAGGCCGTCTGGACAAGTGTGGGCGAACCACGGCTCCCGCCCGCTAACGTAAGCAGCGTGCCCAACATCACCACCGTAGAACTTCCCAATCACCTGCCGCTCCACCGAATCGAGATCCCCGGTACCCGAGCCGTGACGACGCTCGTCGCCTTCGACGCCGGCGCCCGCACCGAGCGCCCGGAGGAGAATGGCATGGCCCACTTCCTCGAGCATTTGGTGTTCAAGGGCGGCGAGAAGTACCCGCACTACCGCGACGTCAACGAGGCGGCGGAGCGGATCGGCGCCCAGCTCAACGCGTACACCAGCCACGACCTCGTCGCCTTCCACATCACCGCCCGAGCCGAGCGCGCACTCGAGGCCATCGACCTGCTGACCGACTTCGTCGGCCGGCCGTTGATCGACCCCGATGAGCTCGACCGCGAGCGCGGCGTCGTCGTCCAGGAGATCGCGCGCTCCAACGACCAGCCCGCGATGCTCGCCGAGCATCTGATCGACCAGGCCGCCTTCGGCCCGCACCCGCTCGGCCGGCCCGTGCTCGGGCCCGAGGAGCACATCCGCGACACCTTTACCCGCGAGGCTATCGTCGCCTTCCGCGAGCGACGGTGGTCGGGCGAGCGCGGCGCCGCCTTCGTCGTCGGCAACCTGAGCGCGCTCCCGGCCAACGGCGCGCTCGAGGAGCTCTTCACCAGGTTCCCGACGCTCCCCGTCCCCAACCCCTACGAGCCCGCGCCGAGCTTCGAGCCTCGCACGCTCGTCCAGGAGCGCGACTCGAATCAATCGCACCTGAGGATGTCCTACCGGCCGTCGATCGACGTCGCCGATCCGCGGTGGCGCGCTGCGCTGGTGATCTATTCGACCCTCCTCGGGGGGACGATGGGCTCGCGCCTGTTCGACGAGATCCGCGAGCAGCGCGGGCTCGCCTACTCGGTGAGCGCCGCCGGGCATGCCTACGCCGACGTTCCCCTCCTGCAGCTCTCGGCGGGCCTGGACTCAACCAAGACCATCGAGGCCTACCGGCGCATGCGCGAGATCGTCTCCGAGCTCCGCACCGACGGCCCGACCAAGGATGAGGTCGAGCGGGCCCGCGCCTACGCCGCCGGGGCCCGCGCGATCGCCTTCGAGAACACCGGCGTCGTCGCCCGCCAGGCGGCCCAGCAGGCGATCGTCTACCACGACGACATCGACCCCGACATGGCCATCGCGCTGCTCGACAGCGTCACCTACGACCAGGTCGTAGAGGTGGCCCAGGGCATCGAGGACGCGCTCTCGCTCGCGGTCGTCGGCCCGCACACCGCCGAGGACTTCAACTAAGACCCGGGTTGCCCCCGAGCCCCGCGCAGGCGAGAATCCCGGTGTGGAGACCGAAGGCGGCCTCAACCTCCGGGAGCTGAGGCGCTACATAGACCGGATCGGTGATCGCTGGCCGGTGGAGGAGGCGCTGCTGGGGGGCGCTCGCGTCGCCGACGAGCACGGTGCGCCACGCCAGCGCGAGCGCGGTCCCGAATTCATCGTGATCTTCGTCTCGTCGGCCTTCGACGGCGTGCCCTGGCTCGAACGCGTCTACCAGGCAGGCTCGCTGTGGGACGCCATGGAGATGGGCGCCCAGGCTGACGTCCACTGCTACACGCCGGATGAGTTCGAGCGTAAGCGCGTCACCCTGCGTTCGGTCCGCGAGACCGTGCAGGGCGGCGTCGACCTGCTGTCGGTTACCCGATAGAGACCATCCGCTCGATCGGCACCCGTGCGCGCGCGGCGATCTCCCCGGGAACCTTGACCTCGTAGCGCGCTTGCGCGCCGTCTTCATCGCGCAGCGCGTCACGGAGCTTCGGCAGCGTGATCATCTTCATGTACATGCAGTGGGCCGCCTCGTTGGCGGCGATGAAGTCGGTGTCCGGCGCCGCCCGGCGCAGGGGATGGAGCATCCCCGTCTCGGTGGCGACGATCGCCGTGCCACCGCCGCCGTCCGCCCGCTCGCTGGCGTAGCGGAGCATCCCCCCGGTCGAGAGCATGTGGACGCCTTCGGCCTCGATGTCGCCGGCGGCGACGTATTCCATCACGCTGGTCGAGCAGCCACACTCGGGGTGGATGAGGAAGTCGGCACCGGGGTGAGCGGCTCGCACCGCGGTGATATCCGAGGGTCGGATCCCCGCGTGGACGTGGCACTCGCCGTCCCATACGTGCATCGAGCGCCCGAGGGTCTTCTCGACGTAGGCGCCGAGGAACATGTCGGGGCCGAAGAGGATGGTGGCGTCGTCGCCGTGCTCGCGGTAGATGTGCTCCACCACCGCGACGGCGTTGGCCGAGGTGCAGCAGTAATCGGTGAGGGCCTTGACCTCAGCGGTGGTGTTCACGTACATGACGACGATCGCTTCGGGGTGCTCCGACTTCCACGCACGGAGTTGCTCAGCGGTGATCGAGTCCGCGAGCGAGCAGCCGGCGTCGGGGTCGGGGATGAGGACCCGCTTGTCGGGGCACAGGATCGAGGCCGTCTCGGCCATGAAGTGAACGCCGCAGAAGACGATCGTGCCGGCATCGGCCCGCGCCGCCTGCTGCGAGAGGCCGAGGGAATCGCCGACGTAATCGGCGACGTCCTGGATCTCGGGGAGCTGGTAATTGTGGGCGAGGATCACGGCGTCACGCTCGCGCGCGAGCGAGCGGACCTCGTCCTGGAGCGCAGGGATGTTCTCGAGCATCAGGGGTGCCGAAGCGGAGTTGAGCACCGGAAGGTTCATGGACACGGTTCGAGGATGAGGGAAAAGTCGAGCGCCGGGGCGCTGTGGGTCAGGGCACCCACCGAGATGAAGTCTACGCCGGTCGATGCGGCGTCCCTGAGCGTCTCGAAGGTGATCCCGCCGCTCGCCTCGAGCTCGGCGCGACCGGCGACGTAGAGCACCGCTTCGCGCAGCTCGGCAACACTCATGTTGTCGAGCAGGATCCACGGCGCCCGTGCTTCGAGCGCCTCCTCCACCTCAGCCAGGCTGCGCGCCTCGACCTCGAGCGGCAGTCCCGGGGCGGCCGCACGCGCGCGGCGCACCGCCTCTCCGATACCGCCGGCGGCGGCGATGTGGTTCTCCTTGATGAGGATGGCGTCGTACAGGCCCGCGCGGTGGTTGGTGGCGCCGCCGGCCGCGACCGCCGCCTTCTCGAGCGCCCGCAGCCCCGGCGTCGTCTTGCGGGTGTCGAGGATGCGGGCGCCGGTCCCCGCTATCGCGCGCACGTATTCCGCGGCCTGGGTCGCCACTCCCGAGAGGCGCTGGAGGAAGTTGAGCGCGGTGCGCTCCGCGGTCAGCAGCCCGCGCGCGCTGCCCTCGAGGCGCAGGACGGGCCCACCCTCTCGCCACTCCCCCTCCGGCGCCAGGCGCTCGATTCGCACCTCGGGATCGAGAGCCGTGAACGTGGCCTCGACGACCTCGAGCCCAAAGACGACGCCGGGGGCCTTCTGGGTGATCACGGCCCGAGCGCGAGCGCCCGCGTCGACCGTCGCCTCCGTGGTCACGTCGCCGGTGCCCACGTCCTCGTCGAGCGCGCGGGCGACCGCCTCGCGGACGAGCTCGTCGCTCACCGAGCGAGCACCCGGATCGTCGTGAAGGTCGGGTCGGCGGCCCCGTGGAGCCTCGCGCCTGCCGCGGTGAGCTCGCGCAGGTAGGCGATGACCTCGCGGGTCACGATCTCGCCGGGGAGAAGCGAGGGGACTCCGGGCGGGTAGCCGGCGATCGCCTCGCACGATATGCGGCCGATCGCCTCCTCCACGGGCACGGCCTCGCCCCGGCCGAGGAAAGCCTCACGCGGCGCCACCGCTGTCCCGTGCTCGATCGCGGTGGGGGGCAGGAGCACGGCGCGGGCCTCGCCGGACCGTGAGATCCGCGGCACCGTCTCGGCGAAGTCGTGCGCGAAGCGCTCGAGCGTCTCGGGGTCGGAGCCGAGTCCGAGCACGAGCACCATGGTTGCGTGGGTTGCCAGCTCGACGTGGATGTCGTAGCGGGCGCGCAGCGCAGCGGCGACCTCGTAGCCCGTGCAGCCGGTCCCGCGGACGTCGATGACGATGCGCAGGGGATCCCACCCCGCCACGCCGGGACGGCCGACGAGCTCCTCCCCCACCACCGCGCACCCGTCGACGGAGTCGATGGCCGCGCGCGCCTGCGCGGAGGCGGCGATGCTGCGGTCGAGCAGCGCCTCGCCGTGGACGGCGAGCTGGCGGCGGGCGGCATCGAGCGAGGCGAAGAGCAGCGAGCTCTGGCTCGTCGAGCGCACGAGCCTGACCGCGCGGGCGACCGCATCGGCGTCGACGAAGCCGTCGCGGGCCACGTGGAGCATGGCCGACTGGGTGAGGCTGCCGACGATCTTGTGGGTCGAGGCGAGCACGGCGTCGGCGCCCAGGCGAAGGGGCGACTCGGGCAGCGCGGGGTGGAAGCCGAAGTGCGCCCCCCAGGCCCCGTCCACGACCAGCGCCGCCCCGGCGCCATGCGCCACCTGGGCGCACCCCTCGACGTCGGCCGCCATCCCGTAATAGGTGGGCGAGACGATAAAGACTGCGCGCGCGGCGGGCATCCGAGCGAGCGCGCGCTCGACCGCCTCCGGGGTGACGCCGTGGGCCATTCCGAGCTCGCTGTCGTACTCGGGCACGACGAAGCCGACCGTGCCGCCGCTGAGGACGAGGCCGTCGATCAGGCTCGCGTGGCTGTTGCGCTGGAGCACGACCGACTCGCCCGGCGGAGCGAGGGCGAGGCACAGCGCGTGGTTGCCCTGGGTCGCCCCGTTGGTGAGAAACCACGTGCGACCGGCGTCGTAGGCCTCCGCCGCGAGGCGCTCCGCCCGCTCGTAAGGCGTCGGGGAGGGCCCCACGTCGATCCCGTGGATGTCCTGGGGGATGTCGAGCAGCAGTGCGCGGGCGCCGAGCGCGGCGCGGAGCCCGGGATCGGCGCCGACGCCGCCTTTGTGTCCCGGGATGTGGAAGCGAGTCGAGCCCCGGAAGCCGTAGGCGGTTACCGCGTCGAGGTAGGGCGCGACCGGCTGCTCGGGCTCATCCTCCGCGTCCGGCCGACCGGGCGGCGTCGTCACCGCGCTGCCTTCAACAGGTAAGCGCGAACGAACCCGTCGAGGTCGCCGGCGAGCACCCGGTTCGCATCCCCCATCTCGTAGTCGGTGCGGTGGTCCTTGACCATGGTGTAGGGGTGCAGCACGTAGGAGCGGATCTGCGAGCCGAAGTTGACATCCTGGGCCTCCCCTTTCTCGCGCGCGATCTCCTCGCGGCGCTTGCGCTCCTCGAGCTCGATCAGCCGCGAGCGGAGCATCGCCATCGCGGTGGCCTTGTTCGAGGACTGCGAGCGCTCGTTCTGGCACTGGACGACAAGTCCCGTGGGCCGGTGGGTGATGCGGACCGCCGAGTCGGTCTTGTTGACGTGCTGGCCGCCGGCGCCGCTCGCTCGGTAGGTGTCGATCTGGAGGTCGTCGTCGTCGATCTCGACGTCGCCGGTTCCCTCGACCACGGGTGACACCTCGACCCCGGCGAAGCTCGTCTGACGGCGGTTGGCGGAGTCGAAGGGCGAGAGCCGCACGAGCCGGTGAACGCCCTTCTCGGCGCCGTAGAGCCCGTAGGCGTTCTCCCCTTTGACGCGGAAGGTGGCCGACTTGATGCCCGCCTCCTCGCCCGGTGAGAGCTCGAGCAGATCTACGCCGAATCCGCGCTTCTCCGCCCAGCGCATCTCCATGCGCAGGACCATATCGGCCCAGTCCTGGGCGTCCGTCCCCCCCGCCCCGGCGTTAACGGTGACGAGCGCGTCACCGGCGTCGTAGCGCCCGGAGAACAGTCGCTCCTCCTCGAGCGCGTCGAGGCGCGCGACCGCCGACACGACCTGCTCCTCGAGCTCGGCAGCGATATCGGGATCGTCCTCGGCGAGCTCGGCGAGCGGCTCGAGGTCCTCGACGTCGCGCTCGAGCGCGCGGTAGCTCTCGAGCTTGCGCGTGGTTCGCGCGTGCTCGGCGCTGACGCGTGCTGCCCGCTCCTGGTCGTCCCAGAAGCCGGGAGCCCCCATCTCGGTCTCGAGCGCGCCCGCGCGCTCGCTCAGCGCGGCTGGGTCAAAGATAGTCCGCGAGCAGATTCAGCTGGTCGCGGATCGCCGCAAGGCGCTGCGAAAGCGGCTCTGAAGGTGCAGTGGACATCTAACTCAACCCTAGCAGCGCGTGAAAAATCCCCCGCGCCGTGGGATCAGCGCCGCCGCCTCGAGGCGTGCCGGGCGTGCCGCGCGTCCTGCCGCTCGCGCCTGCGCCTGAAGTTAGCCAGATCCTGCTCGACGCGCTCGAGATCAGGGGCCGGACCGTACAGTCGCCAGCCGCTACGTATGAGCGGCAGCAGGCAGACGAGCGCGATCCAGATCGGCCAGAACATCCCATGCGCCCCGGCGCTTAGCCAGATCACCGTACAGCCGACGAAGAGCGCGACTCCGCCGCCTGCCTCCTGGAAGAGCTGGGCTCGAAGCTCTCCGCGACGCTCTGAGAGCTCGGCCTTGCGCTGGGCGGCGGAAACGGGGAGGCGCGGAAGGTCCTGGCGGATCGCTGCGAGCTCGCTCTGGCTCTGCGCGCGAACGGCGGCTTGCACCCGCTCGTCCATCTCGTCTTCGGTCAGCCGTCCCACCGCGAAGTGCTCGCGCATCTCCTGAACCGCGCGCTCGCGATCCTGGTCGGAGACGCGCAGATCCCCGGGGTCGCTCACGCCCTAGGCGCCATGGCACTTCTTGAACTTCTTGCCCGACCCGCACCAGCAAGGGTCGTTGCGTCCGAGCTGCTCGGCCTCGACGACGCGGCGCTGCTCGACCGGTGGCGGTGGCGGCTCCTCGTCGACAGCCGTCCCGGCCTCCGCCGCCGCAGCGGCCAAGGCGACGGCGCCCTGCGGCTGCATCCCGCCGCCGGAGTACCGGACGTCCCGGCCCCCCGTCGCGGAGCTCGAGGCCGGGCTCGGCCGCACCGAGGGTGCGGGCGGCGGTGGCGGTGCGTCCCCGTCCCCGTCCCCGTTCTCGCCTACGAAGGTGAGCTCGACGTGGAAGAGATTGCGGGCAAAGTCAGCCCAGACGCCGTTCATGAGGTCGTGGAACAGCGCGAAGGCCTCGTTCTTATAGGCGACCAGAGGCTCGATCTGGGCGAACCCGCGCAAATGGATCCCCTCGCGCAGGTAGTCCATGTCGTAGAGGTGCTCGCGCCAGCGCAAGTCGATGATCTGCATGAGCACCATGCGCTCCAGGTAGCGCATGACCTCGGGTTCGACCTCCTCCTCACGGCGGTCGTAGTGCGCGAGCACCTCCGCCTGAAGCTGTTCGGTGAGCTCCTCGCCATCGAGCTGGCTGGTGTCGAACGATTCGATCCCGCTGTGGGCCGGAAGGATCTCCTCGACCCGGCGCACGAGGCCTTCGAGGTCCCATTCGTCGACGAAGTCGCTCGCGGTGTACTCGTCGACGAGACGGGAGACTACGTTGGCGATCTCCTCGTGCGCGGCTTCGCTCATGTCGCGGCCTTCGAGCACCTCGTCGCGGTAGTGGTAGATCACGTCGCGCTGCTGGTTGAGCACGTCGTCGTACTCGAGCGTGTGCTTGCGCTGGAGGAAGTGCTGCTCCTCGACCTTGCGCTGGGCCTTCTCGATCTGCTTGGAGAGCATGCCCGCCTCGATCGGCTCCTCGTTGCCCTCCGCGTCAGTCGTGCCGAGCCTGTCGAGGATCTTGTAGATCCGCTCGCCGGCGAACAGGCGGACCAGGTCGTCCTGGGCCGAGAGGAAGAAGCGCGACTCGCCCGGGTCTCCCTGGCGACCGGCGCGTCCCCGGAGCTGGTTGTCGATCCGGCGCGATTCGTGACGCTCGGTGCCGAGGATGAACAGGCCGCCGGCGTCGAGGACCTTCTCGCGGGCCGTCTCGAGGCGCCTCTCGACCTCGGGCAAAACCTTCTCGTAGTGCTCGTCGAAGTCAGGTTCGCCGGGTTTGAGACCGAGCTTGGCGACCTCGAGCCGTGCCAGATGCTCCGGGTTGCCGCCGAGCTTGATGTCGACGCCGCGGCCCGCCATGTTGGTGGCGATGGTGACGGCGCCGGGCGCACCGGCCTCGGCGATCGTCTCGCCCTCGCGCTCGGCGTTCTCGGGCTTGGCGTTGAGCACCGAGTGCTTGATCCCCTGGCGCTTCAAGCGCGCGGAGATGTCCTCCGAGACCTCGACGGAGATCGTGCCCACCAGCACCGGCTGGCCCGCCTCGTGTCGCGTCTCGATCTCCTTGACCACGGCCGCCCACTTGCCGTCCTTGGTCTTGTACACCTGATCGTTGCGGTCGCCGCGGACCATGGGACGGTTGGTGGGGATCTGAACGACGGGCAGCTCGTAGATCTTCATGAACTCGGTCGCCTCGGTCAGCGCCGTCCCCGTCATGCCCGCGAGCTTGTCGTACATCCGGAAGTAGTTCTGGAGGGTGATCGTGGCGAGGGTCTGGTTCTCCTCCTGCACGCGCACTCCCTCCTTGGCCTCGACGGCCTGGTGGAGGCCCTCCGACCACCGCCGGCCTTCGAGGATGCGCCCCGTGAACTCGTCGATGATCTTCACCTCACCGTCGATCACCGCGTAGTCGACGTCGCGCTTGTACAGCGACTCGGCCTTCAGGGACTGAATCAGGTGGTTGACGAGGTGCCCGTTCTCGGCGCGGTAGAGGTGGTCGATGCCGAGGAAGCGCTCGGCCTTGGCGACGCCGCGCTCGGTGACGGCGACCGTCTTGTGCTTCTCCTCGAACTCGTAGTCGAAGTCGGCGATGAACTCCTTCTTCATCCGCGGGTCCATCCCGTCCGGCGTATCGCCGGGCTCGAGCCGCGGGGCGAGCCGGGCGAAGGTGGCGTACAGGTCGGCCGCCTGCTCGGGGGCGCCCGAGATGATCAGTGGGGTCCTCGCCTCGTCGATGAGGATGTTGTCGACCTCGTCGACGATGGCAAAGGCGTGGTACGGAGACTGGCCTTCGTCGGGCTTGGGACGGCCTCCGTGCTGGACCTTCTCCTCCAGGGAGGTCGCCATGTTGTCGCGCAGGTAGTCGAAGCCGAACTCCGAGTTCGTCCCGTAGGTGACGTCGGCGGCATATGCCGCGCGCTTCTCCTCGTAGGGCTGCATGTTCTGGAGCACGCCGACTTTCACCCCGAGCGCGTCGTAGAGCGGCTTCATCCACATCGCGTCGCGGCGGGCAAGGTAGTCGTTGACGGTGACGACGTGGACACCCCGGCCGCCGAGGGAATTGAGCACCACGGCGAGCGTGGCGGTCAGGGTCTTACCCTCGCCCGTCTTCATCTCGGCGATCGCCCCGTCGTGCAGGACCATGCCGCCGATGAGCTGGACGTCGAAGTGGCGCATCCCCATCGTGCGCTTGCCCGCCTCGCGCACGAGCGCGAAGCACTCGTAGACCAGGTCGTCGAGGCTCTCGCCGCCGCGAGCGCGCTCGCGCAGCTCCTCGGTGGCCTCTAGGAGCTCCTCGTCGGAGTAGTGCTCCACCTCGGCCTCGTGAAGGTTGATCCGGCCGACTCGCTGCTGGTAGGACTTGAACTTCTTCGCTTCGCCCATGCGAAGCGCGCGGTCCAGGAACGACATGGAATTAGGGTAGCAGTGGCTCCGCTACGAACGGCGCTCAGCGGCGCTCCCTCGCCAGGGCTTGAAAGTGGTCCCGGAACCCCACGCCGTACGCCGTCGGGGTGCCGTTGTAGTTCGTGATCAGGGACGGGCCGCCGGCACACGTCCACCCCCCTGGCGCCACCGCATCCCAGGCCCATCCCAGATAGCCGATGCCGTGCGCGTCGGCGAAGCGCATCATCGCGTCGATGTACCCGTGCCGGCAGTCCGTCTCGCCGAGCTCGCCGAGGAGCACCGGATAGCGACGGTGGGTGGCGAGGATCGCCTCCCGACACGCGGTGGCGCACGGGGAGAGCCCGCCGTAATCGTGCTCGGAGGCGATCAGCGCGTGCGCCGGGTCGCTGGGCGCGTTCGCGGCCCACCCCGAGAGGTCGTTTGCGTAGTCGAGCCCACCCAGGAGCAGCGGCTGACGCGCCCCGGTCGAGCGTACGGCGTCAACGAGCTCCTGCATGCCCGCCGCCCGGTAGGCGGGCCAGCCGGCCTCTGCGGGGATCTCGCACCCGTGCAGCCAGCAGGACCAGTCAACCCCGAAAGGCTCGTTGAAGAGGTCGAAGATGAGGGCATGATCGCCCTTGAAGGTGCTCGCCACCGAGCGCCAGAACGCCGGCGCGTGATCGTGATCGGGCATCGGCTCCTGCCCCGTCGCCCTGAGGCTGCCAGGCGCCGTCCAATGGAGATCGAGGATCACGAACAGCCCGGCCGAGACGAGGGCATGGACATAGCGCGCGACGATCGACCGGTAGGGCGCTCCGCCCAGGGCCGGCCGCGTACCCAGGCCCAGCCAGCAGTCCTCGTTGAGCGGCACGCGCACGGCGTTGATCCGCCAACTCCTCATCGCCGCGATCATGGCCGCGCTGTCGACTTGATCGGGGTGCGGGCTGTCGAAGAAGCCCGATCCGTGGATGCACTCGTACTCGAGTCCCGACCGGTTCACGCCGAGCACCTGAACCGGCCTCCCGGCCCCCGGTCCGTCCACAAGCTGGTTGCCACGCACCCGGAGGTTCGGCGACGCGAATCGGGCGGGCGCCGAGGTAACGGTCCCTGCCGTCGAGGCCACCGCGGCAGTGACCGCCGCGGCGGCGAGAACGCACGCGACCCAGATGCCGAGACGTCCCGGCCGCGCCGGCCTCCGTGCCTTCACGACCAGGTCTATGCGGCCGGCGAGACGTCTCCGGACATGGGTGGCTCGCCGAGGGCGCGAGCCTCGCGGCGCTTGCGGCGCTTGTCGCGGTGGCGCTTGACCTGAACCGAGAGCTCATCGGCGCAGAGGTTGATCGAGTGGACGATGTCGGGCGACGCGTCGCGTGATCTGAGCGTCACGCCCTTCAGGTGCAGCGTCGCCTCGGCAACCTGGGAGTCGGCGATCGCGGGGTTCCGTTCCTCGAACACCTCGACCTCGAGCTCCGCCAGCTCCGAGACCTGTCGCGAGACCTTGCGGAAGCGCTTGGTGACATGCTCCCTCAGGTCGTCGGAGACGGGCAGATTGCGGCCCTTGACCTCGATGCGCATCACTGACCCCCCTTCACAAGGGTTCGGCTATGAACGAGCCCCGTCCAGTGTAGACCCCGCCTGACCCGTTGTCGCGCGCGGGACGCGCGTGATACGGTCCAGCGCGCTGTGCAGGCTCTACGCGAATCGGTTCCTCGATGAGCAGCGCTCCCAGCTGGGGTAGCTGGAGCTTCGTTCCGCTTCTGTGGATCGGCCTCGTGGCGGCCGGCGCGTGGTACATCTCGATGCTGCGCCGGGTCCGACGCATCACGGGAAAACCAGTCGGCCCCGGCCACTGGATCTTCTACTGGTCCGGCCTGGCCGTGCTCCTGATCGCGCTGGGCTCCCCGCTCAACACCATGGCCGTCCACTGGCTCCTGATGGCGCACATGATCCAGCACACGCTCCTCTCGGACATCGCCCCGCCGCTCATCATCCTCGGCCTGCGCGCTCCTGTGCTCCCGCTCGGCATGCCCCGCACGATGCTCAAACGGCTAGCCCACCGCGGCGTTCTCGGGCGCGTGTGGGACGTGGCCACGAAGCCGTGGGTCGCGCTGCCGGTGTGGTCGGCCACCCTCATCTTCTGGTCGATCCCGACCATCTTCGACTTCACCGTGCGCCACCAGCTCCTCCACAATTTCGAGCACGTCACGCTGTTCTACACGGGCTTCGCGCTGTGGTGGCTGATCGTCACCCCGCTGCCCAGCGAGCGTCGCGAGCCGGGGATGGCCCGCCTGCTCTACGTCGGGTTCTCTCGCGGGGCGAGCGCGCTGATCTGCCTGCCGCTCACGTTCCTGAGCACCACTCTGTATCCACTTTACGTGGGCTTCCCGAGGGGATATGGGATCTCCCCGATCACCGACCAGCGGCTCGCGGGCGCGAGCATGTGCTTCATCGAGTTCCTGGTGTTCGGGATCGCGATGGCGGTCGTGTTCATCGACGCCCTGGGCCGCGAGGAGCGCGCCGACGCGCTCGCCGACCTCGCCGCCTCCCGCGAGCGGCTGGCCTAAGACCAACTCTCGCGGTAATCCGCCTGCTCGGGCGTCGGCTCGTCGATCTTCACGCCGAGGGCCGCGAGCTTGAGCCTGCCGACCTCGTCGTCGATCGTGGGCGGCACCTGATGAACGCCGGGGCCGAGCTCGGCGTGATGGCGGACGAGCTCTTCGACGCACAGCGCCTGGAGCGCGAAGGAGACGTCCATCACCGCGGCCGGATGTCCCTCGGCGGCGGCGAGGTTGACCACGCGCCCGTGGGCGAGCAGGTTCAGCCGCCGGCCTGGGAGCTCGTACTGCTCGACCAGGGGGCGGACCTCACGGACGCCGCCGGTGGCGCGTGCGCGGAGCTCCTCGAGGTCGATCTCGACATCGAAGTGGCCGGCGTTGGCCAGCAGCGCCCCGTCCTTCATCCGCTCGAAGTGCTCGCCGCGCAGGACCCGGCGGGAGCCGGTCACGGTCACGAAGATGTCGCCGCGCTCGGCCGCGTCGAGCGCCGGCATGACCTCGTAGCCCGCCATCCGTGCCTCGAGGGCGCGCAGGGGATCGACCTCGCACACGATCACCGCCGCCCCCGCCCCCCGGGCACGCTCGGCGATGCCCTGACCGGCCCATCCGTAGCCGATCACCACCATGGTGTGCCCGGCGAGGAGCACGTTGCTGGCGCGCACGATCCCGTCGAGCGCCGACTGACCCGTGCCGTGACGATCGTTGAGCGCACGCTCGGTGCGCGCCTCATTGACGGCGAGAACCGGGCACGTGAGCTCGCCCGCGTCCTGGAGGCGGCGTAGCCGTACCAGCCCCGTCGTCGTCTCCTCGGTCCCACCGATCAGGGCGGCCAGGGCCTTCGCGCCGATCGCGTGCGCGGTCACGAGCAGGTCGGCCCCGTCGTCGATGGTGATCTGCGGCGCCCCCTCGAGCAGGGCGCCGACGTGCTCCACGTAGGCGTCGAGATCCTCGCCGCGGACCGCCCTCACCTCGACGCCGTGGTCGACCGCGAGGGCCGCGGCGACGTCGTCCTGGGTGGACAGCGGGTTGGCCGAGCACAGGGCGACGCTCCCACCGCCTGCTTGCAGCGTGCGAGCGAGGTTGGCCGTCTCGGCGGTGACGTGCAGGCAGGCGGCCACGCGCACCCCGTCGAGCGGCCGCTCGCGTGCGAACCGCTCGCGGATCTGGCGCAGCACCGGCATCTGCGCGTCCGCCCACTCGATCCGGGCTTGGCCGGCCGGAGCGAGCGCGAGGTCGGCTACGTCATGGTCGGGGCGGGTCCGGGGGGCTACCTGACCCGCGCCCGACGATCCCGGGGTCACGCCTGATCTCAGTAGCGGTAGTGGTCTGGCTTGTAGGGGCCTTCGACGGGGATGCCGAGGTACTCCGCCTGCCGGGGCGTGAGCTGCGTGAGCTTGACCCCGAGTGCGTCAAGGTGCAGGCGGGCCACCTTCTCGTCGAGATGCTTGGGGAGCGTGTACACGCGCTTCTCGTACATCTCGGTGTGCCCGAAGAGCTCGATCTGAGCGATCACCTGGTTGGTGAAGGAGTTCGACATCACGAAGCTCGGGTGACCGGTCGCGTTGCCGAGGTTGAGCAGCCGGCCCTCGGAGAGCACGAGGATCGTGTGGCCGTCGGCGAAGACCCATTCGTCGACCTGCGGCTTGATATTGATCCGCTGGATCCCGTCGAGCTTGGCCAGCCCGGCCATGTCGATCTCGTTGTCGAAGTGGCCGATGTTCCCGACGATCGCCTGGTGCTTCATCCGCGACATCTGGTCGGCGGTGATCACGTCCTTGTTGCCCGTCGAGGTGATGAAGATGTCCGCCGTAGCCAGCACGTCCTCGAGGGTCGTCACCTGGTAGCCGTCCATCGCCGCCTGAAGCGCGCAGATCGGGTCGATCTCGGTGATGATCACGCGCGCGCCCTGGCCGCGCAGCGACTCGGCGCAACCCTTGCCGACGTCGCCATAGCCGCACACGACCGTGACCTTGCCGCCGATGAGCACGTCGGTCGCGCGGTTGATGCCGTCGATGAGGGAGTGGCGGCAGCCGTACTTGTTGTCGAACTTCGACTTCGTCACCGCATCGTTGACGTTGATGGCGGGAAAGAGCAGGTGACCCTGCTCGGCGAACTGATAAAGGCGGTGCACGCCCGTCGTCGTCTCCTCGGTCACGCCCTTGATCTGAGCCGCTATCTTCGTCCAGCGCTGGGGATCCTCCTCGAGCGAGCGCTGCAAAGTCGCGAGGACGATCTGGATCTCCTCGGAGTCCTCCTCGGTGGGGTCCGGGACCGCGCCGGCGCGCTCGTACTGCACCCCCTTGTGCACGAGCAGGGTGGCGTCGCCACCGTCGTCGAGGATCATGTTCGGACCGTCGCCGTCCCCGCCGTCCGGGCTGGGTGCCGGCCACCGCAGCGCCTGCTCGGCGCACCACCAGTACTCCTCGAGCGTCTCGCCCTTCCACGCGTAGACCGGGACTCCGCGGGGATCCTCGGGCGTGCCCTCGGGTCCGACGACCACCGCGGCCGCGGCGTGGTCCTGCGTAGAGAAGATGTTGCAGCTCGCCCACCTGACCTCGGCGCCGAGGGCGACCAGAGTCTCGATGAGGACGGCGGTCTGGATCGTCATGTGCAGCGATCCCGTGATCCTCGCTCCCTTGAGGGGCTGGCGCTCGGCATACTCGGCGCGCGTCGCCATCAGGCCGGGCATCTCGTGCTCGGCGAGCCGGATCTCCTTGCGGCCGAAGCCCGCAAGGGCGAGATCGGCCACCTTGAAGTCGGTGGTGGTTCCTTCGACAGTCGTGCTCATCGCCTCTCCATCAGTTCGAGTTCGTTCGAGTGCCGGGCCGCGGCGACCAGCAACCGCTCGTGCTTGTCCTGCTCAAATCGCAGCCAGTCGTCCGCGCTCACATCCTCGGGTCGGCGCGCCGGCGCCGAGAGCCATTGCCGCACGGCGTCAGGCAATTCTCCGCCGTTGGCCATCCGGGCGGCGAAGGCCACGTCCGACAGGGCCAGGTCGAACCGCGTGAGCAGCTCGGCGAGGGTCCGCAGCCGTTGGAGCTCAGCCGGGCCGTAGAGCCGGTAGCCGGCGGCGGACCTGGCCGGGGTCACGAGGCCCGACGCCTCGATGTAGCGAAGCATCCGGGAAGACCATCCCGTGGTCTCGGCGGCCTCGTGGATCGTCAACGCCTGCATCCATGCCAACCTTACCACGTTAGTGTCAAGGTTTGGAGGCAGGCTAGCTGCGTGCGAGCTCGCCCTTGAGTCGGTCGAGAACGTCGATCGGAGAGGGATCGACGCCGCGCAGGACCGCCATGTAGATCGAGACGAGGTCGCCGAGCAGCACGAGCGAGATGAGCCGCTCGGTCTGGTGCTCGCCGCGGCTCTCGACGCGATAGGTCGCTGCCGCGTGGGAGGCGATCAGGCCGCGCGTGAGCTCTATCCGCTGCTGGATCCGCGGGTGGAGGTCCGAATCCGCCAGGAAGACGGCGCTGAAGCGACCGAGCTCTCCGGCTCCTTCCCAGCCGACGATCTCGTTGTGGTCGAGCTCGGGGAGCTCGTGGGAGAAGGCCGGCTGCTTGACGTTCTCGTTGATCTGGCTCTTCCAGCGGTAGGCGATCGGCGCCGTCAGCCCCGACCCGGCGATCTGGGGGATCGTCCCGTGGAGCCCGCGGGCGATCGCCTTGGCCAGGTTGTCCTCGTCCCCGTCGGGCCCCCACTCGGCGACGAGCTGCTCGGCGTGCGCGGCGGCGACGTCGATCTCGAGGTGGACTCGCGGCGCCACGCCGCACAGCCCGGCGACCTCGAGCCCGACGACGAGCAGGTAGGCGACGGCGACCCGAGGCAGGAAGCCGCCCGGGAGCGGGATCACGGGGACGCCGTCGGCGCGGGCCGACTCCGCCAGCTTGCCACCGGTCGTTGCGACGATCCGCCGCGTTCCCAGCGCGCCGGCGGCCTCGTAGGCGGCGAGCGTCTCCTCGGTGTTACCGGAATAGCTTGCGCACAGAACGGTTGCGTCGGGCGTCGTCCACGGGGGCAGCCCGTAATCGCGGGCGAGCACGATCGGTCGCGAGGCACGGTCGCCGAGGGCCGCGCGAGCGAGGGCCCCACCGATGGCCGATCCGCCCATTCCCGCGATGACCAAGCCACCCGGGGCGTCCTCGGAAGCAAGGCCCGCGGCCTCGACACGCCACAGGGCGTCGCGTAGCTGCTCGGGGAAAGCCAGGACGTCGTCGATCATGCGCGAGACGTCGACTCGCTCGATGGCCTCCCGGGTCAGCTCCCGCGCAGAGCTCAAAACCGGATCGCTCCTGAGGGCAGCTGCACCCCGGGGAAGATACGCGCACCGAAGGCGAGAGCGTTCTCCGCCCCTAGGCTCACGTCGTCGCCGAGCATCACGCCACCCTCGATGTGGCAGTGCTCGCCGATCGTGACCCGGGCGCCGATGATCGAGGAGCTGATGGTGGTACGGGCGCCGATCCGCGAGCCGCTGAGCACGACCGAGGCCTCGACATGCGCTCCCTCCCCGACCTCGACGTCGGCGCCGAGGACGGTTCGGCCGCCGACGATGGCCCCGGCCGCGATCCGGCATCGCGGACCCACGAGCGCGGGTGCCACCACGCGACCTTCGACCCGCGCGTCGTCGGCCAGTGCGAGCCGGGCCTCGGCCAGCTCCCGGCCTGTCTCGGTGCGCACGGTGCCCTCGAGGATGTCGAAGGTCGCCTGGAGGTAGCGCTCCGGCGTCCCGATGTCGAGCCAGTAGCCGTCCGATTCGTAGCCGTAGAGGCCATCGCCGACGAGCGCCGGGAAGACTTCGCGCTCGATCGAGACGTTCGTCCCCGCGGGCGGCATCCCGTCGAGCACGGTGCGCTCGAGAATGTAGGCGCCGGCATTGATCAGGTTGGTGTCGATCTCGTCGGGGCTCGGCTTCTCGAGAAACTCGGTGACCGAGTGATCCGCGGCGCGGCGGACGAGCCCGTAAGCCGAGGGATCCTCGACCGCGATCAGCGCGAGCGTCGCCCGTGCCCGCGTCCGCTCGTGCTGGGCGAGCTGCGCGGTGAGGTCCATGTCGGTGAGCACGTCGCCGTTGAGCATGAAGAAGCGCTCGTCGAGGAGGTCTTCGGCCCACTTCAGCGCCCCGCCCGTGCCCAGCGGCTCGGGCTCCTCGACGTAGCGCAGGCGCACGCCGTGCCCGGCGCCGTCCCCGAGCACGGAGCGAACGCCGTCCGCCATGAAGCCGCAGGAGAGGATCACGTCGTCGACGCCGTGCCCCCTGAGCCATTCGATCATGTAGCCGATGAACGGCCGGCCGGCCAGCGAGATGACGGGCTTGGGCACGGTCGAGGTCAGCGGACGCAGTCGTGTCCCCTCGCCACCGACGAGGATCAGCGCCTGCATCGCGTCACCATCGCTCTGGTCCCAGGGGATTTGGCTCTGCCAAATCCC
>Ga0302314_10003198_pt1 | contig 30299 bp, 32 predicted proteins | sample III_Palsa_N2_3_FD_200533 | JGI IMG/M metagenome (GOLD analysis project Ga0302314, IMG submission 200533) | Peat permafrost microbial communities from Stordalen Mire near Abisko, Sweden - III_Palsa_N2_3 | ecosystem: Environmental > Terrestrial > Soil > Palsa > Peat permafrost | place: Sweden... | reverse complement strand
ACCAGGCGGTGAAACCCGAGCCCATGGTCTGGGGCATGAAGGACCCGCCGCCGACGTCGAAGACGCCGCAACCGCAGGCGCAGGCCGCGGCGATGGACGGGGAAAGAAGGGCGGAAAGGCCGGCGGCCGTCGCGCGCCAATGTTTGATGATAGGCATGACAATCTCCCATGACGGATCGGGCGCGGCAAAAATTCCGCGCGGCGAAGGATCAGGCTTGGGAGGTGACGGGCGGTCCTCGGGCGGGCGGCGGCGCGGCGAGGCCGCGGCCCGGCGCGATCTGCGAAGTTGGCAGGGCGGCGGAGGCTCTGACGAAGGTCCAGGCGGCGGTGAGAGCCGGCCCGGCCGGCGCTGGGGCGAGCGGCGCGGCGTGGCCGGCGAAGGCGCAGGGGCTGTCGGCCTTGCCGCTCTTGGCCGGGGCGCCCTTGCCGGAGAGATCGAGGCTGGATTCGACCGCGCCGTGGCCGGTGCAGATGATGATGCTGGCGGGTCCGTCGCTGGCGACCATGAACCCTGGCGGCACGACGACGAGCAGGGTGAGCGCGACAAGCGCCCCCCACATCCCCGCGATTGTCAGCCGCCGCCTCATCGCGCGCCTCCTACGCCAGCGGCCAGCCCCTGTCGATGTATCCACGGATCGTACGGAGGCGGGACCTGCTCCGTTGCGCCATCAGCGAGCGAAAATGCTATGGCGGCGGCCGAACCGGAGGACTCATGGCCGAACCGCCGTTGAACGCAGGGCCCGAGGGGCCGCACGCCCACCCGCGCAAGACCGGCCATTCGCGCCTCGACCTGGTGCTGGCGCTCTCGGCGGTGTTCATTTCCGGCGTCTCGCTCTACGTCGCCATCGAGCACGGCAAGACCGAGCGCGATCTGGTGGCGGCCAACTCCTGGCCGTTCCTGCGTCAGACCCTTAGCGCCTCCGCTGACCCCGGCAGCGACCTGTCCTTCGGCTACATGAATGTCGGCGTCGGACCGGCCAAGGTGAAAGCCTTCGAAGTCCTCTACGACGGTGCGCCGGTCGCCAGCATGCGCGACCTGTTGCAGCGCTGCTGCGGCCTCACCGCCGAAGCGGCACGCAATCCGATCGCCGGGCTGGAAACCGACGCTGCGGTGGAGCGCGTGCTGCGTCCGGGCGAAAGCGCCTCGATCGCCATCCTCCACCGTCCCAAAGCCGACCCACAACTCGCCTCCCGCTACAGCGAGGCCATGCGCCGTCTGAGCTTCCGCGGGTGCTACTGTTCGGTATTCGACGAGTGCTGGACGACGACGCTGCTCGGGACCGAGGCGACGCCCATCAAGACCTGCCCCAAGCCGGCGACGCCGTTCGATCCTACCGGGGGACAATAGGGCTTGGCGACCGTCTGGCTCATCGCCGGGCCGACGGCCAGCGGCAAGTCGGCCCTGGCATTGGAGCTGGCGCGCGAGACCGGTGGCGAGATCGTCGGCGCTGATTCCATGCAGCTCTACCGCGATTTGCGGGTGCTGACCGCCAGGCCGAGCGAGGCGGACGAGGCGGCCTGCCCGCACCACCTGTTCGCCGTGGCCGACGCGGCCGAGGTGTGGAGCGTCGGGCGCTGGCTCGGCGAGGCGCTGCGAGCGCTGGACGAGATCGCCGGGCGCGGCCGGCCGGCCATCCTGGTCGGAGGGACGGGGCTCTATTTCCGCGCCCTCACCGTCGGCCTGGCCGATGTGCCGCCGATCCCGGCAGTCGTGCGCACGGAAGTCCTGGCGCTCTGGGAAGCCTTGGGCGAGGCTGCCTTCCGCGCGCGCCTGGCCCGAGCCGATCCGGCCGCCGAGGCCCGCATCGCTTCGGCCGACCGCCAGCGCCTCACCCGGGCCCTCGAGGTCTTTCAGGCCACCGGCCGGCCCCTCACCGACTGGCAGGCGGACACCCGCCCACCGCTGGCCCGCAACGACTGGCGCGGCGCGGTGATGACCCTGCCGCGCGCCGATCTCTATGCCCGCGTTGAAGCTCGGCTGGACGCCATGGCCGCTGACGGGGCGCGCGAGGAGGTGGCGGCGCTCGTCGCCCGCCGGCTCGACCCGCGCCTGCCGGTCATGAAGGCCTTGGGCGTCGCCAGCTTCGCTGCCGAACTCGCCGGCCGCCTGACGCCCGATGAAGCGCTGGCCGAGGCCAAGACGGAGACTCGCCGCTACGCAAAGCGCCAGATCGCCTGGTTCAACACCCAGGCGGCGGATTGGCCGCGGCTCGACGCGCGCGCCAGCGCCGCCGCGCTCGCCGCCAATCTGGCGGCGCGAGGCCAGGCTGCCTTGCCCCACCCGAAGATGGGTTCATAATCCCGCCGACCACGCCCTGAGACTTCGCACTCTGGACCAGCCCTTATTCGCAGTAGGGCCGTGGTTATGACCGATCAAAGCAAGACGCCGTCTGCACGCCGTGTGGGAGGAAGATATGGCTTGGCTAGGTAGCAAGAAGCTGGCGTTCATTCCGTTGTCCCGGACGGGCATCCAGCCGCCGGACGTCATCCCGCCGGATTGGTCGGGCCTGATCATGCAGCGCCTGTTCTACGATCCGACAACGCCTGGCGTCGACCGATCCGTCCGCGCCTATTTCCATACCGTGTCGTCCGGTTTGGCGGATCTCGACGTCGTCGTCCTGCCTCCGCAAACCATCGCCGAGGAGAACGTCCTGCCCGACGCCCTCGAGGCGTCCATGGGCGCACAACTGAGATCCGAGGGCTATGTCGGCGCAGCCATCGTGATGCTGGGCGGGCCCGGCTTCGGTTCGACCACGTCGCTCTCGAATTTCGCGTGGTCGCGATTTGTCATGCTGGACGATCTCGGAAGCTGGGCTGGCGAGCTGCTGCACCAGACCAACCTCACCGCTTTTCCGGACTTCTTCGATTTCGCCGGCTCGTATCCCGTCGACGCCAACATGGGACCCTACGAACAGGAAGCAGGTTACGACGCCACCCATCCCTGCGCCTGGACGAAGCGGGCGGCCGGATGGCTCGATCCTTCGACCGTCTCGCAGCATCGGGGCGGGACGGTCCAGTATCTCCTGCACGCGGCTAGCCTCATTCAGCCGCCCCCCGACGGACGGACGGCCGCCGTCCAGGTCGGCCTCTCGGCGCCCTACCTCATGGTCGAGGCCCGCCTGCAAGCCGACCAGTTCGACGTCAACATTCCGGCTGAAGGGATCATCGTCTACCGAGTGCAGACGACTGATCCACTCGGACACGCGCAGAACGACACGGCGCCCCTGGCGCTGATCACCAAGACAGCGCTGGCGGTGGGGCAATCGGTCACCGCGGACGGCGTGACGGTCGAGGTCGTCGACGCGCAGCCGGGCGGCGACTTCACGGTTCAGGTGACCTCGCCGAAGATCATCGGGACGGTGCCGGACGTCTTCGAGCTGACGGCGGAGGCCGCTTCGAAGCTCGTCACGGACGCCGGGTTCGTGCCGCGGTTCACCGTCGAGCCAGGGTCCAAGGGTTTGGAATGGGTGGTCAGTCAGTCTCCCAACGCCGGCTCGATAGAACCGGTGGGCACGACGGTCAGCATGACGCTGCGAGGCGGCCCGATAGAATGAGCGGCTAGTCTCGCGGCGTGAGGCCCGGCAGGCCGTCGATGGATTCCGCGTTGGTCTCGAAACGCCACGCCGCCCACTCGTCGAACGGCCTGGCGTCCACCCAGCGCCTCAGCTGGTCGCGCTCGCCGCGGTAGTCGAAGAACGGCACGCCCCAGCCGCAGCTGTCGGCGACCCGTTCGATGTGGACAAGGATGACGGCGCGGGCGCGGGCGAAACCTGGGAAATGGCCCATCAGCTCGCCAAAGCGCGGATGGTCGAAGGCGTAGGCTTCGCCGCGGCCGTAGAGGCGCAGGATGTTGGCCGGCCCCTCGAAGGCGCAGAACATCAGGGTGACGCGGCCGTTTTCCTGCACGTGCGCCTGGGTCTCGACGCCGGATCCGCCGATGTCGATATAGGCCACGGTCCGGGTGTCGATGATCGCCAGGCTGTCGTAGCCCTTGGGTGAGAGGTTGACGTGTCCGCTCTGCGCCAGCGGCGCGGTGGCGACGAAGAACAGTTTCTGTCGACGGATGAAATCCGTCAGCCGGTCATCCAGCGCCTCGTAGACCTTGCCCATGGGCTTCGACCGCTCCTGTCCGCGCCGCCGTATCGCAAGAAATCACGGACTCGCGTGATTTGGCAAAATCTTGCGCGCAACCGCGCCTTGACCCGACCGGCGCGCAATGGCATCTGCCAAGTCGCAACCTCGAGAGCAAGACCGATGCGCCTCCTCGTAATTAGCCGGCGACCGATCGCGGCGGAGCACTGACGCTTCGCCTGGCGAAAGGTCGCGCGCATCAGGGCCCCTCGCGGGCCTTTTTCTTTGCCTCAAACCCGGACAGTCCCATGACCATCCACCAGACCCCCGCCCAGACCGACCAGGCCCGTGAGATCCTCACCGGGGCCCAGATCGTGGTCCGCGCCCTGGTGGACAACGGCGTCACCAATCTGTTCGGCTATCCGGGCGGGGCGGTGCTGCCGATCTATGACGCTCTGTTCCACGAGCCACGCCTGCGCCACATCCTGGTCCGCCACGAGCAGGGCGCGGCCCACGCCGCCGAAGGCTACGCGCGCTCCACCGGCAAGGTAGGGGTGGTGCTGGTCACCTCCGGCCCCGGGGCGACCAACGCCGTCACCGGCATCGTCGACGCCCTGATGGACTCGATCCCGCTGGTGGTGATCACCGGCCAGGTGCCGACCCACCTCATCGGCACGGACGCCTTCCAGGAATGCGACACGGTGGGCATCACCCGCTCGTGCACCAAGCACAACTACCTCGTGAAGGATGTCGCCGACCTGCCGCGCGTGCTCCACGAGGCTTTCCGCATCGCGGCCACCGGCCGGCCGGGCCCAGTGGTCGTCGACGTGCCCAAGGATGTGCAATTCGCCAGCGCCCCCTATGTCGGGCCGGCCGAGGCGACGCCGATCCACGACTATCGCCCGCCGCGCGCGCCCGAACCGCGCGCCATCGCCGAGGCGGCGCATCTCCTCGCCCACGCCAAGCGGCCGATCATCTACAGCGGCGGCGGGGTCATCAACGCCGGCCCGGCCGCCAGCAAGGCCCTGCGCGAACTGGCCAGGCTGACCGGCGCGCCGGTGACCTCGACACTCATGGGTCTGGGCGCATTTCCGGCCGACGATCCGGCCTGGCTGGGCATGGTGGGCATGCACGGCGCGTTCGAGGCCAACCACGCCATGCACGACTGCGACGTCATGCTGGCCGTGGGCGCGCGCTTCGACGACCGGGTGACCGGACGCCTCGACGCCTTCTCGCCGGGTTCGAGGAAGATCCATATCGACGTTGACCCCTCCTCCATCGGCAAGGTGGTCCGCGTCGACGTGCGCGTGCTGGCCGACGCCGGCGAGGCCCTGTCGGCGCTGATCCAGGCCGTGAAGCGCGAGAAGCTCGCCAAGGACCACCTTGCGCCGTGGTGGGCGCAGATCGACCGCTGGCGCGCGCGCCGCTGCTTCGCCTATGCGCCGTCGGCCGAGGTCATCAAGCCGCAGTACGCCATCGAGCGCCTGGCCGCGCTGACCAAGGGCCGCGACGTCTACATCACCACCGAAGTCGGCCAGCATCAGATGTGGGCGGCGCAGTACTTCGGTTTCAACGAGCCCAACCGCTGGATGACCTCCGGCGGGCTCGGCACCATGGGCTATGGCTTGCCGGCGGCCGTGGGCGTGCAGACGGCGCACCCCAAGAGCCTGGTCATCGACATCGCCGGCGACGCCAGCGTGCAGATGACTATGCAGGAGCTCTCGACCGCCATCCAGCACGACCTGCCGATCAAGGTGTTCATCCTCAACAACGAGTGGATGGGCATGGTGCGGCAATGGCAGCAGCTGTTGCATGGCGAGCGCTATAGCCACTCCTATTCGGCCAGTTTGCCGGACTTCGTGAAGCTGGCCGAGGCCTATGGGGCGATGGGTTTGCGCGCCGAGCGGCCGGACGAGCTCGACGGTCTGATCGAGGAGATGATCGACGCGCCGCTGCCGGTCGTACTCGACTGCCGCGTCGAGCGGGCCGAGAATTGCTTTCCGATGATCCCCTCGGGCAAGGCCCACAACGAAATGCTGCTGGCCGACGCCGCCGACGACCTCGGCCGGGCGATCGACGCGGCCGGGCGGAGGCTGGTGTGAGCGACGAACAAAGGCATGAGGCCCCGGCCAGCGCCTATGACATGGGCCACGCCGAGGAGGCGGAGGACCTCGCCACCTTCGCCGTGCTGGTCGACAACGAACCGGGCGTACTGCACCGCGTGGTCGGTCTGTTCGCGGCCCGCGGCTACAACATTGAGAGCCTGACGGTCGCCGAGACCGACCGCAACGCCCACACCAGCCGCATCACCATCGTCACCCGCGGCACCCCGCACGTCCTGGCCCAGATCGAGGCCCAGCTGGAGAAGATGGTCTCCACGCGGCAGGTGCAGAACGTGACGCGCGACCCCAACGGCCTCGAGCGCGAGCTGGCGCTGGTCAAGGTGCGCGGCGTCGGCGCCGACCGGGCTGAGGCGCGGGCCCTGGCCGAGACTTTCCGCGCCCGCATCGTCGACACTCATTCCACCAGTTTCATCTTCGAGATCAGCGGCGCCCCCTCCAAGATCGACAAGTTCGTCGACCTGATGCGCCCGATCGGCCTGGTGGAGGTGTCGCGGACGGGGGTGCTGTCGATCGAGCGTGGGGAGTAGGCGCGGACGCGAGTTCGGCGCACGTCGCCCCGCAAGCCTAGGCCATCCTCCAGCGGCGCCGCTAATTCTGACCATTGCCTGACAGCCAAGCTCAACGGCCGTTCATGCGCCGTCGCCGAGAACCCATGCCACCGGTCGGCGCGGCCAGGGGCGGTTCCCGAGGCGGCCGGGCCGATTGAGGAGGAACAACATGAAACGCAACGCCCTTCGGGCTGCGCTGATCGCCGCCGGCATGGCTCTGGCGCCCCTGGCGGCCCATGCTCAGTGGTGGCATCAGCATCCGGCCTATCTGCGGGCGATGTCCGACCTGCGCGAGGCCTACTGGCTGGTCAGCCACCAGGACACGGCCAATCCGATGAAGCGGGACGAGGAGCGCCGTGCCGCGGGGGCGATCCGCGGCGCCTATCAGACCCTCAAGGACGCCTCGATCGTCGACAACAAGGACATCTACGACCAGCCGCCGGCGGACATGAACTTCCCCAACCACGCCGGACGACTGCACCGGGCCATGGATCTGCTTCGCGACGCCCACAACGAGGTCAACCGCGAGGAGGACGATCCGGCCGCTCGCGGGTTCAAGAGCCGGGCGCTGAGTCAGATCGACAACGCGGCCCGCGCCACCGACGCGGCGATCCACGCCTGGAATTTCTAGAAGCATCGGAGCCGCCCGGTTGCACCACGCGGCCGGGCGGATTTCGGCAAAACGCCCAGCGGCGCCGCTAGGCGTCCCGCTCCTGGCGTACGATTGGCGGAACCCAGTCGGGGCTCAACGCCTTGGCCGGATGCGTGCCTGAGACCTCGCCCATGAACGGCGCCATCAGACTGTAGCCGAGCAGGGCCTGGAGCGCCGGGGCCATGGCGGCGACGCGCTCACGCGGAATACCGAGGAACCAGTTCTCCTGGGTGCGGGCCCAGGGCTCGCAATACTGATTGGTCCAGCCGAGCCTGGACGCGCCGCTGGCGTTGGCCCCGGCCCCGTGGACCAGCGTGCCGGCGAAGACCGCCGCCGCGCCGGCCGGCATTTCCAGCGGGACGAGCCTCGGCCCGGCGCCGCGGGCGATGGCGGCGCGCGCGGCTTCGACCTCCGCGTTCGACCAGGCGTGGCTGCCGGGGATCGCCAGGGTGGCGCCATTTTCAAAGGTGAAGGGATCGATGGCCCCGATCACACTGACGCCGAGCGGCGGGCGCGGGCGCTCGAAGGGGTAGAACGTGTCATCGAAGTGGAGGCTCTGGGCCGCTTCGCCCGGATTGATCCGGATGGCGTGGCTGGCGGAGAGCAGGAAACCCGGCCGCAGGAAGGCGCCGATGACGGCGAGAATGCGGGGATCTGCCGCCAGGCCTTCGAATATCCGTCCGCGCCCCACCAGCGTGTAGACCCGCTCGGTCCTCAGGCCCTCGAAGGGGTTGCGGCCGGTCCAGCGGTCCAGGTGCGGGCCGATCCCGGTGCGGAAAGCGGCCAGGTCTGCCGCATCCAGGATCCCCTCGATGATCGTGTAGCCGTCGCGGCGGATGTCCTCGATGTGGGTCGCCGCGTCGAAGCCGATGGCCGGTGCGTCCATGACCGATCCTCCCTGCGCCGAGCTTACGCCCGGATGCACAGGGAGGTCACGCCTAACGCCAGGTCAGGCCGGCTGACCCTGGGCCAGGGCGGTCTGCTCGGCGCGATGGGCGCGCAGGGCGAGGAAGCGGAACAAGGCGTACTGGAAGCCGAACAGGCCGAGCTTCGAGGCGAGCGGAAAGACGCCCACGAAGGTGAGCCAGGCCGTCCGGCCAAATTCGACCGCGATCACCAGGTTGGCGAGGGCGGTGATGAACATCAGGCCGGACCAGATGTAGCCGAAGGTGACGATCAGGTTCCTGGACAGATACGCGTGGGCCGCGGGCGGAATGTAGCGGTCCATCCAACCGCGCTGCAGCATGGCCGCGCCGACGGTGAGGTAGGCGATGGTCGGCTTGATCATCACAAAGCGCGGATCGCCGGTGAAGATGGTGATCCCACCCAAGACGGTGACGAGACCGAGGCTGGCCCATTGCAGGCCGGGAATTGGCTTGCGCCGGACGAGTTCGAGGCCGAGCTGGCCGATCCCGATCGCCATGGCCACGGCCGTGGAGAGCACGACGTTGTTGGTGAAACCGAACAGGATCGCGAAGGCGATCGAGGAGAACATGTCGGTGAGGATCGGACGGGCGGCGTAGAGGAAATTGCGCATCGGTGACTCCCGGAATGAATGCCCGGGAAGGCTAGCCGCAAGGCCCATCAAGAACCCAGGTCGCCGGCGAAGGCGACCCGTCCGTTCGCGAATTCACCGCCGCTGTTCGCGCTTCGCGAGCGGTCGCGCCCACCTTGGAGCCGGGCGCGACCCGCTTCGATCAGACGTTAGTGCGGGCGGCCGCCGCCTCCGCCATGGCCACCACCACCGCCATGGCCGCCACCACCAGCGTGGGCCGCGCCGCCGCCCCGACCGCCACCGCCGCCACCGGCATGGAAGCCGCCGCCGCCGCGATAGCCGCCGCCTTGAACTGCGCCGCCGCGGTACGCTCCACCGCCGCGGTACGCTCCACTACCGCGGTACGCGCCGCCGCCATTATAGCCGCCACGGTAGCCACCGCCTCGGTAGCCGTTGGCGTAGCCGCCGCCCCAGCCACGCCAGCCGTAGCCGCCGCCCCAGCCAAAGCCGCGCCGAAAGGCATAGCCGCACCAGTAGAACCCTGGCCCGCGCCAGCCGTTGACGTACCAGCAATAGTTCTGACCGCCGTAGAACCACTGCGCCTCGGTGAGCGTGACAGGTTCGCTGGTGTTATAGATTCCATAGATCAGCCGCCCGGCGGGAGCGCCCTCATCGATCGGCGCTGCGCACGCTGTCGCGGCGGTGGCCGCAAGGCCGATGGCGACCAAGCTCACGCAAAGGGAACGCTCGAGACGCTTCATGGGACGATGTCCTTTTCTCAGCAGCCAATAGCCTTGACCGTAACTGAGATCGAGGCTCCGCGGTTCCAATCCTGGCGCAATGGAACGACGCGGCAGCCAAAGAAAAAGGGCGCCGGATCGCTCCGACGCCCAGATCAGTCCCAGGGACCAGGAACTCAGTGGCGCCAGTGGCCACCATGGTAACCGCCGCGGTAACCGCCGCGCCAGCCGCCGTGGTAGTAGCCGCCGCGCCAGCCGGGACCGCCGCGCCAGCCCGGCGCGTACCATCCACGCCAGCCGGCCGGGCCGCCCCAGCCCCAGCCGCGCCGCCAAGCGTAGCCGCACCAGTAGAAGCCTGGGCCACGCCAGCCGCCGCCGTACCAGCAGTAATGCCGGCCGCCCCAGAAGTAGGCGCCGGGTCCGGGCGCGCCGACGACGACGCCAACCTGGGCGTCAGCGGGGGTCGCGAAAGCCTGGACGGCCCCCAGGGCCGCGAGACCCGCCGCCACTGCGGCCAACTTCTGTTTCAGAGTCTTCATCGCTTCACTCCGTAGACGGTCCCTCTAAGACGAAGGCACTTCAACAGCGAGGCCATGAACCCTGCATGAACCGGCCAGCCCTTTCCAGACGCCCCCGCCGGGCCTATCTTTGCAGGGTTCGGACTTGTCCGGACTATGGAGATAAACGCGCGCGCAATAAGCGGACTGGACCCGGGTGCGATTCCCGGCGGCTCCACCAATCCCTCCCCGGGTTATCGCCGGGGCGCACGGGGCCGATCAGCATCGACAGACGTGTAAAGGCGTTGCTTTCTCTCGGCGTGGCTCACCGTTTCGGGCCTTTAAACTAACTGCGAACGATAACTTCGCTCAAGAGCATGCCCTCGCCGCGTAATGCGGTGCGGTCGTACTCGACCTCTGAAGTCCTGATGTCTTAGCAGCGTCAGGCGGGGCCCGGGGAGCGCCTGGCAACAGAAGCTCCCCACCTTCATTTGATCCACAGATTACACAGATGAAGCAGATTGAAGTCTGTGAAGCCGCTTGCGCCGGCGGCGCAAACGGCGGGAGACCTTGTCGCGCGCCTCCGGCGCGCAATATTGACCCACCCGGATCGCCGAATTCGAAACTAGACATCTGCGCAATCTGTGGATCGAAAATCCCCCTTCGCCCACCTTGTCACAGCGCGGCCGGACGTTACGCTTGAGGCCATGGCCAAGGACGACAAGCCCAAGGACCTGATCGGCTACAATCGCCTGCAGCAGGACGCCCTGCGAGGCGTGGTGCGCGGCGCGTTGGAGCGGGCGGCGACCCCCCGCGGCCTGCCGGGCGATCATCATTTCTACATCAGCTTTCGCACCGACTTTCCCGGCGTGATCGTCCCTGATGACCTCCAGGCCCGCTATCCGGAAGAAATGACCATCGTCCTGCAGAATCAGTTTTGGGACCTCACGGCCGGCCCCGACCAGGTCTCGGTGACCCTGCAGTTCAGCGGCCAGCCGAAGGCGCTTGCCATCCCCTACGCGGCCCTGACCCGCTTCTATGACCCCTCGGTGCAGTACTTGCTGCAGTTCACCCCGACGTCGGCGCACGCGAAGTCCGCGCCGGCCCCGGAGAAGGCCAGCGAATTGCGCCCCGTGGCCGATGGTCCCAAGGTCGTCTCGCTCGACCAGTTCCGGAAGAAGTAGCGGCCGGTGAAGGCGCTCGTCGCCGCGCTGGTCCTCGCCGCCTCTCCCGCGCTCGCCGCCGGCGCCGATTCGGGCTTTTCCCGCTGGGCGGCGGTGATCGTCTCCGGCGACGACCGGGCCGCTCACGTCGACTCTCCCACCGAGACCTTTGACAACGCCCGCCGCGATGTCGGCAAGGCGCTGGTCGCCCACGGCTTCGCGGCGGCCAACATCGCCGAGTTCTCGGTCGAGCCCGGCGAGCATCCCGACACCAAGCCAGGGCCGGCGGACTTGCCGGATATCGCCGCGGCGCTGAAGCGTCTGGCGGTTCAGGCGCCGGACGGCTGCCTCGTCTACCTCACCTCGCACGGGTCGCCCTGGGGAGCGGTGCTGGGCGAGAAGTTATTGTCGCCCCACGTCCTGGCGCGCGTGGTCAGCGAGGCCTGCGGGGCGCGGCCGACGGTGACCGTGGTCTCCGCCTGCTTCTCCGGCGTCTTCCTGCCGGCTCTGGCCGGCCCCGAGCGGATGGTGATGACGGCGGCCCGGCGTGACCGCTCCTCGTTCGGCTGCGGCGAGAGCGATCAGTATCCGTTCTTCGACGCCTGCGTGCTGGAGAGTCTGCCGGCTGTCGCCGACTTCCCGGCCCTGGCCGACCGCACGCGCCGCTGCGTCGCCCGTCGCGAGCAGGAAGAGGGGATGGCCCCGGCCTCGCATCCCCAGACCTTCGTCGGGGGCCGCTTCCGCTCACCGACCTTCACCGGCGGGTAGCGCGTCCCTCTCGGAGTGGCTACATCCGCCGCGAAAGTCGACGGGAGCCCTCAATGACCGCTACACGCACCGAGACCGACAGCTTCGGGCCGATCGAGGTTCCCGCCGACCATTATTGGGGCGCCCAGACCCAGCGCAGCCTGCAGAACTTCAAGATCGGCTGGGAGAAGCAGCCGGCTCCGATCGTCCGGGCGCTCGGGATCATCAAGCGAGCCGCGGCCGAGACCAACATGGCGCTCGGCAAACTGGACCCCAAGCTCGGCGACGCGATCGTCGCCGCCGCCACCGAAGTGATGGAAGGAAGGCTCGACGACCAGTTCCCGCTGGCCGTCTGGCAGACCGGATCGGGCACCCAGTCGAACATGAACGCCAACGAGGTGGTATCCAACCGCGCCATCGAGATGCTGGGCGGCGTGCTCGGCTCCAAGACGCCGGTCCATCCCAACGATCACGTCAACATGAGTCAGTCGTCCAACGACACCTATCCCACGGCCATGCACGTGGCCGCGGCCGAGGAGACGGCCCACCGCCTGTTGCCAGCGCTTCGAACCCTGCACGCCGCTCTGGCCGCCAAGGCCGAGACGTGGAAGGGGATCATCAAGATCGGCCGCACTCACACTCAGGACGCCACCCCCCTGACCCTCGGCCAGGAGTTCGGCGGCTACGCCCAGCAGGTGGCCAATGGCGTCGCCCGTATCGAGCAGACCCTGCCGCGGCTGATGGAACTGGCCCAGGGCGGCACGGCCGTGGGCACCGGCCTCAATGCACCGGTGGGCTTTGCGGAGAAGGTCGCGGCCAGGATCGCCGACATCACCGGCCTGCCCTTCACCTCGGCGCCCAATAAATTCGAGGCCCTGGCGGCGCACGACGCCATGGTGTTCAGCCACGGGGCGATCAACACCGTGGCGGCCAGCCTGTTCAAGATCGCCAACGACATCCGCTTTCTCGGCAGCGGACCGCGCTCAGGGCTGGGCGAACTCTCGCTGCCGGAGAACGAGCCGGGCTCGTCGATCATGCCGGGCAAGGTCAACCCGACCCAATGCGAGGCCCTGACCATGGTCTGCGCCCAGGTGTTCGGCAACCAGTCGACCCTGACCTTCGCCGGCGCTTCGGGCCACTTCGAGCTCAATGTCTTCAACCCGGTGATGGCCTACAACTTCCTGCAGAGCGTGCGCCTGCTTGCCGATGCGGCGGTGAGCTTCACCGAGCACTGCGTGGTCGGCATCGAGCCGAGGCTCGACAACATCGCGACCGGCCTAAACCGTTCGCTGATGCTGGTGACGGCGCTGGCTCCGCACATCGGCTACGACGCCGCCGCCAAAATCGCCAAGGCCGCGCTCAAAAACGGCGCCACCCTGCGCGAGGAGGCGGTGAGCGGCGGGTACGTCACCGAGGCGCAGTTCGACGCGTGGGTGCGGCCGGAGAAGATGATCTCACCAGGGTGAGCGCGCCAAGGCCGGTGCGTGTCCCGGTCGACGCCCTTAGTGGTGCGGGCCTCCGTTGCTGCCGACTTGCGGATCGCTGTCAGAGTTATTGGCCGAGGCGTCCACCGCACTGTTGCTGTCGGTGGCGTTCATGGCGCTGTTGTCGGCCGAGGCCGTGTTGTTCGTCGCCGGATTGGTGACGTTGCAGGCGGCCAGGGAAAGCGCCGCCAGCGCCAGCAGCGCGGCATGACTGGATCGGATGGTCATTGAGGTCGTTCCCGCCTTGGTTTCGGCCGCGAGCGATGATCGCCGGCGCCAAAGCCAAGGTAGCTCGCCGAGGCCTGAAGGCAAGCCGCCGCGATCAGGCGAGACCGAGCCGCTGGCGCAAAGCCAAGAGGGGGGGATCCCCGCGTAGCGGGTCGAGCATCGCGTCAGTGTTGAGCAGAACGAGGCCGCCGTCGCGGGCTTTGACGGCCGCGTCCAGGGCGGCGAGGGCCTTGTCCGGCTGACCCCACTGAGCGAAGACCTGGGCCTGCTGGTAGAACAGCACTTCGTCGGCGTCCGCGACCAGGGACTTGAACGCCGCCTCGGCCTCCGCCCCCCGCCCAGCCCGCCTGAGGGCGATCGCCTGGCCGGCGAGGCGCAGGCCCGCCACCGGCTCCAGAGCGTACTCCTTGAGCGCGCCGGCGAGGTCGGCCTGCTGCATCAGCGCGTCGCCGATATAGCAATGGACGGCGTTGCGGCCCGGGCTGAGGGCCAGAGTCTGGCGCAGGGCTGAGGCCGCCTCGGCCCAGCGGCGCGCCGCCAACAGACCGCGCCCGAGGGCGGCGAACGCCGCCGGATTGAACGGATCGAGCATCGCCGCCCGCCGCACCGCCGGCAGGCCGGCGGCGAGATCGCCGATCCAGCAATCGAACAGGCCGACCCGGTAGAGGACGCCGGCCTGACCGCCGCCGGCGGCAAGGGCCTTGGCGAAGGCCGCGCGCGCGCCGGCGAAATCCAGTGATATGTTGTAGAGGCTGTCGCCGAGGGTCGCCTGGGTCTCGGCGAGGTCAGGGGCGAGCGCCACGGCCCGGCGCGCCGCCGCCAACGCCTCCACGCCAGCCTGCCGCTGGGCGGCGGGACCGGTGAACTCGTCGGCCAGCGTCTCCAGCGCCCGGGCGCGGGCCGCATGGGCGACGGCGAAGTTTGGGTCGGCCGCGACGGCGGCGTCGAACTGCGCCAGCGCCTGGCGATAGATCGCTTCGCCGCCGCCCTGCTCGAACAGTTGCATGCCCCTCAGGTAGGCGTCGTTGGCCGCCGGCACACTCGTGGCGCCAGCTTGGAGCCGCGCCACGTCGCCCCCCAGGAGCCTGACCCGCAGTTCACCAGCCACGGCCTGGGCGATGCTGGTCTGGGTGGCGAGCACGTCCTTGACATCGTGATCATAGTTCTTGGACCAGCGCTCATAGCCACTGCGTGGATCGATCAGCTCGGCGCTGATGCGCACCCGGTCGCCGTCGCGCCGGACGCTGCCGTCCAGAAGCGCGGCGACCTCCAGCCGGCGCGCGATCTCGCCCGGACCAGCGCGGCTGCCCTTGAAACTGGCAGAGGAGATGCGGCCGGCGACCTGCAGCCCCGGAACGGAGGCCAGTGCGTCGATCAGCTCTCCCGTCAGGCCATCGGAAAAATAGTCCTGACCCGGGTCGCCGCTCAGGTTGGTGAACGGCAGAACCGCGACGCTATTGGCTGGAGCCGAGGCGGCGGCCCCCAGCCAGCCGCGGCCGAACCACAATCCCGCCGCAACCACTGGACCGGCCACCGCCGCCCCCGCCAGCAGCAGCCGTCGCGACGACGCCCTGGCCGGCGCCGAGGGCGGAGCGTTAACTGCAGCCTCCAGCGACCGCAACGGGATCTGGCCCAGGGCGCGCAACAGGGCCTGGAACGCCTCGGCTTCGGGACGACCGTCCCAATTTTCGAAGCGGATCGCCTGGTACTGGCGAAAACCCAGCGGCGCGGCGACGTCATCGAGGCGGATCGGAACCAGCCGGCGGCGGTCGCGCCCCACAGCCGCCTCGTCGCGCACCCAGTCGGATTCCACTGAAGCGTGGGACCAGACCACGATGACAGCCGCGGCGTCGCGCAGCGCCGTCTCGATCTCGCGCGCGAAGGCCGCGCCGCCCTCGATATGGTGGTCCCACCAGACCCGGCGCCCTGCGGCCTCCAGGGCGCCCACGATCGCCCGCACGCGATCCTGGTCGGAACGCGCGTAGCTGACGAAGGCGTGACCGCCCTGCTGAGATGGCTCCTGATCCAGCAATATTGTCCGCCCCGACACGGACGCCGGAGGTCGTCCGCGCCCGATCGCCTAGCACGAATCGGTAGGCTAAGGCGCCGCTTCAGGCTCGCCGGCTGACCGCGAAGTCGGCCAGGGCTTCCAGGCCTTCGCGCCAGTCGCTGGCCGGGAAGGCGGCGAGGGCGCGCTTGGCGCGGCCGGCATAGTCGGCCGCCAGCGCCAGGGTGGCGTCCAGCGCCCCGCAGCCGGCGATGAGGTCGCGGGCGCGGCGGAAGTCGTCGTCGGTCTGCTCTCGGCGGCCAACAGTGCGCTCGAAGAACGGCCGCTCGCGGGCCGGCAGGCGGCCGAGGCCGAGGATCAGTGGCAGGGTGGCCTTGCCTTCGCGGAAGTCGTCGCCGGCGTTCTTGCCGAGGGTCTCGGTCGCGCCGCCATAGTCGAGGGCGTCGTCCGCCAGCTGAAAGGCGAGACCAAGGTTCATGCCAAAATCGCGCAAGGCGTCCGAACGCGCCACAGGAACGCCGGCCGAGACGGCCCCAGCCTCGGCCGCGGCGGCGAACAGGGCCGCCGTCTTGGCGGTGATGATCTCGAGATAGACGGCCTGGTCGAGATCGAGGTCGTGAGCCCGCGTGAGCTGCAGCACCTCGCCCTCGGCGATGACCCGCGAGGCGCGGGCCAGGATCTCCAGCGCCCGCATGACTCCGGTTTCGACCATCAGTTCGAAGGCGCGGGCGAACAGGAAATCGCCCACTAAAACGGCCTGGGGCGCGCCCCAGATGAGATGGGCGGCGGTGCGACCGCGGCGCAGCTGCGAGGCGTCGACTACATCGTCGTGAAGCAGGGTGGCGGTGTGGATGAACTCCACCGCTGCGGCGAGCTTGAGGGCCGATTCGCCCCGGCCGCCGGCCACCCGCGAGGCGGCGACGGTGAGCAGCGGGCGCAGGCGCTTGCCGCCGGCGTTGATCAGATGGTCGGCCAGCGCCGGGATCACCGCCACCGGGCTTTGCATGCGAGTCGCGATCAGGGCGTCGACCCGGGCCATATCCGGCGCGGCCAGCTCCACCAACGCGTCCGCGGCGTTGGTCGAGCGGTCGATGACGGCTCTGGCGGCTTCCAACTGACGGAGCTCCTCGAGAACAAGGGCCCGCGCCCTCCGTTGCGGCGCGACAATGCTGGCGCGATACAACCGGGTCAAGCCGGGCGAGGGAGAAGATGGCGGGCGCGGACTCCGAGGGCAGGCCCGACGCCTTGATGGGCGGCGCCGTGAAGCTCGTCCAGAGCGCGAGGGGCTATCGGGCGGGCATGGATGCGGCCCTGCTGGCCGCCGCCTGCGAGGCTGCGGCCGACGAGAGCGTGCTGGAGGCCGGCTGCGGGGCCGGCGCGGTGCTTCTGATGGCGGCCGTGCGTGCGCCCGCCGCCCGATTCGTCGGGATCGAGCGTGACGCCGAGGCGCTGGCCTTGGCGGCGCGCAACGTGGCTCTGAACGGTCTCGAGGCGCGAATCACCGTCGAGGCTGGCGACGTGGGGCGCCTCGCGGCGCGCGGCGAGTACGACCTGGCGCTGGCCAATCCGCCGTTCTTTGACGACGAGCGCGCCTTGCGCGGCCCCGCGCCCGAACGGCGGGGCGCCTGGATCGCCGACGACGGCCTGGAAGCCTGGATCGAGGCGCTGACCAAGGCGGTGCGCGCGGGCGGGCGGGCGATCATCATCCATCGCGCCGACCGCCTGGCGGACCTGCTCGGCCTGCTCGGGCGACGGGCGGGATCGTTTCAGATCCGGCCCATCCACCCCTTCGCCGACGCGCCGGCCAGCCGGGTGATCGTCCGCGCCGTGCGGGCCGGCAAGGCGCCCTTGAAGCTCCTGCCGCCGCTCATCCTGCATCCCCGCGACGGCGGCAAGCACACGCCGGAGGCCGAGGCGATCCTGCGGGGAGAGGCGGGATTGGGCTGGGACTAATTCTTCGCCTGATCCACCAGCCGGTTCTGGGTGATCCAGGGCATCATGGCGCGGAGGCGAGCGCCGACCTCCTCGATCGGATGCTCGGCGGCGCGCCGACGGGTGGCCTTGAACGAGGCGGCGCCGGTCATGTTCTCGGTCATGAAGTCGCGCACGAAGCGGCCAGACTGAATGTCGGCAAGGATCGCCTTCATTTCGGCCTTGGTCGCGGGCGTCACCACCCGCGGGCCGGAGACGTACTCGCCATATTCGGCCGTGTTGCTGATCGAGTAATTCATGTTGGCGATGCCGCCCTCGTAAATCAGATCGACGATCAGCTTCACCTCGTGCAGGCACTCGAAATAGGCCATCTCCGGGGCGTAGCCGGCCTCGACCAGGGTCTCGAAGCCGGCCCGGATCAGCTCGACGAGGCCGCCGCAGAGCACCGCCTGTTCGCCAAAGAGGTCGGTTTCGCACTCCTCGCGGAAGGTGGTCTCGATGACGCCCGAGCGGCCGCCGCCGATCGCCGAGGCGTAGGCGAGGCCGAGGTCGAGGGCGTTGCCAGTGGCGTCCTGGGCCACGGCGATCAGGCACGGGACGCCGCCCCCTTTGGCGTATTCGCCGCGCACCGTGTGGCCCGGGCCCTTGGGGGCGACCATCAGCACGTCGAGGGTCTTCTTGGCCTCGATCAGGCCGAAATGGACGTTGAGGCCGTGGGCGAAGAGCAGGGCGGCGCCGTCGCGAATGTGCGGCGCGATCTCGTCCGCGTAGATGGCGCGCTGGTGCTCGTCGGGGGCCAGAACCATGACCAGATCGGCCCAGGCGGCGGCCTCGGCCACGGTCATGACCGCCAGGCCCTCGGCCTCGGCCTTCTTGGCGGAGGCGGAGCCCGGCCGCAGCGCCACGGCGACCTGCTTCACCCCGGAGTCGCGCAGGTTGAGGGCATGGGCGTGGCCCTGCGAGCCATAGCCGACGATGGCGATCTTCTTGTCCAGCAAGCGGGCGAGGTCGGCGTCGCGATCATAGTAGACGCGCATGAATATGTCTCCGGATGGCGCGGAACGGGCGCGCAAGAGCAAGATCCGTTCGGGAAGGCCGCCCTCGATAGGATTTTTCGCGCGCCCGTCAAGGCGAAGCGTGATTTGACGCGGCCTCAATCCGGACGGTGAGTGGCCTCGAATTGGGCCATGGTTCTTCGCCGCGAGGCGGGTCAGGGTTTGCGGAACTTGTAGATGAACTGGTCGGTCCGGCCCTGGATAGAGGGATTGAACGGCCCCACCGTGTGCGGGTCGCTCGGATTGGCCAAGACCTTACTTTCGCCCACGAACCGGAAGCCTGCCGCCTCGACTTCGCGGCGCACTACCCCCGGCTCGATGCGATGCAGCGTATCGGTGACGTTCGCTGGCGAACCCGGCGCGGCCACGTGGTCGAGGACGACGTAGACGCCGCCTGGCTTGAGGGCCGCGAACACCGCGCGGTTGAAGGCCGCCATGTCGACCGGACCCATGAACGGGTAGCCCGAGCCGCCGGCGTAGTCCGCGACCCGGTCGCCGGGTTTCAAGCCGGCGAAGGTCAGGACTTCGAGTGGCTTGCGGTTGGCGTCCCGCGCCGTGTCCGCCGCCGGCCGGGCTGGATCGGCGATGGCCGCCGCGACCGCCGCGTTCGGCTCAGCCGTCGCACCGCCCGCGGTCGCCAGGGCGCCCAGCAGGATGACGGCGAGGATCGAGTTACCGCCACGGCCGAAGAGGGGTCTGCACTGCACGAGGGTTCTCCAAGCTCGGCCCTGAGCCGGCATCTGACTGGCGGAGGAAATGGCTGCTGTCGGCGCCGGCGCGCAAACGACAAAGATTTGGCCAAGATCGAAGAATTTGTTGTGTCGGCTCTGCCGAACATTGGCCGGCGCGCTTGGGCCAGCGCGGCCGAGGATCAGTCGCGCACCACCTCGGCCGGCCGCGCCTCCGGGCTTTGGGCGAGGATCCAGGCTCGGAACATCGCGATCTTGGCCTCCGCCAGGCGGTCGGGGCGACAGACGAACCAGAAGCCGAACGAGCTCTCCAATTCGAGCTCAAAGGGTTTCACCAGGCGTCCGGCCGCCAGATCGTCATCCACGAGCGGCGCTAGGCCAAGAGCGAAACCCTGTCCGGCAATCGCCGCTGAAAGCGCCATGTGGCTGTTGCTGAACCACGGGCCCATGCCCTCCGGCAGGGTCGGCGCGTCGGCCGCGGCGAGCCAGGCGCTCCAGGTGGGAAGACCGGGCGCGATCAAGGCAGATTCGTCGTGCAGCAGGAGGCGCCTGGGAATACGCGAGGGATCGCCGCCGTAGCGTTCGGCCAGCGCCGGGCTGCAGACCGGAAACGCCCGGGCCTGAGCGATCAGATCCGCGTGGAGATCGCCATGGTCGTCGGCGCTGTAGCGCAGCCCCACGTCAATACCGTCGCGATCGAAGTCGACGCGCTGGTCGGCATTGCTGATGCGCAGCTGGATCGAGGGATGATCGACGACGAAGCCGCCGAGGCGCGGCGCCAGCCATTTCGACGCGAAGCTGCCCATGGCGCTCACCTGCAGAGTGGTGGCGTCAAGGTCGCGGACCTCCGAGACCAGGCGTTCCATCTCAAGGAAGAGGGCAGTCAGGCGCGCCGCCAGGCGCTGGCCGGCGCTCGACAGGCTGAGCGAGCGATGGCCCCTGACAAAGAGCGGCGAGCCCACCCACTCTTCGAGCCGGCGCACCTGGATGCTGATGGCTGCTGGCGTCACGCCGAGCTCGGTCGCCGCCGCCGCAAAGCTCAGCCGGCGAGCGGCGGCGTCGAAGCTGCGCAGCGCGTTCAGCGGCAACATCCGGATGGAGCTGACCATGACCAATACCGACCTCGGCGTTGGCCATGTCTATCCCGCCGGCCAGGATTCGTCCCCAATCGCCGTCGAACCGCGTGTAGCGAGGGTCGGCGCGATCAGCTGATTTTTATCTTGTGCGCGGTGAAGGCCACCTCCCAGGTCCGGCCGCCGTCGGCGGAATAGGACTCCTGGTAGGTGTGGGAGGTGGGCCCGATGTCCGACCAGACGCCGCGGACCAGGATCGAGCGCCCGTCGAGCGTGTCCTGCCCGATGAGCTCGCCGCGGCCGTTCTGAAAGCTGCCAATCATCGGAGTTGTGAACTTCCCGACCGAGCTGTTGGCGAAGTTCATGCTCCATTGGCGGGCCTTGGGATCGTAGAGGAAGACGGTCATCCCCTCCCAATGGCCATTCGGGCTGTTGGCCTCGATCTCTTCGAGCTGGCCGCGTCCACCCCAGACCTGGCGGACGGTGACCGTTCCGGTCAGCTCGACGGTTTGGTCGGAGCCGCTTAGCGGATGCAGGCGGCGGATGATGTGGGTGGTCCAGACGCCGAGGTCGAAATCGAAGTCGTGGGCGCCATCGCGCGCCGCAGGCGCGACAGTCGCGGGCTGGGCGATCGCCAGGCTCAGCGGCGCCAGCACCGCCGCGGCCAACGCTAGGATCGCCAAACGCTTTGAGAGAGTCATCTGAGGTCTCCGATGGGCGAAATCCTGGGCGCGCCGGTCAGACCCTGGCGGGCTGCGGATATCTGCCGGCTGTGCGGCGGGGCCGCAAACGACTCTTATTTCCCCCTGGCGCTAGGATTTGTTGCGCCACCGCGGCCAGCGCCTTGGCGAAGCTATCCAATCTCGGCTTCAATACCGGGATAACTCGCCAAATCTGTGAGCCGCGCCGGATCGGCCATTTTGAGATCTGCTGATTCGGTTAGAGTCTGGGGTCATGAGCGCCCAGCCCGTCACCGTCGAAGCCGAGCACCCGGAGCGGGCCTATCTCGACCTCCTGGGAGAGATTCTCGCCGTCGGCGAGCAGCGCGGCGACCGCACGGGCGTGGGCACGCTGGGCGTCTTTGGCCGCCAGATGCGCTTCGATCTGGCGCAGGGCTTTCCCCTGCTGACCACCAAGAAGGTGCATTTCAAATCGATCGCGCTCGAGCTGGCCTGGTTCCTGCGCGGCGAGACCAACGTGCGCTGGCTGCAGGAACGCGGCTGCACGATCTGGGACGAGTGGGCCGACTCCGATGGAGATCTCGGGCCGGTCTATGGCCGCCAGTGGCGTTCATGGGCCGCGCCGGACGGGCGGGTGATCGACCAGATTGCCGCCGTGGTGACCAGCCTGAAGGACAATCCCGAGAGCCGGCGGCACGTGGTCTCGGCCTGGAACCCGGCCGACGTCGATTCCATGGCCCTGCCGCCGTGTCACTGCCTCTTCCAGTTCCACGTGGCGCGCGGCAAGCTCTCCTGCCAGCTCTACCAGCGCTCGGCGGACGTCTTCCTGGGCGTGCCATTCAACATCGCCAGCTATGCGCTGCTCACCCACCTCATCGCCAAGGAAACCGGCCTGGAGGTCGGCGACTTCGTCCACACCCTCGGCGACGCCCATCTCTATCTGAACCATGTCGAGCAGGCGAAGCTGCAGCTGGCGCGCGCGCCTCATCCGTTCCCGACCCTGCGCCTTGCGCCCGGTGCGCGGCTCTTCGCCCTGGAAGCGGAGGACGTGACGCTGGTGGGCTACCGCGCCCATCCCCTGATCCGGGCCCCGATCGCGGTTTGAACGCGATCCTGACCCTGGGCCCGGTGGCCCGCGGGACCAACGGCGTCATCGGCCACGACGGCGCGTTGCCCTGGCGGCTGAAGTCTGACCTGGCGATGTTCCGCGAACTGACCCTGGGCAAGCCCGTCATCATGGGCCGCAAGACCTGGGACAGCCTGCCGAAGAAGCCCCTGCCTGGCCGCTTCAACGTGGTGCTGTCGCGCGACGGCAGTTTCCAGCCGGCCGGCGCGCTGGTCTGCGAGGAGTTCTCCGAGGCGGCGCAGATCGCCCGCGAGCAGGCCGAGGAGGATGGCGCGGCGGAGGTCTGCGTCATTGGCGGGGCGGCGCTCTTCGCCCTGGCCTTGCCACGCGCCCGCCGGATGTACCTGACCGAGGTCGACGCGGCGCCCGAGGGCGATGTCCATCTGCCACCGTTTGACGAGGGCGCCTGGACAGAGGTGCGCCGCGAGGCCCATCCGGCTTCCGAGGTCGACGACCACGCTTTCGTCTTCCGGGTCCTGGAGCGGCGGCTATAGTCCTTCGAAAATCTGAGGAGGACACGCGCATGGACATCGAACTCGTCACCGACGGCCTGGGTTTTCCCGAGGGGCCCGTGGCCATGGCCGACGGCTCGGTCATTCTCACAGACATCAAGAACGCCGAGCTGGTGCGCGTGACTCCTGACGGCAAGAAATCGGTGGTGGCGGAAACGGGCGGCGGCCCGAACGGCGCAGCCATCGGTCCGGACGGGGCCCTGTGGGTCGCCAACAACGGCGGCTCATTCGTCTGGCTGGACCAGGAAGGGCTCACCATCCCCGGCCCGACCCCGGAAGGCCACAAGGGCGGCTCCATCCAACGCGTGGACATCACCAGCGGCAAGGTCGAGACGATCTACGAGACCTGCGAGGGACGGATCTTCTTCGGCCCCAACGATCTGGTCTTCGACAACCACGGCGGCTTCTGGTTCACCGACCACGGCCGGGGCACACCGACCGGCCGCGACTATGGCGGTCTGTACTACGCCACGGCCGACGGATCGAAGGTCGTGCGGGCTCGAGATCACATGATCGCGCCCAACGGCGTCGGCCTCTCGCCGGACGGCAAGAGCGTCTATGTCGCCGACACCTGGCTTGGACGGCTGTGGGCCATCGACCTTGCCGCGCCGGGCCAGGCCGAACCCCCGGCCGGGTTCCAGACCGGCCGGGTGATCTGCAACCTGCCGGGCTTCCAGCTGCTCGACAGCCTGGCGGTCGAGGCCGGCGGCAAGGTCTGTGTCGCCACCATCGTCAACGGCGGCATCACCGCCTTCGACCCGAACGGCACGACCGAGCACTACCCGTTTCCGGACATCCTGGTGACCAACATCTGCTTCGGCGGGGCCGACATGCGCGACGCCTGGATCACCTGCTCGTCGACGGGCAAACTCTATAAGGCCCGCTGGCCGAGGCCGGGATTGAAGCTCGCCCATAACGCCTGAGGCTGTTGCGGATCAGAGAACAGCTGGAAACCTTCGACGGCTAGACCTAAGTCAAGGCTACGGCCGCATTTCGAGCCAAGTCCGGCGCGCGGTCGGAGGATGTGAGCGATGAAGTCGAAATGGTTTGGGGCTCTGGCGGCGAGCGTGGCCCTGGCCGCCTCGCCGACGCTGGCCCAGCACATGGGCGGCGGCCACGCCGGCGGTGGTGGATTCCACGGCGGCGGTGGATTTCACGGCGGCGGCGGCTTTCACGGTGGCCCTGGCGGCTACCATGGCGGCTACTACCACGGCGGCTACTGGCATGGCGGCTGGTATGGCCACCCCTGGGGATGGGGTTGGGGCCCCGGTTGGGGATGGGGCTTTGGTTTGGGCCTCTGGGCGAGTCCGCTCTATTGGGACGGCCCCTGGTCTTACGGCGGCTATGACCTCTCCACCGGCTGGGTCCCGGATGCGGACGATGCCGGCCCGCCGCCCTCGCCCTGCCCGGGCTGGGTCTGGAATCCCGGCAAGAACGCCTATGATCCGATCCAGGTCCCCTGCGGGGCCGGGAGCGAAGGCGGGCCGCCACCCGCTGGGGCGCCGCCCGCCAGTCCCTAGACCACGTCAAGATCAGGCGGCGTCGCCTGATCTCGAAAACGTGGTGATTATGTGCTTTGCAAACTCGCTGATGAGTCAGCGGTTTCGCGCCCTAAGTTGACGGGCGTTTCGTCAGGTGCTGGATCGAGACAAAAAGGGCCGGAATCGTCGCCGCCAGAGCGATAATGAACATCGCCGCAACCAGATCGTTCGGTGCGGACTGGTTAAATGACATGCCGCGAACGCCGAGCAGAGGCGCCAGCAATGACGCGATGGTGTTGCCCCAAGCCGCGATAAGGAGCGACCAGAGCAGAACACGCTCTTTCGTTTGGGTCATGGGCCGAAATCGGGTGGTCGCGGCAAGACCGATCACCAGCAGGCCGTTGAGAAGGCCCTCCAGATGGGCCATCAGCCATCCACGATAGTCGCCACCGAGCGTGACGGGCGCGGCCTGGCCGTAGGCCTCGCGCAAGACCACCCAGACGAGCGGAAAGCCCCCGAGGAATAGGCCGATCGTAATGACGATGACAGCGTTGAGCGCGGCAATCCTGAAGCCTTCATCCGACATTGGCGCCCTTCCTTAATCCACATCGCCTCACTTAGGCTTAGGTCCCAGCTTGGCTTCACTCGGCGCTGTCGCCCGCCTTTTCAACTGATCATCAAACCACTCGCCGTCTTCGCAGCACTCAAGTTCCTGCATCGCAAGACCGGTTCCCGCTTTTGCGGAACGCGCTCTAGTCGACCGTCGTCAGCCGGTCGATTTCCGGCCGGCCAGCCAGGAACGGGCCCATTTCGCGGCCGATGGCGCGGAAATAGTCCGTCCCGCCGTGGTGGGCGAGCGCCGCATCGTCCTGATAGATTTCGAGCACCTTGTAGGTGTTGGCGTCGGCCTGGCTGCGGGTGAGTTGGTAGAGCTTGCAGCCGGGCTCGTTCGCGCGCACCTCGGCCTGCAACCTCAGGAACACCGCCTCGAAGTCAGGGCCCTTGCCGTCCTGCACCTTGATCGTGGCCACCACGCCCAGCATCGCTTCCTCCTGTTTGATTGCGCAGGGATGCTTAAGGAGGCTGCGGCCGGCCGGCAATACTGACGTCAGGTCAGTGGTTGTCGAAGCCGTAGGCCACCCAGGAATGGCCGCCGACTTTCTGCGCTTCGATGAGGTCGGGATCCTTGGCCCGGGCGCCGGGCCGCGGGACCTTGCCGGTGAGCGCCACCGCCGCCCCGCCAACCAGGCCCACCACCACCAGCAACGCGGTCACGATCGCCGCCAGCATAAGCCCAGCAACGCCGGCGATCATCCAGGCCGCGAACGCGGCCACGAGGCCGAGGACTCGCCCGAACGACGGGCGCGGGGCCCAGGAACCGCCTGCATTGACCATGTTGGGCTCTCCGATGCCGCCCGTCGTTCTTCCCCTTGCAATCAGCGCGCGTCAACCGTTTCTCACGCACATGCGAAGGGCCTCATGACAACGAACGAACGCGGCGAGGGCCGCTGGAGTTTCTGGATCGACCGGGGCGGCACCTTCACCGACGTGATCGGCGCGGCGCCGGATGGCGAGACCGTCACCTTGAAGCTGCCCTCGATGTCGCCTGCCTACGACGACGCCGGTGTGGAGGCCATGCGCCGACTGCTGGCGGCGCCCGGCGGCGCGCCCTTCCCCGCCGAGCGGGTGGCGGCGATCCGGGTCGGCACGACGGTGGCCACCAACGCCCTCCTGGAACGCAACGGCGCCAGGACCCTCCTCGTCACCACCCGCGGCTTCGCCGACGCGCTGGTGATCGGCGACCAGAGTCGCCCGCGCCTCTTCGCCCTCGACATCGAAAAGCCCGCGCCTCTGTTCGCCGGCGTGATCGAGGCGCGCGAGCGACTTGCGGCCGACGGCGGTGTGGTCGAGGCCCTCGACGAAGCAGCCCTGGCGGCCGATCTGGCGGGGGCGACCGGCTTTGAGAGCGTCGCCATCGCCTTCCTGCACAGCGACCTCAACCCCGCCCACGAAATCCGCGCGGCCGAGATCGCCCGGGCGGCCGGCTTTGCTTGTGTCGTGGTGAGCAGCGAGGCCTCGCCCCTGCCGAAATTCGTCGAACGAGCCGAGACGGCGGTGATCGACGCCTACCTGACCCCGCCGCTGCGCGCCTACGTCGAGGGGCTCTCGCACAAAGTGGCCGGCGCCGACCTCTATTTCATGACCTCGGGCGGCGGCCTGGCGCGGCCCGAGGCTTTCCGCGGTCGCGACGCTGTGACCTCCGGACCGGCCGGCGGGGTGGTGGGCGTCGCCCGCGTGGCCGAAGCGGCCGGTGCGGGGGCTGTGCTCGGCTTTGACATGGGCGGCACCTCCACCGACGTCTGCCGTTTCGCCGGCGCGCTCGAGCGGCGCGACCTGAGCCACGTCGCCGGGGTGAAATTGCGCGCGCCGATGCTGGACGTGGAGACCGTGGCCGCTGGCGGCGGCTCGATCCTCTATTTCGACGGCCTGCGCGCCCGCGTGGGGCCGAGAAGCGCCGGCGCAGTCCCGGGTCCGGCCTGCTACGGCCGCGGCGGCCCAGCCACAGTCACCGACGCCAACATCGTCCTGGGCCGGATCGAACCGACGCTATTTCCGTCGGTGTTCGGACCGGCGGGCGATGGACCGCTGGATGTCGCCGCGGCCTTCGAGCGGTTGGACGACCTGGCCAAGGCCATGGGCCTGGCGAACGCCCGCGCCGCCGCCGAGGGCTTTCTCCACATCGCCGTGGAGCAGACGGCGGGCGCCATCCGCCGCATTTCCACCGAGCGCGGCTTCGATCCGCGCGGCCACGCCCTGGTCGCGTTCGGCGGCGCAGCCGGGCAGCTGGCCTGCGATACGGCCGAGGCGCTGGGCGTCATCGAGGTGCTCTGCCCCCGCTACGCCAGCCTGCTCTCGGCCTGGGGGATCGGCCACGCTCGCCTGGCCGCCGCGCGTCAGGCGGGCCTGGAGCAGCCGCTCACCGAGGACGGCCTGGCGGCGGCGCAGGCCCTGACCGAGCGCCTGGCGGGTGAGGCGCGGGCCGATCTCGCGCGCCAGGGCGCCGCCTCGGCGACGATCGTCAGCCGCCTGCGCGTGCGCTACCAGGAGGGCGATGCGGCCCTGGCCGCGCCGGCCGGAACTCTCGCCGAGGTGCGCGAGACCTTCGAGACCGCACACCGCCGCCTCTACGGCTTCGTCGAGCCGGAGCGAACCGTCCTCATCGCCAGCGTCGAGGTCGAAGCGCTGGAGGAAATCTCCACCCCCTCCTCGATGGGGGGAGCGGATCGCGCGACGCGCGAGACGGGCGGGGTGGTCGCTCTACCCCTTCCGGCCCGGAGTTTACCCCAGGCGGGCCGCGCCAGCGGCGCGACACGGGGGACCACCTCCCCCATTGGTGGGGAGGAGGACCGCGTGATCCTTGCCGAAGACCTCGACGCGCCGATGGAGGGTCCGCGACTCATTGTCCGCGGCGACACCCAGATCTGGCTCGAGGCCGGCTGGCGGGCCAGCCCGGAGGCCGACGGCCTCATCCGCCTGACCCGCGTCAAGATCGCGGCGCGCGCCGGAGCCGATCCAGCTCTGGTCGATCCGGTGACCCTGGAGCTCTACAACCGCCGGTTCATGGGCATAGCCGAGGCCATGGGCGCGGCCCTGGAGCGCACCGCCCGGTCGGTGAACATCAAGGAGCGGCTGGATTTCTCCTGCGCCCTGTTCGACGCCGAGGGCGGCCTGGTGGCCAACGCCCCGCACATGCCCGTGCACCTGGGCTCGATGGGCGCCAGCGTGCGGGCGGTGTCGACGCGGCGCGGGGCCTTTGCGCGCGGAGAGGCCTTCGCCCTCAACAATCCTTACGACGGCGGCACCCATCTGCCGGACATCACCGTGGTCATGCCGGTGTTTGTTGGCGAGACGGACGCGCCAGCCTTCTTTACCGCCGCTCGCGGCCATCACGCCGACGTCGGCGGCGTGCAGCCGGGCTCCATGCCGCCGTTTTCCCGGACCATCGCCGAGGAAGGGGTGCTGCTCGACGCCCTGCCGATCGTGCGGGACGGGGGCTTCCTGGAAGCCGAGGTGCTGGCCGCGCTCGCCGCCGGGCCCTGGCCGTGCCGGGCCCCTGATCGCAATGTCGGCGACCTCAAGGCCCAGGTCGCCGCCTGCCAGGCCGGCGCCGCGGCGATTGAGACGATGATCGCGGCGTACGGCGGCGCCCAAGTGGCCGCCTATATGGGCCACGTGCAGGACAACGCCGAGGCGCTGGTGCGCCGCGCTGTCTCGAAGCTGACCAACGGCGAAGCCCGCGTCCCCATGGACGGCGGCGGCGAGATCGTGGTGCGGATCACGGTGGACGCCGTGGCGGGCGAGGCGGTTCTCGATTTCACCGACTCGGCCGATCAGCTCGCCAGCAACGCCAATTGCCCGGCGGCGGTGGTCGACGCCGCGGCGCTCTACGTCTTCCGCACCCTGGTGGACGACGACATTCCGCTCAATGCCGGCTGCCTGCGGCCGCTAAAGATTTTGGTGCGCGAGGGCTCGATGTTGAAACCAAGATCGCCGGCGGCCGTTGTGGCCGGCAATGTCGAGACCAGTCAGCACGTCACCGATGCGCTCTACGCCGCGCTGGGGGTCATGGCCAACGCCCAGGGGACGATGAACAACTTCACCTTCGGCGACGCCGAGCGGCAGTACTATGAGACGATCTGCGGTGGAGCGGGCGCCACGGCGCGCGCCGATGGCGCGAGCGGCGTCCATAGTCACATGACCAATTCACGCCTCACCGATCCCGAGATCCTCGAGCGACGCTTCCCGGTGCGGCTGGAGGCATTCGCCTTACGAGACGGTTCGGGCGGGGTCGGGCGGCGGCGCGGCGGCGACGGTGTCGTCCGGCGGCTGAGGTTTCTGGCTCCGATGCAGGCCGCCCTGTTGTCCACCCGCCGCACCTACGCGCCGCAGGGCGCGGGCGGTGGCGGACCGGCCGCACCCGGCGCACAGAGGTTGATCGGCGCTGACGGCGCGGTAAAGTTGCTGCCGGCCTGTTTCAGCCTCGAAGCGGCGGCCGGCGAGGCCATCGAGATCGAGACCCCGGGGGGCGGGGGATTCGGCGGGCCGGACCCCTGAACGATTTGCAAGGAGATCCCTGATGCGCGCCCTCACCCTGGTCCTCGTCCTGACCGTCATGTCTGCGGGCGCCGCCCGCGCGGCCGAGGACGCTGAGCCGCTGCCGGCCGGCGCTCCCACCGAGGCCTACCCCTTGGCCGCCTGGTGCTACGGCGCGCTCAGCGAGTACCTCGACGTCTATGACCGCGTGAAGCCCGACCTTCGGGCCATCGACAAGATGTTCGGGAGCTCGGTGCCCGGCGAGAAAGAGCCCTACGCCAGCGACATGGCCGCCGCGCGGGTCGAGCTGAAGAAGATCGGCGTGGCCGTTCAGGCCGCCGAGCAGGCGAGCCCCCAGCCCATCGCGCCGGAGGGCGTCCAAGCGATCAACGAGGGCCGCGGCATCTGGCGGCCGGCTGAAATGAGGACACACCGAGAGCTGGCGCGCGCCTGGCTGACCTGGGCCCTGCCCGACCGTTGCGCCAGCAACGCCAAGGAGCTGGCGTCCAGCTCGGCCCTGCTCGGCCAGGCGTTGAAATACAACAACCCTTCGGCGGTGGATGCGGCCGCCACGCCGCCACCGGAACCCGCCGCCGAAGCGACCCCGGCCTCCGCTCCCGCCAGCCAACCGCCGGCGGAGCCCGCGGCTTCGCCCAGCCAGGCGCCCGCCGCTTCCGGGCCGCCGCCGATCGGGGGCTACAACTCCTACCTCGACAAACAGGCGGCGCCGGCGACGACCGACGCGCCGGCCTCGGACACGCCTAAAACGCCTGGGACCTAGAGCGGGTTGAGCCTTCTTTGAATCGATGGATTCCCAAATCAGCTGAGGTCTGATTCAAGCTGTCTGCTGGGCGGGAGGCCAGCTGGCATGACCAGACCCTATTCGATGGATCTTCGCGAG
>Ga0302314_10003196_pt1 | contig 30306 bp, 38 predicted proteins | sample III_Palsa_N2_3_FD_200533 | JGI IMG/M metagenome (GOLD analysis project Ga0302314, IMG submission 200533) | Peat permafrost microbial communities from Stordalen Mire near Abisko, Sweden - III_Palsa_N2_3 | ecosystem: Environmental > Terrestrial > Soil > Palsa > Peat permafrost | place: Sweden... | reverse complement strand
GAGGGATGGCGAGCAGCTCGACCACGATGCGGCCGTTCGCAGACGGCTCGCGGAGATCGGCAGCCAGATCATGAACCGCGCCTCCACGGGCGGCATGGGCGACAGCCCACTCGGCAACGTCGTCGGCGCTCCCGGCAAGGGAGACGCGGTCGCCGTGCTGTTGGGCCAGGCGTACGTCACCGCTTACTCATTGATGGCCACCAACCGCGAAGCGATCGAGCGTATTGCCGACGCGCTGATCGAGCGCAAGGAGATGCACGGAGACGAGGTCGTCGACCTGCTCAACAGCGTCGGCCTGGTGCGACCCGACATCGATCTCACTGACGACAGTACGTGGCCGACGATATGAGCTCCGGGACGCAAGACCTGCCACGCGAGGCATCGCCTCACGCGCCGCGGTTCCGTGTGGTGACGGCGGTGCTGGTCGGCATCGCTGTGGCTGCGATCGCCATCGCCGTCGTAGTGATCGCGTCCGACGGCAACGGCCGCAGCACGCTCGTCTCCAACACCCATTGGTCGAGCTGGCAGCCGGACAATTCCGGCAGTCAAGGGGTCTCGCAGATCGCCCAATTCGTCTCGCCCTACTACCGCGTGAGCGGGTCGCAACAGCTGAACGTGATCTCTCCGATGCAGCTTGCGAAAGCAACAGCGGCGGGCACGACGACAGGCAGCGGCCTGACGGTTGCGGTGAATGAGAGCACGACGGGCACGCAATCACTCGGTCTGCTGAATGGCACCACGGTCGCATACGAGGTCTGCGGTCTCGGCGCCAAGAATTGCGCACTCGCCGGCGCGGCCTCGACGAACCGAATGCTGTTGCTGCGACGCGAGGCGCTCGAGCTTGCGCTCTACACCTTCAAGTACATCAGCGGCAGCCAGAACGTGGTCGTCGTCCTACCTCCGGGCCACACGGTGACCACGGGCGGGACGGACGAGAAGGGTGTCACCGTAGCGCTCGCCTTCCTCCGCAACGACCTGCAGCCGTGGCTGCAGGTGCCGCTCACGAAGACGCTCCAGCAGTACCCGCCGGAGCTGTCAAAGCTGAGCCTCTGGAGTAAGACGGAGGAAGCCTCGTTCGTCGATCAGGTGACCGCGCACTTCCTGTTCTCGTCGCAGGTCGAGTCACTGCAGGAGGGCGGTAGTGCACTTGTGCTCACTCCCCTGCCCGCGCAGTGAGTTCGGGCCGGTTCCCATCATCGCTGTGCGAGTCCTGCATCCACCAGCAGTTGGTGCCCAACACACGGGGCTCGATCTTCTCGCTGTGCCTGCGCTCGCGTACCGAGCCGGACCGCTTCGTTCGCTATCCGCGGCTGCCCGTGCTGCAATGTCCTGGCTATGAGCGTCACGGTCACAGCGCTCCACACGGCGGCGATCAAGGGGACGCGCGTCCGTAGCGTCGAGCAGGTGCTGCTCGACGAGCGTGGCGCGGCCGGGGACCGAAAGTTCTTCGTCGCCGACGAGCGTGACCGCATGCGCAACGGCAAGCAGCTCGGCAGCCTGCAGGCGGTGGTCGCACGCTTCGAGGATCCCAGGCTCACGCTGGAGTTCCCCGATGGCTCCGTGGTCGACGGCGAGATCGAGCTCGGCGAGCCGCTTGCCACACAGTTCTTCTCGCATCAGGTCACCGGCCGCCTGGTGCTGGGTCCGTGGTCGCAGGCGCTGTCTGAGTTCTGCGGCCAGCCACTGCGTCTGCTGGAGAGCGGCTCGGCGGTCGACCGCGGCGCCAAGGGCCCGGTGAGCCTGATCTCGCGCGGGTCGCTGCGGCGACTCGGTGAGCAGGCGGGTACCGAGCCCTTCGACGTACGGCGCTTCCGGATGCTGATCGAGGTCGACGGCGTCGCAGCCCACGCCGAGGATGGCTGGCTGGGACAACGCCTGCGGGTCGGCACCGCCGTGCTGCGTTTTGACGGGAACGTCGGCCGCTGCCTGGTGACGGGCCGTGACCCCGAGACCGGCGAAGTGGACACGCCGACTCTGGATGTGCTGCGCGGGTACCGCAAGGAAATCGAGACGACCGAACCGCTGCCCTTCGGGGTGTATGGGCGCGTGCTGCGCCCGGGAACGGTACGCGTGGGCGACACACTGGAGCCAGCCGATGAGTGACGTGGAACGTATTGACGAACCCGCGGAGACTGCGGAGCGCGTGACGATTGACATCGATGAGCACATCGCCGTCGTCACGCTGGCGCGCCCTGAGAAGCACAACGCACTCGACCTGCCGATGCTCGACGCGATCATTGCCGCCGCCGGGCGGCTGCGCCGAGAGTCGGGCGTACGCGCCGTGGTGCTGCACGGTGCCGGCAAGAGCTTCTGCTCCGGGCTCGACTTCCCCGCTGTCGTGGCGGCCGGCGGGCTCGAAGCATTCACCGGAATCCTCGATGAGCCCTCGCCGAACTATTTCCAGCGCGCGGGCCACGGCTGGATCGAACTCCCTGCGCCGGTGATCGCCGCGCTCCACGGCAACTGCTTCGGCGGTGGCCTGCAGATCGCATTGGCCGCCGACATCCGGATCGCAGCGCCGGACGCGCGGCTCTCGGTGATGGAGGGCCGCTGGGGCTTGATTCCGGACATGTCGATCACGCGCACGCTCCCCCGGCTCGTCGGGATCGACGTCGCCAAGGAGCTGACCTACACGGCGCGGACGATCAGCGGTCAGGAGGCAGCGGCACTTGGTCTCGTGACGCGGCTGGCCGACGATCCGTTCGAGGCCGCGATGGCGCTGGCGCGGGAGATCGCAGGGCGCTCGCCCGACGCGGTCCGCCGCGCAAAGCGGCTGTTCAACGAGGGCTGGACGGGAACAGCAGATCAGACGCTCGCACTCGAGGCCAAGCTCCAGGGTGAGCTGATCGGCACCGCCAACCAGCTGGCGGCGATGACGGCCGCCATGACAAAGCAGGCTCCGCTGTTCACGGACCCGTGAGCACCGGTCAGGTGTTCAGCGAGCTGCCGACGGTGCTGAGGGCGTCGTTGACCTTGCCACCGAGGAAGTGCAGCGCGACGATCGCGACGATCGCGATCAGCGCGAGGATCAGGGCGTATTCGGTCAGTCCCTGACCATCATCCGCGGTGGCCCAGGCCGATAGCCGACAGTAGAAAGCTGTAAGAAGATTGGTCATAAGATTGGGCACGGACTCGTCCGGGTCCCGGTCTACATCGACAGCTCCAACGAACCGCTTTAGCCCTGCTTGAAACAACTCAACGGATGAGCGTCGTGGACGATCGAACCATCCTCACCCGCCTGACCAGCCCACGAACAGGGCGAGCGCCAACCCGATTCCCGCCACTGCGATGACGATTCGCAGCGGACGGTCGGGGACGGCTCGGACGACCGCTGGGCCGCACCGGCTTCCCAGCAGGACGCCGATCGCGATGGCGGCGGCCGCGGGCCAGTCGACCGGGCTCGCGAAGGCGAAGATGACGGCCGCGACGAGGTTGGCAGCGGTCATCGTCAGGTTCTTGATCGCATTGGTGACGGGCAACGGCTCGAGTGTCTCCAGCGACAGGACAGCGAGCATGATGATGCCCGCCCCTGCGCCGAAGTAGCCGCCATATATCCCCACCAGGAGCACCGGCAGGCGCCTGCCCCAGGACGGTTTTCGCGTGGCAGCCTCCGCAGCCTCGACCATCTGGCGCCGATCGAGCCAGCGTCGCAGCGGATCGCGGAGGAGCAGCATCACTGAGCCCAGTGCAATCAGCCAGGGCACGACGTGCTTGAAGGTCGCGGGGCTGCCCCACGGCAGCAGCCCGGCACCGAGCCCGCCACCCACCGCGGACCAGACCGATAGCCCGGCCAGGCGCCGGCCATGACCACGCAGTTCGTCCCTCGCCCCCGCGGCGCTGCCAGGGCCGTTGCTGAGCAAGCCGACCGTGTTGGTCACGTTCGCCGCCAGCGGTGAGAGGCCCAGCGCCAGCAGCGCCGGGTAACTGACGAGCGACGACAGGCCGGCGACCGACCCCGTGAGGCCGGCGCCGACTCCGGCGAGGAGGAGCAGAAAAAAGTGAGCGATGCTCATCGAACGCAAAAGCCCCGCTATGACGGGGCTTGGCTAAAACTGCCGTTTGGCTGCGTTCGTTGACAACGCGTTGACAGCACGCTCAGCCCCGTCGGGCGCTAGTGCGGACCGCGCGTGGAGGGCGGCATCAACTCGGAACGAGTAAAGGCGCTCAGGTGGGCGATGAGTTGGTCCTTTGTCCAGGTCAGCAGAGCCTCGAGAGCATCCTCGGGGGAATCGACACGAAACTGATGCGAGATCTCACGCAGCACGTAACGGCGGCACTCTTTGAGATGCGTGTCTATCTGCCACGTGACGGTCATCGGGTGGCCGTCGCTGCTCGTGACGCTGAGCGCATACATCCAGCCATCCCCCGTCCGCCGGCACGAATCCGCCAGTGCCCCGGCCTTCTTGGCTAGATCCTTGCTGCGTGGTGCTGCAGGTGCCAACCGTGACCGCGTCGACGGGCTCGGATACGTGGTGCGAGCCCGTGCGGTTCCTGCATCTCGATCGTCGCGAAAATCTGACCCAAGCGCTCATAGATCATCTGTACGATCTGCCGGTCGGCCTCGGTGCCATGCTCTCTAAGCAGGGCGGTGTACTCAAGCGTGTTCCGAACGAACGCGAGCAGCGCCTTGTCGAGCGTCTCGCCCGACGCGATCACGTCGTACTCGGTGCTGCGGAGGATGACGTCGCCGTCCTCGTGCCACATCAGAGCCTCAGACAGGCACAGACCCATGTACCCGACCGCACCAACGGAAGGGTGCTCAAGAGTAGGAGAGCTCTCTACGACAGCGCACACAGTTTCAACCTGCTAAATCGGCAGCAGATGCCAAATCCGCAACCTGATAGGTCTAATGCTACCCAGCGTTGCATTTGTAGTCCAGCGTCGGCGCGCCCCACCCCTAGACAAATCTGTCTCCCACGCTCGGGACTTGACGCTGATGCGCACATATGTTGGTGCGTGACTGGGGCTACACGTTGACCCGCAAGGACCCTACTGCCGCGCAGCGACGTATGGCAGCTGACGTGATCGCCGCTGCTCTCTCCTAGAAGCGCGGCGATCAGAAATCCCGGCCGCTTCGGCCGTGGTTAGGTGGGAAATGCGTTCCCCACCTACTGGATGACCCGAGTCATACGCGAAGCGCTCAGCAAGCGCCCGCCTTCTTCGCGCCGTATGTAGCCTGCGCCACCGTGTACTGATCGCCAGCCGACGAATCGAGCTGCTGGATAAGGCCCGAACATGAGAACGCCGAGATCTTCAGGTAGTTCTTCGCTGCTTTCACAGCCTCGCTGTCCCAGTTCACCTTCAGCGAATCGACGGCGGCAACAGCCACCTTGTGTGGGTACCCATCTCCCGCCGACGACGAGAGCTGCTGGATGAGCCCAAGCTTCGAGAAAGACGAGAAGGACAGGTAATTCTCGGCAGCCCGGATGGCATTCTTCTCCTGGCCAGTTACGGCGCCGGCAGAAGTTGCGGCCAGTAGGCACACGACCGCGACAGTCGCGGCAGCGATGCGTTTCAAGGGTGATCCTCTCTCCGAGCGGGCGTCTCGAGCCTCGCGTTCGTTGCAGCCTATTCAGGCAGCCGGCTCAAAACAACGGGGGGTAATACGTAGATGCGCCCTACACCACTTCCGACGCGCCACACGCCTGCACCCCTGCTCAAGAAGCCCCGACCTGTTTCGTTGACAACCGTGGACAAAGCATGCGTCCCGAACGAAGAAACGCCCGTGGTTACGGGCGTTCCGGGGCCTACTGCCGGACAAGGACTCGAACCTTGAATACCAGGGCCAGAACCTGGCGTGTTGCCAATTACACCATCCGGCAAATGGCTCGGGCGAGTATAGCCAGGGGTGCCTGGACACCTCGGCCGCCTAAGCTTCTCTGGAGATGGCCCGCATTGTCGTAACCGGAGCAACTGGAACCATCGGTGGCGCTGTCTGCCGCAAGCTGCTCGCACGAGGCGATCAGCCCGTGGCGCTGTCACGAGACCCCGCCGCGGCCGCGGGCAAGCTGCCCGAGGCTGTGGAGTGGCACGCGTGGCCGGACCCACTCACGGCGCAACCTCCAGCCGAGTCGCTGTCAGGAGCGACGGCAGTTGTTCATCTGCTCGGCGAACCGGTCGCGCAACGCTGGAGCGCAGCGGCAAAGCAACGGATCCGCGACTCGCGTGTGCTCTCGACCCGCAATCTCGTCGCGGCGCTACGCGAACTCAGCGATGAGCAGCGGCCGCGTGCGCTCATCTCCCAGTCGGCGACGGGGATCTACGGCCCCCGCGGCTCCGAGCAGATAGACGAGCACGCCTCCGCCGGCAGTGACTTCCTGGCCGGCGTCGTCAGCGCCTGGGAACACGAGGCGCTCGAGGCCACCTCCGTCTGTAGGGTCGCCGTCGCACGCACGGGCGTCGCCCTCTCGCCGGGTGGCGGTGCGCTGGCCAAGATGCTTCCGTTCTTCCGCGCGGGTATCGGGGGTCCGGTCGCAGGCGGGCGTCAGTACGTCCCCTGGATCCACATCGATGACGTTGTCGCGGCGCTGTTGTTCTGTCTCGATAGCGCCGATGCCACGGGCGCCGTGAATCTCACGGCACCACGGCCTGTCGACAACGCCGAGCTGTCGAAGGCGCTTGGGCATGCGCTCCACCGCCCAGCTGTGCTGCCCGTGCCCGCCCTGGCGCTGAAGCTCCTCTACGGCGAGATGTCGGAGATCGTCACCACCGGCCAGCGCGCCGTCCCGCGCAGGCTCGGGGAGCTCGGCTTCAGCTTCAGCCACCCCGAGATCGAACCGGCGCTGCGCGACGTGCTCAGCTGAGATCGCCGATCCGCGCCACGATCACCGGCGTCGTCGTCGGTCTGGGCCTCCCGCCCAGCGGCTCCTGGGTGACCATGACCTTGCTGATCCCACGGTGAATGGACTTTGGGATTCCGATGTCAGCGTCCCCGGATGAGTTGACGCCGAACAGAACGCTCGCCGGTACCGGCTCAGCCTTACCGGACTGCAGCCACACCTCGTAGACGTGGCCGTGTTTCGGCGGTGTCAGGTGCCGGACGACAAGTTCGCCGTGACCGCCAGTCACCCGCAGCTGCGCGCTGCCGGCGATGCCCGACACCTGCGCCGTGACTACAGTTGCCGCGACTCCGGCGGAGAGCTCGATCGCGGTCACGACCCCGCCGGCGGCCACCAGCGCCGCCGCGCCGCCGGCCAACAGCTGACGGGGACCGCGCCAGGTCCGCCGCCTGCGCACGCCCTCTCGGGCGGCCACGGCCTGCTCGCGCTGCACCTCTTGCAACACACGCCGCTTGAGCCCGCGTGGCGGCTCGTACTGGTGCGCAGCCAACGGCAGCGCCTGTACGACTCCGCCGAAGGACTCGACCTCATCCCGGCACACGGCGCATTGATCCAGGTGCGAGCGGAACAGCTCGGCCTCTTCGGGCTCGAGCGCTCCCAGCACGTAGGCGGCGGCATCAGCGCCGCAATCTGGAGTTCCCGGCATCGACTCTCGATCCATCATGGTAGGACCCCGGCCTCACCGAGAGAGATGCGCATCTTGCCCAGGCCGAGACGCATCCGCCCCTTCACGGTGCCGGGCGGGAGCGAGAGCATCTCGGCGATCTGCTGATGCGTGAAGCCGCCGTAGTAGGAAAGCTCGATCACCTGGCGCTGATCCTCGGGCAGCTCACCCAGCGCGCCGCGTACCCGATCTGCGTCAGCACGCCGCTCGGCCTCGACGTCGGTGAGCTCGGGCGCCGCCAGGCGCTCGACGATGTTGCCCTCGTCCAGCGGGCGGGTCGGGCGCACCGCCTCGCGCCTGAACGAATCGATCGCGCGATTGTGGACAGCGCTCAGAATCCAGGAGCGCACGCTGCCCCGCGAGGGTTCGTAGCGGCCGCCCGCGCGCCAGAGCGAGAGGAACGCCTCCTGAACTACGTCCTCGGCCCGCGCGCGCTGGCCGCACATTCGGTAGGCCAGCGAGAATGCCGGCCCGCCATGGCGGTCGAACAGCACCTCGAATGCCCGCGCGTCGCCATCGCGAACCAGGAGCATGAGATCCTCGTCTGCGAGCTCCTTGAGATTGCGGCGCGGGCTGAACATGTGCTGCTGATACGCAGCTGCGGTGTTAGCGGATCACTCGATCCCCGGACCGGACAGCCAGGTCAGGCCGACGTGCTCGCGCTGGACGCGAACAGCGTGGTGATCTCGCTCTCAAGCCCCGGATCGAGGATCAGCAACACCTGATCACCGGCGGAGATGACCGAATCCGCCTTGGGTACGAAACCGCGACCAGAGCGCAGCACCGAGATCACGAGCGAGCCCTCCGGCAGCGCGATCTCCTGCACCTGCTTGCCCACCGCGAGTGAGCCCTGGAGTACTTCGAGCTCGATGATCTCGAGGTGCTCCTCCTCCAGTGCGAGCAACTGAACGAGGCCGTACTCGGGCACCTCGTGCTCGATCAGACGCAGGATCAGATCGGTCGCTGAGACCGCCGGCTGGATGCCGAGCATCTTGAAATGCGGCAGGTTGCGGGGGTTGTTGACGCGCGCGACGATCCGCTGCACGCCGTACTTCTCCTTGGCCACCTGGCAGATCAGGATGTTGTCCTCATCGTCGCCGGTGACCGCGATCACAAGATCGGCGCGCTGGATGCCTGCGCGCTCGAGCACCCACAGCTCGCTGGCGTCGCCGTACTGAACCGAGTGCTCGAGCTCCTGCTCGACAACGCGGAAGCGGTCGTGGTTGGACTCGATCAGAGTCACCTCACGGTCCTTGGTGATCAGCTCGCGTGCGAGGTTCCAGCCGACCTTCCCCGCGCCGGCGATTATCACGTACATGTTCGTTTCAGCTCCCAATGACCGTCTAGAGCGTGAGCAGTACCTGCTCAGCCTGCTCAATGGCGACCTGCGTCGGGCAGATCGTCTGGAGTCCCTGCTCGGAGTACCAGGAGGCACGCGCAGGATCGGCGACGCGTACGACCACCCGCGGCACGTTGAAGCGGCGCTGGGCGATCTGTGAGATCACAAGGTTGGTGTTATCGCCGCTGGTCGCGGCCATGAATACGTTGGCCTGCTCGATCCCGGCCTCGATCAGGCCGTCGACCTCGAGTGCCGTTCCGACCGTGAAGCGCCCACCGGCGTCCTCCCAGGTGGATGTCTGGTCACGGTCGAGGCGTTCGTGCGACAGCGGATCGATATCCATCACCGAGACGTCGTGACCGGCATCGAGCGCACTCTTGGCCACCGCAGACCCGACGCGGCCGCATCCGACGATCAGGATGAACATGCCTGCACTGTATCGACGATCACTGTCCCGGCACCCACAGGCGGCCACTGCGCTGCGCAGGGCCGGCATCGCCCGGCTTCGGGTCCTCTGCGCCTGGCGTCTGGTCGCCCGCCGGATCACTGCCGGCGGCTCCAGCCGCGCCAGAATCGGCGCCGGCACGAGCTGGCTGCGGATTGGCCGGCGGCGGCGCTCCGGCACCTGTCTCGGCGCCACCCTGAGCCTGCACGAACGCCATCTGCAGCTGCGACACGGCGTCGCGAATCGGAGTCACCTGTTCCGGCGCGATCTGTTCGATCTGAGGCATCAGCGCCCGCACCGACTCGATCGCAAGCTGCACCTGTCCGAGGTCGCGCTCGTCCTCGGTGCCGGGCATCAGCCCGGTCCGGCGCATGCCAAGGTTGACCATCGTCACAACGTTCTCGAGCAGCACGTGCTCGACGCGCACGCGCTTGATCTCCTGCTCGTAGGCCGCCCGCAGCTGCTCCTCTGAGAGCTGCCCGGGATCGGGAATGTCACCTGCCATCAGTTCACCTCCACTGTGCTTTGAGCACTTCCAGCATAGGTCGCCCTCGTCGCCTCGACTGTTGCCGTAAAGGCCTCGGGCAGCGTCATACCCTGAGCGAGCAGCGCGCGCTGACGCTGGGCGCCATTTTGCGGCGGGAGCTCGACGGAGAGCCCGAGTTCGCGACGCATCGGCGCGGTCCACGCGAGCAGCCTGTCGACCGCTGCGCGCGCTGGGTAGGCCTCGCCGCTCTCGAGCTCGAGCAACTCGCCGTCGAGGCCGTACCTGATCGCGCGCCACATGTTCTCCTCGATCAGCCGCGGCGGCAGATCGACGTGCGGGCGCCCCTCGTCGATGTCGCGTGCAGCCTGCGCAACACAGGCGACGATCAGCGCCGAGAGCGCGTCGGCCTCGGGCGCGGTCGCCTGCGTGTCGCAGATCCGGACCTCAACGGTGCCGAAGGTGAGATGCGGCCGGATCGACCACCAAACCTGCGTGTACTCGATAATCGACCGCGTTCGTACGAGGAAGTCGATGTACTGAGCGAAGCTCTCCCAGCTACCGAACGCATCGGGCACACCGCAACGCGGGAAGCTCTTGGTGAAGATCTGTGAGCGCATGCTGTGCAGCCCTGCATTCCGGCCCTCCAGGAATGGCGAGTTCGCGGAGATCGCCAGGAGCAGCGGCAGAACTGGGCGCAGACGGTCGCAGATCTTGACCGCGCGATCCGCGCCCTGGATCCCCACATGCACATGTACCGAGAAGGTGTTGTTGCGCCAGGCGACGTATTTGAGGCCGTCCTCGACGCGGTGGTAATGCTCGGTGTCGATGATCCGCTGCTCGCGGTAATCGGCCCAGGGATGGGTCCCGGTCGCACCAAGCAACACGTTGTACGAGGCGGCGAGCGCGAACAACCGCCGACGCGCCTCGCGCTGCTGCTCCTGCGCGGCCGCCAACGTCTCGCCACGGCCTGAGCGGATCTCGATCTCCGACGAGATCAGCTCGCCGGCGATTGCGTCGGCCAGAAACGGATCTGACTGGGCGCCGTTACGCAACTCCTCGAAGCGCTGCGCCAGGCCGAGATGACCCGGGTCGAGGATCGCGAACTCCTCCTCGAGGCCGACCGTGAAGTCGGTCGCCTGCTCGAAGCGGACGTAGCCGTTGTCCAGATCTATTTCGCTCAAGCCAGGTAGAAGTAGAGCGCGTACAGCAGATCCACAGCCGGACTGGAGGCGTGAACCGTCACTTCGGGCGGCGTCTGCAACAGCGCCTCGGAGTAGTTGAAGAGGACTCTCACACCAACGTCGACGAGGTCATCAGCCACGCCCTGCGCGACGCTCGAGGGCAGTGCGAGTACCGCCACGACGACGTCCTCGTTGGTGACGATCTCGCGCATTTGGTCGTAGGGGCGGACGGTCAGGTCGCCGACACGCGTCCCGACCTTCACGGGATCGTTGTCGAAAAGTGCCACAACGCTGAAACCATGATCGGCGAAGATGTCCGATCCGGCGATCGCGGTGCCGAGGTTGCCGGCACCGAACAGCGCGATGTTGTGATGCTCGGAAGTGCGCAGGATCTGGCGGATCTCGCCGATCAGCGAATCGACGTTGTAGCCGACGCCGCGTTTGCCGAACTTCCCGAATCCAGACAGGTCACGGCGGATCTGCGTGGAGTTGACGTGCGTGTAGTCGGCCAGCTCCTGCGAGCTGATCGTCTCCTTGCCCATCTTGCGGGCCTGGGCCAGCACCATCAGGTAGCGCGAGAGCCTGGCCGCGACCCCCAAGCCCAGCTTCTCCACTGGTTGTTCCACTTCGTTCCCGCCGGTCGTCATGAGCCATTCACTCTACTCAAGCGACGTTCGAGCTGCCGCTCGTCGACGAACAGCTCAAACGCCACTTCGCCGTCGATTTCGACGACGGGGATTCGCTCGAGGTAGCGCTTGAACCATTCGTCGTCGGACTCGATGTCGCGCTGCTCGAGCACGAACGGAACGCGAGATCTGACCTTCTCGATCAGCGTCAGCGCGTCGTCGCAGAGGTGACAGCCAGCTCTCCCGTACAAAATGACCGTCGTTCCTCCGGGGGCCGGGCGGGTTGGATCGAATTCGCCCCCGGTCAAAGCCGCTCCCCGGTCGCGTAGACGTCGAGTTCGAGGTAGTCCGGGAAGCTCAGCGCAGGCGTGAACCGTGCGGCGCTTGCGATCATTGCGGCGTTGTCGGTGCAGAGCTCGCGCGGCGGGATCTCCAGCTCGACGCCGAGCTCTCCGAGTGCCTCGCGCAGCGGCCCGTTCGCAGCCACACCCCCGCCGACCGCGAGCCGGGTCGCCCCGGTCTGCTTGAGCGCCCGCCTGACACGGATCAGCAGGCCCTCGACGATCGCGCGCTGGTAGGCGGCCGCGAGGTCGGCGCGGCGACTCTGCGCCTCCTGCTCGCCGAGGTCCCGCACCTTGTAGAGCAACGCAGTCTTGAGACCCGCAAACGAGAAGTCGAGCCCCGGCATCCGTGCCGCCGACGGGAAATCGAAGGCCTCGGGGTCGCCCTCGGTCGCAAGGCGCTCGAGCGCCGCACCGCCCGGATAGCCGAGGCCGAGCAGGCGCGCCCCCTTGTCGAACGCCTCGCCGGCAGCATCGTCGAGCGTCTGCCCGAGCAGTCGCAGCCTCGGTCCGCGATCGTGCACCTCGGCCAGCAGCGTGTGGCCACCGCTTGCGATCAGTGCGAGGAACGGTGGCGCGAGCTCCGACGGCTTCAGGAAGGTTGCGGCGAGGTGGCCGTGCAGGTGGTCGACCGGCGCGAACGGAAGTTCGCGCGCGGCGGCTATCGACTTACCCGCACAGAAGCCGACGAGCAACGCTGCGACCAGGCCCGGCCCCTGCGTTGCCGCCACCAGCCCGACATCGTCGAGTGTCGCGCCGGCCGTTCTGAGCGCCTCATCGATCACGGGTGGCAGCAGCGTCAGGTGCTGGCGCGAGGCGATCTCGGGCACGACGCCGCCGAAGCGATCATGCACGCCCTGTGAGGAGATGACGTTCGCCCGGATCTCGCCATCGGCGGTTATCAGCGCCACGCAGGTGTCGTCGCAGCTCGTCTCGATCGCGAGGATCAGCCCGTCTGTGCTCACGGCTGCTCCCACGGCGTGCCGATCGCGCGCCACATGATGATCGCGTCCTCGCCGTTGTCGGCGTAGTAATGCGGGCGGGTGCCGACACCGCGGAAGCCGTAGCGCTCGTACAGCGCGATCGCGCCCGTATTCGAGACGCGCACCTCGAGCGTGTAATTGGCGTCCTCGCCGGCACGTGCGATGACCGCGTCAAGCAATGCGCTGGCGATCCCCTCCCGTCGATGGTCGGGCGCAGTCGCAAGCGTCATCACGTGATACGCCTCGGCGTACTTCGCGCAGATCAGGTACCCGACGATCTCCGGACCGCGCATCGCCGCCAGGTTGATGGCCGATGGCTTGGAGAGCTCGAGCACGAACATCCCGAGCGACCACGGACTCGTGAAGGCTCGCCGCTCGATCGAGATCACCTGGGGCAGGTCGCTGAAGCCAAGCGACCTCACCGCCAACCCCGAGCCAGTGCCGTGCTGGTCCACGCTCATGCCTTTGCCAGCTCGGCGTCGGGAAGCCGCAGGTACTCGGGCTCGATGCGACCATCCGTCGACGGCGCAGCCAGCACGGCCAGGCGGCAGTGCTCACGCGCCGACACGCGATGCAGGGGTGAGTCGGGATCGGGAACCACCACACCGGCGCCCTCGAGCAACTCACGAAACTTCAGCGCGCCATCCCCCACCACCTGAGTGCCGGTGCCGCTGGCAGCGGCGACGGCGGCGAGCTGCTCCGGCGTCAGCACACGCGGTGCGATCGCCGGATCGACGGAGAGCGGGTCCTCGCCCGCCGCCCAACCTGCGACGAAAGCCTCCCCGCGACGCGCGTCGATCACCGCGAGCGTCGCCCGGGTGGGCTCGCGGTCGTGCGCACTCAGCGCCAGCGACCGCAGCGTCGAGACCCCCACGAGCGGCACGCCCGTGGCGGCCGCGAGCGCCTGTGCGCTGGCGATTCCGATCCGCAACCCGGTGAAGGTCCCGGGACCGACGCCGACGGCAATCCGCTCGATGCTGTCCCAACCCGCTCCGCCGCCCTTCATCAGCTCGTCGACCAGCGAAAGCAGGCGCTGGGCATGCCCGGGACGCCCACCATCCGGCGGGTCGTCGGCTGCCGATAGGTCGAGCTCACCCAGCATGCAGACGTTGGCGCCGGTGTCGATGTCGCGGAGCCCCACCGCCGTGCGCCGGGTCGCTGTATCGAATGCCAAGACCCTCATACCGCTTCGGCGAACTCGACTGTGCGCCGGTCGCCACCAGCGTGCATCAGCTTCACACGACGCGCGATACGCCCCAGATCGGAGATCTCCTGCACGCCCACATCGGGCCACTCGACGAAGGTGATCGTGTCGGCGCCGATGTAGTCGGCGAGCAGGTCCGGATCCTCATCCCGCAGCGATGCGAGCCTATAGAGATCAACGTGCGAAACGAAAGCAACTGGCGGAGCAGCGGCGTACCGCTGGCCGATCGTAAAGGTCGGGCTCGTCACCGGATCGGTCACGCCGAGCGCGCGGGCGGCCCCGCGCACAAACGTCGTCTTGCCGGTGCCGAGCTCGCCGTCGATCAGCACGATGTCCCCCGGAACGAGCGCACGGGCCAGCTCTGCCCCCAGACCCTGGGTCTCGGCATCGGAAACCGTCTCATGCCTGACAGGCTCGCTCGGCATGAGCCCGAGTCTATGAACCTCAGCTGCGAGCGCGCCTGAACCGCAGTGCCACGCCGGCGCCCACGAGAGTCAGTCCCAGAACCGTCTCGGGGAGCAGGTCGTAGCCGGTGTTGGGAAGCGTCCCGCCCTGGGCGGTGGAACTCGTCGCGGTCGCGGGCGTCGTTGCGGTGGTCGTCGTAAGGCGCGACGGAGCCGTCGGCGTGATCTGCGACGAGGTGGTCGTCGTGGATCCGGCGGCCAACGACCCTGCGGGCATGGCGAGCGAGACCCCGACCGAAGCTATGGCGGCGGCAAACCTGAGTGACTTCACGGGCCTTGAGAATGTAGTTGAACGCGACATATCACACCGCCCAGACGGATTACCTCGCATTTTGCACGGTTTTTCACAATGGTCCAGCAGCCGCTACCGTGCAGGCGCGTATGCGAGCTCGTATTTCTGCGCTTCTGGAGCGCCTACGCGGCTCGGATACGAGCAAGGCGGCAGGCCTGGCCGGCGCGATGATCGCCAACAACGTGATCGCGCTGATCTCGTCCGTGGTGTTCGCGCGGCTGCTGAACAACTCCTACGCCGCACTTGCCGCGCTGATCAGCTACCTCGTGATCCTCACAGTGGCCGGACAGGCGGTGCAGGTCGCGACCGCGCGCGAGGGCGTGCTCGGTCATCTCGGCAGCGGCGAGGAGCTACTGCAGACACTCGAGCGCTGGGCCCGCACGCTGGCGATCTTCACCGTCCTGGCAACGATCGTCTCGATTCTCGCGCGGCAGCCGATCGCCGACGCCGTCGGGGTCTCGGGTGATGGTTGGGCCGCGGCGGCCGGTATCCCTGCCGGCTGCCTATATCTCGGTCTCTGCACCCTTCGAGGTGCGCTGCAGGGGATCGGCGATTACCGGTCGGTAGGTCTCAGCCTGATCGGAGAGCAAGCCGCCAGGCTGATTTCGGGCGCGATCCTTGCCGTCGCCGGTCTGGGGCTCGCCGGCGCCTATCTTGGTTCGCTGATCTCCTACATCGCGATGTCCGCGTACTGCGCACTCGAGATTTACAAGCGACTCGCCGGCCCCACCCATAGGCGCTGGCGGCTGCGTAGAACCGCCTCCGAAGCATTCGGCTTCGGACGGCTTGTCTGGTCCGCCGCTGTCCCGATCGCCGCACTGGGCATCATCCAGCTGCTGCAGAACATCGATCTGATCACCGCCAAGCACCGCTTCTCGGACAAGGTGGCCAGCTCCTACGCGGTCGCCGCAGTTGCCGCCAAGGTGCTGATCTGGGTGGCCATGGGCGCCAGCTTCTACCTCGTCCCGGAGACGTCGCGATTGCGCTCCCAGGGCGGTGACACGAGGCCTGTGCTGCTCAAGTCGCTCGGCATCGTGGTGGTCTGCGCGGTGCCGTGCATGCTGATCTACGCGTTCGCGGCGCATCCGCTGCTGGCAGCCGTCTTTGGCAAGGACAAGGCGATCGCGTCGGGTTCGCTGCTCCCGCTCGGTGCCGCGTTCACCGTGCTGGCGGCGACCTACCTGGCGGTGCAATACATGCTGGCACTCAGGCGGGTCTGGTTCCTGCTTGCAATCGGGCTGGTCGCCGCGATCGAGCCGGTATTGCTGCTGCAGGCATCGAGGAAACCTGCGTCATTTGCCGCCGTGGTGCTGTTCGTGCAGCTGATCGGCGCGGCGGTCACCTACGTGGCGGCTCTCGCGCGCCGGCCGGTGCTGACAGCAGCGGCCGAGCCCGCCGCGGAACCGGGCTCAGAATAGCCCGAGCTGCTCGGCGTCAGGCGGCTCCGGCATCGCGTTGCCGGTCGGTTCCGATGCCGTGGCCTCTGCGCTGAATACGGGCTCGGCCGGCGCAGGCTCGGGCGCCGCCGCCGGAGGTTCAGGCTGGTCCGGCGGTCCGAGCGCGAGGATCTCCGGGATCCGCAGGAAGTCTCCGCGGAGCATCTCCAGCGTCGACGGCGTGTACAGCGCCGCCGCCGGGTGATAGAGCGGATACAGCCTGACCGTGCGCGGCCCGATCGTGCGCACCTCAGCCTGCCCGTGGATCTTCGAGATGCCGGTCGGATCGCCCCGCAGCAGCTTCGTGGCGAAGTTGCCGAGCGTGCAGATCATCGTCGGCGCGATCAGCTCGAGCTGGCTCTCGAGGTAGTGCCGGCAGGCGTCGAGCTCATGCGGATGCGGATCCCGGTTCCCGGGGGGGCGGCATTTGAGCGTGTTCGCAATGAACACATCCCCTCGCTCCATCCCGATCTCGCCGAGCAACTTCTCGAGCAGCTTGCCGGCCTGGCCCACGAACGGCAGGCCCTGCTGGTCCTCGTTGGCACCCGGCGCCTCACCCACGAACATCACGTCGGCGTCGGCGTTTCCGGCGCCGAACACGACGCTGGTGCGGGTTTCATGCAGCGGGCAGGCCACGCATTCGCGGGCCTCCTCATAAACCGCTTTCAGCAGCTCTCGGCGCTCGGTCGCTGTCCTCACTGAGACGCGATGCTAACTACGCCGCCTGCTGGGTACCATTAAGCGAGGCCGTCACCTCTACCCCTGAGGGATGGACCCGAGAGAGATGCAACGCACAGACTCCACCCGTGGAGCCATGCGGATCGCGATTGTCGGAGCCGGACGTCTTGGAACCGCCATCGCAACCGCACTTCATGGGAACGACGACTTCGAGCTGACGGGACCGCTGGGACGTGGCGAAAGCGCCGCCCGAAGCGATGTATTCCTGCTGTGCGTTCCCGACCGTGAGATCGCCGCGGCAGCGGCAGCGATCGGCCGCGCCGGCGTCGTCGGCCACTGCTCGGGCGCGACCGGCCTCGAGCCGCTGGCTCCGCACGCGGCCTTCTCCCTACATCCGCTGATGACCGTCTCGCAAACGGGCGCGGACTTTGCCGGTGTAACCGCCGCGATCGACGCGAGCACCGAGCGGGCATTTGAGGTGGCCGGATCGATCGCCCACGCCCTTGGGATGAGAGCCATTCACATCGGCCCAGAGGATCGGGTCGCGTATCACGCCGCCGCCTCGATCGCGTCCAACTTCCTCGTGACCCTCGAGGCCGCCGCGGAACGCGTCGCCGCCACCGCGGGCGTGGGCCGCGAGGCACTGGCCCCGCTCGTGCGCGCGACCGTCGAGAACTGGGTGGCGCTCGGTCCCGAGCGCGCTCTTACCGGTCCGGTCGCCCGCGGTGACGAGCAGACCGTCGCACGCCAGCGCGAAGCGGTCGCCGAGCGCACACCGGAGTTGACGGCATTGTTCGATGCGCTCACCGCTGCAACCCGTGAGCTGGCGGGGGCCGTCTCGCGATGAGGACCCTACGCACGATCGCCGAGCTCAGGACCGCGCTGCTGCAGCCGCGCCGCGAGGGCCGCCGCATCGGCCTGGTGGCGACGATGGGCGCGCTGCACGAGGGGCACCTGTCGCTGATGCGCCGCGCTCGCAGCGAGTGCGACGAGGTCGTGGTGTCGCTGTTCGTCAACCCGACCCAGTTCAACCAGAGCAGCGATCTAGCGGCCTACCCGCGGGATGAGGAGCGCGACGTGCTCAGCACCGCGGATCAGGGCGTTGACTACCTGTTCGCTCCCACTGCGCTCGAGATCTATCCCGAGGGCTTTGCCACGACGATCAGCGTTGCCGGCATCACCGAGGTGCTGGAGGGCGTCCACCGTGGCCGTGAGCACTTCGAGGGTGTCGCAACGATCGTCAGCAAGCTGTTCAACATCGTCGCGCCGGATGTCTCCTACTTCGGACAGAAGGACGCGCAGCAGACGGTCGTGATCAAGCGCCTGGTGCGTGACCTGAACATCTCGGTTCAGATCGAGATCTGCCCGACGGTGCGCGAGTCGGACGGCCTGGCGATGTCGAGCCGCAACGGACGCCTGAGTCCCAGCGAACGCGAGCGCGCCACAGCCCTGTATCAGGCGCTGGCAACGGCGCAGGTCCTGGTCGCCGCCGGCGAAACCGACGTCGCGACGATCCTCGCCGCGGCTGATGCAGAGCTCGAGGACCCCCAGGTGAGGGTCGAGTACTTAAAGATCGTCAACCCCACGACGCTGGAGCCGATAACCAGCGTGGGCGAGCCGGCGCTTGCGCTGGTAGCGGCCTGGGTAGGCGAGACACGCCTAATCGATAACCAGATGCTCTCAGTTCCAACGAGCTCCCGACCGCCAGCAGCGGCGGGAAGCAACACGAGGAGTGATTGACATGTCGTCATATCCATCGCAGATCGCCGTTATGGAGGATGCATCGCGCCTGCCGGTGACGCTCGCGACGCTCAACGAGCGCAAGCGGCTCAGAGAGCCGCTTGTGATGGTCACCGCCTACGACTTTCCCAGCGCACGTGCCGCCGAGACCGCTGGCGTCGACGTGGTGCTGGTCGGCGACTCGGGCGCGATGACGGTGCTCGGCTACCCGTCGACGGTGGCGGTCAGCGTCGATGAGATGATCATGCTCACGCGCGCCGTCCGCCGTGGACTGCGGACACCGTTCCTGGTCGCCGACCTGCCATTCGGCTCCTACGAGGAGTCCGACGAGCAGGCGGTTCGCTCGGCGATGCGGTTCGTCAAGGACGGCGGGGCTGACGCGGTCAAGCTCGAGCGCGGCAACCCGACGTCGGTGGCGCGCGCCCGCGCGATCGTGCAGGCCGGAATTCCGGTGATGGGTCATGTCGGGCTCACTCCCCAGACCTCGACCGCACTCGGGGGCTACCGTGCGCAGGGCCGGAGCGCCGGCAGTGCAGCGCGGATCGCCGAGGAGATGCTGGCGCTTCAGGATGCGGGCTGCTTCACGATCGTGCTCGAGGCCGTTCCCGCCGCCGTCACCGAGGAGCTGATGCAACTGGTCGACGTGCCCGTGATCGGGATCGGCGCCGGCCCCGCGACCGACGGCCAGGTGCTCGTGTTCCACGACCTGCTGGGTATCCGTGAGGGCCGCGGCGCCCGCTTCGTGCAGCGCTACGCAGACCTGCAGAGCGAGATGGATGCGGGTGTGGCGGCATACGCGGCCGACGTGCGCGAGCATCGCTACCCGGCCGCGGAGCACTGCTATTCGATCGACGCCGATGAACTGGCGGAGTTCCGCGCCGAACTCTCCGCACTGAGCGCCCAGAAAACGCGAAGCTGACGCCGCCCGGCGCGGAACGCGCGCAAACGGAAGTAGCATGCGCAGAGTGCCGCGAATCACACAGGTCTTCGCCCCGCGGGACCGCGTCTACTTCGAGCTGTTCGAAGAGGCGGGCCGCAATGTCATGCGCGCCGCGCAGCTGCTCGAGGAGCTCCTGGCCGAGTACCCGGACAAGCGCAACCTGGCACAGGACATCCGCGACTGCGAGCACGAGGGCGATCGCATCACCCATGAGATCCTCGACCGGCTGAACCACACGTTCGTGACACCGATCGACCGTGAGGACATCCTCGCGCTCGCCTCGGCGCTCGACGACATCGCCGATTACATCGAGGAGGTCGCGGATTACCTCGGGCTGTACAAGATCGAGGCGCCGATGGACCAGGCGATCAAGCTGTCCCAGGTTCTGCACAAGGCCGGCATCCAGGTCGCCGAGGCAATGCCGCATCTGCGCGGTTTCAACGACATCTCTGTGCACACGGTCGAGATCAACCGCCTCGAGAACGAGGGCGATCGCATCACCCGCGAGGCGATCGCGTCGCTGTTCGACGGCGGCATCGATCCGATGGTCGTGATCCGCTGGAAGGACCTCTTCGAGCGGCTCGAGGACGCGATCGACGCCACCGAGCACGTCGCGAACATCCTCGCCGGGATCGTGATCAAGAACTCCTAGGACGTCAGCTTCAGCACGGCGTCGGTCGAGATCGGCGAATGCGCCGATGGCGCCTGCGATCCGGAGCCGCTGATCTGACTGGCGAGATCATTCGCCAACGCCCCGGCCGCGTCCACGTCCGGCGGTACATCGCTCTCAGGCACGTCGTTGACGGCCGGGCTCGAAACAGCGCTGCTGAGCTCGACCACCGTCGCATTGGCCGTTTCCTCTGCCGTCTCGTCCTCGGCGCCCGGAGCCTGCGGGTTGACGGCTTCACTGGCCTGCTGCGCGAGTGTTGCCGCATCACGACTGGTCGCGGACATGTCATTGCTGATTCCAGACATACCGCTCACCTTATCGTGCGCAGCACCTTGGCGGGCGCGCCCGCGGCCACCGAGAAGGGCGGCAGGTCCTCCGTGACGACCGAGTTGGCGCCGATCACGCAGCGCTCACCGATCGTGACCCCACTGGTGATCACGACGTGTGCGCCGCACCAGACGTTGTCCCCGACGCGTGTGGGACCCTTGCTGCTGAAGCCCTGCCACGGGACCGGCCGCTCACGATCGTCGAAGCGGTGGTTGGCATCGGTGATCACGCAGCCGTTCGCGAACATGCAGTGATCGCCGATCTCGACGAGCTCGAGCGCCGCGACCATCACCCCGAGGTTGAAGAAGCTGCCGGCACCGATCCGCACCCGCGCCGGTGCGGGCATCGTGATCCAGACCCCCGGCTCGAACAGCACGTGGGGGCCGATTTCCAGGCGCCCATCGCTCAGCCCCTCCAGCACCTCGCCGTGCAGCGGCCACCGCGCGAACGCCTGACGCCGGGCGAGCTCATAATGAATCCGCGCCCGGTTCCAGGGCAGTGAATTGCGCTGATACCAGCGCCACTTCTGCAGCCAGACGCGCGCCTCGCCAGGCGTCACGCCTGTGCCATCGCCTTGCGGCGCCGGGTGGTCGGCGGTTTGGCCGCCACCTTGGCTCCCAGCAGCGGCTTGAGGAAGTTCCCCGTATAGGACTCCGGTACCTCCGCAATCTGCTCCGGCGTGCCGACCGCGATCAGACTGCCGCCCTCGTCGCCGCCCTCGGGCCCGAGGTCGATCAGATAGTCGGAGACCTTGATCACGTCGAGGTTGTGTTCGATCACGACGATCGAGTTGCCGGCGTCGACGAGCCGCTGCAGCACCTCGAGCAACCGCTGAATATCGGCGAAGTGCAGGCCCGTGGTCGGCTCGTCGAGGATGTAGATCGTGCGACCGGTCGCGACCTTGCAGAGCTCGGCGGCAAGCTTGACGCGCTGCGCCTCACCGCCCGAGAGCGTCGTCGCCGGCTGACCCAGGCGCATGTAACCCAAGCCGACATCGTTCAGGGTCTGCACCCGCCGCCTGATCTTGGGGATGTGCTCGAAGAAGTCGAGCGCCTCGGAGATCGGCATCTCCAGCACGTCCGCGATCGTCTTGCCCTTGAAGCGGACCTCGAGCGTCTCCCGGTTGTAGCGCTTGCCGTGGCACTGCTCGCAGGGCACGTACACGTCCGGCAGGAAGTGCATCTCAATCTTGATCTGGCCGTCGCCCTTGCAGACCTCGCAGCGCCCGCCCTTGACGTTGAACGAGAAGCGGCCCTGTTTGTAGCCGCGCGCCCGGGCCTCCTGGGTGCGCGCGAATAGATCGCGGATCTGGTCGAACAGCCCGATGTAGGTCGCCGGGTTGGACCGCGGCGTGCGGCCGATCGGCGACTGGTCCACGGAGATGATCTTGTCGAGCTGCTCGAGCCCGCTGATCGACTTGTGCGCCCCCGCGCGGACCCGTGTGGCGCTCAGCCGGTTGGCGACAGCCTTGAACAGAACCTCGTTGACGAGCGTCGACTTGCCCGAGCCCGACACCCCGGTGACGCTGCAGAGCACCCCCAGCGGCACCCTGACATCGAAGCCCTTCAGGTTGTTCGCGGCAGCGCCCTTGATATCGATATAGCCGGCGGGCTTGCGGCGCTTCTTGGGTACCTCGATCCGCCGCGTCCCGGCCAGGAACTGGCCCGTGAGCGAGTCCTCGACCTTCGAGACCTCCTCGGCGGTGCCCTGCGCCACCACATGTCCCCCGTACTCGCCGGCAAACGGCCCGACGTCGAGCACGTGGTCGGCGGCGCGCATCGTGTCCTCGTCGTGCTCGACGACCAGCACCGTGTTGCCGAGGTCGCGCAGGCGCTCGAGCGTCGCGATCAGCTTGTGGTTGTCGCGCTGGTGCAGGCCGATCGAGGGCTCATCGAGGATGTAGAGCACGCCCACCAGCGAGGAGCCGATCTGTGTTGCCAGGCGGATCCGCTGCGCCTCTCCGCCCGATAGCGTCGCGGCCGCGCGCTCCATACTCAGGTAGCCGACGCCGACGTTCTCGAGGAAGCTCAGGCGCTCTTCGATCTCGCGCAGGATCAGGTGGGCGATGCGGCGATCGTGCTCGGAGAGCTCGAGCTCGTGCACCCAGCCGAGTGCCCGCTGCGCCGACAGCGCAGTGAATTCGTTGATCGGCAGTCCGCTGACGAGCACCGAGCGTGACTCGGGTCGCAGGCGTGCGCCCTTGCACTCGGGGCAGGGCCGCAGCGTCATGTACTCCTCGATCTTCTCCTTGACGAAGTCGGACTCCGTCTCGCGGTAGCGCCGCTGAAGTCCGATGACGATCCCCTCGAACGCGGTGCTGTAGTTGCGCCGCCGCCCGAAGCGGTTGCGGTAGGCCACCTGGAAGCGGTCGCCGTTCGTCCCGTACATGAAGAAGTCGCGCTGGTCCTCCGGCAGCTTGTTCCAGGGCTTGTCGGTGTCGACGCCGTAGCGCTCCGAGATCGCCTGCGTGAGCTGCTCGTAATAGTCGGAGGCACTCGCCGCCCACGGCGCGATCGCGCCCTCGCCGATCGAGAGTGCGGGATCGGGCACGACCAGCTCGGGGTCGATCTCCATCTGCGAGCCGAGGCCGGTGCAGCGCGGGCAGGCGCCATGCGGCGAGTTGAAGCTGAAGATCCGGGGCTCGAGCTCGACCAGGCTCGGTCCGTGCACGGGACACGCGAACTTCTCGGAGTACAGCGTCACTTCTCCGCTGTCGACGAGCTCGACCTCGACCAGGCCGCCGGCGAGCGACACGGCCGTCTCGATCGAGTCGGCAAGGCGCTTGCGCAGGTCCTCTTTCATCACCAGGCGGTCGACCACGATCGAAATGTCGTGCTTGAACTTCTTGTCGAGCGCAATCTCGTCGTCGAGCCGGCGCAACTCGCCGTCGATCTTGGCGCGGGTGAAGCCCTCGTTGCGCAGCTCCTCGAGCTGCTTGCCGTACTCGCCCTTGCGCCCGCGCACGATCGGCGCCATCACCATGAAGCGCGAGCCCTCGGCCAGCTCCATCACCTGGTCGATGATCTGCTCGGCCGACTGGCCCGTGATCGGCCTGCCGCAGATGTGACAGTGGGGCTTGCCGATCCTCGCCCACAGCAGGCGCAGGTAGTCATAGATCTCGGTGACCGTGCCGACCGTCGAGCGCGGATTGCGCGAGGTCGTCTTCTGGTCGATCGAGATCGCCGGGGAGAGCCCCTCGATCGAATCGACGTCGGGCTTGTCCATCTGCCCCAGGAATTGGCGCGCGTAGGCCGACAGCGACTCGACGTAGCGGCGTTGACCCTCGGCGTAGATCGTGTCGAACGCGAGCGACGACTTGCCCGACCCGGACAGGCCGGTGATCACCGTCAGCGAGTTCCTCGGGATCGAGACGGTGATGTCCTTGAGGTTGTGCTCGCGTGCTCCCGAGACGATCAGCTGGTCCACAGCACTGATGATATTCGCCCGAACAGACGTTCGGTCGAGCCCCGAGGGCCAAAACCCGCAAGTTGCGGGCAGCTCACCCCGCGACTGCGGTCAGGATCAGTCCGCGACCGACGCGTAGACCTCGTCGAGCAGCAGCTGCCGGTCCTCGAGCTCGAAGTTCTCGGCGAGGTAACGGTCGGTCTCCTCACGCGGCGTGCCGTTCAGGGCCATGTTCAGCGCCACCAGTCGAGCGCCCTCGAGGTCCTCGGCGAGCTCCTCGACCGCCGCCGCAGCGGGCACGACCACGACCTCGACCTCGGTCGTCTCGACGACAATGGCCTCGGCGACGACGTCCTCCGTGAGCGGTTCAGCGACGTTGGGGGCCAGCGGGCCACCAACGGAGGGCTCAACCTCGGCGGCGAACTGTGCGCGCGGACCGACCGCGTCGCGCACGCCATCGAAGTTGCCCTCGAGCAGTTGCAGGTCGGCGTTCAGGCGGTTGGAGCCCGTGCGCAGGCCATCGATCAGCGACGACAGCTCCGACTCCATCGCGTTCAGGCGCTGCAGCATCACCGTCGTCGACTCGGACACGCGGCCGACGTAGTCGCGGGCCTGCGTGGTCGCGTCGGTGCGGGCCCCCTGAGCCTCCTGGGCGGCCTCCGTGCGGATCTCGCGCGCCTCGGTCTCGGCCTGGCGCAGGATCTCGGCGGCGCTGGCCTCGGCCGCTTCGACGATCGCGCGCACCTGCTCGCTCGCGGACGACGCGAGCGACTCCGTGTGACGGCGCGCGTTCAGGCGCAGCTCGTCGACCTGCGAGGCGATCTCGGAGAGGTGCGCGTCGACGGCAGCCGGGTCGTAGCCACGCCGCCCGATCGGGAAGTCGCGTTTTTCGATGCTCTGCCTGTCCAGCGCCATGCGCCGGGGAATCTAGCGGACCCGTCCCTCGGCGACCGCAACATCCAACTCACGTTTGAGATCGCGGATCTCATCACGCAGCCTGGCGGCGTATTCGAAGCGCAGATCCTCGGCCGCGGCGAGCATCTCCTCCTCGGCCTCGACGATCTTGCGCTCGATCTCGGCCGGGGACATAGTGCTGGTCGCCTCGCGGTTCCGGCGGCGGCGCGACTTCGGCACCTTGGTCTCGCCCTGCAGGAATTCGGCGATGTCGGAGATGCCCTTGGTGATCGTCTCCGGAGTGATGCCGTGCCGCTCGTTGTAGGCGACCTGGATCGCGCGGCGGCGGTCGGTCTCCTCGATCGCCAACTTCATCGCGGCGCTCTCCTTGTCGGCGTACATCAGCACCCGCCCCTCGACGTTGCGGGCCGCGCGACCGATCGTCTGGATGAGCGATGTGGAGCCCCGGAGGAAGCCCTCCTTGTCGGCGTCGAGGATCGCGATGAGGCTGACCTCGGGGAGATCCAGACCCTCCCTGAGCAGGTTCACGCCCACCAGCACATCGAATTCGCCGAGCCGCAGGTCGCGGATGATCTGGATGCGCTCGAGCGTGTCGATCTCGGAGTGCAGGTAGCGGACCTTGAAGCCCATCTCCAGCAGGTAGCCGGTCAGGTCCTCCGACATCTTCTTGGTGAGCGTGGTCACGAGCGTGCGCTCGTTCCTCTCGACGCGCGCCTTGATCTCGTTCATCAGATCGTCGATCTGGTTCGTGGTCTCGCGGACCTCGATCTCGGGGTCGACGATGCCCGTCGGTCTGACGATCTGCTCGACGATACGCGTGGCGTGCGTGCGCTCGTACTCGCCCGGCGTGGCCGATACGAACACGATCTGCGGCGTGATGCTGAGGAACTCCTGGAAGGTCTGGGGGCGGTTGTCTATCGCCGACGGCAGCCGGAAACCGTAGTCGACGAGTGTCTGCTTGCGTGAACGGTCGCCCGCCGCCATGCCGCCGATCTGCGGCACCGTCTGATGGGACTCGTCGATGTAGCAGACGAAGTCGTCAGGGAAGTAGTCGAGCAGGCAGTAGGGCCGCTCGCCCGGCTGGCGGCCGTCGAGGATGCGGCTGTAGTTCTCGATGCCGCTGCAGAAGCCCATCTCGCGCAGCATTTCCATGTCGTACTGAGTTCTCTGGCGGAGCCGATGCGACTCGAGCAGCTTGCCCTCGGCGTCGAGCTCGGCACAGCGCTCGGCGAGTTCCTGGGCGATCGCCGCGACCGCCTCCTCGATGTGTCCCTCACGCACGTTGTAGTGCGACGCCGGCCAGATCGCGACGTGCTCGAGGTCATCCTCGATCAGCTCGCCGGTCACGGGGTCGAAGTGCTGCAGGTGCTCGACCTCATCGCCGAACATGCTGATCCGGTAGGAGGTCTCGGCGTAGGCCGGCCAGATCTCGAGCGTCTCGCCTCTGACCCTGAAGGTGCCCCTGGCGAGTGCCGTGTCGTTGCGGCTGTACTGGATGCTCACGAGCTTGCGCAGCAGCGCGTCGCGATCGATCATCGCGCCACGGGTCAGCGTCTGCAGGTTCTCGTCGTAGACCTCGGGCGAACCGAGGCCGTAGATTGAGCTGACGGATGCGACTATCAGCACGTCGCGGCGCGCGAACAGCGACGCCGTTGCCGCGTGCCGGAGGCGGTCGATCTCCTGGTTGATCGCCGAGTCCTTCTCGATGTACAGATCCTTGCTCGGGACGTAGGCCTCGGGCTGGTAGTAGTCGTAGTAGGAGACGAAGTACTCGACGGAGTTGCGCGGAAAGAACGTGCGGAACTCGTTGCAGAGCTGCGCCGCGAGCGTCTTGTTGTGGGCGATCACCAGCGCCGGCCGGTTGACCTCGGCGATCGTCGCGGCCATCGTCATCGTCTTGCCGGTGCCGGTCGCGCCGAGCAGCGTCATCATCCGCTCGCCGTTGTCGAGTCCCTCGGCCAGGCTTGTGATCGCCGCCGGCTGGTCGGCCGTCGGGCTGAAGGTCGCATCGAGTTCGAATCCAGGCACTTGTCTCGTTGATGCTAGCGGTGGGGCGGTCAGGATCTGACCGCATTGCTGACGCCAGGCACCTGCTCGAGCGCGTGGTACACGGGGATCCCGCGACTGTTTGCGATCGCGACGTCCTGGTCGGCACCCTTTGAGTCGCCGGGGAGCCTGAGCACCGCGTCGCAGTGCTGGAGCAGTCTCTGCGCGGTCGGATACATGACCTGTTCGGCGAGTGGGTCGAGCGGCCCTTCGGTCGCGCCGGCGCTGCTGAGGACCGGCAGCGCGACCCATTCACCGATCATCGGGATGTGGCCGGCCTTGAAGATCGGCCAGGCGGCCTGCTCGAGGGTCTTGAGGTTGGCGGCCATGCGCTGGGGGTCGTCATCTGTGCCCGAGCGATAGGGGCCTGCGATGAGGATGAGTTTGGGCTCTTGTTTTTGCATGGTTTTGCACGGTACTGCATGAATACGCGAATTTGTGGGTTGAAGTACGCTATTTCGTGCATGCTTGTCTCGGAACGACGTGAACTGCTGCTCTCGCGCCTGCGCGCGGACGGGAAGTTGGTCGCGCGCGACCTGGCGGTCGAACTCGGAATCTCCGAGGACAGCGTCCGCCGCGATCTGCGCGACCTCGCGGGCGCGGGCCTGTGCCAGCGCGTCTACGGCGGCGCTGTGCCCGTCTCGCGGGCTCTGGCCGACTATCAGACCCGGACAGGTGTCGAGCCCGAGAGCAAGCGACTGGTGGCGGCGCACGCGGTCGGGTTGATCCGTGACGGGCACCGGGTGATCCTCGACGGAGGAACGACGACGCTGGCGGTCGCGCGTGCCCTACCGATCGATCTACACGCGACCGTGATCACCCACAGCCCGACGATCGCCGCCGCACTGGTTCCCCACCCCACAGTCGAGATCCTGCTGCTCGGCGGCCGCATCTACAAGCACTCCGCCGTCGCCTGCGGCGCTTTTACCGTCGAGGCGGCGGCCGGGGTGACTGCCGACCTGTTCCTGCTGGGAGTGACAGGAGTTCATGTTGAGCACGGGCTCACAACCGGCGACCCAGAGGAGGCGGCGATGAAGCGTGCTCTGTCGGCGCGAGCCGCTGAGACCTACGTGCTCGCCAGCAACGAAAAGCTCGGCGCCGCCTCCGCCTACAAGGTGCTCGAGCTCGCCAACGTGGCCGGCGTAATCACCGAGTCAGGCGTGCTGGATCCTGGCGCGTTACCTGCATAGCTTGTTCGGCAGCTTCTTGGTCGGGCAGGCGTGCAGGCGGATCACGCGCACGCGAGGATGTGCGGGGAGTGCGAGGTGGCGGAGATTCTGTGGTGTCACCGCGAGGCGTTGATAGCCCGTGATCGTGAGCGTGTTGACGACCCCATGCTTCGCGTCCCCTTTCGCTCTCCCCGTGGGTAGCGCATCGATCATCGTGACCTTGGCGGGGATGAAGGTCCTGGCGTCCACCAGCGCACGAATCCGCAGCAGCCCCATTTGCCCGGTGACACTGCCGACCAGCACGTCAAGGCGACGCCCACGGATCGTCGTGTGGCCGGCCGCGTGAATCGCGCCTGAGTGGAGCAGGCCGCGGAGCCCTTCGAGCGGGGTGCTGTTCGGCACCCCGGCACAGTCGCCCAGCAGCGCCAACTCGGCCGGGCAGCGTGTCGTCAGCGGCCCGAGCGGCTCAAACGTCAGCATTCCCAACCCAAGGTTCTCGAGGCGGCTCCTGGTGGTGACTATGTCCTGAAGGAATTGCGGCTTGCCGATGTCGATGATCTGCCGGCTGGTTGCGCCGTCGAGCCAGTAGGTGACTTTCTGGCGATCCGCGGGTACCGAGCCCTGCGTCGTCTCGACGTAGTGAACGATCACGCCCGCGGGATTGGTCGCAGCGTAGGCACGCTCAACGATTGAGGGTCCGCCGCCGAGGCTCACCATCAGCGCCACCGCGGCTGCGACAACCGCCGCGAGGCCCGTCGTGGCCCATGACAGCAGGCCGACGCGGCGGCGTCCACGCCAGGTGATCCACGGCCAGGCCACCCGCCGCGCTGGTGCGAGCGGGCGCGCGGTTGCCAGCGCGAACACCCGCGCCGCGGCAGCGCCCGTCGCGGAGAGCACATCGGCAGGAACAATGGGCGCGTCCTCGCGAACACGCAAGAGCAGCTCGTCGCCGAGCACGTCGTCGGCGTATGGATAGCTGTCGCTCATGCTCGCTCCTCCGCTGCGGTCGCGCTTGCACCGTTGATCGTTGATCGTCGCTCCGAAATCGTCGGGGCACCCAGCAGACCGGCGAGTTGGTTGCGCGCGCGGTGCAGCCGCGTTCGCGCCGCCGCCGGCTTGACGCCGAGCACCTCCCCCGCCTGGGCGGTGTCCAGCCCATCGCGAGCCACGAGCAGGATCAGCTCGCGATCGATTTCCTTCAGCGCGCCGAGCGCGTGCAGCAATTCCTCTCTGGATTCGACCCGGTCCGCCAGGTCACCCGCCGCGGCCACATCGTGCGGTTCAACCGAAGGCTCGATCAGCCCTCTCTCCCGTCGAGCGCGCCTGGAGGCATTGCGGTTCAGGTTGCGGGACACCGCCAACAGCCATGGCAACGCGTGCTCACCGTCGGGCACGGCGTCCAGCCGGCGCCATGCGACCTCGAACGTCGCAGCGACCAGATCCTCGGCATCGGCGCCCCGGTATCCGCGGTTGTAGGCGTATCGCACGACAGGCGTATACGTCTGCTCAAAAAGTTCGCGAAATCGAGACTCGTCGCTCATCCCACATTGTCTATGTCAAGCGGCGGGCTGTTGTTTCAAACTGCCGCTGACCGACGGCCCTCCGATGCCAGTGAATGGATGGACGGGAGACGTTTCCGCGGAAACGTCGTTGAGCTGTCAACTATCGATCCGGGACTTGCCTCCGGCCTCGAGTCCGTCCGGTCCAACGACCACAATACGAACATGTGTTCGATCATGAATCCTGATCCAACCCCTGCCTCCGGGTCCAGGCAGTCGTTGGCTGCCGAGCTGGAATCTCTCGAGGCCCTGGAGCGCGAGATCTGTGCGCTCGCCGCCCATCTGGCGGCAGCGACCTGCCGTTGGCTGCTGCTGGTTGGCGAGTTTGACGCGCGCGAGGGTTGGGCCGAATGGGGCGTCGCCACGTGCGCTCATTGGCTCTCCTGGCGCTGCGGAATCGGCCTGAACGCTGGGCGCGAGCACGTACGTGTCGCGCGAATGCTCCGCGGACTGCCACTAGATGAGTGATTCCACGGATTGGGCCGTGAAATTGGTGGTTGGCAAGGAGAAAGTGGCAGCAGGGCCGAAGTCGGCGGTGCTATCCCGCATCGCCGAC
>Ga0302314_10003195_pt1 | contig 30307 bp, 27 predicted proteins | sample III_Palsa_N2_3_FD_200533 | JGI IMG/M metagenome (GOLD analysis project Ga0302314, IMG submission 200533) | Peat permafrost microbial communities from Stordalen Mire near Abisko, Sweden - III_Palsa_N2_3 | ecosystem: Environmental > Terrestrial > Soil > Palsa > Peat permafrost | place: Sweden... | reverse complement strand
AGCCACTGCCTGGAACTGCTGTCCCCGCTGGGGCGCACGTCGTCGCGCCGGATGTTCGGCGGTCACGCCCTCTACATCGACGGGCTGTGCATGGCGCTGATCATGGGCGACATGCTGTACCTGAAGGCGGACGACGCCCACCGCGCCAACTTCGAGCGCGCGAACTGCAAGCCGTTCACGTACACCGCCAAGGACACCGAGATACACAGCCTGAACTACTACACGGCGCCGGAAGAGGCGATGGAGTCGCCCGCCGAGATGGTGCCATGGGCGCAGCGTGCGCTGGCCGCCGCGGTGTCGGCACGCGCGAAGGCACCGTCGGCAAGGAAAAAGGCGGTAGCCGCAAAGGCGTCAGCCAAAAAGGCGGTAGCCGCAAAGGCGTCAGCCAAAAAGGCGGTGGCCGCAAAGGCGCCAGCCAAGAAGGTGGCTGCAAAAAAGACCGTGGCAAAGAAAGCAGCGAGCCGGAAGCCGGCCACCGGCAAGGCCGCCAAGCCATGAACCTCGCCCGCCAGCGCCCGCTGGTTCTCGACCATCTGCGCAGCTTCGAGGCCGTGGCGCGCCGCGCCGGCTTCGGCGCCGCCGCGGAGGAGCTGCACGTCACGCAATCGGCCGTCAGCCGCCAGATCAAGAGCCTCGAAGAGGAGCTCGGCGCGCCGCTGTTCACGCGCGGCACGCGCCGCGTGGAGCTGACACAGGCCGGCCAACTCCTGCTGCGTGCGATCGCGCCGGCGCTCGGCCGCATCGACGGCGCGGTGCGCCTGATCCGCCAGCAACGCGGCCGCGCGCAGGTGAGCCTGTCGACGTTCCCGTCGTTCGCGTCGCTGTGGCTGCTGCCGCGGCTGCCGACGTTCGAGAAGGGCCAGCCGGCGATCGACATCCGCATCTCGGCGGTCGATCGCCTGGTGGAACTCGACGACCCCGACCACGACCTGGTGCTGCGCCAGATCCGTCCCGAGGATGCGCCGCCGGGCGCGATCCGCATGTTCGGCGAAGTGTGCACGCCGGTGATCGGCGCGAGCCTGGCCGACGCCATCGCGCGCGGCGCGGCGCCGCCGCTGAAGACGCCGCAGGATCTCGTCAACTGCACGCTGATCGAGATGGAGGACGACCGCCCCAGCAGTGACGTGCTGGGCTGGCCTTACTGGCTGCAACAACGCGGCCTGCCCCAACTCGAGCCGCGGCGCTGGATCAGCGTCAACTTCACGCACCAGCAGGTGCAGACGGCGCTGGCCGGCCAGGGCGTCGCCCTCGCCCGTTTGCCGCTGATCCACGACGCGCTCGAACGCGGCGACCTGATCGAGCCGTTCGGGCGCGAAGGCCGGCTGGCGTCCCCGTGGGCCTACTGGCAGATCGGCCTGAGCGGCGCACGGCCGCGGCCCGAGCTGGAGAGCTTCAACGCGTGGCTTCAGGAAGCCGCGCAGGCGACGCGGCTGGCGATTGGCGAAGACTGAACCTGTGAACGAATCCGTCACGCCCGAGCGGATTCATTCACAGGTTCTGAGCTTCAGGTCAGCAGGCCGAGCGCCATCTCGATCTGCTCGGTCGGGCTGCGCTTGAAACCCGAACGGGTATAGCGCTGCAGCCGGCCGACGGCCAGGGCCGTGAGCGCGGACGCGCGGCCGTTGGCATCGACCGTGGGCGTCTGCGAGCCGGCCTGTTCGGCGGCGGCGCGCAGCGACTGGCGCAGCTGCGATTCGATCTTGTCGAAGAACTGGTTCATGCGTGTCGACAGGCGCTCGTTCTCGAACACCAGCGCATCGCCGACCATCACGCGGGCCATGCCGGGGTTCTTCTCGCCGAACTGCAGCAGCATGAAAACGATGCGGCGCGCCTGCAGCGCCGGATCGGTGTCGCGTTCGATGATCTGGTTGATCAGCGTGAAGATGCTCTGCTCGATGAACTCGATGAGCCCTTCGAACATCTGCGCCTTGCTGGCGAAATGGCGGTACAGCGCGGCCTCGCTCACCGACAGCCTGGCGGCCAACGCGGCGGTGGTGATGCGGTCGGCGCCGGGCTCCTCGAGCATGGCGGCCAGCGTCTGCAGGATCTGCACGCGGCGCTCGCCCGGCTTCGGGCGCTTGCGCGTGGGTGCACCACCGTCGGCCACGTTGGCAGATTCGGTGCTGACGCTGGAGCGGGCGTCGACGGTGTCGTCCTCGGCGTTGGCGTCCCGACCTGCTTGCGGTGATTGCATGGTGATCTCGGGCGCCGAAGAATCGGCAACGGCAGAAAAGGCGGTGGGGAGGTCTGGCATCGCTGTCAGCTGCCGTGGTGAGCAGATCGTGAAGCCATTTTTGCACACCACTGCCGCGCTGCTGCGTGCAGGTAAACACCAAGCAAAGATTCCGTGATGCCCCGCACGGTCGGGGTTCGCACGGAGCTGGACAGCGGCTGCCCACTGGGTGCCGGGTGCCCCGGAAGGGGATCTCAGACCAGCGAACGCAGGCTGCGCACGATGCGCACGCCGCTCGGATGTACGGTCCAGCGCTGCACACGGGGCCCGGCGTGGGCGCCCCGGCGGGCGAAGCGCTGCATCCAGACCGGCTGCATGCCGACGCGGCGTGCGGCCAGCACGTTGTCCAGCGAATCCTCCACCAGCACGCAACGCGACGGGTGCACGCCCAGGCGCACCGCCACCTGGCGCAACATGCGGCAGTCGGGCTTGGGGCGCCAATGGCCGAACATGCGCATGTCCTCGATGGACAGCACCTCGTCGAACAGCTGCACGATGCCCAACGCCCCGAGCACGCGCATCGCGTAGGCGCGCGGCGCGTTCGTGAGCACGACGCGGCGTCCGCGCAGGCGTGCGATCGCGGCGAGGTCGTGGCGATGGCCGGTGACCTTCGCCTCCAGGCCCGGGAAGCGATGCGTCTCGTGCAGGAAGTGCGCGGGGCTGACGTCGTGGTGGCGCACCAGGCCCAGCATCGTCGAGCCGTACCGGCGCCAGTACTTGTCGCGCAGCGCGTCGGCCTCGGCGGGCGTGACGCCCAGCGTGTCGACGACGTAGCACTGCATCGTGTCGTTCATCTGCGCGAACACCCACGCGCCGGCGTCGTGCAGCGTGTTGTCGAGGTCGAACAGCCAGACGCGTTCGGTCATGCCGGTGCTCCATGCGACATGTCGCGCCCGAGGCCCCAGATACCGGCCATCAACAGCAGCGCGCCGAGCCACTGCGCGGGCTGCAGGCGCTCGCCGAGGAAGGCCGCGGCGAGCAGCACCGCCGTCAGCGGCTCGACCAGCGTGGCCACCGTCAACGCGGTGGGGCTCAGGCGCGCCGCGCCCCAGCTGAACGCCAGCAACGCCAACGCCGCGGTGACCATGCCCAGGTACAGCAGCCACGCCTCGGGCGTCGCCTCGTGCGGCAGTTGCAGCGGCCAGATCAGGCCGGACAGCCCCATCACGGCGGTGGCCGCGAGCGTCAGCGCCGTCGTCGCGGTGCCGGCGCCCCATTGGCGCGAGATCGCCGGACTCACCAGCGTGAAGCCGGCATACAGCAGCGCCGAGCCGACCGACGCGGCGACGCCCCGGATCCAGTCGTCGACGGTCGCGCCCGGCCGCGCACCGCCTTCGGTCCCGCCGCCGACGATCAGCAACACCGTGCCGGCCAGCGACGCGGCCAGGATCGCCAGCAGCATCGCGTTGGCGCGCTGGCGTCCGCGCGCGAGCGCCCACGCGGTGACGAACACCGGCGGCAGGCACAGCGCGATCAAGGTGGGGATGGCCGCGCCGATGTGGGCGATGCCGATGAACCACAGCAGCACGTACGACGCCATCACCGCACCGGCGGCCAGCAGCGGCGCGCCCTCGCGCAGCAGGCGCCGCCACGGCATCGTGCGGCCGAACACCAGCAGCAGCGCTGCGGCGCCCAGCACGAAGCGCCAGAACGAGATGCTTTGCGGCTGGTAGCCGTGGCGCGCCACCAGCAGGTTGACGACCAGCGAGCCCGTGCCCCACAGGAACGCCGCGCCGCAGGCGGCGCCAAGGCGCAGCCCGGTGGAATTCACCGGGCGCGGATCATCGTGCCGTAGGCCTGATCCGTGAGGATTTCCAGCAGCATCGCGTGCGGCACGCGGCCGTCGATGATGTGCACGGCGTTGACGCCGCTGCGCGCGGCGTCGAGCGCCGACGAGATCTTGGGCAGCATGCCGCCCGAGATCGTGCCGTCGGCGAACAGGTCGTCGATCTGGCGCGCCGTCAGGTCGGTGAGCAGCTTGCCTTGCTTGTCCAGCACGCCCGGCGTGTTGGTGAGCAGCACCAGCTTCTCGGCGCCCAGCACCTCGGCCAGCTTGCCGGCGACGACGTCGGCGTTGATGTTGTAGCTGACGTTGCCTTCGCCGAAGCCGATCGGGCTGATGACCGGGATGAACTGGTCGTCCTGCAGCGCCTTCACCACCGAGGGATCGATCGACACGATGTCACCCACCTGGCCGACGTCGTGCTCGATCTCGGGGTTGTCCTTGTCCTTCATCTTCAGCTTGCGCGCGCGGATCATGCCGCCGTCGAAGCCGGTGAGGCCCACGGCCTTGCCGCCGGCCGAATTGATCAGGCCGACGATGTCCTGCTGCACCTCGCCGCCCAGCACCCACTCGACGACGTCCATCGTCTCCTTGTCGGTGACGCGCATGCCCTGGATGAACGTGCCCTTCTTGCCGAGCTTGGACAGCGCAGTGTCGATCTGCGGCCCGCCGCCGTGCACGACGACCGGGTTCAGGCCCACCAGCTTCAGCAACACCACGTCCTCGGCGAAATCCTGCTGCAGCGCCGGCTCGGTCATGGCGTTGCCGCCATACTTGATGATGATGGTCTTGCCGTGGAACTTGCGGATGTAGGGCAACGCCTGCGACAGGATCTCGGCCTTGTCGCGCGGCGAGATGTGCGACAGGTCGGCCTGGGAATCGACAGATGCGGGCGTCTGGTCGGCGGAGCTGGAGGGCGTGGGCGTGGTCATGCGGCGATTCTATTGACGTTGCGCGACCGCTGCGCGCAGTCGAGCGGCCTGTTTGAGGGGCTTTCGGCTGCGGGCCCCGCGGTTGCTCCTGCCGACCGCCCCGATACTCTCTGTATTCCGATAACCTTGCCGGCGCGTTATACGGATACCAAGGAAAATTGCAATCATGAAACGCCTTCTCCTCACCGCCGCCCTGCTTGCCGCCTCCGCGCTCGCTTCCGCCCAGGCCCTCGTGGCCGGCGAAGTGAAGAAGATCGACAAGCCGGCCGGCCGCATCACGCTCAAGCACGCCGAGATCAAGCTGTACGACATGCCCGGCATGACCGGCGCGTACAAGGTGCAGGATCCGGCGATGCTGGACAAGGTGCAGGTGGGCGACCGGGTTCAATTCAGCCTCGATCGCGTGAACAGCGTCTACACGATCACCCGGATCGACGTCCAGAAATAACAGGTTCATCGCCGATCCGAGGAGATCGGCGTGGGGCGGCCGGAGGTGTCTGGCATCTCCGATGCCGGCTCATCGGGTCAGAAGTGGATGCCCTTCATCATCTGCTGCATCGCCACCGCCTCGGCCGACAGCTTGGGCTTGCCGCTCTTGTCGCCGCTGGCCGCCGACGAATCCGGGAACATGCGGAAGCTGGTGTTCATCACGATCTGCGCGATGCGCGGCATCAACGCGTGCACGGTCTCGCCGACCACGCCCAGGCGGGTGGCGATGCGCACCGGCTTCTCGACGCAGGCCTGCGCGATCATGTCGGCGGCCTCCTCGGGCGACAGCGTGGGCACGTTGGCGTAGATCTTGGTGGGCGCGATCATCGGCGTGCGCACCAGCGGCATGTTGATGGTGGTGAACGTGACGCCCACGTCCGCGTACTCGCTCGACGCGCAGCGCGTCCACGCATCGAGCGCGGCCTTGCTGGCCACGTAGGCCGAGAAGCGCGGCGCGTTGGTGAGTACGCCGATCGAGCTGATGTTGACGATGTGGCCGTGGCGCTTGGCCACCATGCCGGGCAGCAGCCCCATCGTGATGCGCAGGCAGCCGAAGTAGTTCAGCTGCATCGTGCGCTCGAAGTCGTGGAAGCGGTCGTAGCTGGCCTCGATGGCGCGGCGGATCGAGCGGCCGGCGTTGTTGATCAGGAAATCGACGCCGCCGTGGTTGGCGTTGATCCACTCGATGAAGGCCTTGGTGCCCGCCTCGTCGGCCAGGTCGACCGGGTAGGTCTCGACGACGGCGTCGGCGCGGCCGGCCTGCTTCGCGTAGGCCAGGATCTCCTTCTTCGCCTCGGCCAGCTTGCCCTCGTCGCGCGCGCAGATCAGCGTGATCGCGCCGGCCTCGGCGAACTTGCAGGCCGCGGCCAGGCCGATGCCCGACGAGCCGCCGGTGACCAGCACCACCTTGCCCGACACCGTGCCCTTGAGGCTGTGGTCGATCGAGAGCGCCGGGTCGAGGTGGCGCTCCCAGTAGTCCCACAGCCGCCACGCGTAGTCCTTCAGCGGCGGGCAGGCGATGCCGCTGCCCTTGAGGGCGGCCAGCGTGTCGCGGTTGTCGAAGCGCGTCGGGTAGTTGATGAACGTGAGGATCTCTTCGGGCAGGCCCAGGTCCTTCATCACGGCGTTGCGCACGCGGCGCACCGGTGCCAGCGCCATCAGGCTCTTCTTGACGCCGCGCGGGATGAAGCCCAGCAGCGCGGCGTTGACGAACACGTTCATCTTGGGCGCGTGCGCGGCCTTGGCGAAGATGGCCAGCACGTCGCCGACGCGAAGCCCCTCGGGGTCGACCAGGTGGAAGCACTGGCCGCTGCCCTTGTGCTCCTGGTGGCTGATGTGGTCGAGCGCGGCGACGACGAAATCGACCGGCACGATGTTGATGCGTCCGCCCTCCAGGCCGATGCCCGGCATCCACGGCGGCAGGATCTGGCGCATGCGCTGGATCAGCTTGAAGAAGTAGTACGGGCCGTCGATCTTGTCCATCTCGCCCGTGGTCGAATCGCCGACCACCATCGCGGGGCGGTAGACGCTCCAGGGCACCTTGCATTCCTTGCGCACGATCTTCTCGGACTCGTGCTTGGTGGCGAAGTACGGGTGGTCCAGGTTCTCGGCCTCGTCGAACATGTCCTCGCGGAACACGCCCTCGTACAGGCCCGCGGCGGCGATCGACGACACATGGTTGAAGCGCTTCGCCTCGATCGCCTTGGCGAACTCGATCGCGTTGCGCGTGCCCTCGATGTTGACGGCGACCTGGGTCGCCTCGTCGGCCGACAGGTCGTACACCGCGGCGAGGTGGTACATCTGGTCGATGCTGCCCTTGAGCGCCTTGACCTGGTCGGCCGCCACGCCCAGCTTCTTGCCGGTGAGGTCGCCCAGCACGGGAACGGCGCGGCCCTTGGCGGCGCCCCAGTACGCGAGCAGCTCGGGCACCTTGGCCTCGGAGCCGGGCCGCAGCAGGAAATACACCGTGGCGCCGCGGCGGGCCAGCAAGGCCTTGACGAGTCGCTTGCCGATGAAGCCGCTGGCTCCGGTGACGAAATACTGCATGCCGTGTCTCCTCTGTTTTCTGGAACCGATGTCTCTCGCGCTGATTGTGAGACATCGCCGCACTGCAGCGCACGCGTGTTTGTCCGATGCAACGCCGGCCCCGCTGCGCCCAGGGTTCGGGTAGAGCAACCACCCTACGTAATTAGGCTGCGCGTTCCAGGAGCGGCGCCTATATTCCAGTCTCGACCAGAGGCTGGTCAGCGCACGAACCCCATTCAAGCAATAAAGGATCACGTCATGGTCAAGAAGCTCTCCAAGATCGCCGCCAAGAAGGCCGCCTCCCCCGCCGGCATGCTCGACAGCCAGCTCGCCAACTCCGTCAAGGATTCGGCGCAGCAGATCTGGCTGGCCGGCATGGGCGCGTTCGCCAAGGCGCAAGCCGAAGGCGGCAAGGTGTTCGACGCGCTGGTCAAGGAAGGCGTGAGCCTGCAGCGCAAGACGCAGGCCGTGGCCGAAGAGAAGCTGGGCGACGTCACGGGCAAGATGAGCTCGATGGCTTCGGAGGTCGGCAACAAGGCCGGCGCGTCGTGGGACAAGCTCGAGAACATTTTCGAGGAACGCACCGCGAAGGCCCTCGGCAAGCTCGGCGTGCCCACGGCCAAGGACGTGGCCGAACTGACGCGCCGCGTCGAAGAGTTGAGCGCCGCCGTCGCCAGGGTGTCGAAGCCGACCAAGGGCGCCGTGCCGAAGGCGGCCGCCAAGGCACCGGCCAAGAAGGCCGCCGTCAAGACCGCCGCCGCCAAGGCGCCGGCGAAGAAGCCGGCTGCCAAGCGCGTCGCTCGCAAGACGGCCGCGCCGACGACCGCCTGAGTCAGGCAGCGTCCCTGAACGCCTGCGGAAAGTTGCGCTCGTAGAAGTTCGCGACGGCCTCGTGGTCGAGCGCCATGAAGGCGCGAAAGCCGGGCACGATGGCCAGGCCCAGCGCGAACAGCGCGCCGACCAGGCCGAAGGCGACGAACACCGTGCCCACCGGCCAGCGCAGCAGCGCGAACCCCGCCAGCGCGGGGCCGATCATGCTGGCGATGTAGGTGGTGGTCACCGCGACGGCCACCATGCGCGCGCGGAACGCCTGCGGGCGCGCGAGCATGCGGTGCGTCAGGCCCACCAGCACCATCGCGGCGTTCATGAACCCCGCCACCGCGAAGCCCGCGACGAGCCATGGGCCGTTCGTGGTGGCACCGGCCATCGCGAGCGCGATGCCCTGCACCACTGCGGCGCCGACGCGCGTCGCGTACCGCCCGAAGCGCGCGATCAGCCACGCCGAGCCGCCGAGCGAGCCGAGCAGCATGCCTATCGACAGTCCCGCCTCGCACAGGCCCAGCCACGTGCCTGAAAGGCCGAGCGACTGCACCTTCAGCGGCACGAGCATCGTGAAGGTCGGGAACAGGAAGATCCACGACAGGAAGTTGACGAGGATCCAGCCGCGCTCGAGCGGGATGCGCCGGTTGGCGTTGATGCCGGCCATCAGGTCGGCGCGCCACGACCGCGCGTCGCGCACCGGCGGCACGCCCAACGGCAGCCTGCGCGCCGTGACGGACGCCGCGACGAGCAGCACCGCACCGAGCCACAGCGCGACCGCCGTGCCCGCCGCGCCCAGCACGACGCCCCCGATAGCGGGCCCGACCATCCGCCCGGTCGCCTGGGCGCTCTGCTGCAGGCCGAGTGCCCGCGACAAGCCTGCCGGCGGCACGAGCTCGGTCACGAAGCTGCTGATCGACGGGATCTGCGCCGCCATCGCGAGCACCGGCACGGCCCCGAGCGCGATCAGCACGTGCAGGTTGTAGTGCCCCACGCTCGCCAAGGTCGCGACGCCCGCCGACGCGAGCGCGAACGCCATCAGCGCGCCGCGGATCAGCCGCCGCTTCGGGATACGGTCGCCGAGCGGCGACATCAGCGGCATCGCGACGATCGCGAAACCCGACGTCACGACGCTGTACAGCGCAAGGTCGTGCGCACCGCCGGAACTCGCGATCCACCACGGCAGCGCCACCTGCCCGACCATCAGCGCGAGCAGCGTCAACGCGTCGCTCGCGAGCAACCAGCGGAACGGGGCGCCGAGGGCGGCGAAGCGGTCGAGAAAGGGCAGACGCATGGGAAGGATTGGAGGATACCGCGACGGCGCGGCTACCCGCTGGCGTCAAGCCAGGTAACGCTGCTCCAGGTGCGCCTTGAAGTGCGCCGGATTGAGCGTCTCGCCCGACGCGCGCAGCGCCAGATCGTCCGTGGTCCAGCGGCTCGCCTGCAGCCAGATGTTCTCGCGCAGCCAGTCGAACACCGGCGCCAGGTTGCCCGCGCAGATCTGCGCGTCGAGGTCGGGGATCTGGCGCCGCATCGTGGCGAACCATTGCGACGCGTACATCGCGCCCAGCGAGTAGCAGGCGAAGTAGCCGAACAGGCCCTCGGGCCAGTGCACGTCCTGCATCGGGCCGTCGCGGTAGTTGCCGCGCGTGTCCACGCCCAGCAGCTTCATCATCTGCTCGTCCCACAGCGCCGGGATGTCGTCGACCTCGTAGCGGCCCTCGATGAGGCCGCGCTCGATCTCGTAGCGCATGATCACGTGCGCCGGATAGGTGACCTCGTCGGCATCGACGCGGATGAGGCCCGGCTGCACGCGCGTGAGCAGGCGCTGCAGGTTGCCGGTTTCCAGCGCTGACTGGTCGCCGAACGCGGTACGGATCAGCGGCGAGATGTGGGCGACGAAGCCGGGATGGCAGCCCACCTGCATCTCGAACGCCAGGCTCTGGCTCTCGTGGATGGCCATCGAGCGCGCCTCGGCCACCGGCTGGCCCAGAAGCTCGCGCGGCAGGTTCTGTTCGTAGCGGCCGTGGCCCGTCTCGTGCACGGTGCCCATCAGGCTCTGCACGAACTCGTCGTCGCGAAAGCGCGTGGTGAGCCGCACGTCTTCGGGCACGCCGCCGGAAAACGGATGCGAGCTGACGTCCAGCCGGCCGCCGTCGAAATCGAAGTGCAGCACGCGCATCACCTGCTCGCACAGCTGGCGCTGCGCGGCGCGGTCGAACGGGCCGACGGGCGTCAGCACGGGCTCGCTCGCCTGCTTGCGGGTGATCTGCGCAATCAGGCCCGGCAGCCATTGCTTGACCTCGCCGAAGATGCGATCGACGGTGGTGCCGCGCATGCCGGGCTCGTAGCGATCGATCAGCGCGTCGTAGGGCGAGAGCCCGCTCTTGTCGGCCAGGTGGTGCGCTTCTTCGCGGCCCACTTCCAGCACGGTCTTCAGGTTGACGGCGAAGCCGGCCCAATCGTTGGCCTTGCGCTGGGTGCGCCACGCGTACTCGCAACGCGAGGTGGCCAGTGCACGGCGCTCCACCAGTTCGGCCGGCAGCGCGTTGGCGCGGAACCAGTCGCGTTCGATCTCGCGCAGGTTGGCGCGTTGCGCGTCGCAGAGCGCCTCGTCCTTCGCGCGCGCGAGATGCGACTTCAGCTGCGGATCGGTGCGCATGCCGTGCGTGAGCATCGCGATCTCGGCCAGGGCCTGGCCGCGGGCCTCGTTGCCCTTGGGCGGCATGTTGGCCGCCTGGTCCCAACTGGCCATGCTTTGCAGGTGGCCCAGTCGGTACAGCCGCAACCAGGTCTGTGTCAGCGTGTCGTAGGACGGGGTGGACGAAGGGGCGGCAGTCGTTGTCATTGTGGTTCCGTGGGGGCGTTGTCCCGGTACGGCGTGCAGGCATTCGGTGCGCATGCGGCGTCCGGTCTTTGCATTTTCACCCGGCCCGACATGCTCGCCTCCTCCTCTTTTGCCCGGTATCCCCCGCTTGGGCGGGGCACGCGACGACCAGCCTCGGACGAACGAGTCTCAGCCCGGGGCCATGAACCCATGCAGCTGCAGCCAAAGTTTCAGATGCGGCCAGATCAGGATCATCCCGCCGGTCATGATCAGGTAGCGCAGGAATTTTCCGATCGCCATGTAGCCCACGCAGGGCCAGAACGGCAACCGCAGCCAGCCGGCGACGGCGCACAACGGATCGCCGACGATGGGCAGCCAGCTGAGCAGGCAGGCGGGGGCGCCGTAGCGGTCGACGATCGCCCGCGCGCGCCGGCTGGCCGGCCCGGGCGGCTTCTTGTGCGCCAGGCCTTCGTAGGCGCGCTCGGCGCCGTAGCCGGTGGCCCAGCTGATCGCGCCGCCGATGGTGTTGCCGATCGTGGCCACGAGGATGGCCCACCAGATCAGCGACGGGTTCAGATATACCAGTCCGAGCAGTGCCGGCTCGGAGCCCAGCGGCAGCAAGGTGGCCGACACCAGCGACACGATGAACAGCGTGAGCAGGCCGTATTGCGGCAGCATGAGCCAGGCGAGCACGCCGGCGAACCAATGATCCATGCGGCCGCATTGTGCGCGAGCCCGCCCGTCGCGATGCTGAACGTGCGGATTCGCACGTTCATGCAGTGCCCCGGCGACACCCGCGCCAGCGCCGTCCGGATATACTTCTGCCTCGTTTTGCAGCACTTCGCCCGTGTCCGACCCACGCTCGACAGCAGGTGCCCTGCCCACCCCATCCCCCGGATCCCTTCCCCATGCACATTGGCGCGATCGAGCTGCCGAATGCCCTGTTCGTCGCCCCGATGGCCGGGGTGACTGATCGGCCGTTCCGCATGCTGTGCAAGCGCCTGGGGGCCGGCTACGCGGTCAGCGAGATGGTGACGTCGCGCAAGGATCTGTGGCACACGCTCAAGACGTCGCGCCGAGCCAACCACGACGGCGAGACGGCGCCGATCTCGGTGCAGATCGCCGGCACCGACGCCGAGATGATGGCCGATGCGGCGCGCTACAACATCGATCGTGGCGCCCGGATCATCGACATCAACATGGGCTGCCCGGCCAAGAAGGTGTGCAACAAGTGGGCCGGCTCGGCGCTGATGCAGGACGAGCCGCTGGCGCTCGAGATCGTCCAGGCCGTGGTGGCCGCCTGCGCGCCGCACAACGTGCCCGTGACACTGAAGATGCGCACCGGCTGGTGCGACACCGAACGCAACGCGCTGCGCATCGCGCGCGCCGCCGAGAACGCGGGCGTGGCGATGGTCACAGTGCACGGCCGTACCCGGGAACAGGGCTACAAGGGCTTCGCCGAGTACGACACCGTCGCCGCAGTCAAGGCCGCGCTGCGCATTCCCGTGGTGGCCAACGGCGACATCGATTCGCCCGAAAAGGCGCGCGCCGTGCTGCAGGCCACCGGCGCCGACGCGCTGATGGTGGGTCGCGCGGCGCAAGGCCGTCCGTGGATCTTCCGCGAGATCTCGCATTACCTGGCGACGGGCGAACTGCTCGCGCCGCCAGCCACGCGCGACGTCGCGCGCTGGCTCACCGAACATCTGCACGACCACTACGGCCTGTACGGCGAGGAGTTGGGCGTGCGGACGGCCCGCAAGCACATCGGCTGGGCCGTCCACGCGCTACCAGGGGGGCCTGAGTTCCGCGCGGTGATGAACACGCATGCCGACTGCAAGACGCAGATGGCGGGCGTGACGGACTACTTCGACCAGTTGGCCGACCGCCATGCGTTGTGGCCGGCCGCGAACGAAGCACTGCTGCAACAAGAAGCGTAAGAACGACAACAAGCCAAAAGCATGAGCAAGAAACAGATCGAAGCCTGCGTCCGCGAGACGCTGGAACAGTATTTCAAGGACCTGCACGGCGTGGAGCCGAACTCGATGCACGAGATGTTCCTCAGCACGGTGGAAAAGCCGTTGCTCGACGTCGTGCTGCGCCACGCCGACGGCAACCAGAGCAAGGCCGCCGAGTGGCTGGGCATCAATCGCAACACGTTGCGGCGCAAGCTGCTCGAGCACAAGCTCGTCGATCAGTGATCCGGGTTCGCCCGCGCAGCGCGGGGCGCACTTCGAGCGCAAGCTGACGCCGCGGCACCCCCGTCCTTCCAGATTCCCTTTTCTCATCCGGCCCCGGCCGCAAGCACCATGTCCCTCACCGCCCTGCTCTCCGTATCCGACAAGACCGGCATCGTCGACTTCGCCCGCACCCTGCACGACAGCGGCGTGAAGCTGCTGTCCACCGGCGGCACGGCCAAGCTGCTGGCCGAGAACGGGCTGCCCGTGACCGAGGTCTCCGAGATCACCGGCTTTCCCGAGATGCTGGACGGCCGCGTGAAGACGTTGCACCCGCGCGTGCACGGCGGCCTGCTGGCACGCCGCGACGTGCCCGAGCACATGGCCGCGCTCAAGGAGCACGGCATCGGCACCATCGACCTGCTCATCATCAACCTGTACCCGTTCGCCAAGGCCACCGCGCGCGCCGACTGCACGCTGGAAGACGCGATCGAGAACATCGACATCGGCGGCCCCGCGATGCTGCGCGCCGCCGCCAAGAACTGGCAGGACGTGGCGGTCGTGATCGACCCCGCCGACTACCCGCAGGTGCTGGCCGAACTGAAGTCGCCCGCAGGCCTGCAGAAGAAGACCAAGTTCGCGCTCGCCAAGAAGGTGTTCGCGCACACCGCCGCCTACGACGGCATGATCACCAACTACCTCACCGCCTTGGCCGACGACGCCGAGCTGCATGGCGAGGCCGTCCCCGCACGCGGCGACTACCCCGCCACGTTCACGCTGCAGCTCACCAAGGTGCAGGACATGCGCTATGGCGAGAACCCGCACCAGAGCGCGGCGTTCTACCGTGACGCGGCGCCCGTTGCGGGCACGCTCGCCGGCTGGCACCAGTTGCAGGGCAAGGAACTGTCGTTCAACAACATCGCCGACTCGGACGCGGCGTGGGAATGCGTCAAGACCTTCGACGTGCCGGCCTGCGTCATCGTCAAGCACGCCAACCCGTGCGGCGTGGCGATCGGCGCCAACGTGGCCGAGGCCTATTCCAAGGCGTTCAAGACGGATCCGACATCGGCCTTCGGCGGCATCATCGCCTTCAACCGCGCGCTGGACGGCGCGGCGGCCGAGGCCGTGGTGCGCCAGTTCGTCGAGGTCGTGATCGCGCCGTCGGTCACGCCTGAAGCGCGCGCCATCTTCGCGGCCAAGCAGAACGTTCGTGTCCTCGAAGTGCCGTTGCCGGAAGGTGCCCACGCGATGAACACGTTCGACTTCAAGCGCGTCGGCGGCGGCGTGCTGCTGCAGTCGGCCGACTCGCGCAACGTGCTGCCGCACGAGCTGCGCGTCGTCACCAAGGTGTTGCCCACCACCGAACAGATGGTCGACCTGCTGTTCGCGTGGAAGGTGGCCAAGTTCGTCAAGAGCAACGCCATCGTGTTCTGCGCCAACGGCATGACGATGGGTGTCGGCGCGGGCCAGATGAGCCGCATCGACTCCGCGCGCATCGCCGGCATCAAGGCCGAGAACGCCGGTCTCACGCTCAAGGGCACGGCCGTCGCCAGCGACGCGTTCTTCCCGTTCCGCGACGGCCTGGACGTCGTCTGCGACGCCGGCGCCACCTGCGTGATCCAGCCGGGCGGCTCGATGCGCGACGAGGAAGTGATCAGCGCGGCCGACGAGCGCGGCATCGCGATGGTGCTGACGGGCACGCGCCACTTCCGTCATTGATCCAGCCGCGCGGCCTCAGCCGCGCAGTCGGACGAAGCCGTCCTCGCTCCAGTCGGCGCTGCCGACGCCGTGGCGGACGAAGAACAGGCCGTCCGGGTCGATGGCCTGCTTGACCGCCGCCAGCCGCGGATGGTTGCTGCCCCAGAAGGCGCGTTCCCAGTCGGGCTGGAAGTAGTCGCTTTCCGAGACGTAGGCGCCGGCGCCCGGCGCCGCCTTCAGCAATTCGTCCATCGCCCGGCCGATCGCGCGCGCGCGCTCGCGCGCCGGCGCGGGATCGCCCGGCGTCCCCGGCATGCCGGGAAATGCCGGGGCGCCTCCGCCGGCGATGATCGCGAGCGCGAAGGCGTCCAGCACCTGCGGATTCATCGCGGTATCGCGCGCCGCCGCGATCTCCTGCACCGGCGCTCCGGCCAGACCCTTGTTGAAATGGAAGCCCACGCTCCAATGGCGCGTGCAGGCGAAGATCGCATCGACCAGCGCCGCGCGGCGGCCACCTTCGAGCAGGCTCGCGGGCAGCCACGCCGACTTGTAGCCGTGGATGAACCAGCCCACCTGCTCGCGGTCGCCGGCCCACAGGGCGTGGTCGGGCGGTGCGCCGGGGCGATCGTCCGCGACCATCACTCCGGGCGCATGCTGCTTGAAGAAGGCCGCGTCCCAGAAATGCGCGGCCGGCAACGACTGCACCTTGAGCGGACGCTCGAACGAGCACTCCGGATGCGCGCGCACCCAATCGACCAGGGTCTGCCAGGCCTGCTCGGCCTGCTCGCGGCTCAGGCCCTGGAAGACCATCGAGATGTCGACGGCGTTGTCGCTCTTGAAGGCCATCTGTTCGCCCCAGTGCGGATTGAACAGCTCGCCCTGATAGAACTCGAGCAGTCGGGCGATCAGCGCGCGATAGGCGGCGTCCGATGAGGCCTTGATCCGGCCGAACGCCGCGCCAAAGGTCTGCGGCAGTTCGCGCGTGCGCAACGTCAGCTGCGTGATCACGCCGACGCTGCCGCCACCGCCACCCTTGATCGCCCAGAACAGTTCCGGATTCCGACAGGCATTGACGACGCGCACCTGCCCGTCGGCCGTGACGATCTCGGCCTCCAGCAAGCCGGCCGCCGCGGTGCCGAAGCCCTTGGAGAAGCTGCCGAAGCCGCCGCTCTGGATGAGCCCCGCGACGCCGACGGTCGTGCAGCCGCCGCCTTGCACGTAGCGTCCGCCGCGGGTCGTCACCGCGCTGTAGGCGTCGATCCACATCGCGCCGGTGCCCAGCGTGACGGCCGGCTGCGGCGACACGGATCCCGCACAGCCCTGGGCGACAAAGGCCTCGTGCAGCGTCACGTCGTTCATCCGACGCGTCCAGATCAGCAGCGAGTCCGGCGCATCCGACGTCCCCTGGTAGCTGTGGCCACCGCCCTTGACGACCAGGCGCAGACGGTGCGTGCGCGCGAAGTCGACCGCGGCAGCGACGTCGGCCGCGCTCGCGGCGGCGACGGCCCACGCGCTCGGGCGCGACGTCCAGGCGTCCAGCCATCCGCTGGTCTGAGTGAGAGCAGGCTGGTCGCCGACATAGAAGGGGTTGTCGAGATGCGCCATCGCCTCGTCGCGCAATGCCGCACCGGCCGCACCCTGGACGGCAAACGGAGACTGCAGTTCGGTCAACCGGCCGCCCACGTCACGGCCGAGCTGCTGCCAGGCGGCCACCGACGGCCAGTCGGGGTCCCCGGGCCGGACACGAGCGCGTCCGGTCGTCTTCGCCCCGGTGGCGCCCTGCGCCTCGCCGGCCGTCGCGGCCGCCAGGATCGCCGGCAGCCACGGTGCCGCCACGGCGGCCTTGAGCAGGTCTCTCTTGTTCATGGGTCGTCTCGCTCGCGCTTTGGCAATGCCAGGATACTCCTCGCATGCGTTCCGCCACGCCGATATGCAACGCCGTCAGGCGCTCCTGCCAGCGGTAGACCGCCACCGGATTCGCCGACGTGGATTCGCCGCAGCCAGCCCCTACACTGACGTCATGAACAAAGCCGACGCACTGGGCTTCGTGCTGGCAGCCGTGGCACGGTTGATCACCGGCGCGCAAGGCCACTGGAAGGGCGTCCCGCCGAAAGCGGAACAGCGCATCTATTTCGCCAATCACCAGAGCCACCTCGACTGGGTGCTGATCTGGGCCACGCTGCCCGCCGACCTGCGCGCGCAGACGCGGCCGATCGCCGCCAGCGACTACTGGACGAAGACACCGCTGAAGCACTGGATCACGCGCGAGGTCTTCCGCGCGGTGTACGTCGACCGCGAACGCAAGGAAGGCGGCCCCGATCCGCTGGAACCGCTGATCGCCGCGCTGGAACAGGGCGACTCGCTGGTGATCTTTCCGGAAGGCACGCGCAGCAACAAGGGCATGCCGCAGGAGTTCAAGAGCGGCCTGTTCCGCCTGGCGCGCCAGTTCCCGAACGTGCAGCTGATCCCGTGCTGGATCGACAACGTGCAGCGCGTGATGCCCAAGGGCGAAGTAGTGCCCGTGCCCATCCTGTGCACCGTCACCTTCGGTGCGCCGTGCAATCTCGGCGTCGAGGAGCCCAAGGCCGACTTCCTGGCCCGCGCCCGCGCGGCGGTCATCGAGCTCAAGCCGGGCGGTGCCGCATGAAATACCTGCAATCGCTCACGGCCACGCAGCAGATCGGCCTGCTGTTCCTGATCCTGTTCGGCGGGTTGATGCTCGTCTCTGCCGGCGCGGTGTTCGTCGCGCTGCGCGACAAGGCCCCGCAGAACGACCACGGGCTGACCAAGTTCGCGGCCGACCTGCGCGCCACCTGGGTCGGCGCCATCGTGTTCTGGCTCGCGTGGGTGTCCGGCGCGCCGGGCGCCACCTTCCTGTTCGCCGTCTTCTCGTTTCTCGCGCTGCGCGAGTTCGTCACCTTGATGCAGACGCGCCGGGCCGACCACCGCAGCCTGATGCTGGCGTTCTTCGTCGTGCTGCCGGTGCAGTACGTGCTGGCCGGCAGCCGCAGCTTCGACCTGTTCACCGTGTTCATCCCCGTCTACGTGTTCCTCGCCATCCCCGTCCTCAGCGCGCTCGGCGGCGATCCGCTGCGCTTCCTGGAACGCAACGCGAAGATCCAGTGGGGCGTGATGGTGTGCGTGTTCGGGCTGTCGCACGCACCCGCGCTGCTGCTGCTGGACTTCCCGCACATGCACGACCGCGGCCCGTTCCTGGTCTTCTTCCTGGTCATCGTCACCGTGTCGGCGCAGATCTTCGAGGAGATCGCGAGCCACAGGTTGCGCCGGCGTCCGGTGGCGCGCATGATCGACCGCACGTTCAGCCTGCGCGCATGGGCGCTCGCGTGCCTGGGGTCGGCCGTCGTCGGCGGCCTGCTGTTCTGGATCACGCCGTTCAAGCTGCCACAGGCGATGGTGATGGCGCTGATCGCCGGCGCCGCCGGCACGCTGGGCGAGTTCGTGATGACGGCATTGAAGCGCGACGCCGGCGTCAACTACTGGGGCAACACCGGCCAGGTGACCGGCGCCGTCGGCCTGCTCGACCGCGTCGCTCCGCTGTGCTTCGCGGCGCCCGTCTTCTTCCATTCGGTGCGCTGGTATTTCCAGCTGAAGTCATGATCCGCATCCTCGGCATCGACCCCGGCCTGCGCACGACGGGCTTCGGCGTGATCGAGTGCGAAGGCGCCAAGCTGCATTACGTGGCCAGCGGCACGATCAGCACCACCCATCTGGCGGTGGGCGACCTGCCGGGCCGCATCAAGGTGCTGTTCGAGGGCGTGCGCGAGGTGGTGCAGCGCTACCAGCCGCAGCAGGCCGCGCTGGAGATCGTGTTCGTCAACGTCAGCCCGCAGAGCAGCCTGCTGCTGGGCCAGGCACGCGGTGCCGCGTTGGCCGCACTCGTCTCGTCGGACCTGCCCGTGGCCGAATACACCGCGCTGCAGATGAAGAAGGCCGTGGTCGGCAGCGGCGCGGCCAAGAAGGAACAGGTGCAGGAGATGGTCGCCCGCCTGCTCGCGCTGCCCGGCCTGCCCGGCAAGGACGCCGCCGACGCCCTGGGCCTGGCCATCATGCACGCCCACGCCGGGCACACGATGGCCGCGCTTGCGGCAGCCACGCCACTGGCGCGTCGACAACACGCCCAATTTCGCGGCGGTCGTACATACTGACGTCCAATCCCCCTCTTCCTGAAGATCCCATGGCCGACGCAACTCCCTACTTCGGAATCGCCCCCTTCGTGCTGGGCATGAGCCGCGACGTCGTGCGCGCCGCGGCCGGCAAGCCCGACTCCGTCGAGACCTCGAACGACGACGAAGGCGGCGCCGTCGAGACCTGGTTCTACCAGGGCGGCGAGATCGAGCTCGAGTTCGAGGCCGTGGCCGACTCCAAGCTGGAATCGATCACCGCCTGGTCGTCCGACATCACGGTCAACGGTGTCGCCATCATCGGCTGCGACATCGACGACCTGCCGCGCCTGGCCGCCGAAGCCGACATCCGCGACCTCGAGCTCACCGACGACTTCGCCGACTCCGGCAAGTGCTACCAGAGCGAACAGCACGGGTTGATGTTCTGGGCCGCCAAGGGCAAGATCGTCAACATGACGATCTTTCCGCGTTTCGACGACAGCGGCGAGGAGCCGCAGTGGCCCGAGTGAACGGCTGCGGCGTCTCGCGCATGCATTAAGCTTGCGCGCGTGCCACACCCGCCCGCCCGCGCCGATCTCGCCTGCCGCAACTGCGGCACCCAGGCGCCGCTGAAGTTCTGCCCGGAGTGCGGGCAGGAGACGACGCTGCATCCGCCCACGCTGGGCGAGTTCCTGCACGAGTTCGTCGGACACTACGTGGCGCTGGAAGGCGCGCTGTGGCGCACGCTGCGCCTGTTGCTGCTCAAGCCAGGCCGGCTGACGCGCGAATACCTGGCTGGCCGCCGCAAGCAGTACGTGCTGCCGCTGCGGCTGTACCTCACGGCCAGCTTCCTGTTCTTCCTCGCCCTCAAGCTGATGCCGTCGGCCATGAACGGCCCGTCGACCGTCAACATCGGGGACCGGCAGGTCGGCGTGGTGGCGCAGCCGCAGGCATCGGGCGTTCCTGCCACCATGGCAGCGGCGTCGACCGGCTCGGTGCCGACGGCGGCACATCGGCCGCAGGTCGAGGTGCTGCACCCGATCGACTGCGGCGCCGCCGGGCAAGCGCCTTGCAACCGCACCCAGGCCTTCGTGAACACCGTGGGCGCACGCTTCAGCGAGCACCCGCAGGAGTTCGTCGAGCACTTGCGCACGCACCTGATCGGCATCGCGCCCTACGTGATCTTCCTGCTGCTGCCGGTCTTCGCCGGCATCATGATGCTGACGTATCGCAATCGCCACATGACCTACGGCGAACACGTTGTCTTCAGCCTGCACCTGCACGCGTTCTGGTTCCTCGCGTTCCTGGTGATCGCGCTCGTGCCCGATTCCCTGGCCAGCCTGCTGCAGCTGGCCGTGCCCGTGTACGGCACGTGGGCGATGCACGAGGCCTACGGCGGCCGCTGGAGCGCGACGCTGGCGCGCGCCGTGTTCGCCAGCGCGCTCTACGTCGTCGTGCTGGCGATCGCGTCGATGGCGTTGAGCCTGGCGCTGCTCGCAATGGGCTGAGAGCCAGACATGCTTCCTCATCGAATTGGCCGCTACGACGTCTCCGCCGAACTCGGGCGCGGATCCACGAGCATCGTCTACAAGGGCGTCGACCCGGTGGACCGCCGCGTCGTCGCCATCAAGACGCTGCAGCGCAACAGCGCCGACGGCGACGGGGATGCCGATTCGATCCTGCTCCGATTTCGCAACGAGGCGCGCGCCATCGGACGTCTGCGCCATCCGGGCGTCGTCACCGTCGATGAATTCGGGGAAGACGGGCTGCACAGCTGGATCGCGATGGAGTATGTCGAAGGCTGCAACCTCGACGAGGTTCTCCTGCGCTGTCCTTTGCTGGGCCAGGAACGATCCATGGCCATCATGGACGAACTCCTGGACGCCCTGGGCTGCGTGCATCGCCAGGGCATCTGTCACCGCGACGTGAAGCCCGCCAACATCATGGTGACGACCGCGGGGCGAGTGAAGCTCACGGACTTCGGAGTGGCGCGGCTGCGCGACCTCGGTCTGACGCGGGTCTCGGCCATCATCGGTACGCCGGCGTTCATGGCACCGGAGCAGTTCACGGGCGGCGCGCTCGATGGCCGGGCCGACCTGTTCGCCTGCGGCGTCCTGCTGTTTCTGCTCCTGAGCGGGCGTCGCCCATTCTCCGGGGCCCCGGCCGCCGTCATGCACCAGATCCTGCACGAGGAACCGCCGTTGCTGAGCGAAGCCAGTGGCGGTCTCGTCGGGCCGGCGTACGACGAAGTGATATTGCGCGCCCTCGCCAAGCGCGCCGACGATCGCTTTGCGACGGCCGATGAAATGAGGGGCGCGCTGCGCGCCGCAGCGTTGCAAGCCGCCGAATCGCCCCTCGCTACAGTGGTGCATACGGTGGTGCAGGACACCGGGCGCCCGTACGGAAGCACGCGGACCGGCGACGAGCCGATGCAGTCTTTTCCGGCCGCCGAACGGCCGGCAGAACGCGCGCTGGCGCACCCTGTCGAGCCGATGGCGCGCGTGGTCGTGACGGAGGCTCGAGGCCAGGCCCGGTTGGTCGACGGGCTTGCCCTGTACACGCCCGATGCCGACAAATCCAGCGCGTAAGCGCGCAGAACTGGAAGCCCTGCTGGTTCCGTCTCAGCGGACCGAGTCCGGCCGATAGCGGCACTCCAGGCGGTCGCCACGGTAGATCTCGAACGGAAGGTCGCCGATGCGCACTTCACCCCGGCGGCGCTCGACCAGGCGCGATACCGCGGCGACGCCGGGCAGCGCAGTCATCAACTGCTCGCGCGCCCGGAAGATCTGGATGTTGACGTGCGTCGTCTCCATGCCCAGCATGCGCGAAAGCTCGGCGCTGCCCAGCCAACCCTGCGCTCCCGGCTCGATGCCGCGCTCCTGGTCGGCCATGCGCCGGCGCGCGAGCGTTGCCAGGCAGTAGTGATGACTGCGTTCGCCGAGATCGGTCTTCGCCGCGCCGTCCTTGACCTCCAGGCAGGCGTGTTCCTCGTCCAGGCTGAGGCGCATGACCAGCCACGGTGCCTCGGGCTCCCGGGCGATCTCCGCGACCTGGGTATCGTCCATGGGCGCCGCCGCGACGAAGCGGTGCAGGCCCGCACTGCCGACCTGCAGGCGGTCGCCGTCCTTCAGGGCGCGCGTCTCTCCGTTCTGCTCCAGCATCCACAGCCCCGGACGCGCCTGGTAGATGCACAGTTCCGGTGCTTCGCTGCTCGGAAGAAGATTGTGCGACGCCAGCGCGATGACGGGCTGGCGCGAGTCCGGCGGCACCAGGGCGTCCACGGGCTCGGCGACGTCCTGCACGCGCCACGCCACGCCCGGCCCGCGACCCAGCCTGACCTCGGCGCCGACCTCGAGCGGGAACGGCTCGCCGGGCACCAGCACCCGCCCGTCGACAAAGGTGCCATTGCGGCTGTGGTCGGACAGCATCCAACGCCCGTTCCGCCAACGGACCACGGCGTGCATGAGCGAGATTCCGAGATCTTCGAGTGCCGTATCGGCGCGCAGCGCATTGCGGCCGAACACATGCTCCGCACGAAGCACCACGCGTTCGCCGGTGCAGGGATCGAACAACGTACCCATAGTCTCCACTCACCGCGCCGAGGAACGCATCGGCGCACAGCGGGCAGTGTAGTTCCCCCTCGTCGTGCCGCACGGGTGCACCGGAGGCGCGGCTCGCGCCCCGGGGCAACGCGATGCACACCGCGCACCGGACGTTATGTCCCGTAATGGACTCGCACGGGACGCCATCGGAACATGCGTCCCATGCCAGACCGCAGACGCGATACGCGCAACGAGTTCGAGGAGAGCGCCATGTTCCACACCCCCATCGACAGCCGCGTCGGGACCCCGTCGTCCGTCGAGCGCGTCCTCGCCTTTGGCGCGAAGCCTCTCCAGTTTCCAGCCGACATGGATCTCTGCCGCAAGCAGGTGCCCGCTTCGGAGGATTGCGAGGCACTGCGCTTCGCGGCCGAGGCGCGAAAGTCGCCGTCCCGGCACGCGTTCCGGCCGGCGTTCGCGACCGGCGACTGGCGCGTGTTCTCGAGCTTCTGCATCGCCCGGCGTCTGCCGCCGGACTACCGTGTCCTGATTCCGGGCCGCTCCGACCGCATGCTGCGTCTCCTGGTCGAAGGCAGCCTCTGGCAGGAATCAGCAGCATCCCCTCGGGACGCCGCGAGCCAGCCGACGCTGCTCCTGCCCGGCGCGATCCTGGGCGAGGACGCCCTCTTCTCGGACGGGCCTTGCGAGCTGGATGTCCGGACGCTCGAGCACTCGTTCGTTCTCGAGCTCTCGCTTGCGCGGCAGAAGGAGCTGACGGCGGCCTGTCCCGAGATCGGCTTCGAGTTGCTGCGAGCAGCCGGCGCCGTGATCGCCGCGCGCGGCCGGACATCCGGGAAGCGCGACGAACTCGCGACGAGCTGATCCTTGCCGGTGCCCGATCTCCATTTTCGAAGGAACGCCATGACGACGTACGTGCTCTCGCTGACGGGCGACGAGGAGAAGGCCGCCAATGCCACGCATTGGGCCAGGTTCAGAAGGGCCAAGTTGTTTTCGGTTTCCAGGGGCGGCGCAAGCGAAAGAACGCCCGCCGACATGACGGGAAAAGACAGTATCGTCATCGTGGCGCAGGGATCGGCCGATCAGCGCGAGAGGAGCCACCGGCCAGACATGCACGACCCCGAAGCGCTGGCAGCTCTCCTGGTGCGAACACTGGACATCCAGGACGGCATGGGGGTCGTCCTCGCCGACTTCGACAACGAGGAATTCGCGGCCGATGTGGTGGCCCGGATCGCTGCACTCGGCCGCGCTGTCACGTGCACAGGCCAAGTCGCGAACTTCGCCTTCAGCGCGGGCGTCCGATCTCGTTTTTCACGATCTTGAGATTTCCGGGCATGTGCCGAGGCAGTCACCCTGCCGCCCTGCGCTCAGGACGCCGGCGTCGCCACTTCCGTCCAGCCGCCGCCCAACGCGCGGTAGACCGCGATCCGGTTCTGCAGCAGCGCCAGCTTGACCTGCACGAGTGCCTGCTGCGACGCGAACAGCGAGCGCTGGGCGTCGAGCTGGTCGAGCGAGCTCGCCACGCCGTTGGTGAACAGCATGTCGGACAGCTTGAAGCGCGCCGCTTCGGCATCCGTCTCGGCTTGCTGGGCCGTCAGCTGGTCCACCAGCGTCGCGCGGCCGGCCAGGGCGTCGGCGACGTCGCGGAAGGCCGTCTGCACGGCCTTCTCGTACTGCGCGGTCGCAATGTCGCGCTGCGCCTCGCTCACGCGCAGGTTGTTGCGGTTGCGGCCGGCGTCGAAGATCGGCAGCGTCACCTGCGGGATGAACGTCCACGCCGCATGGTCGAACAGGCTGTTCAGCGACGTGCTGGCGGTGCCGTAGCTGCCGGTCAGCGAGATCGTCGGCCAGAATGCCGCGCGCGCCGCGCCGATGCTGGCGTTGGCGGCGATCAGCTGCTGCTCGGCCTGGACCACGTCCGGACGGCTCAGCAACACGTCTGACGGCAGGCCGGCGGGCACGTCGGGCAGCGACATGTCGTCCCAGCCCGGGGCCGCGGGCAGTTGTGCCGGCAGCGGGCCGCCGATCAACAGCTCCAGCGCGTTCTGGTCGAGCGCGCGCTGGCGCTGCGCCTGCACGTACGCGACGCGCGCGGTCTCGACCAGCGATTTGTTCTGCTGCAGGTCGATGCTCGACGCCACGCCATTGTCGAAGCGCAACTGCTCCAGCTTGAGGGTATCGGTGCGCGTGCCCAGCGTCTGCCTGGCGACATCGAGCAGCGCCTGGTCGCCGGCCATCGCGTAGTACGCGTTGGCCACCGAGGCGATCAGCGAGATCTGCGCCGCCTTGCGCGCCTCCACGTTGGCCGAGAGCTGCGCCAGCGCGGCGTCGGTCAGCGAGCGCACGCGGCCCCACAGGTCGACCTCGTAGCCGGCGACGGCCAGGCCCACGGTATCGACCGTCGGGTAGCCGGTCTCGCGCGTGTGCGCGCCGGTCAGGTTCAGGTTGGGCACTTCGTTGGCGCGGCTCAGGCCCACCTGTGCCCGCGCCACCTCGATGTTGAGCATCGAGACGCGCAGGTCGCGGTTGTTGGCCAGCGCGGCCGCGATCAGCTGATCCAGCCGCGCGTCCTTGAAGTAGGCCTGCCAGGGCTGCGCCGGGGGCGCGATGCCCGTGCTGACAGCCGACGCCGCGGGCGCCGCCATGGGGAAGGTCGACGCCACGGGCGCCGTCGGGCGCTCGTAGTGCGGCGCCATGGAGCTGCAGGCTGCGAGCAGGCCCGTCAGCGCGGCGATCGCCGTCGGGCGCAAGGAGGCAGGACGGCTCATCGCGAGTGATTTCAAGAGAGGAAGCTTGTTCATGTCATTTCTTGAACGAACGCGAATGGGCGGTGTCGAAATCGTGCTGGCGCTTGCTGCCCTTGAACAGATTGCGCACGAGCACGAAGAACAACGGCACGAACACGACGCCCACCAGCGTGGCGGTGGCCATGCCACCCATCACGCCGGTGCCGATGGCGCGCTGGCTGGCCGAGCCGGCGCCGCTGGAAATGGCCAGCGGCAGCACACCCAGCATGAACGCCAGCGAGGTCATGATGATGGGACGGAAGCGCAGGCGGATCGCCTCCAGCGCCGCCTCGACCGTGCTCTTGCCCTGCGCCTGCAGGTCCTTCGCGAACTCGATGATCAGCACTGCGTTCTTCGCCGATAGCCCGATGATGGTGATCAGGCCGACCTTGAAGTACACGTCGTTGGAGAAGCCGCGCGACCACGCGCCCAACAGCGCCCCCAGCACGCCGATCGGCACCACCAGCAGCACGGACATCGGGATCGACCAGCTCTCGTAGAGCGCGGCCAGGCACAGGAACACGGCCAGCATCGAGAAGCCCAGCAGCAAGGGCGCAGTGGAGCCCGACAGCTTCTCTTCGCGCGACTGGCCCGTCCACTCGTAGCCGAAGCCCGCGGGCAGTTGGGTCGCCAGCTTCTCCATCTCGTCCATCGCCTCGCCGGTACTGTGGCCAGGCGAGGCGTCGCCTGCGATGCGCATGGACGGATAGCCGTTGTAGCGCACGCTCTGCACCGGGCCGGTGACCCAGCGCACGCTCGCGAAGGCCGACAGCGGCACCGGTTGGCCAGTCGCGTTGATCGCGTTCAGGCGCATCAGGTCCTCTGGCTGCATGCGAGCTTCCTGGTCGGCCTGCACCACCACGCGCTGCAGCCGCCCCGCGTTCGGGAAGTCGTTGATGTAGTTCGAGCCGAAACCGGTGGAGATCGCCGAGTTGATCGCGGCGAAGCCCACGCCCTGGCTCGCGGCCTTCTCGCGGTCGATGGTGACTTCCAGCTGCGACGCATCCTCGAGGCCGTCCGGGCGGATGCCGGCGAGGATCGGATCCTTGGACGCCATGCCCAGCAGCTGGTTGCGCGCTGCCAGCAGCGCGTCATGGCCGGCGCCGCCGCGATCCTGCAGGCGGAAGCTGAAGCCGGAGGCCGTGCCGAGTTCAGGGATCGGCGGCGGACTCAGCGGGTAGATGAACGCGTCACGCACCTTGGACAACGCGCCGAAGGCGCGTCCGGCGATCGATTGCGCCGAGTGCTCGACGCCCTTGCGCACGTCCCAGTCCTTCAGCGTCACGAACGCCAGCGCCGCATTCTGGCCCTGGCCCGAGAAGCTGAAGCCCAGAACGCTCACCATGCTCTCGACTTCGGGCTGCTTGAGGACGTAGCCCTCGACCTGCTCCATCACGCTGAGCGTGCGGTTGCGCGTCGCACCCGGCGGCAACTGCACGTTGACGATCAGGTAGCCCTGGTCCTCGCCCGGCAGGAACGACGCCGGCAGCTTGACGAAGAACGCGACGACGGCGACGACGATGAAGCCGAACAGCACCAGCATCACGCGGCGGCCGACGCGGCCAAGCGCCCGGCTCACCATGCTCCCGTAGCCAGTCGACACCTTGTCGAAACTGCGGTTGAACAGTCCGAAGAAGCCGCGCTTCGCATGGTGATGTCCCGCCTCCACCGGCTTGAGCAGCACGCCGCACAACGCCGGCGTCAACGACAGCGCCATGAAGGCCGAGAAGCCGATCGAGGCCACCATCACCGACGAGAACTGGCGATAGATGTTGCCCACGGCGCCGGCGAAGAACGCCAGCGGCACGAACACGGAGATCAGCACCACGGTGACGCCGATGATGGCGCCCTGGATCTGGCTCATCGCCTTGCGGGTCGCCTCCAGCGGCGGCAGCCCTTCGGTGCTCATGATGCGTTCGACGTTCTCGACGACGACGATCGCGTCGTCGACCACGATGCCGATCACCAGCACCATGCCGAACATGGTCAGGACGTTGATCGAATAGCCCAGCGCCAGCAGCACGCCGAAGGTGCCCAGCAGCGCCACCGGCACGACGATCGTCGGGATCAGCGTGTAGCGCCAGTCCTGCAGGAACACGAACATCACGACGAAGACGAGCGCGACGGCCTCCAGGAGCGTCTCGACGACCTGCTTGATGGAGATCTTGATGAAGCGCGAGCTGTCGTAGGGAATGCTGTACTTCACGCCTTCGGGGAAGTACTTCGACAGTGCCGCCATGCGCGTCTTGATGGCCTCGGCCGTCGCGAGCGCATTGCCGGTGGGCGACAGCTGCACGCCGATGCCGGTGGACGGTTGCCCATTCAGGCGCGCCGACGTCGCATAGGTCTGGGCGCCGAGCTCCAGGCGCGCGACGTCGCGCAGGCGCACCGACGAGCCGTCCGGATTCGCGCGCAGCACGATTGCACCGAACTGTTCGATGCTGGTCAGCTGGCCCTGCACGACCACCGTCGCCGTGATGCCTTGCGACAGCACGTTCGGGATGTCGCCGATGCTGCCCGCCGCGACCTGCGCGTTCTGGCCGGCGATCGCGTTGTTGACCGTGTCCATGGACATCTTGTAGCCCACCAGCTTGGCCGGATCGACCCACACGCGCATCGCACGTTCGGTGCCGAACAGCTGGGCCTGGCCGACGCCGGGAAGACGCTGGATTTCGGGCAGCACGTTGCGCGACGCGTAGTCGCCCAGCGCCACCGGATCGTAGGCCGGGTTGTCGGACGACAGGATCGTGAACAGCAGGAAGTTGGAACGCGCCTTGTCCACGCGCACGCCCTGCTGCGTGACGGCCGCGGGCAGGCGCGGCGCCGCGCGCGACAGGCGGTTCTGCACGTCGACCTGCGCCAGGTCGGGGTTGGTGCCCGGCTCGTAGCTGATCGTGATGGTGCCGGTGCCGTTGGACTGGCTGACCGACTCCATGTAGATCATGCCGGGCGAGCCGTTGAGTTCCTGCTCGATGACGCCGATCACGGCCTCGTCCATGGTCTTGGCCGACGCGCCCGGATAGGTGGCGGTCAGGACGATGGTGGGCGGGGCGACCGGTGGGTACTGCGCGATCGGCAGCTGCGTGATCGCGACGGCGCCGAACACCAGCACGAACAACGCGATCACGATCGCGAAGATGGGACGTTCGATGAAGAACTTGGACATGGAAGGTGCTCGATCAGCGGCTGGCGGCCGAGGAAGGCGTGGCCGCAGCGGCTGGCGCGCCGCTGTTCCAGGCCACCGGCTTCACGGTGCCGCCCGGACGGATCTTCTGGAAGCCGTCGACGATCACCTGCTCACCCGGCTTCAGGCCTTCGAGCACGATCCAGCTGCCGTTTTCCGTTCCGCCCAGCTTGATGACGCGCACCGACGGCTTGCCGTCGGCGCCCACCACCATCGCGGTGTCGTTCTGCGTAGTGCGCTGCACGGCCTGCTGCGGCAGCAGCACGGCGGAGTCGACCTGCTGCTGCGCGATGCGGCCGCGCACGTACATGCCGGGCATCAGCGCGCCATCGGGGTTGGCCACCTTGGCTCGCACGTTCACCTGGCCCGAGGTCGGGTCCACGGTGAGGTCGGAGAACAGCAGCTTGCCGGTTTCCGGCAGCTCGCTGCCATCGTCGAGCTCGATGCGCACGGGAATCGTCAGGCCCAGCGACTTGGACTTGCCGCTGGCGAACGCCTTGCGCAGCTTCGTGATGTCGCTCACCGGCTGCGTGAAGTTGACGAAGACCGAATCGACCTGCTGGATCAGTGCCAGCTGCGTGGCCTCGGCCGACGTGACCAGCGCGCCCTCGGTGACGAGGGCCTGGCCGATGCGGCCGCTGATGGGCGCGGTGACCGTGGCGTAGTCGAGGTTCAGCTGGGCCGTCTGCACCGCGGCCTTGGCGCCGGCGACGTCGGCCGTGGCCTGGGCCGCGGAGGACGTGGCGTTGACGAAGTCCTGCTGGCTGATCGCGTTGGCTTCGCGCAGCGGCTTGTAGCGAGCCAGGAGGCCGGAGGCTTGCTGCTCGTTGGCCTGCGCCTTCGCGAGCGCGGCCTTGGCGCTGTCGATGGCCGCCTTGTACGGCGCCGGATCGATCAGGAACAGCGCCTGGCCTTCCTTGACGTCGCTGCCTTCGACGAACAGGCGCTTCAACACGATGCCGGTCACGCGGGCACGCACCTGCGCAATGCGGACAGGCTCGACGCGGCCGGGCAGCTCGGTGGGCACGTCCAGCGTCTTCGGGGCCACGGTCACGACGCCCACTTCGGGGGCCGGCGGCGGGCCCGAGGGCGGCGCCGCGTCGCCGCACCCGGAAAGCCCCGAAAATGCGGCGAGCAAGGCGGCCAGGACGGCGGCGGATCCATAGGGCAGGCGCGAAGCGCGGGTGGCCAGGAAATGAGGCATGCGGCTTTTCTCTTCGAAGCGTTGAACGGCGGTTGTTCCGCCAATGAATTCCGTGTCTGCACAGGATCCACGCGCACCGCATCGCCACACAGGGCGTGACGCGGCGCGAGACGATGGGAACGGGGGGCGGCGCGACTCCCGCAGGCGGAAGAACACCGATATCGACGCGGGCGGGCACTCTCTCCGCACCAGCCGCAGCCGAAAGCCCGGGCACGGACGTGCACCAGGATCCTGAACAGGAAAATGATAAGCTAGTTTAGCTTCTCCCGCACCGCAGTCGGGATTGGGCCCGGCACTCAGAAGCGCTTGAACGCCTGCAAAGCAGTGCGGAACAGCGCGAAACGCCAGCCGCGCAGCCAGGCCTCCAGGCGCGCCCGCATCGGCGCTTCCACCTGCTCGCTGGCATCCAGTACCTCCTGCCAGCGCCCGGCCTTCTTCAGTTCGACCGCCCGTTTCGGCCCGGGCATCGCCGCGC
>Ga0302314_10003192_pt1 | contig 30317 bp, 27 predicted proteins | sample III_Palsa_N2_3_FD_200533 | JGI IMG/M metagenome (GOLD analysis project Ga0302314, IMG submission 200533) | Peat permafrost microbial communities from Stordalen Mire near Abisko, Sweden - III_Palsa_N2_3 | ecosystem: Environmental > Terrestrial > Soil > Palsa > Peat permafrost | place: Sweden... | reverse complement strand
TCGAACCCGAGCAGGAATTCATGCTGGCCAAGCGCTGGCAGGAACATGAAGACCCGGCCGCCGCCCAGACCCTGGTGACGAGCCATCTGCGCCTGGTCGCCAAGATCGCCATGGGCTATCGCGGCTACGGCCTGCCGCTGTCGGAGCTGGTCTCCGAGGGCAATGTCGGCATGATGCAGGCGGTGAAGCGGTTCGATCCGGACCGCGGCTTCCGGTTGGCGACCTATGCCATGTGGTGGATCCGCGCCGCGATCCAGGAATATATCCTGCACTCCTGGTCGCTGGTGAAGATGGGCACCACGGCAGCCCAGAAGAAGCTGTTCTTCAACCTGCGCAAGCTCAAGGGGCAGCTGCAGGCGATCGAGGACGGCGACCTGCCGCCGGAGATCGTGACCACGATCGCGACCAAGCTGGAAGTGCCGGAGAGCGACGTCGTCAACATGAACCGCCGCCTGGCCAGCCCCGATCACTCGCTGAACGCGCCGCTGCGCGCCGACGGCGAGGGCGAATGGCAGGATTGGCTCGTCGATCAGGAAGACAGCCAGGAATCCAAGCTGGGCGACCGGCAGGAGCTGGGTCTGCGCCGCGACCTGCTGAAGAACGCCATGAAGACGCTCAACGACCGTGAGCGGCATATCCTGACCGAACGTCGCCTGCGCGACGAGCCGGTGACGCTCGAGGACCTCTCGCGCAAATACAATATCTCGCGCGAGCGTGTCCGCCAGATCGAGGTCCGGGCGTTCGAGAAGCTGCAGAAGTCGATCAAGTCGGCCGCGATGGGCCAGCGGCTGCTGAGCGCGAACTGAGCGATAGGGTCCGGCCTCGGCCGGGCCCTATTTTTCGACGTCGTCGCCCCACTCGTCCTTGAGCGCCTTCTGTCGATCGGCGGCGGCATCGCGCAACTTTTCGATCCGACGCTCCAACACGGTCGTGATCACGGCCGGCGCCAGGTAATACAGCATCCAGCCGAACGCGGCCGCGCCATAGAGCGCCACCCAGGTCGTGCTGCCCGACATGAAGGCAAACACCTGGTCGAGCGAATTATGCTCGTGCCAGAGCTTGATCGCGAACGGCAGCACGCTGGCGAGATTGAGCGGCGCCACGGTGCGGATCAACGATTGGCCCGACGTATTGTCGACCAGCCAGGCGAGCATGGTCGGCACCAGCGCGAACACCAGCAGCATGCAGACCGGGCGTTCGAACAGCGCCAGCACCAGCAGGACCACGATCGCCAGCATCAGCGTGGCGTTCTTTCCGCTTTTCCCCGCAACCGGCGTCCCGGGCCGCCCCTGGCCGGCCGGGGCTGCCTTGCCCTTGGCGGCGGCGCCCTTCATGGCGGCCGCGCGGGCCGGTGGCGGCCGGGCCATCTAGAGCACCCCCATGGCGAACAGGGTAACGCCGACGATGGCGCTGGAAATCAGGCTGGCGATCTTCACCGCGACCGAATGGCCGGCCAGCTTGGCGCTGCCGCCCAACTCCTGCGTCTGTTGAACCGCCTTTTCCATCTGCTTGATCGTCTGCTGGTATTCGAGCCGCGCGCGCTGAAAGCGCTGCGCGTCCTTGCGCTGTTCATCGGCGCTGTCCAGATAATCCGCGAGCTTGCGCAGGCTGCTTTCCTTCAGGATCGCCGTCAGCCCCGCCTGCATGCGCGTCCTTGTGTAGCGGCTGCGGAACCGCTCGATCACTGGCTTCGCCTGCTGGCCGAACAGCTGCATCAGCGCCGGCACCTGGGGCGGACCGTAGGTCTCCTGCAGATAGGCCAGCAGTTGCAGCGTGCCCAGCACGCGGGCCGCAGGGTCGGAACTGATCAGCGTATAGAGCAACCCCTCGTCGACATTGTTCTCATAGGTCGCCATGAAGGCCGCGATATGCCGATCGACCGGCGAGACATCGACCGTCTTGGCCTGCACCGCGAATTCGATCGCCGGCAGCATGTCCCGCATATGCTCGACAAAGCGGCTCTCGACGAATGGCGACAGGCAATGCAGGCCGGGCGTCATTTCGTAGGCGACGCGCTCGATGCCGTAGCCCGGACGCTTGTCGTCGAGAAAGCGCAGCATCTTGTCGAAGAAACGGATCGTCGCCTGATCCTCGCCCTTGGTCGAGCCTTGGCGCTGACACCAGAACTGCGGCAGGCGCGCCTGCAGGATCTCCGTCGGCAGCGTCAGGTCGCCGCCGGTCAGCATGGTGACGGCCAGCAGCGAGCCGACGCCGTCGACCGCGGTCGCGGCATCGCGATAGCGGATCGGCGCCGGCGGATCGAGCGCCATCAGCACCCGGCTGACCATCTGCGCATTCTGGCCGGCAGCACCCCCGGCCGACTCGCTGCGGGCCGAAAAGGCCATATTGATGGCTTCGACCACCTGCTTGTCGCCGAGCGTGCGGGTGATCCAGGTCTCGAAATTCGGGCCGCGGATCATGCGGCTGGCCACCTCGGGCTGCTGACTGTCGAGCGCCAGTGCCAGATGCCGTGCCGTCTCGCATTCCTCGCCATCGACTTCGAAACCGCGCGGCGCCCGGATCGCCGGCACCGGCTGCTTGATCGTCATGCGGCGGCCGTCGAGCCACATCTGGATATCGCCCAGACGCCAGCGCGCCTGCGGATCGTCGACCAGCAGGCCGCGCAGCAACTCGCTCAAACCCGCCGGCACGCGCTGCTCGCTGACCAGCGTGTAGAACGAGCCGCGCTTGATCTTGTCCTCGACGATCTTTTCTTCCGGCTGCCCGGCGCACGGCAGCTTGCCGAACAGCAGATGCAGGACCAGCACGCCCAGCGCGTAGAGATCCTGCGCCGGCGCCCCGGCTCCGCGGGTGTGGGACTGGGCGAGCGCGCCCTCGATCGTCTCGTAGACGACCGACTGATACAGGCCCGGCGGCGAGGTCATGCAGTCGCCGAGCATGGCGACCCGCCGGTTGGCGTCGCGAAAGAAGATATTGCCCGGCCGGATGCCGCGATGGGGCAGAAGCTCGCGGTCGAGATCGAGCAGGGTCTGCACGATCGGGGCGACGATATGGGCGACCAGCGCTTCCTCGCCCCAGGGCGTGATGGCATTGTCGGTCGGCCCGGCCAACCGTTCGCCCAGCGGCTGTTCGCAGACGATGGCGAACATGCGCCGATTGGCAGGCGCCCAGTCGACGGCACCGACCTCGACCGGCGTCAGCACGCCGTAGCTTTTCAACAGCTGCAGCTTGCGGATCGCCTCCATGCGCGGCGGCATCTTCGGGTCGCAGATCATCGCGAAATGGCGGCTGCCGGGTGTTTTGACGTCTTCGGCGACGAAAGCGGCAGCCGAGGGCGAGCGCAAGCCGGGCAATGGCTTGTCGTAATGGATGTCGAAACGATCCTTCAGCCGCACCGCCGCCCCAGACGTTGCCGACATACTGGGGTTCGCCTGAGGCTGGACCGACATCCGCGCCTTTCACTTTCAAAAGATACGGCCGACGCCGCGCTTGGGTACGATCATACCGGCTTCGATGACGAGCGTGCAATCATGAGCACAGTGCCGGCGAAGTTTATATTAGATCTTCGCCGCCACCCACTTGCGCACCCCAATCGGCGCGAAGCTTGCTCTGAAGTTCCTTAAGTTTTCCTTTGCGGCTGTCGAGCGAGCGCTGAAGCACGAAACTGACGACCTGCGGCATGCCCAGGAAGATCAGCCAGCCGGCCCCGGCCGCCAGATAGATCACCAGCCAGACATAGACGTTGGTCAGGAGATGCACCACGGTCGGCATCTGATCGTGACCGGTCCAAAGCTCCAGCAGATAGGGCATCAAGCCCGCGAGGTTGAGCGGCGCGATTGTAAAGGCCTGCATCGGCCGTTTGCCGCGGTTGACCACATAGGCCACGATGCTGGGCACCATGCCGAACACCAGCAGCACGCAGGTCGGTGCGGCGAACACCGCCATGCCGATGAAGATCAGGCCCAGTACGAAGAGCTGCAGCCCGCTGCCGCCGCCCTTCTTGGGTGGCGGCCGCAGCGAGCGACGGATGGCCCTGCGACGGCTCTCCGCGTCGGCCAGGCTGGGTTGCTGGGGGATTGCCGGAAACTTCGCCATCTATAAAAAACCGTAGCGATAGAGGCTCATCGCGATCGCGATGCCGCCGAGCACGAGCGAGACCCCGGCCGCGGCCAGGCCGCCCATATCGCGGGAGGTCTCTTCGATCTGGCTGCGCTCGAACTCGATCTTCTCCAGCCCCGCTTCGGCGCGCGAATATTGGTGACCGGCCTGGGCATAGCGCTGGGCATCGGACTGGCGTTCGGCGAGATCGTCGAGGAAATGCACGAGCCGGGTCAGGCTGCCCTCGGCGATTACGCTCGCCAACTGGCCCTCTAGCCGCGCCCGGGTCTGCCGGCTGCGATAGCGCTCGATCACCGGCTTTGCCTGCTTGCCCAGCATCTGGGTCAGTGCCGGCAGGTGGCTCGGCCCGCATTGCGCCTGCACGAATGCCAGCAGATAGATCTGCCCCAGCAGGCGCGTGGCGGGGTCCGGCTCGCCCAGCGCCGTCAGCACCTGATCGTCGAGCGCCTTCGCCCGGTTGGCGGCAAAGGCCGAAATATGGCGATCGACCACCATGCTGTCGACCTTGCCGCCGGCGACCGCGCGCTCCAGCGCCGGCAGCAGGTCGTTCAAGTGATCGACATAGTCGCGCTCGATCAGCGGCGACAGGCAGTGCAGCAGCGGATTGGCATCATAGATCAGCCGCTCCATGCCGAGGCCGGGACGATGGTCGTCGAGCAGTCGGCGCAGCCGGTCGAATTCCAGCATCAGTACCGGATGCTCGATCTTCTGCATCGGCTGGGCGCGTAGCCAGAATTGCGGCAGGCGGCCCTGCAGGATCTCGACCAGCGGCCGAAGATCATTTTTCTTCGCCACGGCGACGGCGAGCGCCGTGCCCAGCCCTTCCGGCGCCACGGACTGGCCGCGATAGCGGATCGGCGCCGGCGGATCGAGCGCCATGGCCGTCCGGGCCAGCAGCCGGGCGTCATGGATGCCGGGCGCCCCGCCGGTATCGTCGACATCGGCCAGGGCGACCGCGAAATTGTCGCTGGTCGCCTTGTGGGCGAGCGTACGCTGCAGCCAGACCTCAAGCGTGTGGCCGCGGATGACATGGTTCGCGGCCTCGCCCATGCGGACCAGCGCCCGGGCGACACCGCGGGCGGTAAAGAGATGCTCGCCATTGAGCTCGATCGGGCGCGAGGCGCGCGGCGGCGTGGGCGGCGCCTTGGGCGACATGCGCCGGCCCTGCAGCCACAGATCGATCTCGCGGATGCCCCAGCGTTCGGCCGGCTCGTCGACCAACAGGCCGCGCAGCAGTTCGTACAGGATGGTCGGAATGCGATGTTCGCCGCACAGCGCCGCGTAGGAACCGCGCCGGATCTTCTCCTCGATCAGCGCGTCGCCCTTGAGTTCACCGCCCGGCTGGCGACCGATCAGCAAATGCAGCACCGTGACGCCCAGCGCATAGAGATCGTCGGCAACGGTGCCGACGCCGCGGCCGGACGGCATCGCCATGGCGTTCTCGATCGTCTCGTAGGCGATCGGCTGGTCGTAGGCGGTGGGTGCGGTAAAACAGTCGCCCAGCATCGCCTGGCGGCGGCCGGCATCGCGGAACAGAATGTTCGACGGCCGGATCGACCGATGGGTGGTGTTTTCGGTCGACAACGCCTTCAGGCCCGGAAAGATCGGTTCGATCAGCCGGCGAATGATCTCATCGTCCGACCAGGGCGTGATGACTTGGTCGTTGCCGGCGATCAGGCGGCCGCCGGCCGGCCGCTCGCAGATCAGCGCCAGGCAGCGCCGATCGTCGGGCACCCAGTCGACCGGGCCGAAGTCGATCGGCGTCAGGATCGACTCGTGCCGCATCATGCGTAGGATGCCGAGTTCCTGGCCGCGCGGCGGTAAGGTCGGATCGGCGATGAGCGCGAACAGGCTGGTGCCGACCGATCTCTGATCGTCGACGTCGAACGCCTGGGCGGTGGGCGAGCGCAGTTCCGCGATCGGCACGTCGTGCAGAATGTCGAAGCGATCGTGCAGCCGCACGCTCGTCGATCTGGAACCTGCTGACGCCAAAGGCTTAGCCATCGACCCGATCCGGTAAAAGGTCCGTCGGCGAACCACCAGGGCGGGTTTCAAACGCCCGCCATGGTAGTTCGCTCGTCCCTAGTATAACCGGCGCGTCAATCTGCGAAAGGATCGTGTACCAGAACGGTGTCGTCGCGTTCCGGGCTGGTCGAGAACAGCGCCACCGGCGTCTCGATCAGCTCTTCGACCCGGCGGATATACTTGATCGCCGTCGCCGGCAGATCGGCCCAGGACCGGGCGCCGCGGGTCGATTCCTGCCAGCCTTCGCAGGTCTCGTAGATCGGCTCGACCACAGCGTCGGCCAGCAGGCCCGACGGCAGGTGATCGTAGGTCTGGCCCTTGTACTTGTAGCCGACGCAGACCTTGATCTCTTTCATGCCGTCCAGCACGTCGAGCTTGGTCAGCGCGATGCCGTGGATGCCGCCGACCTTGCAGGCCTGGCGCACCATGACCGCATCGAACCAGCCGCAGCGGCGCTTCCGGCCCGTGACCGTGCCGAATTCGGCGCCGCGCTGGCCCAAGAGTTCGCCGGTCTCGTCCTTGAGTTCGGTCGGGAACGGGCCGGCACCGACGCGCGTCGTATAGGCCTTGGCGATGCCCAGCACATAGCCGATGGCGCTGGGGCCGATGCCGGAGCCGGCAGCGGCTTGGCCGGCAAGCGTGTTCGACGAGGTCACGAACGGATATGTCCCGTGATCGACGTCGAGCATGACCGCCTGGGCGCCCTCGAACAGGATGCGCTTGCCGGCGCGCTTCGCCTCGTCCAGCACCTTCCAGACCGAGCAGGCGTAGGGCAGGATCTTGGGCGCGATCTCGAGCAGGCTGGCGATCAGCGCATCGCGATCGACCGGCGGTTCGCCCAGGCCCTTCAGCAGCGCGTTGTGATGCAGCAGCAGACTGTCGACCTTCTCGCCGAGCGTCGAGGGATCGGCCAGGTCGCAGACGCGGATGGCGCGGCGGCCGACCTTGTCCTCATAGGCCGGGCCGATGCCGCGACCGGTCGTGCCGATCTTCTTCTCGCCCCGCGCCTCTTCGCGCAACCGGTCGAGCACGCCATGGAGCGGCAGGATCAGCGTGGCATTCTCGGCCAGCCGCAGGCTCTCGGGCGTGATCGACACGCCCTTTTCCTGGATGGCCGCGATTTCCTTCACGAGATGCCAGGGATCGACGACGACGCCGTTGCCGATGATCGACAGCTTGCCCGGCCGGACGACGCCGGACGGCAGCAGGCTCAGCTTATAAACGGTCTCGCCGATGACCAGCGTGTGGCCTGCGTTGTGACCGCCCTGAAAGCGAACCACGATCTCGGCGCGGCTCGAAAGCCAGTCGACGATCTTCCCCTTGCCCTCGTCGCCCCACTGGGCGCCGATGACGGCGACATTGGCCATGGGTCTTGCCCCTCTGTCACGGATTAACGAGGGGAGCTACCACTGTTGGAAGCCTGCCTGCAAGCGCCGACAATGCAGACCGGCCAAGCACCGGGTTTTTAGGTCAGGCTTCCTCAGGCTTCCCGTCGATCAGCACATGGCTGCAGGCGAGCCTGGCGGCCTCGGCCCTGGCGTCGGCGACGGGTTCCAGGCCGGCGACCGTGATCCAGCCGGCCGTGCGCAGCTCGGTCCCGGTCGCGTGATCCGTGCCATGGGGCAGCAGCACGCGCGGCGGCTGCGGCCCGAACTTGAGCGAGCGCAGCACCGTGTCGGTATAGAAGGTGAAGCCGGTCGACGGCTGCGGCTCTGGTGCCGCGCGCTTGGCATAGCCGGTCTCGGCCTGGTAGCCACCGGCGACATAGCGCCCGCCCCGGCCCAGCTCGCCGCGGATGTTGCGGGCGAAGATCGTGAAGCTGACGCCGGTATGATATTCGAAGCCGCGATTCTCGACCGGATCGATGGTCAGCATCAGCTCGGGTGCGCGCAAGCGGATCAGCCGGACGATCTCGGCCAGGGCGGCCACCTGGGCCGCCGCCGCTTCCGGCATCGCAATCGCCTTGATCGTCTCCAGGGTCCGGTCGGCCGGGCCCGCCGCGGCCATGAGTGCGCCCAGCATCTCCGCCGAAGGGCCGCCGATCGTGGCGATCGCGGCGGCATCCTTGCGGTCGAGGGCCGCGCGCAGCTGCTCGGCCGCCCGGCCCTCGACGCCCAGCGCCTGCAGGATGGCGGGCACCAGCACCGGCAAAGTGAGGTCGACCGACAGGCCGGGCACGCCGATGGCATCGAGCGCCTCGGCGGCCAGCGCCACGACCTCGGCATCGGCCTCGGGCGCGCCGGAGCCGATCAGCTCGGCACCGACCTGGCCGACCTGGCGTTCGGGCCTGAGCTGGCTGCCGCGCACGCGCAGCACCTGGCCGGCGTAGGACAGCCGCAGCGGCCGCGGCGATTTCACCAGGCGGGTCGTCGCGATGCGCGCGATCTGCAGGGTCATGTCGGCCCGGACCGCGATCATGCGGTGCGAGATCGGATCCATCAGCCTGAACGTCTCCTGCGCCATGGCGGCACCGGGCCCGTCGAGCAGGCTCGATTCGAACTCGACCAGCGGCGGCTTGACCCGGTCGTAGCCATGTTGCCCGAGGATCGCCATCAGGCGCTCGACCGTGTCCGCCTCGATGCGCGCATCGGGCGGCAGGATGTCGCGCAGGCCGTGAGGCAGCAGCGCCGGGTGCAGCGTATCGTCCATCAGGCGGAAATACCGGGTTTGAGGGCTCTCGGCAATCGAAAGCCTTTATGTGGGGCGGACTTCGCCGTAGGCCCAGTCGATCCAGGGCAGCAGCGCCTCGATATCGGAGGTCTCGACCGTGGCGCCGGCCCAGAGGCGCAGGCCGGCCGGCGCATCGCGATAATTGGCGACATCGAGCGCCACGCCCTGGGATTCGAGCTTGGCCGCGACCTCCTTGGCCGCCTTGGCCTGGGCGTCGGGCGAAAGTCCGCGGAACCAGGCATCGGCGAACACCAGACAGACCGAGGTGGTCGAGCGCGTCTCGGGCTGCTCGGCCAGGAATTCGATCCAGGGCGTGGCCGCGACCCAGCGGTCGATCGCGGCGAAATTGGCGCGCGTTCGGGCGAGCAACCCGTCGAGGCCGCCGATGCTCTGGGCCCATTTCAACCCATCGACCGCATCCTCGACCGCAAGCATGGAGGGCGTGTTGATCGTCTCGCCCTCGAACAGACCTTCGGTCAATTTGCCGCCGGCCACCATGCGGAACAGCTTCGGCATCGGCCAGGGCGGCACGTAGCTTTCCAGCCGCTCGACCGCGCGCGGGCTCAAGGCGATCATGCCGTGCGCGGCCTCGCCGCCCAGCACCTTCTGCCAGGACCAGGTCACGACATCGAGCTTGTCCCAGGGCAATTCCATGGCGAAGGCGGCGGAGGTTGCATCGCAGATCACCAACCCCTGGCGATCGTGGGATATCCAGTCGCCGTCGGGCACGCGCACGCCCGAGGTCGTGCCGTTCCAGGTGAAGACGACGTCATGGTCGAAATCGACCGCGCCCAGATCGGGCAACTGACCGTAGGCAGCGCCGATCCGGCGCGCGGCCGGCAGCTTCAACTGCTTCAGCACGTCGGCGACCCAGGTATCGCCGAAGCTTTCCCAGGCGAGCAGGTCGACCGGACGGGGACCGAGCAGCGACCAGAGCGCCATTTCGACGGCACCCGTGTCCGAGCCCGGCACGATGCCGAGGCGATAGCCGGCCGGCACGCCCAGGATTTTGCGGCTGAGCTCGATCACCTCCTGCAGCCGCGCCTTGCCCAGCTTGGATCGATGCGAGCGGGCGAGGACGGCGTCGCCCAGCGCCGCAAGGCTCCAACCCGGGCGCTTGGCGCAGGGACCCGAGGAGAAATGGTTACAATCCGGGCGACGGTCGGGCTTCATGGTCTCATCCTATCGTGCGGGCCAGGAGCGTCCGGTCGGATGGCGCCGGGGTCAACCCGGAAGATCGTTGCGATCGCAACCGCCCATGCCGGAAAGCATCGGTCAACTCGTTGAAGCGAAATGGAATTTCGACCTTCATTGCGCGACCCGCAAGGCTGCCCTCGAAATCCCGGTCAGCGTTACTGCGCCCGTTCGGCGACGCGCGGCGGGATATGCGCGGCATTGCCGGCCGCCGTCATGCGCTTGGCATATTCGACGTAGCTCGCCTTCGCGTCCGCAGCGGCACCGGCTGCAAATTGCGCGTCGGCGAGATTGAGATAAGCGACGGTGCGGTCTGGTGCCGCGTCGGTCACCGAGGACAGCACCTCGACCGCATCTTTCGACCGGCCGGCCTCGGCCAGATAGAAGCCGTAGTTATTGACCTCTCCGACGATCTTGCGGTCGCCTGCGTCGCTGCCGGCTGGATAAGACGCGGTCAGCAGGGCGAGCTGCTTGTCCTTGAGCAGCGGTTCCAACAGGGCAATCGCCCCTTTCTTGTCGCCGCTGCGATAGAGCGCGTCGGCGCGGGTCGACGCCGCCTCCAACTGGGCCAGGAACTTGGTTCGTTCGGGTGAATCGCCGCTGAACCCCACGGTCACGCGCTTCGTCACCTTGCCGGGCTTGACCGTCAGGTCATAGGTCACGTCCTGCATCAACGCGCCCTCCGCCCCCATCACTTCCTTGCGGACCGCGACCGCGCGGGTGCCGGTGACGCGATACCAATAGTCGGTCGACCCGACCGCACCGTCACGGACATGGGAAACGAGCTGATGGTCGGGGCCGGGCGACAGCGCGTACTCGCCGTCATCGTCACCGACCCGCTCGAGCGGCGCGTAATCATGGCTTTCGGGGCGATAGAGCCAATATTTGACGTCCTCGTTGTCCGCCGCCTCCTGAATCGTCAGTGCCAGATCGCCAAGGCCGTCGAAATTCATGTCGGCACGGTCGAGGATGAAGCCGTCAGGGAAATCGGAGACGGCGATGTCGCCGGTCTCAAGCCGTTGCGTCTTGCCACCGCCCTCGGGCGTGACCTCGATCGCGGTCAGCGCTTTCTCGTCGCCGCTGCCCGAGAAGACGAAGGTCAGATCGAGCGCCGGCTGGCCGGGACCCGGCGACAGACGGCAGGGATGGCAATCCTTGACCGGTTGCGCCAGTGGATCCGACGCGGCCATAGCCGCGCCGCTGGACAAACCCAGCCCGAGCGCCAGCATCGCAAGCCTAAGCTTCATTCGGATAACCTTCCCCGGGGTGCCTGAGCACGGAACACGATGGCATCATGTTCCATGCCGCACCGATCGGAAACGGTCGTATCTAAGCCGCCTCCGCGATCAGGCTGGCAAAGCGGGCCATGTCGACATTGCCGCCGGTCAGCACGATGCCGACGCGCAGGCCCTTGAGATCGAGCTGGCTGCCGAACGCCGCGGCAGCGCCGAGGCAGCCGGTCGGCTCAACGATCATCTTCATGCGGATGGCGAAGAATTTCATCGCGGAAGCGAGCTCGGCGTCGCTGACCGTCAGCACATCGTCGACCCGCTGCTGGATCACCGGGAAGGTGAATTTGCCGAGGAACTGGGTTTGTGCCCCGTCGGCGATGGTCTTGGGTGTCTCGATCGTGACGATCTTGCCGCTGCGGAAGCTCTGCTGGCCGTCGTTGCCGGCTTCGGGTTCGACGCCGATCACCTTGCAGCCGGGGCTCATCGCCTTGGCCGCCGTGGCGCAGCCCGATAGCAGCCCGCCGCCGCCCAGCGGCGTGATCAGCACGTCGAGCGGCCCGGTCTCTTCGATCAGCTCCTTGGCGGCGGTGCCCTGGCCGGCCATGACATGTGGATGGTCGTAGGGCGAGATGAGCGTCAGGCCACGATCTTCGGCCAGACCCCGGCCGATCGCATCGCGGTCCTGGGTATAGCGGTCGTAAAGCACGACTTCGGCGCCATAGCCCCGGGTGGCCGCAACCTTGATCGCCGGCGCGTCGGTCGGCATCAGGATCACCGCCTTGACACCGAGCAGCTTGGCCGACAGCGCGATGCCCTGGGCATGGTTGCCGGACGAGAAGGCGACCACGCCCTTGGCACGCTGTTCGGGCGTGAATTGCGCGATGGCGTTATAGGCGCCGCGGAACTTGAATGCGCCCATGCGCTGGAAATTCTCGCATTTGAAGAACAGCTTGGCGCCGACCCGCTCGTCCGCCGTGGTCGAGGTCATGACCGGCGTGCGATGGGCAAACGCGCCAATGCGCGCATGGGCGGCGGCGACGTCGTCGAAGGAAATGGCGAGATCACTCACTTGGGTCAGGCTCCGGTGGCAGATGGGACGAAGATGCGGCCTTCGAGATAGAGCACGGCGCGACCGGCCAGGCGGACGCGCTCGCCCCGATCTTCGCATGACAGCCGACCGCCGCGCACCGAGATCTGATGCGCTTCGAGCTTGGTCTTACCCAGGCGGCGCGACCAATAGGGCACGAGCGTACAATGGGCGGACCCCGTGACCGGGTCCTCGTCGATGCCGGCGTGGGGCGCGAAATAGCGCGAGACGAAATCCACGCCGCCATTGCCCGGCGCCGTCGCGATCACGCCGAGGCAATCCAGCGCCGCCACCTTGCGGAAATCCGGCGCCAGCGCCTTGACCGCGCCTTCGGTCTCGAACACGCAGAGCAGCTTGCCGGCCGCCCAAACCTCCGCCGGCTCGGCACCCAGCGCCTCGACCAGGCCCGCGGGGGCCGCGACGCGCTCGGGCGGGCGCGCCGGGAAATCCATCGACATGCGGTCGCCCTGGATCGTCACGGTCAAGGGACCCGCCTTGCGCGTCAGGAACGTCACAGACCGCTTGCCCGGATACAGCATCTCGAACACGACCTGGGCCGAGGCGAGCGTGGCATGGCCGCACAGATCGACCTCGAGCTTCGGCGTGAACCAGCGCAGGTGATAGAGATCGCGTTCCGGCACCAGGAAGGCGGTTTCGGCCAGATTGTTCTCGGCCGCGATCTTTTGCAGCAACGCATCCGGCAGCCATTGCTGCAGCAGCACGACGGCTGCCGGATTGCCGCCGAACAGATCGTCGGTAAAGGCATCGACCTGATAGATCGAAAGCTCGGTCGTCATGATGGTCCTCCCCTTCAGCGCCAGAACGGCTTGATCGATTCCAGATCGGCTTCCTCTGGGGTCAGGCCCAGATCGGCCAGCACATGCGGACTGGTCAGCAGCAGGCGCAATTGGCGGCGCGAACGGGCGCGTTCCAGCCAGAGGCCCAGCACGGCGAAGGGGAAAAGTCGGGTGGGCCGCGCAGCCTTGTGCCGGACGCCCAGAGATATTGTATCCATACGCTCATCTCCTCGGTCGCGAGATGACAAAAAATTGTATCTATTCAATAGAGGCATTGACAGGAACAATGGGTCAAACCGAATATTGTCATCATGACAATGTGGCAGCCCGACCAAACCCGCTTCACCGGCCCCCGCTATCGCGCGATCGCGGAGGCTTTGGCCGACGACGTGCGCGAGGGGCGCCTGAAGCCCGGCGACCGCCTGCCGACCCATCGCGACCTGGCCTGGGAGCTGAAGGTGACGGTCGGCACGGTCAGCCGCGCCTATGCCGAGGCGGAGCGGCGCGGGCTGATCGCCGGCGAGGTCGGGCGCGGCACCTTCATCCGCGGCGTCGAGCCGCCGGCGCCGACCACGCTCCCGGTCGAGCGCGGGCCGGCGCCGCCGGGGCTGCTGAACCTGGCGCAGAACCACCCGATGCCGGGCGAAGAGATCGCGCTGTTCGCCCAGACCCTGCGCGAGATCGCCGACGGACCGGGCCTGGCCGATCTGCTGCAGTACCAGAACCACACCGGCCTGCCGCCGGCGCGCGAAGCCGGGGCGGCATGGCTGGGCCTGACCGGCGCCGATGCCCCGCCGGAGCGGATCGTTGTGACCGCCGGCGGCCAGCATTGCCTGGCCACCATCCTCGGCGCCTATGCCAATCCGGGCGACGTGGTCGCGACCGAGGCCATGACCTATCCGGGGCTGAAGGCGGCCTGCCAACTGCGCCAGGTCCGGCTGGAGGGCATCGCGGTCGATGCGGAGGGCGTGCTGCCCGACGCCTTTGCCGCCGCCTGCCGGCAATGGCCGATCCGCATGCTGTACCTGACGCCCAACATCAGCAATCCGCTGGCCGGCACCCTGTCGTTGGAGCGGCGCCAGGCGATCGTCGAGACCGCGCGGCGCCATGACGTGCTGATCGTCGAGGACGATGTCTATGGCTTCCTGATCGACCGGCCCCTGCCGTTCGCCGCCTTGGCGCCGGAGCGGACCTTCCTTGTCACCAGCTTGTCCAAGAGTGCCGCTCCGGGCCTGCGCATCGGCTATATCCTGGCGCCGGCCGACCGGATCGACCGGTTGGCGCTCGCCGTGCGCTCGACCATCTGGATGGTGCCGCCGCTGATGGTCGAGATCGCAACGCGCTGGATTTCAAACGGGATCGCCGAGCGCCTGGCGGCCGCGAAACGGCGCGAGGCCACCCATCGCCAGACCATCGCCCGGCGGATCCTGGGCCGCGACGTGATGGGCGAACCCAGCGCCTATCACCTGTGGCTGCCGCTCGACGAGCGCTGGCGGGCGAGCGAATTCGTGACCGAGGCGCGGCGGCTCAATATCGCCGTGACCGGCGCCAACGCCTTCACCGTCGGACGCGTCGCGCCCATGAACGGCGTGCGCGTCTGCCTGGGCTCGGTCGCCGATCTGGCCACCCTGGAGGGTGCCTTGAGGACGATCCGGGACCTCTGCGAGGCCGAGCCGGACCCGCTGCAGTCGGTGGTCTAGCGGAACCGAGGCCGGTCAGGCGCTCTGGCGGGACCGGCCGTCGCCCAGCAGATTGTCCAGCAGGATCAGCGCCACGCCGATGGTGATCGCGGCATCGGCCAGATTGAAGATCGCGAACGACCAGCTGCCGTAATAGACCTGGATGAAGTCGGTCACCTGGCCATTGACGATCCGGTCGATCAGATTGCCGACCGCGCCGCCGAGGATGATCGCGACCGCGGCACCCAGCAGCCCACGGTCGCGCGGCATGCGCATCAGCCAGCCGAACAGCACGGCGACGATGACGATGGCGAAGATCGCGAGCGGCCAACGCTGCCAGCCGCCCGACAGCTGCAGGAAGCTGAACGAGACGCCGGTGTTGAAGGTCAGCAGGAAATTCAGCGACGGCAGCACCGCGACCGGCCGGAACGGCGGCAGCCGCTCGATCAGCAGAAGCTTGGAGACCTGGTCGATCGCCACGACCAGAACCGTCAACCACAGCCAGCGCAAGCCGGATCGCATCATCAACCCTGTCTCCAGAACCTAGAATTCGCCCACGGTATGACCATGGCCGAGCGGGCCGTGACCATGCCCGAAACCGGGCGCCGTGCGAATAGCCTCGCGCACATAATCGCGCGCCCGCACCACGGCATCGGTGAGCGCAAGCCCCGCCCCCAGCCCGGTCGCCACGGCAGAGGCCAGCGTGCAGCCGGTACCGTGGGTATGGCGCGAGACGATGCGCGGGGCCGAGAACACCTGAAGCCCACCGGCGTCGATCAGCACGTCATGCACCATGTCGCCCGGCAGATGCCCGCCCTTCAGCAGGATCGCCGCCGGGCCCAGCCCCAACAACACTTCGGCCGCGCGTTTCATCCCATCGAGATCGATGATTTCGATGCCCAGCAACGCCTCGGCCTCGGGCAGGTTCGGGGTCAGCACATGGGTGCGCGGCAGCAGCAGCCGTTTCAACGCGTCGATCGCCGCGATATCGAGCAGGGCCGCCCCGCCCTTGGCGATCATGACCGGATCGACCACCACGGGCACGTCGGGCGGCAATTCCTCGGCCACGGCAGCGATGATGCCGGCATCCTTCAGCATGCCGGTCTTGATCGCGTCGGCACCCAGATCGTCGAGCACGACACGCATCTGCCGCCGCACGAAGGCAGGTGGGACGGCCATGACCTCGTGCACGCCCTGGGTATTTTGCGCGGTCAGCGCCGTCACCGCGGTCATGCCATAGCCGCCCAGCGCCAGCACGGTCTTGAGGTCGGCCTGTAGGCCGGCGCCGCCGCCGGAATCGGAGCCGGCGACGATCAGGATGCGCGGCGGGACCGTCAATGCCCGGCCGGGCCGGCGCCGCCCGCACTCTCGGCGATCAGGCCGGCCAGGCCTTCGACCACGGCCATGACCAGCGCCTCGTCCTCGCCCTCCGCCATGACGCGGATGACCGGCTCGGTGCCCGACTTGCGCATCAGCAGCCGGCCGTTGCCTTCGAGCCGCGCCTCGGCCTCGCGGATCGCGTCGATGATCTTCGGCAGCTTGAGCGGTTCGCTGCCGGCGGCGAAGCGCACGCTCTTCAAACGTTGCGGCAGCGGCGTGAAGATGCGGCCGACCGTGCTCAGCGGCGCATTGCGCTCGATCATGGCGGCCAGCACCTGCAGCGCCGCCAGCAAGCCGTCGCCGGTGGTGGAATAGTCGGTCAGGATGATATGGCCGGACTGCTCGCCGCCGACGTTGAAGCCGTGCTCGCGCATATGCTCGAACACGTAGCGATCACCGACTGCCGTGCGCGCGAGCTTCAGGCCGAGCCCGTTCAGATAGCGTTCCAGCCCCAGGTTCGACATCACGGTCGCAACCAGGCCGCCGCCCTTGAGCGTGCCGGCGCGATGGGCGCGGCTGGCGATCAGGCCCATCAGCTGGTCGCCGTCCAGCAGGGCACCGGTCTCGTCCGCGACCAGCAGCCGGTCGGCATCGCCGTCGAGCGCCAGGCCGATATGGGCCTTGTGCTCGACCACGGCCTTTTGCATGGCCGCCGGCGACATGGCGCCGGAATCGCGGTTGATGTTGAAGCCGTCGGGCGAGACGCCGAGCGGGATCACCTCGGCGCCCAGCTCGTAGAGCACGCTCGGCGCCACCTTGTAGGCGGCGCCATGGGCGCAATCGACGACGATGCGGATGCCATCGAGGCGCATGCCGCGCGGCAGGGTGTTCTTGACCCATTCGATATAGCGGCCGCCGTTGTCCTCGAGCCGGCGGGCGCGGCCGAGCTGGTCGGACGGCGCCAGCCCGTCGCTGTTCTCGGTCGCGACCGAGGCCTCGATCGCCGCCTCGATATCGTCGCTGAGCTTCTGCCCGTCGGGGCCGAACAGCTTGATGCCATTGTCCTCGTAGGGATTGTGCGAGGCCGAGATCATGACGCCCAGATCGGCGCGCAGCGAGCGGGTCAGCATGGCGACGGCCGGGGTCGGGATCGGGCCGACCAGCACGCAATCCATGCCCATCGAGATGAAACCGGCGGTCAGCGCCGGTTCGAGCATATAGCCGCTGAGCCGCGTATCCTTGCCGATGACGACGACATGGCGATGGGCGCCGCGACGGAACTGGCGCGCCGCCGCGACCGCGACCTTGAGCGCGATGTCGGCGGTCATCGGCGCCGTATTGGCCGTGCCGCGGATACCGTCGGTGCCGAAAAGCTTGCGCGTCATCTTCATTCCCTCGAGGGCGGATCACCGATCTCTGCCATATACCCCGGCGGCGATCTCCGGACCCTTAAAACTGTTGCATCTCTGCGATCGCGGCGGCAACGCGCAGCGCCTGGACCGTCTCATGCACGTCATGGACGCGAACAATCTGGGCGCCGCGGGCCCATCCGTCCAGGGATGCCGCCAGCGAGCCGCCCAGCCGCCGCTTCGGATCGGCCGAACCGTCGATCTTGCCGATGAAGCTCTTGCGCGACACGCCCAGCAGAAGGCCGGTGCCCAGGCCATGATAGAGCCCGAGCATGCCCATGATCTGCAGATTATGGTCGAGCGCCTTGCCGAAGCCGATGCCGGGATCGACCAGCGCGCTTTCCCGACCCAGGCCTGCGCTCTCACAGGCGACCAGGCGCGCTTCCAGCCAATCGAACACGTCGAGCGCCGCCACGTCGTAGCGCGGATCGGCCTGCATCGTCCGGGGCTGCCCCTGCATATGCATCAGCACCACCGGCGCCCGGGCGCGGGCCGCCAGATCGAGCGTGCCCGGCTGGCGCAGCGCCTCGACGTCGTTCAGGATCCTGGCACCGGCATCGAGCGCCGCCGCCATCACCGCGGCGCGGCGCGTATCGACCGAGACCAGAGCCCCTTCGGCCACCAGGCCGCGGATCACCGGCACGACCCGGTCGATCTCCTGCTGCTCCGAGATTTCAGCCGCACCCGGCCGGGTCGATTCACCGCCGACATCCAGGATCGCGGCCCCGGCCGCCCTGAGCGCCAGCCCATGCGCGATCGCCGCCGCCGGCGCCTCATGCTCGCCGCCGTCGGAGAAACTGTCCGGCGTGGTATTGACGATGCCCATGACCTCCGGCCGGTCGAGCGGCAGTCCGGCCCACGGCGCGCGTGCGGCTTGCAGCCGGTCGGCGAGCCCGCGCAGCCGGGTCGCGGCCGGCCCGCTATTGTCGTTCAGCCATCGGGAAAATTCGCCGACCGGCAGCAGCCAGCCCTCGGCCCCGCCGCCGGCCCGCCGCGCACTGACCCGGACCAAACTCGCGGCGGTCCAGCCGCCGGCGACGCGCCAGGCGAGCCCGGCCGCGACCGCTTCGGCAGCAGCGACACCCGACAGTAAGCCCAGGGGATTGAGATAGAGCGCCGCCGCGTCCCGCAATGAATCGAGGCCCCGTCTTGCGGCGGGGCCTCGGGTCTCGGGATGGCCGGCCGGGTTGGCCGGCAGCATCAGCTGTTCGGCAACGGCTCGGGTTCCAGCCCACCGGCGGGCTTGTCCTTGCGCCCACCGGCCGGCGGGATCGACGACCGGCGCGGGGCGGCGGGACGGGTATCGTCGTCCGTCACGTCGCGCTCGATCTTCTCGCCGGCGATGATCTTGCGGCACTCGTCGCCCGACAGCGTCTCGTACTCGAGCAGGGCGCGGGCGATGGCATGCAGCTCGTCGACATGCTCGGTCAGCACCTTGCGCGCGGTCGCCTCGCCGGTCTCGACGATGCGGCGGATCTCGTCGTCGATCAGCTTCGCCGTCGCGTCCGAGACGTTCTTGCGCTGGGTCACCGAATGGCCGAGGAACACTTCTTCCTCGTTATCGCTGTAGCGGATGCGGCCGAGCGTCTCCGACATGCCCCATTCGGTCACCATCCGGCGCGCGGTCGAGGTCGCCTGATGGATGTCGCTGGCGGCACCCGTCGTCACATTCTCTTCGCCGAAGATGATCTCTTCCGCGACGCGCCCGCCGAAGGTCGACGCGATGCGGCCGGTCAGTTCCTTCAGCGACTGGCTCAGCTGATCGCGTTCCGGCAGGTACCAGGTGACGCCCAGCGCCCGGCCACGGGGAATGATCGTGACCTTGTGCAGCGGATGATGCAGCGGCTGGTAGAGGGCGACCAGGGCATGACCGGCCTCATGATAGGCGGTCAGTTCCTTTTCCTTGTCGGTCATGACCATCGAGCGGCGTTCCGCGCCCAGCATGACCTTGTCCTTGGCCTGCTCGAACTCAAGCATCGAGACCGAGCGCTTGCCCTTGCGCGCCGCCATCAGCGCCGCCTCGTTGACCAGGTTGGCGAGATCGGCGCCGGAGAAGCCCGGCGTGCCGCGCGCCACGACCTTGGCCTCGACGTCGGCGGCCAGCGGGACCTTGCGCATATGGACCTTGAGGATCTTCTCGCGGCCGAGCACGTCCGGGTTCGGGACCACGACCTGACGGTCGAAGCGGCCGGGACGCAGCAGGGCCGGGTCGAGCACGTCCGGGCGGTTGGTGGCGGCGATCAGGATCACGCCCTCGTTCGCCTCGAACCCGTCCATCTCGACCAGCAGCTGGTTGAGGGTCTGCTCGCGCTCGTCGTTGCCGCCGCCGAGACCGGCGCCGCGATGACGGCCGACCGCGTCGATTTCGTCGATGAAGATGATGCAGGGCGCGTTCTTCTTGCCCTGCTCGAACATGTCGCGGACGCGGCTGGCGCCGACACCGACGAACATCTCGACGAAGTCGGAGCCCGAGATGGTGAAGAACGGCACGTTCGCTTCGCCGGCGATGGCGCGGGCCAGCAGCGTCTTACCGGTACCCGGCGGGCCGACGAGCAGGCAGCCCTTGGGGATCTTGCCGCCCAGGCGCTGGAACTTCTGCGGGTCCTTCAGATACTCGACGATCTCTTCCAGATCCTGCTTCGCCTCGTCGACGCCGGCGACGTCGTCGAAGGTGATGCGGCCGACCTTCTCGGTCAGCAGGCGGGCGCGGGACTTGCCGAAGCCCATGGCCCGGCCGCCGCCACCCTGCATCTGGCGCATGAAGAAGATCCAGACGCCGATCAGCAGCAGCATCGGGAACCAGTTGATCAGGATGCCGAACAGCGAGGGGACATTGTCCTCGATCGGCTGCGCGGTGATCCGGACGTTCTTTTCCGTGAGATGGCCGACCAGCGCCGGATCGTTCGGCGTATAGGTCGAGAAGGCGCGCCCGTCGGTGTAATGACCGTTGAGCGTCGGTCCCTGGATCGTGACATCGGAGACCTGACCGCGGTTCACGTCGTTCAGGAACTCGGAATAGGCGATGCTGGTCTGGGGGCCATGGCTGGACGAACTCTGGAAAAGGTTGAACAGCGCCACCAAAAGCAGCGCGATAATGATCCAGAGAGCCAGATTCTTCCCGAAATTATTCACGGTCGAGGCCTTTCGTTCCGCCCGTCGACGTAAGTTTACGTCACGGTACCACACCACCTATTGGCACCACCCGCATCGAGCCATCGGCTCAGCCGCGGGACCATATTAGACGCGCCGCTGGCTAAACAACGGTAAAACCGCTGCCAGTCAAGGACCTGGTCGGCCGAAACCGAACCACGGCACCGATTTCGGCACCCGCGAGCATCCAACCGAGATGGGGGACACCGAGCAGAGTACCTTCCCGCCGGAAGGCGGGCAAGGTAGGCCGTACGCTTGAAGGCAAATAGGGTGTCCCAGGCGATTCGGCAATGCCGCGCATGCGTGCCGCACCCTCGATACCCAGCGCGCCGACGGTAATATCCTGCATATCCTGGCCCGAAGGCACCGCAATCACGAATCGGCGATCCCAGCAAAGGGTTCCGCCGTCGTCCGGCAGCACGACCGGAGCCGCCAGCGCCGCCGGTTCGCGGACGACCAGGACGCGGCCCCGCCACGGCAGGATGCGGCAACCGCCCAGGGTCCGGCCGGCGCCGAGCGTATCGCCGAACAGGGCGGCGGCGGCCCGCTCCAGCCGATCGAAACGCGGTGGGAATTCCTCGCCGCCGACCGTCGCGACGATCGCGGCCAAGGCACGCAGGCCGATTTCGCCGGGAGCGGCCGCCAGCGGACGCGGATCGACCAGGGCGAAGCCGGCCGGATGCAACCCGACTCCGTCGACCAGCGCGCGCTCGACCGATTGTTCCAGGGCCGCCCGTGCGCGCGCCAGATGCCGGCTGGTCAGGGCCAGGCGCTGCGGCGTCAGGCCGGATGCCGCGAAGGCGGCCTTCTGGCCGCGGACGCGGACGCGGGCGTAGGCGGGATTGCGATTGCTCGGATCGTCGATCCAATCCTGTCCCAGCGCGACCAGCGTCGCCTGCAACCGGGCCGGCGGCACATCCAGCAGCGGGCGCAGCAGGCGGTGATGCCCTTCCTCGACGATCGGCGCCATGGCGGCGAGGCCGTTCAGCCCGCTGCCGCGGCCGAGGCGCAGGAGCAGGGTTTCGGCCTGGTCGTCCTGATGATGGGCGGTCAAGAGATGCAGCCGGCCGTGGCGGCGACACCAGTCACTCAGCAGGCGATAGCGCGCGGCGCGCGCGGCCGCCTGCAGGTCGTGCAGCGGATAGGGGCCGTCCCAAACCAGGATTTCATGGCGGATGCCGCGCGCGGCCAGCCACTGGCCGACTTGCGCCGCCTCGATCGCGGACTCCGGGCGCAGGCGATGATCGACGGTGAGCGCCACCATGCCGCCGCCCTGGACCTGGGCCCAGCGGTCGGCGAGCAGGGCGAGCGCCAGGGAGTCGGCACCGCCGGAGACGGCGATGGCCAGATCCGGCGCGGGCTCGAACGGCCCGACCCGCGCCATGGCGGCGGCGAAGCCGGCATCGTCGAGCGGATTCATGTCGGAGTCGGAGCGGCGGAACGGGAGGTCCCGACCGCCTGTCGCCATGCCGGTCAGCAGCCCAGGCGCTGCTTTTCGCGCGTCGCCCGTTCCTTGTTGGCCGGCGCCAGGTTCGGGAAATCCTTTTCCAGCTTGCCGAAGGCGAAGCAGGCTTCCTGCTTCTTGCCGACATTGCCGAGCGAGACGCCGAGCTTCAGCAGATTGTCCTGTGCCTTCGGGCTTTTCGGATAGGCCTGGTAGCCCTTGGCGAAGGCGGCGGCGGCCGAATTATAGTCGTTGCGCACGAAGAAGGTTTCGCCCAGCCAATATTGCGCGTTGCCGGCCAGCTCGTCCTGCGGATGTTTCTGCACGAATTGGGTGAAGGCGGATTCGGCCGCCGGGTAATCCTGGCTGCGCAGCAGGCCGAAGGCATAGTTGTACTGGTCGGTGGCCGAACCGTTCGGCAGCGTCGCCGTCGCGGCTTTGCCGGCCGCCGGCGGCGGTCCGGGCGGCTTGCCGCCGCCCTGGCCCGGGGCCGCGAGGAAGCCGCCGGTGCTGGGCGGCTGGTCGACATTGCCGGCCCCGCCGGGCGACGCGGGCTTGCCGATCGCAACCGGCGCATCGGAGGGGCCGGGCGACGCCGCACCACCGCTGCCCGGATGCTCCAGCGCGCCGAAGCGCTGCTCGTTATCCTGGCTCTGCTTGTCGAGCCGGTTCTTCAGTTCGGAGATGCCGTTCTGCACCTCTTCGAGCTGGCCGGTCAGCGTCCGCATCTGCTCTTCGAGCTGATCCATGCGGATGCCGTTGTTGAGCGCCGCGGTACCGTCGCCGCCAGTCGGCGGCACGCCCGGAGGGCCGCTGGCCGGCACCTCGTTACGATACAGCTGGCGCTGAACCTGATTGAGGTCGCGCTCCAACCGGTCGAGCCGGTCGCTGGTGGAACGATCCTGCGCCAGCGCCGATCCCGAGAGCGGGAGGGCTGCGAGGAGAATTGCGGCAAGACCGGAACAGAACTTGTGCATGAAGATCCCGCTACACGTACGGACGCCGACACCGACCAGATACTTCATGTCGGCACGCCCTCTTCTCGTCAACGGTGGAGAGAGCAAAGCGTCGCGAATGGCGTATCGGACGGACGACACCGTCTGATTTTCGCCACAGGACGGCTCCGTAGACGAGGCAGACTATAACCCTGAATCAGGCAAAAAAAGGGCGTCGGGACTTTGCTCTGGCGAGCTGATCCCGACGCCGCATCTTTACCGTTTCAGGCGACGATTGCCGCCCGAGCACGGGGTATTAGAAGCTGGCGTGATAAATCGCGCCAGCTCCTTAGTTAACGACCGTCACAGCGCGACGGTTCTGGGCGTAGGCGGCATCGTTGTTACCAACGACGGCCGGACGCTCCTTGCCGTAGCTGATCGTCTGCAGACGACCGGCGGCGACACCGAGGGCCACGAGGCCGTTCTTGGCCGAGGTCGCACGACGCTCGCCGAGGGCGAGGTTGTACTCACGCGTGCCGCGGGCATCGCAATGGCCTTCGATCGTGAAGGTCGCCGACGGATACTTCGCCATGAAGGCGGCCTGACGGGTCAGGATGGCCTTGGCTTCCGGCGAGATGTCCGACTTGTCGAACGCGAACAGGACCCGGTCACCAACCTGGGTCTTGAGCTCGTCGGCGAGCGAAACTGCCGGCTGGCTCGGGGTCACGGCAGCGGCCGTGCCGGCGCCGGTGTTGGTCGTAGTCGGCGTCGTGTCGCAAGCGGCCAGGACGGTCATAGCGGCCATGAGGCCGAGGATTTTAATCCGCATTTTTGTGTTCCTTCAGCGTAACCAGATTCGGGAGAAGTCGGGACCTACCGGGTGGCAGCCTCGTACTGCGGCACGCACGCCGCCACCCACCGCGCGCGAACGGTTGGTGAAAACGGCCGGAATATACCGACCTTTCCCCATCCATTCAAGGGGTTCTCACTGAAGTAGTGGCGACCAGGCCGGATCCGAACCGTCGGTGGGCGTCACAACCTCACGTTCATTACTGCCAGTCAAGTCGATCGAATAAAGACGTGTCGTGTCCCCAGAACCCGAGGCATTCGAAGACGTTTGCTTGAAATACATCAGCACACGGCCATTCGGTGCCCACGTCGGACCCTCAACCAGGAACCCGCTGGTCAGTATACGCTCGTGCTGCCCATCGGGTTGCATGACACCAATCGAAAAATTACCACCCTCTTGCTTGGTGAAGGCGATGAGGTCGCCGCGGGGCGACCAGACCGGGGTCGAGTTGCGGCCGGTGCCGAAGCTGATCCGGTGCTGATTGCTGCCGTCAGCGTTCATCACATAGACCTGCTGCCCGCCGCCGCGGTCGGATTCGAACGTGATCTGAGTGCCGTCCGGCGAATAGCTCGGGCCCGAATCGATGGCGTTGCTGCTGGTGATCTGCGTGACTTTGCGGGTGCGCAGATCCTGGGTGAAGATCTGGGAATTGGCGCCGTTCGACAAGGCGAAGATCACCTTGTTCCCGTCCGGCGAGAATCGGGGCGCAAAGGTCATGCCCGGGAACTGGCCCAATACTTCCTGCTGGCCGGTGTCGATATTGAACATGAACACCTGCGGCACCCCACGGGCATAGGACAGGTAGGTGATCTCCTGCGACGAGGGCGAGAAGCGCGGCGTCAGCACCAGCGCGCGGCCGTCGGTCAGGACCTTATTGTTGAAACCGTCCTGGTCCATGATCGCCAGGCGCTTGATCCGGCGCAGCGCCGGGCCGCTTTCGGCGATATAGACGATGCGGGTGTTGAAGTAGCCATCCTCGCCGGTGATGCGCTTGTAGATCGCGTCGGCGATGATGTGGGAGACCGAGCGCCAGTTCTGCACCGGCGTATTGTAGCTGAAGCCGGTCAACTGGGTCCCGCCCAGGACGTCCCATAGCCGGAAATCGATCCTCAAATGGCCATCGGGCTGGGCCGTCACCGCGCCGGTGACCAGGGCCTGGGCATTGATCAGCTTCCAGTCGGCGAAGCGCGGCGTGCCGCTCAAGGCCGCCGGATCCTGGATGAAGGCGCGCGGATCGAGCGGCTTGAACAGGCCCGACCGTTCGAGATCGGCCGAGACAACCTGGGTCACCTGGGCGCCGACCTGGCCGTCATTGCCCTGACCCAGGAAATTCGGCAGCGCGATCGGCAGCGGCTGCGGGTTACCCTTGGTGATGTCGAGCGTAAGATCCGCCCGGGCCTCGGGCGCGAAACACAGCAGGCCCAGCAGGATCGCGCAGAGGCCGCCAAACGGAACGCGCCGAAAATTTCGTTTCATAGGAGATCCCTTGGATCGAAATTGAGGGTCATATTCTTCCACTCGTCGAACTTGTCCGGCGGCACTTTCAGCGGCACGCAATTGGGATTGCGCACTGCCCGGACCGCGCTATCGGCGGCGGACCGGAAGAAACCATCGCTGTTGTAACGCCCCTGATCGACAACCTGTACCGACTGGGCCGTTCCATCCGACGCCAGTTGAACGCGCAAAGTGATCACAAGGTTCTTCGCATCTTTCGCGCCCGCCGGTGGGCTCCAGCATTTCTCAATTTGCGCGATGATTGTGTCTTTTTCAGATGTCGTAAGTTGCGAGCCCAACGGCGCGTTCGGCTGGGCCGACGCTGGCGCCGTCGCGACCTGCTTCGGCGGCTTCGGCGGCGTGTCCTGCTTCTCCTGCGCGGTCGCCTTGGCGGACAGATTCTTCAACAGATCGTCGAACTGCTGATCCTGCTTGGTCTTGTCCGGCTTGGGCGGCGTCGGCTTCGGCTGGGGCTTCGGCGGCTCCGGCTGCGGCTTGGGCGGCTCGGGCTTCGGTGGTTCCGGCTTCGGCTCCGGCGGCTTGGGTGCGGGAATGGGATCCGGCACCGGCGGCGGTGGCGGGGGTGGAGGCGGCGGCGGTGACGGCTTCGGCGGTTCCGGCGGCGGCGGGGGCGACGGCGGGGCCGATTGCGACGATGGCGGCGGTGCCGGCGGCGGCGGCACCAGCGGATCGGGCTTCGGCTCCGGCTTGACCGCCGGCACGGGCGGCGGCGGCGTGTCGACCTCGGCCGTCTCGACCGGCTTCGGATTGCGCTGGGTCGCGCGCGTCAGCTCGGAAATATTGACGAGCTTGACCGCGATCGGCGTCTCCTCCGGCGGCGGTTCCTTCTTCAGGAAGTCGGGCAGGCCCAGAAGGATGACCAGAATGATCGCCGTGTGCAGCATCGCCGAAACGGCCAAGCCTTCGCGCATGGGCTCGAAACGGCTCACGGGCGCCCTCCGCACATCATGCGGGCGCCGGCAGAATGCCTATGGGTCGGAAATCGAATGTCCATCATCGGTCGAACGCCAGAGAAGCCATCATGTCACAGAGGAATCATGGCTTCTTTGCAGGCGCCTTACCGCCCGATTGCGGCAACTCGGCGATCAGCGAGACTTTGGAATAGCCGGCCGACGCGATCAGCCCCATCACTTCCATGACCCGGCCGTAGTTGATCCCCTTGTCGCCGCGCACATAGATAACGGCGTCCTGGTTGTTCTCGGTGATCGCCTGCAGCTTGGGCAGCAGCCCATCCGCGTCGATCGGCGTCTCCTGAACGTAGATCTGGCCCTGGGCATTGATCGAGACCACGAGCGGTTCCTTCTGCTCGTTGACCGTCGGCGCCTGGGTCTTGGGCAGATCGACCGGCACGCCGACCGTCAGCAGCGGGGCTGCGACCATGAACACGATCAGCAGCACCAGCATGACGTCGACCATCGGCGTCACGTTGATCTCGGACATCGGCTTTCGGGTGTTGCGGCCGTGACGGCTCCGACCGCCCCCGCCCATCATCGATCCGGCCATGGGATCAGACCTTTTCTTCGAGCTGACGGGACAGGATCGCGCTGAATTCGGAGGCAAAATTATCCAGGCGATTGCCGTAGCGGCCGAGATCGGTCGTGAGCTTGTTATAGCCGACGACCGCGGGAATGGCCGCAATCAGGCCCAGCGCCGTGGTGAACAGCGCTTCGGCGATGCCGGGTGCCACGACCGCCAGGCTGGTGTTCTTGCTGGCCGCGATCGCCTCGAACGAATTCATGATGCCCCAGACCGTGCCGAACAGGCCGATGAAGGGCGCGGTCGAGCCGACCGTGGCCAGAAACGCCATATAGCGCTCGGCCCGTTCCAGCTCGCGGCCGACGGTCACGTTCATGGCCTTTTCGATGCGTTCCTTCAGGCTGGCCTGCAGCGCGCCGACCACGACCAGGCCCTTGGCGGCCGAGCGGCGCCATTCCAGCATGGCGGCGGCGAAGGTCGCCGACATCGGGTCGACCGGACGCGAGCCGATCCGGTCGTACAGATCCTCGATCGAACCGCCGGACCAGAAGCTTTCTTCGAAAGCATCGGCGGCGCGGACCAGGCGCTTCACCTTCAACGCCTTGTCGAAGATGATCGCCCAGCTCCAGAACGAGGCGGCGAGAAGCAGCACCATCACGCCCTTCACGATCAGATCCGCCTGCAGGAACAGGGAGATCATCGAGAGAGTTGGGGCGGCGGCGCCGCCAAGATTCACGGTGTCGACTTGCATGGCTCTGGCGCGCTCACTTCGGAGGGGACGGGACGAGGAAAGGACGGATCGCGTCGGCAAGCGACGCGGGGATGCGGCTGGGACGCCCGGCGGCGGTCAGCAGCACCAATTCAAGATCGAGGCCGACCAGCAGCAGCCCGTCGCGATGGACGGTCTGGCGCGCGACCATGCGGGCGCCGGTCATGTCCTGCAAACGGGTTTCGACCGTCAGCGCGTCGTCGAGCCGGGCCGGCTGGCGAAAATCGATGGTGGCGCGGCGCACGACCCAGCCGAGGCCGGTGTCGCTCAGCATCCGGTCGTGGTGCCAGCCGATCATGCGCAGGCATTCCGACCGCGCGCGCTCGGCAAAGCGCAGGTAATTGGCGTGATAGACGATGCCGCCGGCGTCGGTATCCTCGTAATAGACGCGGATCGGAAAGCGGTGCACGCCGTCGCTGACCACGCCGCTGGTCGGATCGAGCAGGCTCAAACGTCGGCCTCCTCTTCCACGGCCAGCAGGTCGAGCTGCAGGCCGGCGGGCCGGACCACGGCCATGCCGATATGGCCGAACGCCTTGTCGGTCAGCAATCGCCCACGCGGCGTGCGCTGCAGGAAGCCCTGCTGGATCAGGTAAGGCTCGATCACGTCCTCGATCACGTCGCGCTGCTCGGACAGCACGGCCGCCATGGTATCGACGCCGACCGGGCCGCCGGCATAATGCTCGGCGATCGCCTGGAGATAGCGCCGGTCCATGGCATCAAGGCCCGACCGATCGACCTCGAGCCGGTTCAAGGCCGCGTCGGCCGCCTGGGCATCGATCTCTTCCAGCCCCGCCACGGCAGCGAAATCGCGCACGCGCCGCAGCAGCCGCCCGGCGACGCGCGGCGTGCCGCGGGCACGGCGCGCGATCTCGGCGGCACCATCGGGAGCAAGGGTCATGGCGAGCAAACGCGCGCCGCGCTGAATGATCCGTTCCAGTTCGTCCGGCTCGTAGAATTGCAGGCGGAGCGGAATGCCGAACCGTTCCCGGAGCGGCCGGGTGATGCGGCCGGACCGGGTCGTGGCGCCGACCAGCGTGAAGGGCGGCAGGTCGATGCGGATCGAGCGCGCCGCCGGCCCCTCGCCGATGATCAGGTCGAGCTGGAAATCCTCCATCGCCGGATAGAGCACTTCCTCGACCGCCGGCTGGAGCCGGTGGATCTCGTCGATGAACAGCACGTCGTGCGGCTGCAGATTGGTCAGCAGTGCCGCCAGATCGCCGGCGCGCTGGATGATCGGGCCGGAGGTGGCGCGGAAACCCGCCCCCATCTCGGCCGCGACGATTTGCGCCAGCGTGGTCTTGCCCAGGCCCGGCGGCCCATGGAACAGCACATGGTCCAGCGCCTCGCCCCGGCCCTTGGCCGCCGCGATGAACACGCGCAAATTCTCACGCACCTGTTTCTGGCCGACGAAATCGTCGAGCACCAGCGGGCGCAATGCCACCTCTGGCCGGTCGCTGGTGCCGCGCTCGGTCGCGACGATGCGGTCGGGCTCGGTATTCACGACGCGATCTCTTTCAGGCCGGCACGGATGAGCTCGGTGACGCCGGCGCCCTCACCCAGCTTACGCTGGGCCGTCGCGACCGCGCCCAGCGCGTCCGGCCGGCGATAGCCCAGATTGACCAGGGCCGAGATCGCATCCTCGGCCGGTCCGGCCAGATCGTTCGCGGCCGGCAGCGGCGGCAGGGCCATGACCGTGCCGGTCGGTGCCGGGCCGGCGGCCAGCCCATGGGCGGCGGCCTTGTCCTTCAATTCGGTCACGAGCCGCGCCGCGAGCTTGGGTCCGACGCCGTCGGCGCGGGCGAGCGAGACCTTGTCCTGGGCCAGGATGGCGCGGGTCAATTGTTCCGGCGACAACACCGACAAGATCGCGAGTGCCACCCGCCCACCGACGCCCTGCACGGTCGTCAGCGTGCGGAACCAGTCACGCTCGGCCCGGTCGATGAAGCCGAACAGGCTCCAATGATCCTCGCGGATCTGCATTTCGGTCAGCAGCGACGCCACCTCGCCCTTGCCCGGCAAGGCGGCACGGGTCCGGGTCGAGACCATGACCTGATAGCCCACGCCCTGGACGTCGAGCATGACGCCGTCGAGCCCGACATCGTCGACCGCCCCGGTCAGCCGGACGATCATCATCGCCCAGCCACGGCAGCGAACCGGCGCGTCTGGGCATGGTGCGCGTGGCAGATCGCGACGGCGAGCGCATCGGCGGCGTCCGCCTGGGTCACCGCCGAGCCAGGCAGCAGCCGACGCACCATCATCTGGATCTGCGCCTTGTCGGCATGGCCGGCACCGACGACGGTCTTCTTGATCAGGTTGGGCGAATATTCCGCGACCGTGAGCCCACGCAGCGCCGGCGCCAGCATGACCACGCCGCGCGCCTGGCCCAGCTTCAGGGTCGAGGCCGGGTTCTGGTTGACGAAGGTCTCTTCCACCGCCGCCTCGTCCGGGGTCCATTCGTCCAAGACCCGGTTGATGCCGCTCAGAAGCTCGACCAGCCGGTCGGCCATGTCGCGCTTGTCGTCGGGAATGACCACGCCGGAGGCGACATAGCGCAGATGCTGCCCGGCCATATCCACGATGCCCCAGCCGGTACGGCGGAGGCCGGGATCGAGGCCGAGCAGGCGGCGCGAGATCGGACCAGCGGTCATGGGATTGGTCGTCAGCCCCCGAGTTTCGCCATCAG